>Ga0075530_1000774_pt1 | contig 15287 bp, 16 predicted proteins | sample NGEPerD_2_FD_75101 | JGI IMG/M metagenome (GOLD analysis project Ga0075530, IMG submission 75101) | Arctic peat soil microbial communities from the Barrow Environmental Observatory site, Barrow, Alaska, USA - NGEE PermafrostL1-D | ecosystem: Environmental > Terrestrial > Soil > Wetlands > Peat ...
ACGGCACCGCGATCACCCTCCCGGGACGTCCCGCCGACCCCGAGCAGTTCCGCACGACCTACGGCGGCGCTCCGCTCGATGACGAGACGCTTGCGTTCGTCGTCGATCCCGTTCGATGCGTCCCCGACACGGTCCACCACTACCTCCAACCGGTGCGTTGGTCGCGAGCCGCCGACGTCCCGGTCACCTACGTCGTCAACGAACGCGACCGACCGATCCCGACCGCCCTGCAGGACGAGATGATCGCCCGCCTGCCGACGCCACCCGTCGTGATCCGCCTCGACGGCGGCCACATCCCGGCGGTGACCGCTCCCGCAGCGTTCGCCGACCTGCTGCGCTCCGTGGACCACTCGCTCAGCTAACCCCGCCCGCGGGTTTGGTCACTCGACGCTCATAGTGCGCGTCGAGTGACCAAACCTGGGATGGGAGAGGCGGGACGGGAAGAGGGGACGCGCTGGACACGCCGAGGAGCGTGCAGCAGTGTGGCCGGCGATGGCGCGGCTGCTGATCGTCCACCACACACCGTCACCGACGATGGCGTCGATGCTCGACGAGGTGCGCACCGGAGCCGGCGACGACGCGATCGAGGGCGTCGACGTCGTGGTGCGCGCCGCGCTCGGTGCGACCGCCGTCGACGTGCTCGCGGCCGATGCCTACCTGCTCGGCACGCCGGCCAACCTCGGCTACATCTCCGGAGCGCTCAAGCACTTCTTCGACCAGATCTACTACCCCTGCCTCGAGGAGACGGTCGGGCGGTCTTTTGGGACGTTCCTGCACGGCAACTCGGATGTCACCGGCGCCGAGCGGGCGATCGAGACAATCACCACCGGCCTCCGATGGCGACTCGTCGCCGAGCCGGTGCGCGTGATCGGCGAGCTGAGCGGGGCAGACCTCCAGGGGTGTCGAGACCTCGGCGCAACGGTCGCGGCTCGATTGAGCCTCGACGCCGGTTGACGGGCGGCCCCTGAGAGGCTGTCGCGAAAGTTTGTGCAGCGCGTTCATGGGGCTGCGGGTTGCGTGAGTCGACGGAGGAGGTGGCGGCTGTGCGCGGCCCATACGAACCCTTCCGTGACGATCGGGTCGCGTTCATAGTCGACTTGGAGCCGACGATTGTTCATGAGCCACGACCACGTTCGTTCCACGACCCATCGGCGGGGCAGGGCGACGAACTGGTGCGGGTGGATGCGGTTCACGACCTCGACTGCGACGTGATGCCGACGGCAGTGTTCGTCGCTCCTCATCGGTCATGTCGCCATGCGCCGTTCGCCATGTTTGGGCCAATGCCACCGGCTCAGAGTCCATACCAATCAACGTATGCCGCCCGGGCACCCAAACCACGGCAATCCGGCTCCTGGTCAGCAGACACTATCCGAACAGCCTCTGAGGCCATGATCGACCAAGGCCTGGAATCGGATCGACGGCCGACGGGTTCCCACCGTGTCCGTGTCCACTGCCCGACCTCGGAGACGAATCGCTGTGTCCTCGATACCCGATCCCGCCGCTACCGACAACGAGACCGCCGAGATCTCCGAGATCGATGCGGTCGACTTCTACACGCGGCCGGGCTGTCCGTTCAGCGGGGTGCTCAGCCGAAGCATGAAGAAGTGGGGAATACCCATGCGCCGGCACGACATCTGGTCCGACGAGGACGCCGCGGATCAGGTTCGTCGAGCAACGCACGGTAGCGAGACGGTTCCGACGATCGGGATCGGGACGGTCATGCTCGTCAACCCTCACCTCGGTGAGGTCATCGAGGCCCTGCGCATCAACGCACCCCATCTGGTGCCCGCCGATCCCCCACCCAGCGGCTGGCGGCGACTCCGACTGCGATTCCGGAGAGGATGAAGAGCATGAGGACGATGACGAGACCTCCCGACGCCGGCGCGGGAACCCCCGCGTGATCGGCCTCGTCACCGACTCGAACGCGATGCTGCCGGCGTCGCTCGCGGCGCGCCTCGGCGTACGAGTGGTGCCCCTGATCGTGACCGTGGCCGACAAGACCATGGTCGAGAACAGCTCCATCGATCTCGGCGCGTTCTACCGGCAGCTGCGAGCCGGGACGACGGTCACGACGGCGGCGCCGGCGCCCGGCGAGATCGCGGCCATCTATCGGGACCTGGTCTCGCAGGGAGCGACCGAGATCGTCTCGGTACACGTCGGCGCCGGGTATTCGGCCACGGTCAACGCCGCGCACGTCGCGGCTCGGCTCGTGGCGGTTCCGGTGCACATCGTCGACTCAGGCATCGCATCGTTCGCACTCGGCTGCTGTGTCTGGGCCGCCGCCGAAGCCCAGGCGCGCGACGGAGATGCCACCCAGATCTCGACCGCAGCGAAGGCCGCACCGGCCGGGATCGTCAGCGCGTTCACCGTCGGTGAGCCCGACCGGGCGCGCTCGGGCGGCCGTCTCGACGTGCGCACACCCGAGACCGGGGTACCCGTCGTCGCTATCGAAGGCACCGATCTCGAGACGCTCGGAAGTGCGCCGCATACAGCTGCAGCCGTCGACCAGATCACCGAGTACCTCGGCACCCATCTCACCGGACCCGTACGCATCGGGGTCGGCGACGCCGACAATCCCGAGGCAGCCGACGCGCTCGCCGGCGCGCTCGGCGAGATCGATCAGCTCGACGAGCTCGTCCGCTACCGTGTCGGGCCGACAGTCGCCGCGCATACCGGCGCCGGAACGTTCGGAGCGGTCGCCTGGATGCTCGATCGGTGAAGCAGTACGACCTGGTGATCGTCGGCGCGGGCAGCGCCAACATGCTCCCCGACGAAGCTCTGGCAGGCTGGCGCATCGCGATCGTCGAGTCCGACCGCTTCGGTGGGACCTGTCTCAACCGAGGCTGCATCCCATCCAAGATGCTCGTCCACACCGCCGACGTCGCGCGCACCGTGGCCGAAGCCGGGCGCTTCGGCGTCCGAGCCGAGCTCGGCGGTGCCGACTGGCCGGCCATCCGGGACCGGATCTTCGACCGCATCGACCCACTCCACGAACGGGCCGTCGACTACCGCCGGCGCAACGGCATCGACGTCTTTCTCGGCGAAGCCCGGTTCATAGCCCCCAGGGTGCTCACCGTCGGGGACGAGGAACTGCGTGCCGACCGTTTCGTGGTCGCGGTCGGCGCTCGGCCCCACGTCCCCGACGTCGCGGGTCTCCACGACGTGGAGTTCCACACCTCCGACACGATCATGCGGATCGATGCGCTGCCGCGTTCAATGGTCGTGCTCGGCGGGGGATTCATCGCCGCGGAGATGAGCCACGTCTTCGGGTCGTTCGGCACCGCGGTGACGATCGTCCAGCGAGGCCCAGAGCTGCTCACCAGCCATGACGCCGACGTCCGCCGCCGCTTCACCGAGCTCGCCGCGAAACGGTTCGACCTGCGCCTCGGCGCGACGCTCGAGCGGGTCGCCCCAACGGGCGCCGGTGTCGCGGTCGAATTCATCTCCGACGGCCGCCACCAGCGCGTCGAGGCCGACACGCTGCTCGTCGCCACCGGCCGAGTCCCCAACAGCGACATCCTCGACGTCACCTCCGGTGGGCTCGACGTGGACGAGCACGGCCACGTGGTCACCGACGACACCTACGTGACCTCCGTCCCGGGCGTCTGGGCGTTCGGGGATCTGGCCAACCATTTCCAGCTCAAGCACCTGGCCAACGCCGAAGCGAGGGTCGTCCACCACAATCTCCTGCATCCCGACCGACCCCGCGCCACCGCGTTCACCCACGTGCCCTCGGCAGTGTTCGCCGATCCACAGATCGCATCGGTCGGGCCTACCGAACAGCAGCTGCAGGCCGACAAGACGCCCTACGTCCTCGCCCGGCGCGACTACTCCGACACCGCTTACGGGTGGGCGCTGGAAGACACCACCAGCTTTGCCAAGGTGATCGCCGATCCGACGAGCCGACAGCTCATCGCGGCGCACATCATCGGGCCCCAAGCGTCGACGCTCATCCAGCCGCTGCTCCAGGCGATGTGTCTCGGCAACACCGTCGACGAGATCGCGACCGGCGTGTTCTACATCCACCCCGCGCTCAGCGAAGTCGTCGAACAAACCCTGCTCGCCCTGCCGAGCCCCGAACGCTGAGTCTCCCGGTCGGTCGACGTCGAGATCGAGAGCGATTCCGTAGACTCCTGACATGGAGCGGGGAACTGACGAACGACCACCGACGCCGGACGGCCCCGGTTGGTATCCCGATCCGTGGTCGGCGACGGGCCGAGGCGAGCGCTACTTCGACGGGAAACGCTGGGGCTCGACGGAGCGGCCACGCGCTCGGCACACGAGCGCACCCGCGGACGACAGAATGCCCAGCAGGTTTGGCGGCCGACGTGCTCCGGGAACATCGACCGCGGGGGCCGGTCGGTTCCGTCGCACCGTCGTGCCGGTCGGGCTCCTCGTCGTGATGGTCGGCATCTTCTGGGGCGTCGGCCAGTACAACCAGCGCGACACCGACTCGGCGCCGACCGAATCGGCCCAGCCGTCGAACGACTCGACGGGCATCGCAGCCGATTGGCCGCCACCGTCGGACGAAGCACAGTCGAGCCCGCTCGGAACCCCCGCGCCCGTCCCCGATGGTGGCGGCCAGTTCGAGTTCGTCGACCACCAGGAGGGCGATCCGTCGACGCCGGTCGCGTTCGATCCGTGCCGTCCCGTCCACTACGTGATCCGGCCCGACTTCGCCCCGGCCGACGGCGAGCAACTGGTCCACGCGGCGGTGGCTCGCGTTTCCACCGCGACCGGGTTGCAGTTCATCTACGACGGCACAACCGCGGAGCTGCCGGAGAAGGATCGGGAGCCGTACCAGCCCGACCGGTACGACGAGCGCCGTTGGGCGCCGGTCGCGATCGCGTGGAGCAACGAGACGGAGTATCCGGCCTTGGCGGGCTACATCGCCGGGATCGGTGGCGCGGAATCAGTGCACTCGGACACGAGCGACCGCGTGTACGTCACCGGTCAGGTCGTGCTCGACGGCCCCGACCTCTCGCCGGAGGTGATCCCTGACCGATTTGAGGCCGAGGCGATCGTTCTGCATGAGCTGGGTCACGTCGTCGGCCTCGACCACGTTGCGGACCGCAGTCAGCTCATGTTCTCCGAATCACAGTTCGACGTGACGGAGCTCGGAGACGGCGATCTTCGCGGTCTCGCTCTCCTCGGCACCCAGGCCTGCCACCCAGAGGTCTGAGCCCGCGTTTGGTCACTCGACGCGCACGATGAGCGCCCAGTGACCAAACCCAGGGCGCGGGGCGCGGGCGCGGCGGGCGGTCAGACGTTCGCCGCGGCTACCTCGGCGAGGGTGTCCGCGGTGCCGGCGGGGAGGTAGGCGACCTGGACGAACAGGCCCCCGACGTCCATGCCGATGATGTCATCGTCGTTGATGGAGTACGCGGCGTCGGCGCCCGGGACGTCCATGTCGGTCGTCGCATCGGTCCGACTACCCTCGAACACGTCTGGGTCGCCGGACACCAACACCTGTGCGGTGGCGAGCGGAGCGCCCTCGGGCGTGATCCAGTCACAGATCTGGCGCTGCGGCGCGGACAAGGAGTCGTTGAAGACACCTTCGCCGAATCCAACCCCGGTCGCTGCCTGCAGGTCGGCCGTGGTCCACAGCGAACACGGATCGGGCAGATCGGTCTCGTCGTCACCATCGGCATCGCCGCCGCCGTCGGCAGTCGAGGGATCCGTCGCTCCGCCGCCGCTGTCAGACGCGGTATCGGTGCCACCGCCACTACACGCCGCCGCCATCAGGGCCAGTGCCAGAACCATCACCGGTTACTGGTCTCAGCGCGACGACGTGTTTGAAGCCGGGATTGTCGCCGTGCTGCCAGAGCACGCGGCCCGCGGGAGTGTCGATGTAGGCCCAGCCGAAGGTTCGACCGTGACCGGGAAGGAGCTCGATCTGGGTCTCGGTCATGGTGCGTGCGGCCGCCTGGAGCAGCGGGTCAGCCAAGGTCGCGGGCGAGCAGATTCCCGTAGCGAATTGCAGATAGTCCTGCAGAGTCGTGTGCAACGAGCCGGACCCCATCGGCACCTCGGGTTGCTTCTTCGCCACGGGACGGCCGTGGTCATCGTGACCGAATGCCGCGGTCGCCTGGACCGGCAGGGTGAAGGTGAACGAGCTCGACTCCATACCCAGTCGCCGGAGGTGCGGCTCGAGCAAGTCCAGCGCGCTCGCGCCGACCCGCGCACACAGCTCGGCGAGCAGGAGTTCGAACCCCTCTCCGGAGTAGCCGAAGGTCCCCGGGTCGGAGACAAACGCGAGCGGCTCGCCGGCAGGTCGCCAGTTGGGAAGCCCGGTCGTGTGGGTCACGAGGTGCCGGATCGTCAGCTCGCGCCAACGCGGATCGTCGACGGCGCCGACGGCCGACGGCTGCACCTCGAGCGGACGGGTCAGGAACGTCGGATCGCCCCCACCGAGGGCCAGTGCGCCCAGGGTCACCAGCGGCTTGGTCAGCGACGCGGCCTCCCAGATGGTCGCGGCATTGACGGGTTCACCGGCGCGCCGGCTCCCACCGAAGATGTGCTCCGGTTCGTCGCCCGCGCGCACCACACCGATCGCACAGCCGGGAACGCCACCAAGCTCGATGGATCCACGATCAGCCGGCGCGCCACTCATCGAGCGACAAGCAGCCGCACGACGCGCACGGCTCGCCCATCGGCCGGCAACATGGAACGACCATACGGCAGGCACGGGTTCGCGCGCGGCCCTACCGACGCGAGGGTCCGGCGAGCGACGAGCTCGGCAATACTGACAGTGATGACCGAACGGAATGTGCTCGGCGGCGACCTCGAACCGTGTGGCACCGACCCTCTCACCGGCTTCTATCGAGACGGGTGCTGCAACACCGGCCCGGAAGACATGGGGAGTCACACCGTCTGTGCGGTGGTGAGCACGGAGTTTCTCGAGCACCAGCGCCGGATCGGCAACGATCTCACAACGCCGATGCCCCAGTTCCACTTCCCGGGACTCGTCCCCGGTGACCGTTGGTGCGTCACAGCCGTGAACTGGCTCCGAGCGCACCACGATGGCGCCGCTGCGCCGGTCGTGCTCGCGTCCACCCACGAACGTGCCCTCGAGGCTGTCCCGCTCGCGGTGCTCCAGGAGCACGCGGTGGACGTACCGACCGACCCCGGCGCCCTCGGAGGCTGAGCGCCAACGGAGCGGTCGCGCGGGCAGACCGACGCAGAGGTTCAAGCCGGTCGTTCGTAGCGGACGATCCCGAACGCGGTGGTGTGGATCACCCGGCCCTTCCGATCGATGTTCATGCCGGAGAACAGGCTGTTGTAGCGACTCGAGCCGGTGACGAAATGGAAGGCGGACTCGCCGGTGTCCCAGTCGATGGCTTCGACGGTCCAGCGCCGGTTGCGGGCGCCGACCGTATAGAGAAGGTTCGAACCGGTGGACACGACCGGGACAGAGTTGGCCGAGGAGACCTCGCGGTTCACCCAGTCCTCGACGAGCTCCCGAGCTTCTTGGAGTCCCATCGGAACTTCTGGACGCCGTGGGGGGTAAAGGCCGGGTCGGCGCCCGCGTAGCCCGCGAGCACCCGAACTCCCAGGGGCGGGAAGCCGTCGGGGATCGACGCGGGGTCGTTGTTGACGACGAGCGCGCCGTAGCCGCCGACCACCACGGACTGCTCCGTCTGGATGGCGTCGAGTTCGGAATCGCCCATGTCCGCCGGCGACGATCCGGCGATGCGGGCACTGGGCGAGTCGACGAGCGGCTCCCAGTCGTCTGGTATCTCGTCACGCCAGTACAGCACGACGTCCATGAGCTCCTCACCGTCGGTGATGACCACGAAGCGGTCCTCGTCACCGAAGCCCATGAGCGAAGGCGTTGTGCCCGATCCGACACCCGTGCCGTTGCGATACTGCTCGGTCCACGCGCCATCGGCGGGATCGGTCGACAGCCGTTCGCCGTCCCAGACGACCTTGTGCATGTGCTCGAGCGACACCGCGTAGATACCGCCGTCTTCGTCCACGGCGATGCTGTTGCGTACCCAATCCGCAGCGCCGGAACGGGACCCCGCGTCGGCCATTGCCTGGTTGTGTCGGGGCGCGGCGTCGGCACCAACGAGCTGGATCGCTTCGTAGCCGGTGAAGTCGCGCGCGACGACGATCCAGCCTTCGTCGGTGATCATCACGAGTCGACCGTCGAAGGTGAGGTTGGCACCCACGAAGGTGCCGCCGACCTCGGCGGGTTTCACCCATTCATCGCGCACCTCGATGGGCGATGCGGGATCCTCGGGGTCGACATCCAGCAGGTAGTACACCCCGGACAGGCCGAGGAGGTACTGGGTGGCCATGGCGATGGCGGTGTTGGCCAGGTCGACGGGGCCAATGCCCGTGCTCATTGCGCCGGTAGTGTCCCCCCGAACGAACTCGAGAAGGGAACCGGTCGTGGATGCAGATCAGAAGAAGCTGGCGCTTCGGGCCATCAACTACGGGCTGCACGTGCTCACCGCACGCGACGGCGACGACTACGCCGCCGGAGGGGTCAACTGGGTGTCGCAGGCGAGCTTCGAGCCGCCCCTGGTGATGGCCGGCGTCAAGGCCGACAGTGGCGCCGCCACGATCGTCGGTAGGACGAACACCTTCGCCGTGAACGTGCTCGCCCACGACCAGCTGGACATCGGCAAGGCGTTCTTCCGGTCGACCTCGGTCGAAGACGGACTCATCAACGGCTACCGGTTCGAGGACGGCCCCGAGACCGGCTCTCCGCTCCTGGTGGACACGCCGTACTGGTTCGAGTGTCGCGTCACCGACACCGTGGCCCGAGGCGACCACACCGTCTTCGTCGCCGAGGTCGTCAACGCGGGCGTGCGGGCCGCGGACGCGACGCCCTTGCTGCTGCGCGACACCGGCATGAACTACGGCGGCTGATCGCCCCCGCGGCGCGACCTCACGCAGCCGGCGCTGCGCGACTGCTGCGACCACGAGACGCGATGGCGACATCCCGAACACCGTCGCCGGCGCCCAGGGCGGGTGGCCCGAGGCTGGTGCTGGGCCGTCATTCGTATCGTATGGTTCTCATGCGGTCCGTATGAGAACTGACCCCGGGGAGTCACAGTGTCCCGCCGAGACCCGCAGGCACGCACCACCAAGGACCAGATCCTCGTAGCCGCGCTCGCGGTCTTCACCGAGCGCGGCTACCACCAGGCCACCGTCGAGGAGATCGCCGAACGGGCGGGCCTGACGAAGGGCGCCTTCTACTACTACTTCCGCGACAAGACCGACGTCGGCGCCGACCTCCAGCACGACGTGTTCGAGAAGGTCACGGCGAGGGCGCTGCGAGCCGTGGCCGAGGCCGACGGCGAAGACACGATCGCCCTGATGACGCGAGGCTTCGAGGGCTTCGTGGCCGCACTGTCAGAGATGCCGGAGGTCGCGTCCTTCCTGCGCGAGGCGTGGCTCGTCGCCGATCTCGACGTCGCCGGCCGGGCCGATCAGGACGACGTCGTCAGTCTCCTGCGGGGACTCGTGGACGCGGGCGTCGCTGCCGGCGAGCTCGTCGAGACCGATCCGCATGCTCTGGCCCGCGTGCTGTTCGGGATGTTCATGGAGGCCACCTTCCACATTCTCGACGTCGGCGAGGCCGCGCCCACCGTTGCCGTGCTCAGACGGTTCCTCGAGGCGTTGCGGGTCGCCGAAGCCACGTCCGGGCTCCCGGAGCCGAGGCGGCCGGCGATGGCCGCGACAGGTGTCTCCGACGTCGCCGACCCACAAGGAGCGAAACCATGAGCGACTGGGAGACCCGCAGCTTCTGGCTCGGCCGTCATTCCTACGAGCCGAGCGACCGACTCGACGGCGACACCAGCGCCGACATCGTGATCGTCGGGGGCGGCTTCACCGGCCTGTGGTCAGCGATCTTGTTGAAGGAGGCCGACCCGGCCATCGACATCGTCGTCCTCGAGCAGAAGGTCATCGGGTACGGCGCCAGCGGCCGCAACGGCGGGTTCGCGATGACGATGGTGGCCCGCAATCTCCACGACCTCGTCCGCAAGGTCGGGCCCGAGCTCGCTCGGGACACCCATCTGGCCATGGTCGACTCGATCAACGCCATCGAGCAGTTCGCGACCAGTGAGGGCATCGACGCCGACATCACCCACCCCGGCAACCTGACCGTCTCGAACGGCCCCGAGCAGGACATCCGCATCCACCAAGACGTGCGCGCCGCCGAGCGGATCGGCCTCGACGACATCCGCTTCCTCGACCGTCACGCGTGCCAGGAGCTCGTGCAGGCTCCCCACGTCCGGATGGGCCACTTCGAGGACCACACGCTCCTCGTCGACCCGGCCGCCCTGGCCCGAGGGCTGAAGGACGCGGCGCGGCGTCGCGGGGTACGCGTGTACGAGAACACCCCGGTCGACGAGATCGAGTCCATCCATGACACCCGCGTCGAGGCCCGCACCCCCTTCGGGACCGTGCACGGCGACCGGCTGCTCATCGCCACCAACGCGTACGCCCACTCGATCCCGGCGATTCGCCGCTGGATCTTCACGATCTACGCGTACATCACACTCACCGAGCCGCTGACCGACGAGCAGTGGGAGAGGATCGGCTGGGAACGACGGTTCGGCATGGAGGACAAACGGGTGATGCTGCACTTTCATCGCCCCACCGCCGACGGCCGGATCCTCTGGGGTGGGCGCGACGCGCCGTTCAAGGCCGGCGGCCCGAACCCCACCTTCGACCGTGACCCGCATATCTTCGGGCGACTCGAGGAGACGTTCCACTGGAACTTCCCTGCGCTCGACGACGTGGCCATAGACCACGCCTGGGCCGGTCCGGTGTGCGGGACCCTCGACTGCATCGCCTCGGTGGGCTGGCTCTCCGGCGAACGCATCCTGTACGCCCTCGGCTACGCCGGCCACGGTGTCGGACCGGCGCACCTCGCCGCGAGAACCGTGCGCGACCTGATGCTCAACCAGCAGAGCGCGCTCACCGAGCTACCGTTTGTGACCTCCAAGCCCAAGCCGCTCCCGCCCGGGCCGCTACGCCGCTGGATGCTCGACTTCGGTGAACGCCTCGTGCTCGAGATGGACGATCACGCCGGCGAGGTCACCTCGCCATGGTCAAAGCTCGCGAGCAGATACCTGCAGTGACGAAAGAACGTTCATCGATTGGCCGTCGCCGGCACGCATCGCCTGGATCGCCGCCTCATACGCCGTGGCTGGCAATCTGTCCCTGCCCGAGCCAGAATCTGTACAAACCGGGCAACGAGCGTCGACTGGGTGGCACGAATGCGCGCACGACACCTGCTGGGTCTCGTCAACGAGTTCTTGATGTACTCCGTCGTCAACCGCACGTGGTGGCTCATTCCCATCATGGTGCTCATGGCGATGATGATGTTGTTGATCACTGTCGGCCAGAGCGCGGCTCCGTACAGCCTGTATGCCTTCTTCTGAGCAGGTGACCGGTCTCGCGACGACCACCAGGCCGCCGGGTGGAACCGATCGGGACACGGATCTGAGCCGGCTCGGACCCGGAGGCGCGCCGTCAGCGCGACGACGGACCGCGCGAGCCGCCGGGATCGCGCTTCGCGCCGTCGTCATCTTCGCGATCGGTGGTCTCCTCTGGTGGTGGGGACGTCCGCTCGCGGCCGAGATCGTCGTGGCGATCGGGGTGATCGTCTCGGTCGCGTCGGCCATGTCGGAACGGTTCGCTACCGGCGTCGAGACGGTGATGCGCACGGTGGCGCACGTCGTCGGACGAGTGCTCACCTTCGTGCTGCTCGGGCTGCTCGAGATCTTGATCATGCTCCCGGTCTGGCTCATGGCGAAGCTCACCCGGAGCGACCCGCTGTCCCTCGGATGGTCGGCGAACGATTCGACGATGTGGCGACCGGGCCCCGTGAGCAGTGCGCGCCAGCTCTACCGGCGGCAGTTCACCGACGAGCGCGCCGTCCGCGCGCGCAAGCACCTGCACTACGGTCGCTTGGCGTTCCCGCGGACGCGGGCGGTCCTCGGGCTGGTCGTCGTGCTGATCGCGCTCGACCTCGCGGTCGGTGCCGGCATCGACGCGATCCAGCGGACCCGCAGCAACCCGACCGCGCAACAGGCAGTGGTACTTCCCCTCCCCGACTCACCGACCCGTGAGGGTGAGCCCTGGGCGACCAAGCTGAACGCAGAGCTCTCCGCCCAGCTGCGTGACCTCCAGTACGACCCGTTCCTCGGCTGGACACTGCCCGACTACCACGGGGAATACGTGAACATGACGGACGGCGTTCGCCGGTCGTATCAATCGTCGGCGATCGAATCGACCGACCCGATCACAATCGCCTTCTTCGGCGGCTCCGCGATGTGGGGGATGTACCAGCGCGACGAACACACGATTCCTTCGGAGATCGCCCGACTCGCGGAATCCGACGGGATCCCCGTCGAGGTCGTCAACTACGGCGCCGGGGCCTACGTCAACTGGCAGGAGCTGCAACTCTTCGAGCAGTTGGTGGCCGCGGGAGCTCGTCCTGACCTTGCCGTCTTCTACGACGGCGTCAACGAGCTGAACAGTCAGTTCCGCGAGGGCCCGTACACGGACCCGACGCACCTCCAGGCCGATGCGATGGCCCACACGCTCGAGGTCGGCAAGGCGGCCGAGCGCGGTGAGCGCGCCGAATCGCTCGATGCCCGCATCCGCGAGTCGTGGTCGGACACGAGTGCCACCAATCGGATCGTGCGCGGGCTGCGCCGTCTCGTCTCGGGGGGCGCGGTGACGCCCCCACCGGACCTGTCCGCGTTCACGCTCGATGCCCAAGGAGCCCAGGCCGAAGACGTTGGTACCAATGCGGCGGCGGTACTCGGAAAGGGCGTCGATGTCGCCGAGCGCCTCGCAGAGAGCTACGGCTTCCGCACCGCGTTCTTCTGGCAACCGTCGCTCTACAGCAAGCAGCCCGGCCCCGGAGACGACGAGGCGCGTGGACGCTGGGGTGAAGACCCCGAGGCGTGGAAGGTCGCGACCCAACAGGCGCGGGAGAACCTGCCGGGCTCGGTCGTCGATCTCGGCAACGCTCTCGACGTCGCCGACCCCGTCATGTACGACTACGTTCACACGAACGAGCTCGGGGCCGCGTACATCGCGGCCGCGATGTACGCGGACCTCAAGCCCACCTTGCTCGAGCTGGCGCAGAGCAGGTCGAGGTGAACGTTCTCGGGTTGAGCGCCTTTTACCACGACTCCGCGGCAGCCCTCGTGATCGATGGGGCCCTCGTCGCCGCCGCACAGGAGGAGCGATTCAGCCGCAAGAAGCATGACGACTGCTTCCCCGCGAACGCCATCGCCTACTGCCTCGAGGCCGGCGACGTCGCACCCGACGGAATCGACATGGTCGTCTTCTACGACAAGCCGATGACCACGTTCGTGCGCCTTCTGCGAACCCATTTCCGCGTCGGTCCGGCGGGCTTTCGCTCCTTCCAGATCGCGATGCCGCTCTGGTTGAAACAAAAGCTGTGGATCCCGTACGAGATCGAGCGGGGTCTGAAGAACCTCGGGTATCGCATGCCCCGGCGCAAGCTCTTCTTCGCCGAGCATCACGAGAGCCATGCTGCAAGCGCGTTCTTCCCGTCACCATTCGAGTCGGCCGCGATCCTCACCTTTGACGGCGTCGGCGAATGGGCCACGAGCAGCATCGGTGCCGGCCACGGGAACTCGCTCGAGCTCCAGCATCAGCTCTACTTCCCCAACTCGATCGGGCTGTTGTACTCAGCCTTCACCCAGTTCTGCGGCTTCCGCGTGAACTCGGGTGAGTACAAGCTCATGGGGCTCGCCCCGTACGGCGAACCGCGCTACGTCGACGAGATCATGGAGAACCTGATCGAGCTGCGCGACGACGGCTCGTTCTCCATGGACATGTCGTACTTCGACTATCTCGGCGGCCTGACCATGACCAACCGCAAGTTTGCACAGCTCTTCGGCGGCCCACCTCGCGAGCCGGAGAGCGAGATCTCACCGCGCGAGCTCGATCTCGCCCGCTCGATCCAGGTGGTGACGGAAGAGATCGTCCTCCGAATGGCGCGCTACGCGGCCGACATCACCGGCGAGCGCAACGCGTGTCTGGCCGGCGGCGTGGCGCTGAACTGCGTGTCGAACGGGCGGCGCCTCCGAGAAGGCCCCTTCGAACGGTTGTGGATCCAGCCGGCCGCCGGCGACGCCGGTGGCGCGGTCGGCGCCGCGCTGTACGGCTGGCACCAGATCCTCGGGAACCCCCGTGAGGTCGACCAGGTGCACGACGGGATGAGCGGCGCCTATCTCGGACCGAGCTTCTCGGACGACGAGATCGAGCTCTACCTCCAAGCCAACGGATGGCCGTACAAGCGGATCGACGAGTCGTCGCGTTGGGCAGAGGCAGTCGCGCGCTGCGTCGCCGATGGCGATGTCGTCGGCCTCTTCGTCGGACGCATGGAGTTCGGCCCTCGAGCACTCGGTCACCGTTCGATCATCGGTGACCCGCGCTCACCGGCGATGCAGTCGATCATGAACCTGAAGGTCAAGTACCGCGAGTCGTTCCGACCGTTCGCGCCGTCTGTCCTCGCCGAGCGCGCGTCGGACTACTTCGGCCTCGACGTCGAGTCTCCGTACATGATGCTGGTCGCGTCCGTCCGCGAGGATCTCCGGGCTCGGAATGGGGTGGAGAACGGCGACGGGCACCCCACCGACCTTCGTGATTGGGTGAACGAGGTCCGCTCGACCATCCCGGCCGTGACCCACGTCGACTACTCGGCGCGCGTCCAAACGGTGAACAAGGAACAGAGCCCGGAGTTCCACGCCGTGATCTCCGCCTTCGACAAGCTCACCGGGTGCGGCACCGTGATCAACACCTCGTTCAACGTGCGGGGCGAACCGATCGTGTGCACGCCGGGCGACGCCTACCGGTGCTTCATGCGCACCGAGATGGATCACCTCGTCCTCGGACGCTGCATCCTCGACAAGCAGCTTCAACCCGAGTGGACCCAGGACCAAGACGGCTGGCACGACGACCTCGTCCTCGACTGAGACCGCTCGGCCGGCGGGTGAGGGCGAGGTGACGTCACCTGCGCCTCGTTCGACCGGCGGCAGGCCGGGGCGAGCCCGGTAGGGTGCGCGCGGTGCAGATGGGGGCAGGGATCGCTGGCGGGATTGGCGGAGCTGCGGGACTTCGAACGCCACCGACTGGCCCTGGGGCGGGAAGAACTCGATGTACCGGTTCCACGTGGAGGACCCGATCCGCTTCCGCACATCGATCAAGGTGACGATCGAATCCGGTCACGCCAACGCGCTCGCCAACGACTACTCGAGTGTCGCCTACTGGTACCAGAC
>Ga0075530_1000775_pt1 | contig 15286 bp, 14 predicted proteins | sample NGEPerD_2_FD_75101 | JGI IMG/M metagenome (GOLD analysis project Ga0075530, IMG submission 75101) | Arctic peat soil microbial communities from the Barrow Environmental Observatory site, Barrow, Alaska, USA - NGEE PermafrostL1-D | ecosystem: Environmental > Terrestrial > Soil > Wetlands > Peat ...
AACTTGAAACTCGTTTTCTTCAATACTTTCAAACAGTTGACCTTCTCAGAACCCCCCGCCTCAGCGGTGTGTCCCTCGAAGGAGATGCGCATTCTACAGACACACGCAGATCTGTCAACGGCCATTTTGGAAAAACCTCAAAATGGCCTGAAATCGGTCAAGCAGTAATCAAAATCCGGGCAATTTTCTTCTTGCCGGCCTGAATCACACAACTGTCACCCTCTACAAACGACCGATCGCCCTCAAACTTGTGACCATCGACAAAGACAGCACCCCGACCAAGAACGTCCCGCGCTGCCGCTCCATTCTTAACAAGTCCAGCCAAGCGCAGCACCGAGGCCATCAAGACCTCCGACTGCCCATCCAGCGAAACCTCGACAACCGGCACATTTTCAGGAATCTCCCCGAGTGCAACCCGGTTGCCCGCCGACTTGTGAGCAGTTTTAGCATCCTCTTCATTGTGGAAGCGGGTAATAATCTCTTCTGCAAGCAACTTTTTGTAGTCTTGGGGATTGGCTCCCTCGCCCACCGCTTTTTGAAACTCGCTTACCTCCACAAGAGGGCGGAAACTCAAAAGCTCAAAGTAACGCCATAGCAACTCATCTGGCACGGACAGAAGCTTGGTGTACATTTCACCTGGTGAATCATTAACGCCTATATAGTTGCCCAGAGACTTGGACATCTTCTGCACGCCATCCAACCCTTCCAGAATCGGCATAGTCAGCACTACCTGCGGAGACTGACCATAATGCCGTTGCAGAATACGACCCATCAGAAGATTGAACTTCTGATCCGTACCACCACACTCAACATCGGCCTCCAATGCAACAGAGTCGTAACCCTGTATCAGAGGGTAAAGAAACTCATGAATGGCTATTGGCTGCTCTGCCCCGTAACGCTTGGTGAAGTCGTCCCGCTCCAACATTCTCGCGACCGTATACTGGCCAGCCAAACGGATCATGTCCGCCGCGGTCATTGTGCCCATCCACTCGGAGTTAAATACAACCCGGGTTTTCTCGCGATCCAGGATCTTGAACACCTGCTCTTTATAGGTAATAGCGTTCTGGACCACCTGCTCGTCCGTCAACGGAGGCCGGGTGGCACTCTTACCTGAGGGATCACCAATCTTCCCGGTGAAGTCACCAATCAGAAAGATCACCTCATGACCGAGGTCCTGAAACTGACGCAATTTGTTGATGAGAACAGTATGCCCAAGATGGAGGTCGGGGGCCGTAGGATCGAAACCTGCCTTAATTCGCAGAGGACGACCTTCCTTTAATTTTGCTATCAGGTCGCCTTCCGGAATCAGCTCGTCTACGCCTCGCTTGATAATGGCCAACGTTTCATCAATAGATGCCATGAATTACTCGCCCCCAATCAGTTTCCAAAATTATCTGTTACAGACTTCAACAAAAGAAATCTGTGAGTTACCCGGCGCCCTGTTACAGTGTATATGCTCAGTTTTTAAACAAAACTTGGCGGCCTGGACCGGCGTATTATATCAATGACGCCGTAAGAAATCCGGCGGGCAGCGCAACAACCGTAATGTTCTGCGCTGTTCCACATGCTTTTTATACGGTAATCTGTTGGTATATGCTTGATCAACAGCTTTAATTAAGCAGTACAACCTGCCGGAATACCGATTAAAACGGATGCGATACGTGCTAAAAATGTTCCCAAAAACTCACATTACCATTGCTGCCGCTGCAACCGTTGTAGTGTCCGCTGCTATCTTGATGAGCCCCAGCTCGGATGTTGAGGCAAAACGAATGTCCTATGCCCTTGATCTGGAACAGAGCGGTGCATCGGAGATCATCTCGCAAAAACCGCAGCAAGCGCGCGCAGCCTCTCTGTCAGTTGCAGTTGCCGCTGACCAGACAGAAGTCGTCCCGAAAGCCCCGAGCCTGGTGAGCGCTGAACCTAAACCTCGCCTGAGCTGGCAAACATTCAACATCAAGTCTGGCGACACCCTTTCCTCCCTCTTCAACAAAGCAGGATTCAATGATGGCATCATGCTCTCCGTCATCCACGGTGAGGGTGAGGCCGATAAACTGCAGCGTCTCTATGCTGGCGAGACCATCCGCTTCGCAACCGACAACGAAGGCGAGCTTGCTGCGATTGAGCTCCAGCGCAGCTTGCTGGAATCATTGAACATCGGGAGGCAGGAAGATTCTTTTAAAGGCCAGACAGATATACGAGAGCCCGAGCCCAAGCCTGCATTTGCTTCCGGTACCATTGATGGCTCGCTCTATCTCGCTGCTCGTGACGCTGGACTTAACGACCGGCTAACAATGGAGCTTGCCGGAATTTTCGGCTGGGACATCGATTTTGTCTACGACGTCCGTAAAGGTGATCAGTTTGAAGTGGTTTATGAGGAGCTATACCTCGACGGAGAAAAGTTCAGCACCGGCCGCATCCTGTCAGCCCGCTTTATAAACCGGGGCGAGGAAAACATTGCTCTGTTGTATACAGACAGCAACGGTGAAAGCGACTATTACGCGCCTGACGGCAAAAGTATGCGCAAAGCTTTTTTGCGCACTCCGATCAGCGCACGGGTTTCTTCAGCCTTTAACCTTCAGCGCCGCCACCCGGTTCTGGATGTTGTTCGTCCCCACGAAGGCACCGATTACGCTGCGCCCCCGGGCACGCCAATCAAAGCTGCCGGCAACGGGAGAGTACAGTTTGCCGGTTGGAAGGGCGGCTATGGCCGCACCGTTGTCCTGAAGCACGGCGACAACATTACAACCCTGTATGCGCACATGAGCCGAATCGGCAAGAATATGAAAAACGGAGTACGAGTGAAACAGGGCGACACCCTCGGTTATGTTGGCTCATCTGGCATGGTAACCGGGCCACACCTGCACTATGAATTTCGGCTTAATGGCTCGCCGCGTAACTCCCGGACTGTAAAGCTCCCGGATGCCCAGCCGATTCCGGGCTCTGAAATGGCGCGGTTCAAGAAGCTTACCCAGCAACAAGTTGCGCAATTTGAGGCCTTCAGAACCAACTACCAGCATCTTGCCATGGCCTCGGAAGACTAAGGCCAATGGATACCTGGATAGGACTTATGTCTGGCACTAGCATGGATAGTATTGACGCCGTGCTGGTGTCCTTTCAGGGCAAAACTGTCCGTATTCACGATACACACTCAATCCCCTACCCAGAAGATCTGCGTCGCCGCCTGGTGCTTGCTAGCCAGAACCAGGCAACACCCGATGAGATAGGCGAACTTGATACGCTGACAGGGTTACTTTTTGCCGACGCTGCAGAAACCCTGATCTGCAACTCCAGTGTAGATAACTCTTCAATCCGGGCGATCGGTAGCCATGGGCAGACTCTGCGCCATCAACCTTCCGGCCCAGGCAGATTCTCTCTTCAGATTGGCAACTCAGCCATCATTGCGGAAAAGACCGGGGTCACAACGGTGGGTGATTTCCGAAGCCGGGACATGGCTGCGGGCGGACAGGGAGCCCCACTGGTTCCAGCCTTCCACCAACATTTTTTTGGCTCCGAAACAGAAGACCGGTGCATTCTGAATCTTGGTGGCATAGCGAATATAACCTGGATTCCGTCGGCCTCCGACAGCCCGGTAATAGGATTCGATACTGGGCCCGCAAACGCCTTGATGGATGCCTGGTGTCATGATCAGACGGGGCGGCTCTACGATGAAGACGGCCATTGGGCGCGGGAAGGAATTGTCGACCAGGCACTGCTCACCGATATGCTCTCGGATGCTTACTTCGATCGCCCGGCCCCAAAAAGCACCGGGAAAGAGAAATTCAATCTCGAGTGGGTTAAAACTCTGGTGCAACGACACGGGGAAACCCGGCCAGAAGACGTTCAGCGCACACTGTTGCAGCTCTCAGTGATAACGGCAGTCCGGCAAATGCCTCAGTCGCCAGCCATGGCTGTTTATGTTTGCGGAGGGGGAACTCGCAACCGGCTGCTGATGAGGGAGCTTTCTCAGGCGCTCAGCCCTATCCGCGTACTCGATACTGCGGTGCTGGGCCTCGACCCTCAGTGGGTAGAGCCAACGGCGTTCGCATGGCTGGCTCGGCAAACTATGGAGCGCAAGCCGGGCAATCTGGCAGAAGTAACCGGAGCTAAGGGGCCCCGGATACTTGGCGCCATACACCCTGCCTGAACCAACAGAACATTTCCCGAACAACCGGCCGCCAACAATCCTCAGATCGTAAACGAGCTTCCGCAGCCGCAGGTGGAGCTAGCATTAGGGTTCTGCACCACAAACTGCGAACCTTGCAGGCCTTCCTGGTAGTCGATGGTAGCTCCCACAAGGTACTGGTAGCTCATGGGATCCACCAGAAGAATGGCGCCGTCCCGCTCCACAGCCGTGTCTTCTTCATCCTGGCTTTCATCGAATGAGAATCCGTACTGAAACCCGGAACAACCACCACCTGTGACGAACACACGCAGCCTGAGATCAGAGTTTCCCTCCTCCTCAACCAATTCGCGTACTTTGTTGACGGCACTGTCGCTGAAAAACAGCGGTGCTGCCATTTGCTGCTGAACTACACTCAAGTTCGCCTCCGGATTACCTGATACAACGACATGGATTATGGTATTCCTGAGTAAAACAATCAACTATTCGGACTTTCCACCATCATCTTCCGATAACTCGTCGATACCTGCGTTGGGCAGAACATCAGCAGCCGCAGTGGCGGGCGCCTTATCCTGCGTCAGCAACCCGGAGGGTTCACGCTGATGAACAAGGTTACCATTTACCGACGATCCCATGGCCATCTGGATAAGGTTGTAATAGACGCTGCCGTTAATAGCGGCCTTCTCTGCCAGTTCTAAGTGAGCAAACGCATAGACGTCGCCGTGAACTGTGCCGTTGATGATAACGTGTGGAGCCGCGATGTCGCCGGTAATCTCACCCACCTCCGACACCCGCAAGACTGCATCACTGCCATCCTCAGCCAGCACCTTGCCACGAATATGGCCGTCGACATGCAAACCACCAGAAAAATGCACATCGCCTTCTATGGTCGTGCGTGATGAAATCAGTGTGTCAAAGTTGCCAGTGGGCCGGCGGGTCTTCTGCTTTTTTTTGCCAAGCATTTCTAATTCTCCGTTAAATCACCCCAGTTGAATGTGCGTTCAGCCTGCGAGGATTTGCGTCCTTCAGCCTGAGCAACCACCTGCACCTCAAGTGGATCGAAACCGTCAGGCAGTGCCAGCTTACCTTCCACGTCCTGAAAATACCGAAAACGGAACTTCACGCCAAGATCTTCAATTTCCTGAGACAAATCGCGCAGCGCGATGATTTCTTTCTCATCATCACGCATACCGATTATGTTGACGGCCACGACACCTGAAATATAACTCTTGTTGTTGCCAACCTGCGTCAGCACCAACTTGAAACTGTAAACGCCGGCCTGGCGATCACTGGCCAGCGAAAAGCGGTCAACCTGCAATCCTTTGCTGGTTTCGGAGGGCGCCATGATATTTTTATAAAAAGTCAGATCGGACTTCAGATCGCCGACACGGGTCTCCAGATCAACAATAATTTCCCGGGCCTGATTCAGCGCCTGCTCATCAATTAACTTGCCACGCTCGAGATTAACCAGTTGCTGCTGGGCTTCGCGATAATTGGCTTCCAGCGTCGCGACTTTATCCTCCAGCCGCTCGCTGGAGGCTTCGGCACTTGTAAAACGAAAACCACCCTGCGCTAATCCGGCCGCATAACCTGCAGCCGCAGCGAGAACAATGAATACCACCAGCATCACGGCCCGCTTCAGCCCATATCCCGGCCGATGGCGGACAACCACATATTCATCGGCTGGCTTGCGTTGTTCGCTCACTGGTGTTCCTCAGGGCAGCAATGCAGGTGCTTCAAGACCAAGCGGTTCTTTGAGACCAAACATGATATTCATATTCTGGACTGCCTGGCCGGCAGCACCCTTGACCAGGTTGTCGATAACCGAGGAGATGATAACGATATTACTCTGCTCCTGACGGTGCAGCGCCATGCGGCACAAGTTGGCTCCCCGGACACTGCGAGTTTCCGGATGACTGCCAAAAGGCATCACATCAACAAACGGCTCATCACGATAACGTTCTTCGAACAATCCTTGCAGACGATCGAAATCAGCCGGGTTCTTCAGTTCCGCGTAAAGCGTTGCTTCTATGCCACGAATCATCGGAACAAGGTGCGGCACAAACGTAACGCCAGTTTCAACACCTGCGGCCGCAGACAATCCCTGACGGATTTCGGGTAAATGGCGATGACCCGACGCGCCGTAGGCCTTGAAACTTTCCCCTATTTCGCCGTGCAGCATGCCAATTTTGCCCTGTCGGCCACCGCCACTGCTACCGGATTTTGCATCTGCAATCAGCCGTGACGGGTCTACCAGATCATGCTCCAGCAAGGGCAGGAAACCCAGCTGAACGGCTGTAGGATAACACCCTGGGTTGGCGACCAGTTGCGCCTTGGAAATCTCATCGCGTGCGACTTCAGGCAATCCATAAACCGCCTTTTCAACCCACTCCGGTGCTTCATGGGGCATGCCATACCATTCCGTCCAGACCTGCAGATCCTTAAGGCGGAAGTCTGCCGAGAGATCAACAACCCGCACTCCGGAAGCCATCAACTCAGGAATCATTCGCATCGCAACGCCATGCGGTGTCGCAAAGAACACCAGATCACACGCTGCCAGAATACTGGGATCCGGCTCGGAGAATACCAGATCAAAATGTCCGCGGAGGTTCGGGTACATGTCGACCACGGGCATACCTGCCTCAGACCGTGAAGTAATGCAGGTCACAATGACTTCCGGGTGAACAGCGAGAATTCTGAGCAATTCGACTCCGGTATACCCGGTGCCGCCAACGATACCTACTTTAATCACCTAGCCCTCCAGCAACGACGTATCAGAATTCAGACGTTTAATGTCGCAGTCTATCATGATAAACCAACGACTTATTGCAGCTTACCGGGCGACGGTTACAATGTTGTCAGAAACCCTCTGGCGGGCCACCCACTTGTTCCGGAACACCGGCATCCATGAAGAAACTCTGGCATCAGATTAGTGAAAAACTGGTCACCGCGTTCCCGCGCAGGTTATCCGGCGTCGACTCGTTGCCGCAACTGGCTATTCTCGGTCTGTTATCGGGATTGGTTACCGGCGGGGTGATTCTGGCTTTTCGTCACGCGATCGAGTGGCCATTGGGATATTTTCTACCCGGGGATAGCTCTGAAGCTTTCGAGAGCCTGGACATTCTTACACGAGGGATTTTGCCTCTTGCCGGCGCTGTTGGTCTCGGCCTTTTTTTGCACCGCCTGGCAACTCATGACCGAAAGGTCGGTGTCGTTCATGTCATGGAACGCCTGAACTACCATCAAGGTTATATCACCGCCAAAGGCGCTTTTATTCAATTCATTGTAGGTGTCACAACCGTTGTTACCGGACAATCCGCGGGCCGTGAAGGTCCAGCAGTGCATTTGGGTGCCGCGTTCTCAAGCCTGATGGGGCAGTGGATGAGACTGCCGAACAATAGTATACGCACTCTCGTCGCATGCGGCTGCGCCGCCGCCATATCGGCCTCGTTTAACACCCCGATTTCGGGGGTCATTTTCGCCATGGAAGTGGTGATGATGGAATACACTATAGCGGGCTTTACGCCCATTATTCTTGCCTCAGTCAGCGCAGCTTTTGTGACACAGAGTGTGTATGGCACAGAGCCTGCCTTCAGTGTTCCTGCACTGACCATGAACTCGCTGCTGGAGATCCCCTGGATTCTGTTGATTGCCGTCATTATCGGCATCTCGGCAGCGATTTTTATACATCTGGTCGATTCCATGGGGCGATTCAGTCACCGACCGATTCTGCTGCGAGTCATTATTGCTGGTGTGCTTATGGTACCTGTCGCTGTATTGGTGCCCCAGACAATGGGAATTGGCTACGACACCGTCAATGAAACCATTAATGGCGAGCTCGGTTTCTGGTTGTTACTCAGCGTGGGCGTGGCCAAACTAGTGATTACTGCCCTGACGGTTGGTCTGGGTATGCCCAGCAGCATTATCGGCCCAACGCTATTCATGGGCGCAACGCTTGGCGGAGCGTTAGGGCTGATCGGCGCGGAGATCATGCCTGCTCATACCTCATCGGTTGGCTTTTACGCCATGCTCGGGATGGGCGCTATGATGGGCGCAGTGCTGCAAGCGCCTCTGGCTGCGCTGATGGCGCTAATGGAGCTAACCCGCAACCCGAACATCATTCTCCCGGGCATGCTTATTATCACCACCTCCACTCTCATCACGAGCGAGGCCTTCGGGAAAAAGTCCCTGTTCCTGACCGTGCTGAAAAGCCAAGGCCTGAGCTATCAGAATTCGCCGGTCATTCAGGCCTTGCGCCGGGTATCTGTGGCCGCGATCATGGACAAGAGCATTTTGCGTATCGAAAGACACCTGACGGTCGAAGAAGCACGAAAAGCACTCAAAGCCGAGCCTAAATGGCTGGTGGTAGAAGGCAGCAGCGGGCCAACCTCCCTGTTACCCGCCGTTGATCTGGCACGATACCTGGAAGACTCCGAAGAGATGAAACCTGATGAAGAGACTGAGCCATCGGAATCCATTGATCTGATGGATATCCCGGCTAACCGGCGTGATATTGCACCGGTACAATACCAGGCCACGCTTGAAGAGGCTTTGCACGAATTTGAGACTACCAGTGCCGAAGCTCTGTATGTGCAACGCCTTGTGGCACCAATGATCCAACGGGTTTATGGCGTGGTGCTGAAATCTGATATCGAAAGCTATTACCAATATCGACGGAGCTGATCAATGTTGTGGGTTAAAGCATTTCACATAATTTCTCTGGTGTGCTGGTTCGCAGGTATTTTTTACCTGCCCAGGCTGTTTGTCTACCATGCCGCCTGTGAGGATGAACCAGGGCGTGAGCGCTTCAAGATCATGGAGCGAAAACTCTATCGGGGCATTACCACACCTTCGATGATTGCCACCGTGATATTTGGCGCATGGCTGCTCAGTTACAATGTATCAGGCTATTTTAGCCAGGGCTGGCTGCACGCGAAGCTGGTTCTCGTGGCACTGCTGATCGTCTATCACTTTTATTGTGGACATTTGGTCACGGTGTTTCGCGACGACCTCAACACCCGAGGCCATGTATTCTATCGTTGGTTCAATGAGTTGCCGGTACTCATCCTGCTGGCTGTTGTTATTCTCGCCGTCGTTAAACCTTTCTAGGGAGCTTTAGCCATCAGACACTATACCCGCCCTCAGGTACTTGTTCTTTCTGGCCTGGACCCGTCCGGCGGTGCCGGCATCCAGGCGGACATTCAGGCCATCACGTCGCTGGGGTGTCACCCTTTGCCGGTGCTCACCTGCCTGACCGTTCAGGACACCCGCAATGTTTACGGTGCCGAAGCCGTTAACCCGGAACTGATTCGCAAGCAGCTCAGGTGCGTCTCTGAGGACGCCCCTATACACGCTGTTAAAACCGGCGCCCTTGGCAACGCTGCGGTAGTCGATGTGCTCGCGGAGTTTCTTGAAAAGTACCCGGATATCCCGGTTATAACTGACCCGGTCATCAAGGCGGCGGGAGGCGGCGACCTTGCAGATGATGAGCTGCTTGCTGCCATGAAAGAGCGGCTGTTTCCACTGGCCGAAATGATCACCCCCAACGGCATAGAACTGGCCCTGCTGGGAGAGAGCGACAACCCGGACGAGGCGGCGCGGAAACTGCTCGAGAAAGGCTGCACATCGGTGCTTGCAACCGGGGGCCACGGCACTGGCATTCGCATCACCAATACACTTTACAACCATTCTTCCACGCCCATGTCGTGGGATATCGAGCGCATTGGCGGTGAGTATCATGGTACCGGCTGTACGCTCGCAGCAGCGATTGCCGCCGGGCGAGCTCAGGGACTTTCGCCCCGTGCCGCCATTTCCCAGGCTCAGAACTACGTGCATCGCACTATTTTGCACGCACTTGAGGTAGGCAGAGGTCAGCCGGTTCCGGACCGGGGCATTCTGTGGGAACGGTGAACACGCGCGTCCCAACCGGGCTTTACGCTATTACGGACAGCCAACTTACACTTCCCGCACTATTGATTGCTTCTGTGGAGGCAGCAATTCGCGGCGGCACAGTGATGGTACAATACCGCGAGAAGTCCGCTCCGATGGCCGAACGCCTGACACAGGCCAGAAATCTGCAGTCAGTATGCGCTGCCGCCCGCGTTCCACTGCTTATTAACGATGATGCCGAGCTTGCAAAACGCGTAGGCGCAGCAGGCGTGCACCTTGGCCAGTCAGACAGCTCTGCCGCAGAGGCACGCCGCCTGCTCGGAGATGATGCAATTATCGGCATTACCTGCCATGCAGACCTCGCACTGGCAAAGAAGGCGACGGAGGCCGGAGCAGACTACCTGGCCTTTGGCCGCTTCTTTACATCATCAACCAAGCCGGAAGCTCCGGCAGCTGCAACCGACATTTTGGCTAGAGCAAAACGCTTCAACCGGCCAGTTACCGCTATTGGCGGCATTACCACAGGAAACGGTGAACTGCTCATCCGGGCAGGCGCTGACCTGTTGGCCGTTGTCGGCGGGCTTTTCGGGGGTAACCCTGAAGCGACAGAACAGAATGCAAAAACATTTCAGAGGCTGTTTGCCAGCCACCACCCACTCTTTTCACTCCCCGATAACAGGAGCTCTCACACATGACGCACTCAGAAACCCTGTTCGAGCAGGCCCAGAAGTACATTCCTGGCGGCGTTAACTCCCCGGTTCGGGCGTTCCGCGGTGTAGGCGGCACCCCGATCTTTTTTAATCACGCCCAGGGCGCGTATCTGTACGACGAGGATGGCCAGCGTTATATCGATTACATTGGCTCTTGGGGCCCGATGATTCTTGGCCACTCGGACCAGCGCATCAAAGATGCTCTACACGCCCAAGTGGAACTCGGCATCGGCTATGGTGCACCCACCTCAATCGAAACCGATATGGCACGCAAAGTTTGCGAACTGGTGCCCTCGATTGATCTGGTTCGCATGGTGAATTCCGGCACAGAAGCCACCATGAGCGCCATCCGTCTTGCCCGCGGCTTCACCGGACGCGACAAGATCGTGAAGTTTGAAGGCTGCTATCACGGGCACGTGGACTCACTGCTTGTAAAAGCCGGCTCTGGCGCTTTGACCCTGGGCGTGCCCAACTCACCCGGGATACCCGCTTGCCTTGCCGAACTCACACTGACCCTGGACTTCAACGATATTGACGGCGTCCGTGAGACGTTCCGCAAAATGGGTGACCAGATCGCTGCCATAATCGTCGAGCCGGTTGCGGGCAACATGAACTGCATCCCCCCGGTTCCGGGTTTTCTGGAAGGACTTCGGGAAGTCTGCAACGAGTATGGAACCGTGCTGATTTTTGACGAGGTAATGACCGGGTTCCGGGTATCACTCGGCGGAGCTCAGGGTCTGTACGGCGTGACCCCGGATCTGACGGCGCTTGGCAAGATCATCGGCGGTGGGCTGCCCGTTGGCGCCTTCGGTGGCAAGCGGGAGATCATGGAACACATCTCCCCGCTCGGTTCGGTTTACCAGGCCGGCACACTAAGCGGTAACCCGCTGGCCATGCGCGCCGGTCTTGCTACGCTGAACGCCATTTCAGAACCAGGCTTCCACGATCGCTTGACTCAGAAAACCCTTGCAGTATGTGACGGTCTTAAGGCCGCTGCAGATGCTACAGGCATTCCCCTGGCAGTTCAGGGCGCCGGCGCCATGTTTGGTTTCTTCTTCACCGAAGAGCCCAGCATTACCCGCTTTGACCAGGTAATGAAATGCGACGTAGAGCGCTTCAAGAAGTTCTTCCAAGGCATGCTGAAAGAAGGCATTTACCTCGCGCCATCCGCATTTGAAGCCGGCTTCACCAGCGCAGCACTGACAGATGAGGATATTGCCGACACGGTCGCAGCTGCGAAAAAAGTTATGGCTACTCTTTAAAAACCGGATAAGCAATTTTCCGACCTGGCTCCCGACAGCACCTGACGCATGAACATGTCCTGTCGGGCCAGTTTCGCGAACACCGTCACACATTAACGGCCAACTCATCAGATTTGCCCCTTCTGCCGTTGACTTACCTCCCCTACTGATCAAATTATAGCCACAGTTTGAAAAACAACCACAACCTCAAACTGGAGGAAAGACAATGAAACTCTGGATAAAAACAATAGCAATCGCTCTGACCATAGCCTGGTCAGCACCTTCCGCCGCCTGGTGGTGGAACTCCAAGCCTGCAGACTACGCCGACACCCGTTATCCCATCGTGTTGGTTCACGGCATGTTCGGCTTTGATTCCATAGCCGGTGTGGATTACTGGTATGGCATCGCGGAGGATCTGCGCAAGAATGGCGCGGATGTGTATACCACTCAAGTTCCTGCGCTCGACAGCACCATCGCTCGGGGCGAAGCCTTACTACCACAGGTGGAGGCCATTGCGGCCGTTCACGGTAAGGTTAACCTGATCGGCCATAGCCATGGCGGCCCTACTGCCCGCTATATATCTGCAGTCCGGCCAGACCTGGTTGCCTCCGTAACCTCGGTTGGATCGCCGCACAAAGGGTCAGTCGTAGCTGACCTTCTTTATGACTCTCCGGCCGACAGCTTCGTGGCTACTCTCGGCAATTCACTAGGCGGCCTCATCAACTTGCTATCCGGTGGCGGATACGACCAGGATACACGCTCCAGCCTGCAATCACTGACCACACAGGGAAGCATCGAGTTCAACAGCCTTGCTCCTGCGGGTGTCCCAACTTCTGCATGCGGCGAAGGCGCCTATTCCGAGAGCGGCATACGCTTTTACTCTTGGGGCGGCACTGGCGTTCTGACGAATTTTCTGGATCCTTCAGACGCTTTGCTGGGTGTCACACGACTGGCTTTCGGATTAGAACAGAATGACGGTCTCGTTGGCCGTTGCGGTAACCACTTCGGTAAGGTGATCCGCGACAACTATTTCATGAACCATTTGGATGAGGTTAACCAGGTGCTGGGCCTTCACAGCCTGTTCGAGACAGACCCGAAAGCGGTCTTCAAGCAGCATGCTAACCGGCTGAAAAACGCCGGGCTGTAAGCGCAGCTACCTCCTGCCCGGAGAGTTTTCGGGCAGGAGCATTCAGCAATATGTCAGTTACAGGGCAGAGGCCCGCTCTTCTGCCTGATTGGCTCCCGCCACATTACCCCGGGCCCTGCGGATATCCGCCAGTAACAGCCAGCCCGCGCGCTGCAGCCGCGCATCACTCCCCGCCAGCGACAATCCCTTCAGAGTAAACTGCTCAGCAGGCCCCAGCTTGTTACCGGCCACATACGCTTCCGACAGTTTAAAGTAAATCTCTGCCGACCTGGGCACGATCCGTTGCGCACGCTCTAGGCGAACAATGGCTCCCTGAGCATCACCACTTTTCAAAAGATTGTCTGCCTCGCGAACCAGGCTCAGGGCCGCCGGTGACAGTTCATCCCCTGCATCGCGGTAACTCGGCTTGTTGCTACGCTGCTCCGGCTCCCGGGCTTCAGGCTGCTCGCTTTTGCGCCAAACCTGAGGCTCTTCTCTATCTTCCGTGGTCTGTGGCGGCTCCGGCGCGCGCGGGGAGCCGCCTGCGGGTACATAGATAGAGCCGCCTGGGCCGGAGGCGCATCCTGCCAAGCTCAGAAACGCCGCCAACATACCTGCATGAAAAACACCTTGCCTACTCATTGGAACAATCCTTCAAACCAGCCTCGAATTTTCCGCTCAAAGGTACCGGAGCAGGACACCTTCTGTGTCGGCTCGCTACCCGATATAAACGGCAGAAGGCGCGCATTATCGCAATACTCGTCGGTTAATGCCTGTTTTTCAGGATTCACCCAATGATAATTCACGCCGTCGGGCACCACCGGTGAAAATCCGTGTTGTGGCACCTGCGCCATGAACCGCGACCACACCGGCAGAGCCCCGGTTGCACCCGTAAGCACCGTTGGGCCGTTATCGTCCCGCCCCACCCAGGCTACCGCCAGCAAGTCACCGCTAAACCCGGCAAACCAGGAATCGCGACCATCGTCGGTTGTCCCGGTTTTGCCAGCAAGCGTCAGCTCTTTGGGGACTGAGTAGTAGACAGAACGCCCGGTGCCTTCCTGCATAGTCTCCTGCATCGCGTACTGCAACAGATGCACCGCGGCTGGGTCCGCCACCTGATCAACCTCAAGGCTGTAGCGTGAAAGCGCCTTCCCGCCGGCGTCTGTCACTTCCCGTATGGTGCGCAAAGGCGTGTTAAACCCGGAGGTGGCCAGCCCTTGATAAATCTGCGCAACCGTTATCGGGCTCATAGCAACCGAGCCCAGCAGCATGGAGGGGTATTGGGAAATGGGTGTCACCACACCAAAAGCTCGCAGGGTCTTGCGAACTTCGGCAACACCAACATCCAGGCCTACCCGAACCGCCGGAAGATTATAAGAGTGCGAAAGAGCGCGATGCAGGGGAACTTCGCCCCGCTCTTTGCCGTCATAGTTTTTTGGCTGCCAACGCCGCCCATCGTCAAATTCCAAGGTAAAGGACTTGTCCAGCACCGGTGTTATTAACGTATAGCGCTCCGGCTGCTCCAGCGCGGTCAGGTAAGTAAACGGCTTGATCAGCGAGCCGATCGGCCGATTGGCATCCAGAGCCCGGTTGAAGCCCGCAAACTGCGGGTCCTTTCCACCAACCAGCGCCAGGACCTCGCCGGTATCCTTGGCGGTCACCACAAGCGTCGCTTCCAGAGCTTTACCCGTGTCTCCGCTTGCCAGCCTTGGCAAAGTGTCGGTAACGGCGAACTCAGCGGCATACTGAATAGCCGGGTTAAGTGTGGTGAATATCCGAAGCCCTTCGCTGCGCAGGTCCTCTTCCTTATAATCCCGTGCCAGATGCCGCCGGACAAGATCGATATAGGCAGGATAGCGGTTTTCAGAGTACGAAGGCTTGGCGCTGACGCCAAGGGCCAAGCCACGGGCACGAGCGGCCTTCGACGGGTCGATAAGGCCCGCATCTTCCATCTCGCTAATAACCAGATTACGCCGCTGCGTAGCCCGATCAGGGTGCCGACGGGGATTGTAGTAGCTCGGCCCTTTGACCATGCCCACAAGCAGGGCGATCTGATGCAGATCCAGATCTTTCAGTGACTCACCAAAATAAAACTGGCTGGCCAGCCCGAACCCGTTAATGCTCCGGGTGCCGGCCTGCCCCAGATACACTTCGTTCAGATAGGTTTCCAGTATGTCGTCTTTCTCGTAATGCGACTCGA
>Ga0075530_1000776_pt1 | contig 15284 bp, 20 predicted proteins | sample NGEPerD_2_FD_75101 | JGI IMG/M metagenome (GOLD analysis project Ga0075530, IMG submission 75101) | Arctic peat soil microbial communities from the Barrow Environmental Observatory site, Barrow, Alaska, USA - NGEE PermafrostL1-D | ecosystem: Environmental > Terrestrial > Soil > Wetlands > Peat ...
GAGAGCGTCGCCGGGCAATCCTGGTCTGGTCCGTCATCGCCGCCATGGTCGCCGCTGTCATCGGGGCCCTGACGTTCGGGCTTTTGCAGAAGTCCGGCGAGGAGAAAGTTGCGGCGGCGGGAGTGAAGACCTTCAAGGTGGAGTCCGACCACGTCACCGAGCCCGTCAAGTACGAACAGGATCCACCCGTCGGAGGCGCCCACAACCCGATCTGGCTCAACTGCGACACCTACGACAAGGCGGTGCCGAACGAGAACGTAGTGCACTCCCTTGAGCACGGCGCCGTGTGGATCACCTACGACCCGGCACTGAGCTCCTCCGATGTCGAGAAACTCCGCGAGCAGATGCCGCCTGACTATGCGGTTCTCTCTCCCTACCCCGGACTGAAGGATCCGGTCGTGGCCTCGGCTTGGGGCAAGCAGTTTCGAGCCGACGGTGTCGACGACCCGGGGATGAAGACCTTCATCAGCGAGTACACCCAAGGTTCGCAGGCACCTGAGCAGGGAGCGTCCTGCTCGGGTGGGTCAGATGGCACTCTGCCCCTGGATGCGGGGGAGGGGGCTAGGTGGCTCCCCGACAGCGCGACACTGGACTCGACACGAGCTCTGAGGATCCACGGCCGGAAACCGGCTACGAAGCGCGACCCCTCGAATCTGATGAACTCGCGCAGAGGCAAACCGGTGCGCGACGCGTCCTGATCACGCTCCTCGTGGGCATCTTGTTCGTCGCGGCCGTGGCTGGCACCGGCCTATACCTCGCCCTCCAAAGACAGGCTCCTGCGCAAGGCAGCGCCGAAGCCGGGTTCGCTCGCGACATGCAGGTCCACCACGCACAAGCGGTGGAGATGGCGCTCATCGTGCGGGAGAAGAGCACCGACCCCGTGCTTCGGGCCGTCGCCTACGACATCGCCACGAGCCAGCAACAACAGATGGGCCAGATGTACGCGTGGCTCGAGATGTGGCAGCTGCCGCAGTTCGGCACGTACAAGGCGATGGACTGGATGCAGGGCATGGACCACTCCAGCATGGACAGCTCGAGCGGAACCGGGGACAGCGACGGAATGCGGATGACCCTGCTGGCTGACGGCAGGATGCCGGGCATGGCCACGGGGGGCGACGTGCAACGCCTGCGCGACCTCTCCGGCAAGCGCGCAGAAGTGCTGTTCCTGCAACTCATGACCACCCATCACAAGGCCGGTGTGATGATGGCGGCCGCCATCTTGCAGGCGACCGACGAGCCAGCGGTCAAGAACCTCGCACGGGCGATCAGGACCGCTCAAGCAGCCGAGATCAAGACCATGCAAGACATGCTCGCCCAACGCGGAGCGACTCCCAGTACGGAAGCCGGGTAGGGGCCGCCGTGGGACAGCGGCACAAGTCACGCAAGCGCGGCTGTGGCCAGCAATGCAGGCAGCGCCGGTGCCCGGCATCGCAACCCACCAATCATCGCGTTCTCGATGACCGCAGTGTTCATGGTGGTCGAGCTCGATGTCGGCCTCTGAACGCAGTCGCTGGCGCCGATCAGCGATGCCGCGCACATGGGCACCGACGTCCTGGGCCTCGGCATGGCGCTGGCCGCCATCTCGTTGGCCGGAAGACTGCCTCGGGCCATGTCGTGATCGAGAACGTCAAGCAGCTCCACGCGATGCTGGACCGGGTGCAGGACCTTCTCGCAACCAAGTACAACGTCAAGCACGCCACCATCCAGTGCGAACCGAAGGACCACGTCGACCATGACACCCCCATCTGAGACCGCGACAACGCAGCGCCCCCGGGGGTGGGCACCTCGCGGCAGGTGCCACCTGGCGAAGGTCGTGGCACGCACGGCGGTAGTAGCACTGATGGCTGCCTTGGGATCTCTGGCCCTGTCAGGCACCGCCGAAGCCCACACCGACCTCACCTCCTCAGTTCCCACTGCTGGTATTAGCCTGCGCGTCCCCCCTGCGCTGGTGCGCCTGAAGTTCAACGAGGCCATCAACAAGGACTTCGCCAACCTCACCCTGACGATCGGCACGAGGGGCCCGGTCGCCCTTCAAGCCGAGGTCAGTGGCGGCACCGTCACCTCGGAAGTGCCCGCCAGAGTTCGCTCCGCTGCCGCGCGTACCCCACAGCGCTGGCGAGTGGCATACCGCGTCGTCTCCGAAGACGGCCACCCAGTGACCGGCTCCGTCACCTTCACCGTCACCACCCCCAGCACGTCCGGCCCGTCGCCTTCAACGGCGCCGTCCGACGAAACGTCTCCCGCGGCAACGGGCGGTCCCGCCGAGCCCGACCTGGATCCCGGCCACGACGAGAGCAGTGTGCGAGGCACCGGGCAGGTCCCAGAACCCGGGGCAAGTGCCTGGGTCCCGACGGCCATCATCGGCCTGATCACGGCATCGGTTTCCGGGGCGGCGATCATCTGGCTGGTGCGAGGCAGACGCCAGGATCAGCGCGAGTGAGCGACGCTCCCACCGCAGCAGGCACAACCAGGGCGGCCGGGGCCGGCTGGGGAACCAACGCAACCCTGGCTGTATGTGTCGCTGCGCTCGTTCCGGTCGCGGCATTGACCGCTCTCGAGTTGAACGGCTCAATGCCATACGACCCCACTCTCGGTCTACCAGATCCCGGCGCCGTGACCCGGTTCGGTCTTCCCATCGCCCGAGGGCTACGTGATCTCACCGCCACGTTGACCATCGGGGCGCTTGTCATGCTGGCCTTCGTTCTGCCACCGGCGGCGCGAGACCGCCGGTTCGAGATCTCTGGTCTCCGCGGCCGCACCCTGACGCTCGTCACGGTCACAGGACTGGTTTGGTTCTGGTCGAGCTGCGCGGTCCTTGCCCTGACTTTCTCCGACATCGCCGGTGAGGGTGTCGGGACAAGGCGGGTACGCCAACAACTGCTCTACTTCGCAACGGAGTTCGAGCTGGGTCAGCTGCTGTTCGCCAGCACGCTGCTGGTCGCGGGAGTAACGTTGATCAGCCTCTTCACCCGGTCCATCACCGGTGTCGGGATCCTCGTCGCACTCGCGGTCATGGCTCTCTGGCCGCTGGCACTGGGCGGACACGCCTCCGGGTCCACGAACCACGACCTGGGCACGAACGCGCTGTTCCTGCACACTCTCGCAGTGTCGGTCTGGCTCGGTGGGCTGGCCGTTCTCGCGCTGGTCCACAAAAACCTGGGCGCAGCGCTGCCCGTCGTGGCACGACGTTACTCACGGCTCGCGGGCGTCTGCTTCGCAGCTGTCCTCGTCTCCGGTGTCGCCTCTGCCCTCCTGCGGGTCTCGAGCTGGTCAGAGCTCACCACCACCGGCTATGGCTCACTCGTGATGCTCAAGACGTTTGCCCTGGCCCTGCTCGGTGTAGCCGGCTGGCAGCAGCGTCGACGGGTACTTCCACGCCTCACGACGCTGTCCTCCTCACACCGCGAGTTCGGTCGCCTGGTCCTGGTCGAGCTGGCTCTCATGGCCACCACCGTCGGGCTGGCGGTCGCGCTGAGCCGAACCGCCCCACCGGATCGGACCGCCGAACCCCTCACCGCTGCCGAGTCCCTCCTCGGGTTCCCCCTCCCGCCCGAACTCACCGCCGCCCGTTGGTTCACTGCCTGGGAGGTCGACTCCCTGTGGACACCGCTGGCGGTCGCAGGCATCGTCGGTTATCTCTTCGGCGTCCGACGTCTGCGACGTCGAGGCGACCGCTGGTCGACCGGACGCACCCTCGCATGGATCACGGGCTGCCTGATGCTGCTGTGGGCGACGAGCAGCGCCCCTGGCGCTTATGCGGAAGTGCTGTTCAGCATGCACATGATCCAGCACATGACCGTCGCTACCGGCGCCCCCGTGTTCCTCGTCCTCGGAGCGCCCGTCACCTTGGCGCTGCGCGCCGTGCGCGGCCGAACCGACGGCTCGATGGGTCCTCGGGAATGGTTGCTGCTGGTCGTGCACTCTCGGGTGGCGACTTTCCTGGGCAACCCGGTCGTCGCAGCAGCGCTGTTCATCGCCTCGCTGGTGGTGTTCTACAACTCTGGTCTGTTGGAAAACTCGCTGAGAGGTCACACCATGCACTTGCTCATGGTGGGCCACTTCTTGGTCACGGGCTATCTTTTCGCCAACGGCATCGTCGGCATCGACCCCGGACCCAAGCGGCCGTCGTACCCCTTCCGGATGCTGATCGTGATGGCCACGTTCGGCTTCCACTCGCTGTTCTCCGTCTCGCTCATGAGCAGCTCGCGCATCCTGGCCGAGGACTGGTTCGACTCATTGGGTCGAACCTGGGGCCGATCCCTCGTCGACGACCAGTACCTGGGAGCGTCCCTGGGATGGGCGCTCGGGGACTATCCCCTGGCACTCCTGACGGGTGCGCTGGTGTGGTCGTGGGTGAAGGCCGACAGTCGCGAAGCCGCGGGCCACGACCGCCGGGCGGAGCGGGATGGACACCGAGAACTGGCCTCCTACAACGACTACCTCAAATCACTCGCTGACCGTGAGGACGGCCACCGTTGACCGGCACCCACAGACAGACAACTCGGCAGCACATCATGCGCGCTTAGATGCGTCGCGCTCGACGGCTCGACACTTGGGTCAAGGAGCACCATGAAGCCCCCGTAGCTCACACATGATCGCCATGTCTGTGACCGCCCTGCTGGTGACCGGTTGCAGTTCGAGCTCGGCCCCACCCGGTTCCGACCAGGACTCCAGCAACCCTCGCGGAGCCACGTCGAGCGCTACAGGCTCGCCAACCACCGCGGCCGAGGAGCCCACGGCCTTGCCGTCCCAGCAGACGGGAGACATGGCGCCCAGTGGAGTGATGGTCAACGTGACCGTTCGTGGCAACAAGGTCCGACCGTTCGCAAAAGCGTGTGCAGGCGCAGCGCGGCCAGGAGATCGTCTTCGTGGTCGATGCCGACCGCGCCGGGGGGCGGCACATTCATTCCTCAACGGAGCAGAGCGCCGACTTCACCAAAGGCAAGTCCAATATCAGCGTGCGGATCGACAAGCCCGGTGTCGTCGAGGTGGAGGAGCACGAGGCGGACACGCTGATAGCCCAGATCGAGGTCTGCTAGGTGCTCGTCCCCGCCCACGGGGTCGGCGGCGCACAGGACCTGCCCGTGCCGGCCACGCTCGCCATCGCTGGCGCGGCGACGGCCCTGGCGGTCTCGTGCCTGATCCTCGCGGTGGCTTGGCGCACACCTCGGTTCGGCGCCGGTCGTTCTCGCGTCGGCAGGGCAACCAGATCCTTTACCGCATCGAGTCCGACCATGTCCGTCAACTGGTCCGCGATGCCGTCTGCCGCCCCCTCGTCGTAGAACGCGGACGGCGCGATGCGGACGTGCAGCTGCAGTTGATGATCCCGCACCGCGGCTGGGCTCGAACTCGGCAGGGGATGCGCGGCCTTGGGCTCAGGCGTGGGTGTCATGCTCGTGTTCGGCGTGAGCTGCGGCCTCGAACTGGATGGTGGAGTGCTCGACGTTGAAGTCGGTGGCGATGCAGTGCTGGAGTTCGTCCAGCATCGACCCGAGGTGTCCGTCGTGGAAGCAGGAGTCGTCGACGACAACGTGCGCAGTGAGTACGGGCAGTCCGGTCGCGACCTGCGAGGCGTGCAGGTCGTGAACGTCGCGCACATGGGGCAAGGTCATGATGCGGTCGCGGACCTCGGAGAGGTCGAGTCCCTTGGGCGTGGACTCTAGGAGGACGTCGACGGTCTCGCGTAGCAGTCTCAGGGTGCGCGGGATGATGAGGACCCCGATGACCAGGGACGCGACCGCGTCCGCGCGAAGCCAGCCGGTGGTCGCGATGATCGCGGCGGCGGCGATGACCGCGACCGAGCCGAGCGCGTCGTTGAGGACCTCCAGGAACGCCGCGCGCATGTTCAGGTTGTCGCCGCGGCCACCGGCGAGGACGGCTAGGCCGATGATGTTGCCGACCAGGCCGACGACACCGAACACGATCATGACTCCTGAGGTCACCTCGGGTGGGTTGAACAGCCGGCGCACTCCTTCGACCAGGATGAACACACCTACGGCGAGCAGCACAGCAGCCTGGGCGGCGGCGCCGAGCACCTCGGCGCGTCGGTAGCCCCAGGTTCGTTCGTCGGTGGCGGGTCGCCGCGCCAACACCGCCGCGATCAGCCCCAGGGTGAGCCCGGCGACGTCGGTGAGCATGTGGCCTGCGTCTGCGAGGAGCGCGAGGCTGCCGGAGATGACCGCACCCACGACCTCGACGCCCAAGACGGTCAGGGTGATGGCCAGCACGAGCGCGAGTCGGCCCCGGTGGTCGGCCATTCCGGCACCACCGTGGTCGTGGCCGTGTGCGGCGCCCATCAGTGGCGCTGAACGGGAGGGCCGATGGTGAGCGTTTGCTCGGGCGAGGTAGATGTTTCGCCGGTGCAGCAGTCCGCATTGCACCCCTCACCGCAGCCCTGTTCGGAACCGTCATGGGTGGCGTCAGCGTCGAGGCTGACGGGGCCACAACCACAGGCCTCCCCACGCCACGCCTCCAGCCCTTCGCGGACCGCGACCGCCGCGATGACCAGGCCGGCGATGGGGTCGGCCCAGGACCAGCCCAGCGTCGCGTTCAACACCAGTCCCACGAGCAGAACCGCGGAGAGGTAGGTGCACAGCAGGGTCTGCTTGGAGTCGGCGACCACGCTGCCCGAACCGAGCTCGCGGCCTGTACGGCGCTGGGCCCAGGACAGGAACGGCATCACCAGCAACGACGCGACCGCGATGCCGATGCCGACGCCTGATGGCTCGGCTTGTGCTGACCCGAGTAGTGCACGAGCTGATTCGGCGACGACGTAGGCCGCGAGTGCGAAGAACGAGACTGCGATGAGTCGCAGCGCCTGGCGTTCGCGTGTCTCGGGCAGCGGGTGGCGGAACTGCCACAAGATCACCAGGCCAGAGCCGACCTCGACGACTGAGTCCAGGCCGAACCCGACCAGGGCGATGGAGGAGGCAACCAGCCCGGCGGCTATCGCCACGACCGCTTCGAGCAGGTTGTAGGTCACGGATGCGCCGGCCAGGAGCTGGGCGCGCCGCCCGAGCTGTTGACGGCGATCAGCGCTCGGGTGTTGCCGGGTGTCGGTCGGCGCGGTCACTGGGTGGCGCCTTGTCCGTATCGGGGGCACAGCACGACCGCGTCACCGGTGAGCCCGAGCAGCTTCTCGGCTGCCCTCAGCAGCTCCATCGTCGCGTCGGGGTGCGCCAGCGCGTACACCGAGGCGCGTCCCTGGGCACGAACGGTCACGATGCCGCAGTCCAGCAGGCACGCGAGGTGCTTGCTGACCGTGGACTGGGCCAGGCCCAGGTGACCGGTCAGGTCGACGACGCGATGCTCGCCGAGGGCCAGGTGCTGCACAATGGTGAGTCGCGAACGGTCGCTGAACCCGTGGAACAGGCAGGCGGCCGCATGCGCGGCATCGGTCTCCGCCTCGGGCGGCATTTCGATCATGGCATCTATCATCGTCATGCGGCGATGATAGATGTTCATGTGCCCGCCCGTCCACTTGGGGTCGAGACGGGGTCACTTCGTCGCGTGGAGCACCCAACTCTCCAGTCAGAGCCGTCAAGTCTTGCGGACGCGAACACTCGACCCACGGGTCATCCTGACCCTGACGAACGCCGAGCGGTCGTGCCCGTGCTGGCCGGCAAGGTCGGTCGATACACTCAAGCCGATGAGGACCCGTCAGCCCCTGACGACCCCGGCGCGAACCGCGTTGCGGTTGGTCGGGCTGCTCGTCGTCCTGGTGGGCCTCTTCGGGATGCACGGGCTAGCCAATCATGGTGTCGGTGGCATGGACATGCCGCACGCCGTTATCGCTGAGGAGTCCACCGCGATGGCTGGGTCAACTTTCGACCTGTTGTCAGCCGGTCTCCCTCATCAGGTGTTGCCGCTCGTCGAGCGCGCATATCGTGCCGCCGAGTTGGGGAGTGGCCCCGGGCACAAGGGCATGGGAATGAACATGGCGGGGTTGTGTGTAGCGATCCTCGCAATCGGACTGGTCGCGCTTCTCCTGCTGCTCCGGGGCGGGCGCGCACCCCGAGCGTCGTGGTCACTGCAGCGTCTGATGTTTGCCGTGACGCCCCTGGGTCGTGACCCTGCCCCACCCTCTTTGACTGCTCTGTCGATTCAGCGCTGCTGAGCAAATAGGGACCCGCCGAGTAGGTGGTTCCGCTGAGCTGGCATGCCCGCATTCAACAGACCACTCAGGAGTCACATCCCGTGAAGAGAACACCCAGATTCGTTGCGCTCGCCTTCGCGCTAGCGCTCACTGCCGCCGCTTGCGGCAACGACCCCACCACCGAGAACGCCAGCGACTCAACGTCCAGCCGGACAGGACAGTCGACAGGCAACCCACCCGCGCTGGACGGAACTTCGATGCCGCCTTGGCCAGCGCCGACCGACGTATCTGCCCGCGTGGCCAGCGCAGGGCTCGACCTGGGTCCGATGGGTATGGCGGAGCACTACCACACACAACTGCGCATCTTCACCAACGGCACCGAGATACCGGTACCTGCGAACATCGGCGTCGATCCCGCAACCGGGGCCATGTCAGCGGTCCACACCCACGAAGAAGACGGCACGATCCACATCGAGGCGGACACCGAAGGCGAGGTCTTCACCCTGGGTCAACTCTTCACTCAGTGGGGGGTGACGTTGACTCCCAGCCAGATCGGCGGAGTGCGCGCCAAACCCGGCGAGAAGGTGACATTGACCAGTAACGGAACGCCCGTCACCGGTAATCCCATGAATCTTCGGCTCAAGGCCGAGCAGAAGATCGTGTTGAGACTCGAATGAACACGAACCGGTTCCCCCGAAGGCTGCGACCTGTCGTGTGGAGCCTCGCGGCAGGTGCGCTGATCGCCGTCCTGGCCTGGCAAACGGTCACGTGGAGGACGTCCTCGACAGACAGCGGGAACAACGGCCCAGCAGCCACTGACAACCCCAACCCCGGTCTCGTGGTGTACGCACCCACCAAGCGGACGAACGCCCCCGAGCTGGAGGGGACGACCCTGGACGGCGACTCGTTCCGGCTCTCCGACTGGGCAGGCAAGATCGTCGTGATCAACGTCTGGGGGTCGTGGTGCGGCCCCTGTCGTGCCGAAACCTCTGATCTGGTACGACTGGCGCGACAGCACGCGGATCGAGGGGTCCGATTCGTAGGGATCAACACACGAGACAACCTCGCCTCCGCAAGGGCGTTCGTCGACAAGTTCAATGTGCCGTATCCCAGCATCTTCGACGAGGGTGGCCGGGCTCTGTTGCCGTTCAGAGGCGTGATTCCGAGTGCCGTGATCCCCAGTAGTGTTGTCGTTGATCGCCAAGGCAAGGTCGCCGCCAGAGTCATCGGCCCCGTTACCTACGGCACCTTGAACGGCGTGCTCAACGACGAACTCGCGGGAGGTACCCCATGATCCTCGCCGCGGGAGACCTGGTCGCCTACGGTCCTCTCCTGTTGGCTATACCCGTCGCCATGGCTGCCGGTCTCGTGTCGTTCCTGAGCCCATGCTGCTTGCCGCTTCTGCCTGGGTATCTGGCCTACGTGACGGGCACCGCCGGGGCCGACGCCGACCAAACCCCAGCCGGTCGCGACGACGGGCGGCAGGCGACTTCAGACACGGTTGTGGCAACCAGGAAGGTCCGCCTTCGGCGACCTAGCCGCACGGTCACCGGGACGCTGCTCTTCGTGCTTGGGTTCGCGGCAGTCTTCACGAGCTACGGTGCTGCTTTTGGTGCAGCTGGCGCGCTCTTGGTGACCTACCAGGGACCGATCATCAAGGTTCTCGGCGTTTTCACGATCGTGCTCGGCCTCATGTTCACCGGGGCGCTGGGAAGAATCCCGTTCCTCAATCGATCGTTCCGACTCAACTTCAAACCCAAAGTAGGGGTAGCCAGCGCACCGTTGCTTGGGGTGCTGTTCGGCATCGGATGGACTCCGTGCATCGGCCCAACGTTGGCCGCGGTCCTGGCCCTCTCGGTCAGCACCGGGGGAGCCGGCCGGGGAGCCATCTTGTCCTTCGCCTACAGCTTGGGCCTCGGACTTCCGTTCTTGTTGGCGGCTCTCGGTGTCCAACGCGCCTTCAAGGTCTTCGGTGTCGCCCGACGCCACGCCCACACCGTGATGCAGGTGGGCGGTGTGCTCCTGATCGTCGTCGGGGTCATGCAGGTCACCGGCCTCTGGGCGTCCATGATCGCCGATTTGCAGGTCCTCATAGCAAACTGGCAGACACCATTGTGAACACAACATCTGGCGCGAGGCAGCGCCGCATCCCCCTCGTGCTCATCGCGACTCTGATCGCGTCGAGTGTTCTGGTGGCGTGCGGCACGGAGGCCTCCCGTGACCAGCCGGCTGGTTCCGCAGCTGTGGTGGAAAAGGACAAGGATGGCCTCAACGGAACCTTGGTGGATCCTCCGTTGCGGCTGGCCAACGTCGTTCTCCGAGACACGCGCAACAACCCGGTCCGGCTCAATGAATTTCCCCCCAAGAAGGCCACCGCCCTCTTCTTCGGCTTCACCAACTGCGAGGACGTCTGCCCAACAACAATGGCCGACCTCGCATCCGCGCGACGCGCCCTGCCGCCAGCCCTGGCGAAGAGAGTCGCCGTCGTCTTCGTCACCGTCGACCCTCGACGAGACACACCCGCCGTGCTGCGAACCTGGCTCGACCATTTCGACAGGGAGATCATCGGGCTCCGCGGGCCAACCAACCTCGTGAACACGGCCGAACGCTCCCTCTACGCTGACGAGAGCACTACCGGCTCCAAAGCCAACTCCGAGACCGTTCCCGGGACAGGCGGGCATCACCATGGGGACGCCCTGGACGCCTCATCGAAACCCCGAGCTGACTACGAGGTGTCCCACAGTGGCTCCGTGTACGTCTTCGGACCCCGCGGCGAGACGGTGCTCTACTCCGGCGCCACCACAGTGGACCAGTACGCCGCTGATTTCACTCGGCTACTGGGTCGCTCCTAGAGGCTCCGCGCACCCCGGCACCCGCGAGGTCGTCTGGGCTCGTTTGGCGGGTCGGGCTGGCTGAGGGTGTGGGCGTCGTTAGGCCCTGGTCCGCCATCGGCGCACGAAGAGGACCGCATCGCGGTCAACGCAGCGCCTGGGTCGGGAGTGGGGGTCATTCGTACACTGGGCGCGATGAGTCCCCGAACGCGCCTTGACGCCACAGTGCGGCACGCACTGTGGCTCGGTGGCCTGCTCGTCGTCCTGGGCGGCCTGTTCGGCATGCACGGCCTGGAGCACCACGGCGGCGCGGGCATGGACTCTGTCGTGAACGCGACCATGACCGGTTCCACAGGGCACTCCGGCGCCGTTGCAGACGAAATCATGACCGACGCTGCCCAAGACACCGCCCTGGTGATGGCCGTGGTGACGAGCGCGACCGGGCACGTCGGCATGGACATGGGCGCCGCGGGAATGTGCATGGCGATCCTCATGCTGGGCCTGATCGCCTTGCTGCTCCGGATCCGGGCCAACCGGCTGCAACCGCCGCTCTGGCTAGTGGCCCGACCTGCACGCGCGCCCGGAGCCCGCGGTCGCGACCCTGATCCGCCTTCCCTGATCCAGCGGTCGATCCAGCGCTGCTGAGCGGTCAGCGGACCGGCCCGGACCATCGGGTCGACCCGCCCACACGCGCGCCCATTTTCGACAGACCCGATCAGGAGACCCACATGAAACGACTTCTCAGCTCCACCGCGCTTGCCCTGGTGGCAGCGCTCGCACTCACCGCATGCGGCAGCGGCGACAGCAGTGGCGATGGCGATGGCGGCGGCGACTTCAACGACGCCGACGTCACGTTCACCCAGTCGATGATCCCGCACCACGAGCAGGCCGTGCAGATGGCGAAGATGGCCAAGATGCACGCCTCCACACCCGAGGTGAAGAACCTCGCCGACAAGATCGAGGTCGCTCAGGGTCCCGAGATCGCCACGATGAAGGGCTGGCTCAAGGACTGGGCCAAGGACGAGTCCGGCTCGGTGGGTGGCATGGACCACGACTCGGGTGGCATGGACAGGGGGGCCATGCCCGGGATGATGAGCGATGAGGACATGTCCCGCCTCGGCGTCGCCACTGGTGCCGGGTTCGACCAGATGTTCCTCACCATGATGATCGACCACCACACCGGTGCCATCGAGATGGCGAAGACCGAGCAGTCGAAGGGCAAGAACGCGGACGCGAAGGCGCTCGCGAAGAAGATCGAGGCCGACCAGACAGCCGAGATCACCCAGATGAAGAAGCTGCTCAGCCCCTGATGCACCAGCCGCCTGGCCGCCGCTACCTCAACCACTCCGGGTTGGTGGTGGCCGGCCAGGAAGCCGGCGCCTGGCGAACCCAATGCACAGCCTTGCCTGGCCTCAGGTCGTCCGCGTCCGCCGCTCGCGGTTGTTCTTGCGCCATCCGTAGGGAGTCATTCCGGGCGGCTTGTAGAGGTTGAGCACCTGGATGAGGAGCAGGAGCACGAGCGCGAGAACAGCATGGAAGAGGTCCCCGCCGTAGCGGTCGAGATCGCCAGGGTCTGCGATCTGTACGGCGTCCGCAACTGAACTCACATCCGGCATGTGCATGAGCAGGACGGTTGTGGCAAGGGTGGTGAGCACGAAAGCGAAGAGCACCCAGTAGTACCGGAACAGGCCCCACCGGGTCCCGAGCGACATGACGAGGCCCGTAAGCCATGAGCCGAGTGCCAGCGGGACGAGGACGTACCAGCCGATGAGCTCCATGGCGACCCAGGCACTGCGCACTGTGGCCGGACTGTCGCTGAGCACGGCGGCTGTCCCGAGCCCGATGTAGGCAATGACTGCGCCGACCCACCCGATCGAACACGTCAGGTGGACCGAGAGGGCGAACCGGCGAACCGGAGGCGACATCACCACCCCGCAAAGCCCTCGGTGGGAGTTCGCGCGGCGGCGCTCGTGACCACGGATTGACTGTCGAGTTGCACTGGTGCGCCCTGGTGCCTGCCAGGTCCGTGTTCACCGCCGGCTAGCATCGCGACGACCAGGACGACAATCAGGATCCCGATGAGGATGCCGGAGACCTTGACCCATCGGGGGACACCCGGCGGACGTCCTGGGGCAGAGACGCGGTTGGCGTCCGACTCGGGCTGTTGGGCTTCTGTCATGGCGACTGTCCTCTTCCTACGTTCACCCGTCAGTGGCGCCCGGGTCTTTGCAAGACACTATGTCACGCAGTATTCAGTATGCCCGCTAGCGGTCGAGCTGTATGGTGTGCATGTGCCGAAGTTGTGGAGTCAGACCATCGAGACGCATCGCCATGAGGTGCGCGAGGCGATCATGGAAACCACCTGGGCACTCGCCACACGACAGGGACCGATGTCGGTCACCATGTCGCAGGTCGCGCAAGAAGCCGGGATTGGTCGAGCGACCCTGTACAAGTACTTCTCAGACGTCGAAGCGATCCTGCACGCCATGCACGAGCGCCACGTCCTGGACCACATGGTGCGCCTCAACAAGCTCCGAGACGCAACTGCCGACGCCAGCCAGAGGCTGGAATCCGTCGCGCACGCCTACGCCCTTATCTGCCACCACCGCGCCAAACACGGCACCGTCGAACTGTCGGCACTGACTCACCAGCCCGAACGCGTCGCTGGAGCCGAGCGGCAGCTCCTCTCGCTCTTCGAGGACCTGCTCACGGACGCCGTCACGGCTGGAAGGGTCCGCACCGACACCACCGTCGAGGAACTGGCCATCTACAGCGTGCACGCCCTTGGTGCGGCCAGCAGCCTGCCGACCAAGGCAGCGGCCAAGCGACTCGTCACGGTCACCCTTGCCGCGCTGAGTCCTCCCGGGACGTAGCGGTGCCACCGGCAACAGAGGACTAGGTATAACTTTCGCGGCTGACGTGCGGGACCTTCGCCCCTGACGCCCAGCGTTCGGTGTCGCGAGGGTGGTTGTAGGCGGGACGCCCCTGCCGCGGAGGTCGGGAGGCCGAGATGAACAAGGACAAGTACCTGATGTACGCCGTTGCGGCGGTGGCAGCTGCCGGGATCGCGGTGTGGGCGGGGGTTCCTCCGTTCGTCCTTCTACTGCTGGTCTGCCCGGTGATGATGTTCTTCATGATGGGCTCGATGTCCGGCGGCATGGGCCGCGGCGACGTAAACAGTCATGACCACGACGCGGACTCGCCCACCCAGAGGTCACGTCCTGACGGTTCCCACGACCGCATCGACCAGCCGTAAGCGCGCGTGCCGCTGGCCGGGAACGAGGCCGGACAAGGGTCATCGAGGACTATCGCCCTATGGCCAAATACCCTAGGGGGGTATGGTGGGAGACATGAGCAGCGTGCATGAACGCCACCCGCCAACGGCGCGGGCGGCCGTCAAGGACCCCGTCTGCGGCATGGAAGTAGACCCAGTCGGCAGCGAGCACCACGCCGAGCACGACGGCACCACCTACCACTTCTGCTCGGCACACTGCCAAGCGAAGTTCCAGGCCAACCCGGGCCAGTACACCCACGCCCGGCCTGTAGGCGCGGCCACGGTCCCCGAAGCGGGACAGGCCCGGGAGCCAGGATCGAAGGGTGAGGAGTACACCTGCCCGATGCACCCGGAGATCCGGCAGATCGGGCCTGGGGCGTGCCCCATCTGCGGGATGGCGCTCGAGCCGGTCACCGTGACCGCGGACTCCGGGCCCAGCGCCGAACTCCTCGACATGACGCGGCGGTTCTGGATCGCGTTGGTGCTCTCGGTCCCGGTGGTGATCCTGGAGATGGGCGGGCACCTCTTCCCCGCGATGCACGACCTCATCTCGCCCAAGGCCGCCACGTGGACCCAGTTGGTGCTGGCCACCCCGGTGGTCTTGTGGGCGGGGTGGCCGTTCTTCGTCCGTGGCTGGGTCTCGGTGCGCACGATGAAGCTCAACATGTTCACCCTGATCTCGATGGGCACCGGTGTCGCGTGGCTCTTCAGCGTGGTCGCGACCCTCGCCCCGGGCATCTTCCCCGACTCCTTCCGCGAAATGGGAACGGTCGACGTCTACTTCGAGGCTGCCGCCGTCATCACCGTCCTGGTCTTGTTGGGCCAGGTCCTCGAGCTGCGTGCCCGTGAACAGACCTCGGGGGCCATCAGGGCACTCCTGGATCTCACCCCCAAGACCGCGCACCGGCTCGCCGAGGACGGGACCGAGGCAGTGGTGACCCTCGACGAGGTGCAGATCGCTGACCGGCTCCGAGTGCGCCCGGGACAGAAGATCCCGGTCGACGGCACCGCGGAGAGCGGCCGCTCCTCGGTCGACGAGTCACTGGTCACCGGGGAGTCGATGCCGGTCACCAAGACCACCGGC
>Ga0075530_1000778_pt1 | contig 15271 bp, 16 predicted proteins | sample NGEPerD_2_FD_75101 | JGI IMG/M metagenome (GOLD analysis project Ga0075530, IMG submission 75101) | Arctic peat soil microbial communities from the Barrow Environmental Observatory site, Barrow, Alaska, USA - NGEE PermafrostL1-D | ecosystem: Environmental > Terrestrial > Soil > Wetlands > Peat ...
CTAATATTATAACATATCACCCTAGAATAAATACTACATCTAGGTTTAAGCTCAATCCCCAACCTACCTAAAATTACCACATCAACAAAACAGACTTTGTTGAAAAAATTTAAAAATTAATCTCTTTTTCTTCTTAATCACCTGTAATTTTAACTTTTTGACTTTGCTCTCATTTTTCTATAATGCTATAATCAACTTATTATGGAACCAAATTTAGAGCAAAAATTAGCAGAACTTGAAGGGAAAATTAATGCTATCTATGTTTCTGTTGAAAAAACCAGAAAATACTTTTTCTGGACAATCATTATAACTGTTGGAGCGGTGGTCCTACCTCTTATTGGATTATCTTTTGTTATTCCTAGCTTCATCAACACCTACACCAGTTCAATCACTGATTTAGGGTTATAAAAACAGATTTTGTGTACTATCCCCGCGGCAAGCCGACGGGGTATTAGTCACAAAATACCGTGGCTGTTTTTTTGGAATAGGTATGTCCGAGGGTCTATCAAAACACGACGCTGAATCAGAGTTTTTTGTAAGCGAAGCGTTCCTTATCAAAAAAGCTCTGATTCTCATCCAAGATATGAATCTGCTGATTCACGTCGCAGTGTTTCGTCTAGAAACATTAGACGCCTCATCCTCGCGGTGAACCGACGAGGGATTAGTCCAAGACATGAATTTACTAATTCAGAACATCGCACTCCAATAAAATATTTTTTAGCTAAACTAGACTCAATCAGATTAATCTTTGTCTGTTACTTTTTTACTTCCGCCATAACTTTTTGCACTTCATCTTTATATTTAGTCATCACTTCCATACTAGCCTGCATTTGATCTTGACCAGCTTTTATTTTTACTTGTATTTCTTCAGCTATCTTAGTGAATAATTGAGGATTTTTTTCCACCAAAGTCATAACCATATCGATTTGATCATCTGGTACCCCTTTGGACTTCAACATCTTTTTCATTAAAAATTCTTTAAACATTTTCTAATATTACCAGACTTACAATCCACAATCAAATAGATTATCAAATGTTTTAATTAATCAATGGCTTATACTCTTTTTTTTGGCTGTCATTATGAGCAGATTTCAATTATCCTAAAAAAACCCGTAATATATACACATTATCCAAAAAACTTGACTTTTAAACACTAAGGTGCTATAATGAAAGAAAGGTTACAGATCTTTAGATTCAAAAAGGAAAAGGAGAAAGAATCATGGAGATGGAAAAAGACACGCGACCCATCATCTTAATTGTGGAAGACGATGAAAGTCTGAACAAATTTTACAAAACATCACTGGAAAGATCAGGTGATAAAGAATTTCAAATCCTTATTGCTGAGGATAAGGAAACAGCGATTGATTTGTTTAAAAAAAACAAAGAGAACATCGTTGTTATCACCATTGGTGGAGAAATACCACCAATGAAAACAAAGGAGAGTAACACCGTAGAATTGGTGACTAGATTTTGTTCTCAGGGATTTCCTAAGGATAGACTCATTGCTGCTTCCACTATTTTACAGGAAGAATTAATCAGCGCTGGTTGTCACCATCGCTGTGATGAAAAACATCTTCTACCTAAACAAATCCTGGCTCTTTTACAAAACTGAGCTCTGTAATCCAATGGCGATGAACCCTTAAACAGGTCTGTCGCTATTTTTTTTTAAATTTTTATGATACGATAGTGTTTATAATATTGGGCCTATAGTATAGCGGTAGAACGGTTCCATGGCATGGAACAGGTCCGGGTTCGACTCCCGGTAGGTCCACTTCTTCGCTTGCGAAGAAGTGTCCTGCGTAGCTTTACGCGAAGCAGGGCTATATCTCGCAAGTATTGTTTTATCTATTTGAGTAATCATCGCAAGCTACGAAGTGCAAGCACCAATAACTTTCGCTTGCGAAGCAGGGTTGTATCTCACAAGTATTGTTTTATTTATTTGAGTAACCTTTTCCATTTTTAATGTCCAATCTTTTGGACATTATTTTGAGTTAAAAAAGCCGTCCAATGATTGGACGGCTTTTTTAACTCAAAATAATATGTATCAACTTTTACACAAGAAAACTCAGAATTACGCAAATCTAATTTGTGATATATTTCTTATTGATATTAAACGAAACATATCCGAGTCCAATAAATACAAAACCAAGAATTACCAAAGAAATTGGCCAACCAAGTGAATCTGCAAAATATTTACCTGTGATATACGAAACATGAACAATAAGAAAAAGAGTACTCATAACTAAAATAATCCGACTTCTCATATACACTGACAAAGTAAGGCCGACTATCACAATAATAAAGTAAAGCATTTGCCAAATAACTGAATCAAATACTTGTGTAAAAGCCGCAGCGAGAAATCCAGTAACCCCAAAGAAATAAAGAAAGCCAATGAGTTTTTTATTCCACCCCTCACGGAAAGATTGTGCGAGCAAAAGATAACATACACCTATCACCATTGTTAGATATGCATACAAATTGTCGGGCATATGAGATGAACCACCAACAATAGCTTCAACCACCAAGTAAACAAAAGCTGTGCCATTAGCTATAGCGAAAAAAGTCAAAACAGCATTTTTATGTACAAAGTTTAGTAATAAATAAAATGCAAAAATAACTCCAAAAGTAATGGCGACAGGCCACAAAGTTTTCACATTCAATTCTGAAAGCATAACCATTGCTCCCCCAGGAATCAACACGCCTCCAATAAAATGAAAGACTGCACCAATATTTTCTTCAGGCTTACTCTTTAACAACATTGAACCAATAGCGGTAAGAAGGAAACCAAGACCCAGGGTGACCACTATCCGTCCCAAAGCCCCTATATCCTCCCAAATTTGAGAAACAAAGATAATAATACCAACAACCACAATTACGGCACCCAAAACATAAAGCATTTTTGTTACAGAAAAAGATGTAGATTCTTTCAAATTTTCCGTCTTAACTGCCCCTTGCCCCTCTGAAGCAAGATTAAAACGACTAACTATTTCTTCACGACTTATCTCCCCAGTACTTATTTTAACCGAAAGATCTTGCAACAATTCTTCTTTATTCATAAAAATTATTTAATAGTGATTAATTTCTCCCTGGTAATATCCAACCAATAAATTGAAAATTGTTTCGATAATAATACTGATCAGTATTATTTATAAGATTTATTTTACTCTGACCATTTCCTTTTGTTAAATAGTAACCATAAGATGAAGAACCGCCACCAAAAATAAAGAAACCTCCATTATTTCTATCATAATGACTTGAAACCGTAACCCCGTCGGGTGAAGTTAAAAGGCTATTTAAGGTCAATGTTTTAGCTTCTTCAGATGTAATTTCTCTACTCTCATTCTTTTGAGTGTCGTGCAAGAAAATACGAGCCGTATAGTTTTCAGTAGCATCTGGTGTTTTATTTGCCAAACCTAAGGTCGTGTCTACCTCATTGATAACCAATTTATTCTCCACCACCGAGTAACGTTTCTGAAGGTAATTATTGCAATCATATGAATAATAATCTATCCCATTATTACAAGAGGTATAAATAAAATTATAATTAGTGGAAAGAAAAGATGATGGCAAATATACGCTTAAAGCGACAATGACTATCAGCCCGATTGGTAATATAAAAGCTAGAAGGATGGCGAAATTTTTCTTTATAAATTCCATAGAGTTTTGATTATGACGTTATTTAATAAAATAATTGATATTCTTTTAATCTAAATCCCCGACTCTTTATAATTATAGTATACCCAACCCATACTCGTCAATTCTATAAATTTTTTGTAAAAAAATGGAAATAAAGTTAAAATTGAAGAAATAATTATAGATTGAAAATTGAAGAATTTAATAATCCCCACACTAAAATTAAAAATAAAAAAATATTTAAAATAAAACTATGAATTACATAATGAATCACCCCGGGGCAGAGCCCCGAGGAATAATTGATTTAAAAAAAGAAAAAGGCACAATGCAAAGCATTGTGCCTTAGTTTTATCCTGAAGAATGTGAGTTTGAGTTAGATGTTCAAATCCTTAACATTTACCACTGTAGCAATCTTTGGAAGAAACGCCAAGGATTTTCGGTGGTCGTCTACGGTAGCGGCGGCACACGCATCACCGATAACAGTGACACTGAAGTCATTGTCATGAGCGGAGCGAGCAGCCGCTTCACCAGCCAAATCAGTCGCCACAGCACAGATGTAAACATCTGTAACACCTTTGTCACGGAGAAGTTCTGTGAGTCCGGTATTGTGGAAAGCACTGACCCGATTTTTAACAATCTGTGCATCAGTATCCTTCCGATCAAGTGACGAATGGAGTTCTGTTGACCATGTTCCATCAGCAAGGATTCCAAACTCATGTGCCTTTCCAAAGACAGGTGATGATTTTGGCTGATCACTGTAGTCACTTTTGAACGCCAAGCGCACAAAAATAACAGGATAGTTTGCCGTACGAAACTTCGAGATCGCCTCATTGATTTTCTCAAATGTGGCATTCTCACGAATGAACGACGCATATCCCTTACCAGAGAGTTTACCTTGTTCATCAACGATTTCGTTGATGAAGTCAATTACGAGTAGTGCTTTCATGTTTTTGTTTCCTTTCTTTAAGCCGTCGTTATTGGACGGGATTGGGTTACGACGATCTCACTATTAGAGATAACCAGCTCGATGTCTTGTGGCGACATGAAATGGCGCTCTATAAGCATCCCGAGATCATAGATGCTTGCGATGAGTTTTTGAGAAGCCACAAACTTATTACGTTCGTACTCCGGCACTGGAAGCCTAACCTTATTGTCAACATTCCAGTCTGTTAACGGTTCATGCTCAATGCGAGTATTCTTTGTTCCAAGCTCCATATTAAGGATATCACCAGTTGCTCTATTGAGCAAATAAAGATCTCCCTGCACTTCACCAGAAACAATCGCCTCGCATGCTCCATATGTCACTTCCATACCGAAGTATTTTTCACCTTCGACTGGATCGCGCGTCATCACAACAGCACTCAGTTCTGCCGGATACATCTCTTGAATCAAGACACTCATCCGACTCCAGAGATAACTAGCATCCTCAGCAACTTTGAATCTGCGCAAGCACCGCTCACTAAAGAGTGATGCATAACAATGCAGAACTGCTTGAGGTACATTTCTTGCGGGAACAAGTAGAAATGACTCGTATTGTCCAGCAAGAGATATTCCCACCGAATCTTCAGCAATCTCCTTATGATTGATGATGGGGGCACCTGCAGACCTCACAGCAAAGTACTTGGCACCTGGAATATGTTTCTCTAACGCATCCAGGATATCATGAGAGTACTTCAGTGAAGACTGCGTTATGACGCTCTGCATCCGTTTTGCCATGACAGAATAATCTTTTTCATGCTCACGGATGCGCTCCATAACGGATAAGAGTTGCGCGATGTGATTTGTATACACACAGAACGGCAACCCAAATCCTCGGGGAACTCGAACACCAATCTGAGCAAGGGACGCAAGGTTTTTAACCTTGTTCCCAAGCCCAGTTGAATGATTGTCGAGTTCTCCCATTGCAACAATGGGAAGATGCATGATTTATCCCTCCTTTCTGGTTTCTTGTACAGTAATCGTTTTTGTTCGAGTATTGACGACGACTACGTCACCGTCTTTCAACTCGTTCATGATTCCTGTGGTTCCAATAAGACAGGGGATCTTATTCTCGCGCGAAAACGTAGCCGCGTGAGAATAACGACCGCCCTCTACTGTTACAACCGCAGAAGCAATAAGCATTTGCGGTGTGTAATTTACATCGGTTTGATTGGCAACAATCACGTCACCATCACAAACCTTATGTAGATCGGCTTCTGACTGGATGATTACAACACGTCCAGTAATTGGTGTTTCGGCATGACAACCTACGCGCCATGTTTCTCCAGTTAGTTCTTTCATAGTTCACCTCGTTTCTTGAGTTTTGTGTGCATTTCGTACACATTGGAGGGTATGTTGGTGGTATTGCTACATGCAGTAAATGCTACTACATGCATAAGTCCAGCCCACCCCTTAAAGCTGTACTTTACTTCAAGATTTAGATTCAAGTAATTCAATACCTGAATCTCCTTGAAAAGTTTTGTCGCGGAAATAAACGTATCTCCGGACAGTTTTTCAAGTTTAGATGTAAGCCACTCCCGTGAGGATTCTTCTTTGGTACCAACATCCAGGGTGCGTGAAAATGCAGAGAGTTTTTTGTTGAATTCCTCTATAGAATAACGACAAAATTCTCTCAAGATAATCACGGGAACATCTGTATTACTGGACTCCTTAAGAGATTCTACCGTAAGGTTTGTGTCCCCATGCTCGCGTCGATACTGACCGAATAACCTTTGCATTTCGGTTTCTGAACTTGCAAAAATTGCATCGCTACACACGCCACCAACCGACAATAACTCATCGAGTTCTTCAGAATCAAAATGATCCTGCAAAAGCTCTTCAAGCGACTCTGCTCTGTTATTCAACAAAGCATCAAGTCCAGAAGGTGAACGTTTGCCGACCCAACCACGCATAGTTTCAGAACGAATCACGCTCTCAAGAAGATCAGCATCAACCAGAGAATCTGTCGATTGACTCTTTAATAGCCGACTGAATATTTCTTCAGCCACCCCAAGGTATGACTCGTGTACTTCATTCCACCTATGCAGAAAAACATCAACGCTGACATCTTCCAGTATAGGGAAATACCACAGGTTGGATCGGATGATACCTTGGTAATGTTTGATTGCACTCTCGATACATCCCGAGGGAAGCATCTGTGAGACATCTGTGATCGCCGTTATAGAATAACGATCTTCAAGTGATAGGTGTCTGCTCTGGCACATTTTCGCTAACGATTGAACTCTGTTCATAAGGTCTCCTTTCTTTCAGGTTGTCAAAGGGCTGAATCTCTGGATTTTCCAGAGATTTCTGCTATCATTACTAACATAATGTTTAGGAAAAGTCAATTTTTATGCTAGTACGTTAGAACATATTCTAAATAACAACCATCACTACTCCTATTCATAGTGCTATGCTGGGGGGTAAGTTACGCAAGCTAAATCTTGAGCTAGACTTTCCTTTTCTTATTGAAAGTGCAACAGATTGTGAGTGTATAGGTAATTTCATAACTATTTCTGTATCAAGTCGTCAACCTTGATTTCGAGAGCTTTGGCGATTTTTTGGATTGTTTGAACACTTGGTTTCATAACGACACCACCCTCAATTTTTGGCGAAAATTTGTTTTCGCAAGTGTTTTCGCAAGAACCGTTCTTGCGAAACCTAATAGAGTCTAAAGCTCTATCTGAAACAACTACTTTTTCCAATCTTTTATCTCAATCTTTTTACCTGAGACTTTTTTAACAACAACTTTTTGTCTTTCCTTCCATCCTAACTCTCTCACTACCCCTATTGGTAAGGTTATGTAGTAAGAACCACCAGATTTTTGGATGTTTCTTATTTCTGTTTGATTAATTTTTCTCATATATTAAGTATAACCGATCCCTAGTGAAATCACTAGGGAAATCACTAGGGATCGGTTAAAACAATTTAAACCCCCAGAAAGGGCCTTAGGCCCTTTCTGGGGGTTTGCGGAGAATAAGAGATTCGCCGATACTACGGCTGGTACTTTTTTTCTAAATTAGGATGTCGTAAGTGGAAGAGGAAGGGTCTAGGAAGGAATCCTCCATTTGCTCCTCTTTTTGTTTTGGCGAAATTGGGGCGGGCTTATAAATTCAAAAAGTGTCTCGCCATACAATCTTAATAAAAAAGAATGGCGAGTTCCAAATTGTATTGTGCTTGACCCACCCTCCCGTTTGCACACAAATCCCCGCCGTTTTGAGGAGAAATTATAAAACGGCGGGGATTGCTCCCTATGCATAAAAGAAAAAATAGCTACTAAAATTTAATCCAACTTAGGAACTGGTCTGCCTTGGACATATCAACAGCTCGAGCCTCGTCTTTAGTTTTAAAACTTTCCCCGCCATAATAAATAGTTAGAATGCTCCCATTCGGTGTGATAACTCCATATTGAATTGTTCTAGTATATCCAAGTGGTTGGCTCGATTCACCACGTCCATATTGAGGGAAAATTAAATCGTACCTTACAGCAGGAACTCCGCCAATGGAGATATTAGTAAATGAATCACTCGGACCATGGAACCATGCTCCACTTGTAAATTTATTTAAGGTGTAATTTTTTTCTGCTGGTAAACCTTGTATACGAAAACCGTCTGTACCAGAACTGTTACTAATAGACCATTCTAAATATGGATCAGAATATTCAGTTGGCGTTTTCCAATCTTGAGGATAGTTGACTGAGAAAGCGTACTGCACGTTAGCATAAGTTTTTGTATTTGAGTTTCCAACTGAAACAGATTGTGAATCATTACCTACCGTTAAATCAACTGAAACATCCAATGCCTGTCGAACATTATATCCGTCTAAAACTAAAATATGATACAAATTTTTATCCGTGTTATCTTTTTCAATTCTTATCCACGTTTTAGGAACTCCGGCATCTGCTAATTTTCCAGAAGTGTAATCGCCTACACTATTTATCGGATACTGCTGTGTTAATTGATAAAATTCCTGTGTGGAAGATTTATCACCATAATTGCCAACAAGGTAACGTTTACCGTCTGGCATTTCAAAATAAATGGAAATTTGTTTCTCTCCTGGTACAACTATTACTTTAGAAACTTTTTCATCAATGTTTGCCATATCGTGATAGCCAGAATTATTTAGATAACCCACTCCAGTTGTATTTTCCCACGGCATAAAGAAAACTTGTTTTTTCTCGCCAAAATTATAAACAAATGTATTATCGCCATAATCAGAGTAAGCAAAATAACTGGCATTGGAGTACCACTTACCCATTCTTGAAACAGATTTTACGCCAGAAATTTCTGCCTCGTTAGCATTATTTAGACAATCCGATGAATTGGAAGACCATTGACTTGAAATATCATTCCAAAAGAATTTGTTGTTGCCTTCAAAAAGAATAATTTTGTTGCCATTAGGTGATAAAGAGAAATGAGAAAAATCAAAATTATTCTTTAAGGCGTTTTTAACTCCAATGTTAGTAATTGCACAGGTAATTTTTTTATTGTTGAGTATATTTTCAATAATGAGATTAGAAGTTTTCTGATTATAAGAAATTGTATACTCATTTATTAACAGAGAAGAAAACCCGCTCGGTGTAGATTCACGAAGGGAATAAGGTTTGCTCAAATTAAAAATTTCATACTTTGAACCACCAAATACGATAATTGAATTATCTTTTTCACTCAGATAAATATCGCCAAAATTATTAGTCAGCAAATTTATTGAATTATCTTTAGTGTTCAAAATTTTTAACTTGGCATTGTCACAACTAAAACCCATTTCGCCAGGAAGTATGCAAGATGTTCCTGTTGGCGTCATCACATATAAGACAAAACTTTTATCATCATTTATATATAGAATGCTAAATAAAGAATCCGGACTGTCCACATTTCGTGACTTAATTTCCAAATCCGATTTCAGAATAATATCTTTCAGTGGTTTCTGTGTTTCTTCAGGAATATCACCAGCCTGTATTTGTGTGATTGAATTTTTATAAGATGCGCTCGGCTGGTCCATTTCCACAATCGGCATTAATGGCTGAATGGTAAGAGGACCTACGATTTTTTTACTGACATCACCTAAAACTTCTTGTGTTTCTCTATCTGGCTGTGTAGAAATAGGCGAAGTGTTTGTTTTACCCCATTTTAGAGCAACATAACCCGCAATAACAACCAAAACAATAACAACCAAAACAATAACCTTATTGTTTAATTTTGACGGTGAGGGAATTGGGTTTATTGGCGGCTGTTGTGGAGTATTAAAATTTTGCTGATTATTGTTGTTGTCCATATTTTTGTTGTGGCTATTTGTATTCATATTTATAAAGTTAAATTATTCTTGGTTTTTAAAATTTTTCCCAATTTTAAACATAAAACATTCTTTACTTAAAATATATTGACCATATTATACCACCACAAGTAAAAATTCACATAAAAAAGCTGATTTTCTAGAAAAACAGCTTTTTTATGTCTCCAATAAACCCATATTCTTAGCCTTAAACGAATGGCTCAGTCCACTGAGCCATTCGTTTAAGGCAATATTAACTACAATTATTTATAGGTTTAAAAATGCTTTTTAATAAAACAGATTTTGTGTCCTATCCTCGCAGCCAAGCTGTCGAGGTATTGGTCACAAAATACCGTGGCTGTTTTTTTGGAATAAGTATGGCCACCGGCCATACAAAGCACATCGCGTGTCCTCAACTCCGCGGTGAACCGACGGGGTATTCAAACATCGCTCTCCAATAAAAGCTCTGCCTGAGCCAGATTTTAAATACTTTTCAAATTCAAAAGCGAGATATTTATCTTTAAAAGCAATATAATTTACTAATTTAATAGGTCTTCTTTCTTTGGTTGCGGGAACATAACCTTTGGTATGTCTTTCAATTCTTTCTTTAAGATTATCGGTACAACCAACATAATACCCATCTTTACATTTCAAACTATAAACATACTGCATATAATTATCAATTATATTTAAAAACATAAAACAATAATCAATGAAAGTCGCCTTCGCAAATCTCTACTAGCGGACTTCGTCACGCCGTAGGTCTGCTACTGCGGACCGAAGGCGGTACCTTTTGGTTGAAATTCTAACTTTTTTTGAACAGAACCCCGACTGACGCACGCTCCGCGTGCGTGGTGGCTCTGAACTCAATTTTACGCTCGTAGAGCGTGGTAATTCAATTGGTGCGTTTCCGCTTGCCTCCGCTCCGCTACGGCAAACCAAAACAGAAATTTTTTCATTACATTTTTTATTTTTTTCTGCCCCCCATTTTTTTTCTTTTAAAAGGAGATGAAAAATTTTCTGTTTTGGTTTCCTCTTAATCAGAGGAAAGCGGAAACGCTCTAATTCTAATCGCAAAAGGGCAAAAATTCCTTCCCCCCAACCCCCTTCCTTTTTGCCCTTTTGCTTCAACGCTCGCAGAGCGAGCGAAACGGCGGGGATTTTTAATCTTTCCAATTTTCAATCAATTTCATTGTTTCATTATCTGGTGCGTGTTTTTTTGGTTCTATCTGCCCAATATCAAGTACAACTGGGACTTGTGCCAATAAACCAGCCAAAATACATGTCCCTGTTGGCAATATCGGTAAATACTCAAAAGAAACTTTATCAAGATATGAAATAGTTTTTTCAACTGCCAAAATGTCATTATTATTGATCAATCTGTGCAAAAAATAATTATGTAGCTGAGAAATTATTGTTGATGAAATGTCAGACGGTCTTTGGCTGGCAACGGTTAAAAATACACCAAATTTTCGTCCCTCTTTGATAATTTCTTCAAATGTTTCTAAACGATAATCTTTCCATGTTTCACTTTCTCTTTCTGATGAATAAGAAAGAATATTGTGTGCCTCGTCAATTATTAGATTTAAATATGTTTTTTTGTTGTTTTCTTTCTTTTTTCTATCATAAAGTTGTTTGCATATTAAAAGAGGTAAAATTTTTGTCATATCAGAATTTACTTCCTTCAAAGAAACAACCGTCAAAAAATTTGTTAGTCCACCGTTTTTTACTTCAACAACTTTTCCTAAATCATTTATTCTTTTATCAAGTCTTTTAATTAAGGGGGCTATATGTTCTTGATTGGAAAAACCCCTTTCAATTTCATTGTAGTAGTAATAAATGATTTTGAGATGTATTTTTTGCAAATTTGACAAATCACTTTTGATTTGAAAATTATAATTTTCGTCTTTCAGACATTTTTTTACTTCCTTTACAACATCATCTGGCTGTTCATTTGCATAGTAACTTTCTATTTTATAAGTGTTATTTGTTGCATGATATTTTAATTTTGATCTCAACTCTCCAATATTTATGTCATCTTCTAAAAATTGATTGATTTCTTCTAAATAATTAAAAATCACACCTTTATCAATTTTTCTATCTTGGTTTGTAATGATATTTTTAATCACATCTTCAATCTTTATATTATTAATATCATTCTTTTTTAAAGTTCTCTTGATAAACGGGGCTTGTGTTTTTTCCGTCGCTGTTAAGAATACAGTCCAAAAAGCATGATCATTGATATTTTTTTCACTGATTGGAAACTTATCTTTTCCATCTTGTCCTTCTGTAGAAAGTTTATATAAATTCTTATACTTCTTTTCAATAATTACATCATCACCAATATATTCTCCGTTAAAATCAATCAAAAAGAAATGGGCATTTTTCTTAAATTTTTCCCGATCTTTGTATTGTTTGAACAGTTCTCTATAAATTTTTGCGAGCGTGTAAGATTTTCCACTTCCTGTATTTCCAAAAATTCCGATATGACTGGCAAATAAACTATCTATGCCGACTTTTATTTCTTGTCCTTTTTCAAGAGAGAGTGTTCCAATTGTTATTGGTTCATCATCTTTTTTTAGAAAATCATGCACTTCATTAAATTCGCTATTTTCAAGCAAAAAACATTCGTTATCAATCAATGGTAATTCCTTAATCCCTCTTTCAAAACCTTTATTGCTAAAAAATCCGAGTAAACTAACATTCAAAACACGACTTATCTTTTCTTTTTCATTTCTGTATTCCTTTTTTGAAAAATATTTATCTTCATTGATATATTCTCCCTCAACTTTTCCAACTATTCTTGTAAATCCTTTAATAATTTTGACATAACCACCAACAGAAATATTTTTCAAAAGATCTCCTTTGTAGAGCAAATGAGAAGTATTTTTAGTTTTATCAACTTTTATGTCCACAGCCCTACCTTTGACAGATATTACTTTGCCAATTTTGAAAATAGAATCTTTTAATGTATGTTTATCGTTCATAATAAAATTAGAATACTTTAGTTTTTCTCACTTCTCTTTTCTTCTTTTTCGCCTATTCTTTTTAGCAACTCGCAAAAAACTTTTTCATTAAGATTATGAAAATTGTACTTAAAATCATCAATCATTTCTTTTTTATCATTTTCTGTTTGATCTGGCGTTACAATTTCAATATTATTGTTGATTGATTTATCCTGCATTTGTTGCATTCCATTATCAATATTGCTGGTGTGAGAAAAAATATAAATTTTAAGCGTTGGATTAGAATTTGCCGCTCGCAAAGTAACATCACGGATATGTTCATCGGCAAAAGAAAACCCTGCAACAAATAAAACCGTGTTTTCTTTTTCAAGTTCGTTTGAATATATCCTCAAAAGTTCATAATAATTACGATTCAAAACCGTTTCTCTAAATTTTTCTTTTGTAGGATTTACAATTGCAAGTTTTTCATATTCAGCGATAAATTCACAAATGGAAGCGTCTGGAGTCATACTGCTCGCTTTTGTAATCAAATCATCAATTATTGTGTCATCGTCAATTTCAATCAGCTTATCTTCTGAAACTGTTTTTGATTTTATCTTTTTAACAATTCCTAGATCGGCAGAAAAAGAAATATTTTCTTCCCCCTCTTTATTCCAAGTCAAAGATCCGTGTATTTTCATTAGGTTGAATACTGGCAATTCAGAAGTATTGTCGTAATGCAGACTTGTTTTGAAAAATGATTTTTTAAAATTAGATAAGTTAAACATTGGACTAAAACGACCACTAAAACCGTCGTTGTATTCCACGTTTATACTTTCCAAAGCTTTTTCCAAAAATACATCGATATTTGAAGTAAAAAGATTTATCTGCTTGTTCAAAATTGTACTTTTGCGTTTGAGAAGAATTGCATTGAGTGTTTTTAGAAAAGTTTTATAATTATTCAAAACATCATTTGTATCATCACTGTTTTTCAGAATTTCCAAGTTTTTCAAAATTGCTTCATCAAAAAATTTTTTATATAACGAAACACGAACAATCTTTTCTTGATCGTCAGTAACTTCACCTTTTTCTTTTTTATCCGCAAGTTCTGTTAAAAACTGCTCGATTTTTCCAAGCGTTGAAAGATATGGCATAGACACACCAGAACCAAGCAGAAAATTTATGTTGCAATCCTGCACAATATCTTTTAATTCACTAATTTTTAGTTTATCTTTCATAATTTTTGATTCTAGTATTTGCTAAATCAACATATTTTTTTTCTTTCTCAATTCCTATCCAATTTCTACCAAGAGCTTTCGCAACAACGGCAGTTGTTCCACTACCCATAAACGGATCAAAAACTAAATCACCTTTATTGCTCGCGGCTAACATAACTTGCTGAATAAGTTTTAGAGGTTTTTGCGTGGGATGTGCTTTTATTCCATTTTCATCCTTTAACCTCTCTTTGCCTTTACAAAGACCAAAGATCCAATCCGTATCTTTCATTTGCTTTCCACCATTCATCTTTTTCATCATTTCATAGTTGAAGGTGTATTTTTTGCAATCTTTGTTTTTGACAGACCATATCAAAGTTTCGTGATTATTTGTAAAACGCCGTCCATTCAAGTTTGGCAAGGCGTCAGTTTTTACCCATATCACATCGTTCAAAAACCAAAGTCCTAGATTTTGCATTATTGTCCCAACTCGGAAAATATTGTGATACATTCCAATAATCCAAAATGTCCCCGTTGGTTTCAGTATTCTTTGACACTCTTTAATCCAATTTTCAGTAAAATTGTCATAATCCTCATAGCTTTCAAATTGATCCCATTCATCATCAACTGGAATAATTTCAGAACCGTCAGCTCTTTTTAACCTTTTTCCTTTCGGTAATTGTAAATAATAGGGTGGATCTGCAAAAATTAAATCAACGGAATTGTCAGGAAAATTTTTCATTTCCTCTCTGCAATCACCTTGTATTATTTTGTTGATAAATTTTTGCATAGAAAATTAAAAATTGTAAACGACAAGATGTTCAACCTCTCTATCATTTCTACCTTTCATATTATAAAGATATGTTTTTTCAAAACTATCTACTTTTATACCTTTTTTATTTTTATATAAATTATAAATAAAAGGAGTTTTTTTAATAATTAAAATGAAATTTGCTTTTGTCTTGTATAAGCAATCTGCTAATCGTTCCTGATCTTTTTTTTCAAAAGATTTTTTTTCATAATCACTAAAATCGGTGTCATATGGCGGATCAAGAAAAATAAAATCTTTTTTTGAAAAGTTATGATTATTAAAAATCTTTTCAAAATCTTGATTTTTTATTATTACATTTTTAAATAAATTTTTAACTTCGTCGCTGAAAATATAATCTACTTTTTTTCTAAAATCTTTTTTGTTATAACCAATGCCACCATAGGGAATATTAAAATATC
>Ga0075530_1000780_pt1 | contig 15253 bp, 14 predicted proteins | sample NGEPerD_2_FD_75101 | JGI IMG/M metagenome (GOLD analysis project Ga0075530, IMG submission 75101) | Arctic peat soil microbial communities from the Barrow Environmental Observatory site, Barrow, Alaska, USA - NGEE PermafrostL1-D | ecosystem: Environmental > Terrestrial > Soil > Wetlands > Peat ...
CTTTTTATGGATCTCGGTGCCAATGAAGAGCAGCTTGATTTCGAAGTTGTCTATGCTATTGGTCGAGACGGAATCGCCAAAAGAAAAATGGAGGATGACTCAAAAAATCTAGATCCACTTTTGGATGTTATTTTGGAAAGAGTACCACCAGCAAAATCTGATGTTTCTCTGCCTCTTCGGATGCAAGCTTTCAATTTAGGGTATGATGATTTTCTTGGCCGACTTGCAGTTGCCCGAATCTATGAAGGGACTGTTCGGTCTGGTGAGAAAGTATTTGTCAAAAAGCCAAACGGTGAAACGAGAACTGCAACGATTATGAAAATTAGTACATTTCACGGAATTGAAAAAAGAGAAGTGAAAGAAGCAATTGCCGGAGACATTGTGATGATCTCTGGAATTGCCGATATTTATATCGGAGAGACGATTTGCGCTAATGCTGATCAAGAACCGCTCATCGCAATTACGGTTGACGAACCAACGATTTCTATGGATTTCTTTGTGAACAATTCACCATTTGCAGGAAGAGAAGGTAAATTTGTGACAATTCGACAAATTCGAGATAGATTGGAAAGAGAATTGGAAATCAACGTGGGGCTGAAAGTTGATTTTTCTTCCAATGATAGTTTTCAAGTATTTGGTCGAGGAGAAATGCATTTGGCAATTCTTTTGGAAAATATGCGTCGTGAAGGATATGAGCTTCAAGTTTCTCAACCGCAAGTTATCATCAAAGAAGAGGACGGAGTTAAGTTGGAACCTTTTGAAGAAGTGACTGTTGACGTGCCTGATGAATTTTCAGGAGCGGTAATCGAAAAGCTGTCCAAAAGAAAAGCAAATATGGTGAACATGAGTTCGGAAAATAATAATACCAGAATGATTTTTGAAATTCCAACTCGTGGAATTCTTGGTTATAAAAATGAATTTGTAATTGACACAAAAGGAGAAGGAATCTTGTGCACTCGCGTCATTGGATTCAGACCACATGTTGGAAAAATCGAAAAAAGAAAAGTTGGTTCGATGATTTCAATGATGACTGGGAAAACTCTTGCTTTTTCTCTTTATAGTTTGCAAGATCGTGGAGCATTATACATTGGCCCGACGATTGAAGTCTATGAAGGAATGGTAATCGGCAACACGGCGAAAGGAAATGATTTGGCTGTGAATCCAATCAAAGGAAAGCATTTGACGAATATGAGATCTTCTGGAGCAGATGAAGCCTTGAAGCTAGTCCCTCCAATTGGAATAAGCTTGGAGAGAGGAATGGAAATTATGGCCGAAGATGAATATTTGGAAATTACGCCTTTGAATATCCGTCTGCGAAAACAATATTTGACAGATAATGAGAGAGTGAAATTTAAAAGGAAGTAAACTATGCAAAAATTAAAGCAGCTTGATTGAAAGCTGTTTTAATTTTTTTGTTATTAAGAAAAAGAGATTAAATTGGATATGAAAAATTTAAAGAAAAAACAAAATAAATATCATCAAGCCGCTGAAGACGAGCTCGATCTTCATGGGCTGACAAAGGACGAATCAAAAGATGAAGTTTTGGCTTTTATCGATGCGGCGAGAATAAGGAATTACCATAGAATCAGAATTATCACTGGCAAAGGATTGCATTCTGAAAATAATCAAGGAGTTCTGAAAGATTTTGTTGAGGAACTTCTGGAAAGAGAAAACTTGAAATACTTTGATGCCAAAATCGACGAAGGAGGAAGTGGAGCAATTGAAGTTGAGTTGTAAATCTTTTGCGAGACAGAGAAATTACTTTATCCTGCTGTTGCCTGAGACGAGGAGGTTGTGCATATCTTGTTTGAGTAAATGGTCGATAAGGCTTATAATGAAATTATATTTTTAAAACCTTAATTAATTTTCTAGAGAGGAAGGTGAATATAAATGAGTGGATTTATAAATTTTATCAGAGAGCAAGGAGTTGTCGGCCTAGCTGTTGGTTTTATTCTAGGTGGTGCTGTTTCAAAAGTAGTGGCAGCATTTGTCACCGACATCATCAATCCGATTATCGGAGTTGCTTTGGGTGTAGCTGGAGGACTTGATACTGCAATGCTCAGAATTGGAAGTGCTGAAATTTTATACGGGGATTTCATCAGTGTCGTTATTGATTTTCTGATCATAGCTTTGGTTGTCTATTATGGAGTAAAAGTTCTCGGACTAGATAAATTAGATAAAGCAAAAAAAATATAGGCGATTTTTCAAATTTCACGAACATATTTAGCTATGGTTATCAAGAGCAGTTTTATTGGTTTTTGTTTTGTTGGTAATTCTGCATCTGAAAAAACATGGCACGAAGATGAGCAATCAAAAGCATAGGAATTTTAATGTGTTATTAAGTCTAATTTATAAATAATACTTATCAAAGGAATGGTTAATTTTTAACGGGTTATATACAATTTCACGTTAGTTAAAAATTATCCACATGGATTTGTAAAATCCCTCAGTGACAATTATCGTTGCATAACATCACAGTTAAGATTTTTCTGTATTCGATTTACACTCTAAAGAGTGAACTCCAAAATAATTTAATTATATATATTTTTTTTAACTAGTGACCGCAGCTGTAACCTCGCCTCTTGCCAAAAGAAATATTTTTGTCTAAAATAGAAATATGAGGAAAACAGATTTTATATTGGATTTTCCTTTTTTGTGAAAATTTTTTAAGAAAATAAGCAATAAAAATGATAACAGTTGAAAATTTAACAAAAAAATATGGTGATTTTGTTGCCTTGGACAATATTTCTTTTCAACTTGAAGAAAAGGAAGTTGTTGGAATTTTGGGACCAAATGGAGCTGGAAAAACAACTTTACTTCGAATTCTGGTAGCATTTTTCGAGTTTGATTCAGGTCAAGTGACTATTGATGGTCTTGATATCAGCAATCCGTTGATGCAGCAAAAAATCAAAAGCAAAATTGGGTATCTGCCCGAGCATGCTCCCTTATATGACGACATGACCGTGCTGGAATATCTGCAATTTGTGGGAAAAATGCAAGGGATTGATACAGAATTAGACGAGAAGGTTTTTGCGGTAATTGAGAAATGCGGTTTAAGAGAGAAAAAGAATGCGGAAATTTCAACTCTTTCCAAAGGATATCGTCAAAGAGTGGGAATTGCTCAAGCTTTGATTCATGATCCGAGGATTGTGATTCTTGATGAACCGACGACCGGTCTTGATCCAAAGCAGAGAATTGAAATTCGGGATTTGATTAAGGAAATTGGAAAAACAAAGACGGTAATCCTTTCCAGTCATATCTTGCCAGAAGTTCATTCAACGTGTTCTCGCGTTTTGATTTTGAATAATGGAAAAATCAAGGCCGATGACACTCCAGAAGGATTGGAAAGCTTGGGACAAGCGGACTCGCGAATTCATATCGAACTTGATCGCGTGCCAGAGGATTTCGTTTCCAAACTTAATTCTCATGAAATGATCAAGGGCGTTGAGGTAGATGGAAATAATGTTATCATTATTACGGACAGCAAAGTTGATCTTCGTCAAGAAGTGGCCAAAATGATTATTGAAAATGAAATTGGACTTTTGGAACTCATTCGAAAACAAGTTGATTTGGAAGATGTATTTATAAGTTTAACAAAAGAATAAGTATATTCGTTAGTATATAAAGTGAAATCTATCAACTAGAAAAATAAATAAGTTGAAGCAGAAAAAGAGGTAAAATCGTATTTTAAATCACGGAACTAGAATAAATAGAAAAGACCGTCAATGAATTGTAATTGTAAGAAATTTTGATAATATTATAATGAATGATAAAATAGTGTTATTCAAATAAATCATATATAAACAGTGAGCATGTTTTTTTGCAGTTTATTACTGGCATCCCATTTGAGCTAATGATTAGAATTGTTAAAAAATAAATATATATAGAAATTATTCTTAATAATTAATAATAAAAAAATGCATATTCCAATAACTGCTGTCGTGAAAATAATAACGGCGGCAATAATCTTTGCGTGTTATTTGAAGATTCACAGGGCGTATGTGAAAAATAAAATAGAAGACGGGGCGTTGAAACACTTTTCTTTATTTTTTTTGGGAATGGCAATCTTTCAAATTATCTTGGCATTGGGCTATTTCCCAATTATGATCAATAATCTCGAATTATTCCAATCGGTCCATAATGCAGCTTATATAATCGGTCATGCTTTTTTATACCTCTCAATTGCCCAGATTGTAGCTGCTTCGTTTGTTATTAATTTTTCTCAAAATAAACGCAATAATACAATTCGAAAATATTTCTATAATTTTGTACTGTTGTTCGGTTCGGTTCTACTCGTAATTAGCATTATGAATCCGACGAATCCATCATATAATTATGAGACATCCCTAGCCGTTTCCAATCCAAGCCAGCTTGTCGCTAGGTTAATGCCGATTCTTATTATATTGTCGATTGCATTACCTGGAATTCTTTTTATCGTCAAATCAATCAAGCTAAAAGGTGCTGCCAGAGGAAAATCTCTTCTGATTGGAATTGGGTTGATTATATTTTTTATTGGTGGCCCTATGCATAATTTTGCCAAGGATATTAATGCATTTCTCTTTGCGGATATCATAGTTATAGTTGGGTTTATTATCATTTTTGCGGGTGTCTTCTATACTCAATTGTTTACAAAAAAGACAATCGAATAATTTGATATCAAAATTGTGTACGAAGAGGAGAAGGAGACAAAGAAGTCTATTCCTTACAATCTGGAATTTCAGAAATTTGGAGAGAAAATGAGTCATAACAATATTAACTAAGCAGTTTTAACAAAAAAAACGATGAATAAAATTTTAATTCTAGTCAAAAAAGAACTCAATTCATATTTCAATTCTCCTTTGGGATATATTGTGGTTTCGATTTTTTTACTGATTACTGGCTGGCTCTTTATCCAAGGATTTTTCGTGAATTCGCAAGCTTCTATGAGATCGTTTTTTGGTCTGATTCCATTTATCTTGATGTTTATTTTGCCTGCAGTGACGATGTCTTCTTGGGCAGAGGAAAAAAGAAGTGGTACAGTTGAGGTTCTGATGACTTTCCCTGTGACAAATTTTCAAGTAGTTCTGGCGAAATTTATTTCCAATTTCACTTTTCTGGCAATTATGTTGGCTTTGACGCTGGCGATTCCTTCAATGATTTCCAACCTTGGTGTACCTGACAAAGGAATCATTCTGGCTGGATATCTTGGAACTTTGCTTTTAGGTGCCAGTTATATTGCTGTTGGTCTTTGGATTTCTTCGGTCACCAAAAATCAAATCGTGTCATTTATTACAACTGTAGCAATCATCTTTATATTTTATATAGTTGGGAATTCATTTATTCTTGATGCCCTTCCTGCTTTTATCGGTGAGATTGGAAAATTTCTGAGCTTCTCAACCCATTTCAACTCAATCCTCAGGGGAGTGATTTCACTAAGTGATATTGTATATTATCTCTCAGTAGTTTTATTTTTCTTGTTTTTGAATACCAACGTAGTCAGTTCAAGGAAGTGGAAATAAGCAATAATTAACAAATAAAAAAATGTCTATAAATAAAACAATATTCAATTCAAAAAGTAGTTCTGTTTTGCTTGTGCTGGCTTTTCTGATTGTCCTGAACATTTTGATTTCTCAGAAGCCGTTTTATATCGATTTGACGGAAGAAAAAATTTATACAATTTCCAACGCTAGTAAAGATATCTTGCGAGGATTGGAAAGCGATGTTAATGTTACTTTCTATATCTCGGATGATTTGCCAGTTGATTTGATTGGGACAAAAACTCAACTTGAAGACTTGATGAACCAATATAAAGATATCTCAGGGAAGTTGAAGGTTTCATATAATATGCCAGAGAATAATGATGAAACAGTGGCTGAATTGGGTCAAAAGGGAATTCCTCAAATTCAGTTTAATGTGATTGAAAAAGACAAATATGAAGTCAGACAAGGTTTTTTTGCCGCAGAAATCACTTCAGATTTTGAAGGTGAAACAAAAAGAGAAGTAATGCCAATCATTCAGTCGATTGATTCTTGGGAATATGATTTTATCTCAGCAGTTTATTCAGTCTCCAGAGATCAAAAAGAAGTCGTGGCTTTTTTGAAAGGGCATGAAGAAAATGAAATTCAGATTCCAGACCTTTTGAAATCCTATGACATTTTGAATGTTCAAATTCAAAGTGAAGGAGGAGAGAAAGGATTTTATTTTGAAAAAGAAAAAGAGCAAGCTCAGCCAGCAGTCGAAGGAGAGGAAGCAACTCCGGCAGAAACTGAAAAAATATTTATTCATCCAATTACGCTAATTATCTCTGGTCCAAAAACCAAATTAACAGAAGGAGAAAATGCGATTATCGAGGAGTATATGAAAAGCGGTGGAAATGTGATTGTCCTTTCAGAAGCAATTGCCCCTGATATGCAAAAAAATCTCGAGCCAGTTGTGGTTGAGAATGGTTTGAATAATTTGATCAAAAAACGAGGTATTGAGATTGATTCGAATCTAGTTTATGACAAGTCAAACTCTAATATAACGTATCAGCAAGGATTTTTCTCAGTTAGTAAAGCCTATCCGTTTTGGATTAAGATTGTGAAAGAAAATTTTGGTTCTCATCCATCTTTGTCGGCGGTGCAGTCAATTATGTTGCCTTGGGCTTCTTCTCTCTCAACAAACGATGATAGTTATGAAATTATTCCGATTTTGAAGACTACAAATTATGCTCAAACTATGTCAGAAAATTACGCTTTGCTACCAGACGTTAATCACTATTTTTCAGCTGGAGCACAAAAAACAGTGGCGGCGATTTCCAGATCAAAGGAGGAAAATTCGAGTGAAGGTATTCTGGTTGTCGTCGGTGATTCTGATTTTGCTTCAGTAAATTTTGCCAGACAATCTCCAGACAATGTTTCTTTCTTTTTGAATTTAGTTGATTCAATTTCAAATTCTGCTAATCTATCTTCGATTCGGTCAAAGAATATCGTCGATCGACCTCTGAAAGAATTGGACGAGTCGGAGAAAAATTATTGGAAATTTATAGCTATCTTTGGTGGAGCAATCGCTGTTAATTTATATGGAGTTTTCCGAATTACAAGGAGAAAGAAAAGAAGTCGATAGATCAAAACCTTGTGTTATTAATATAACATGAAAAACGGGAACGAGGCATTGCCTCGTTCCTTTTATGATATTTTCCAAAAATGGAGACTCAGTCTCCATTTTATGCGATTACGAGAATAAAATGTTGGGATTTTTAAAGACTTTCTGTATCTTGACAATAATCCGGATATGTGAGATAATTACAAGTCTGATTTAAGACAATGAACATTAACAGAATAATAAAAGGTGATATATAATGAGTCAAATTGGCAGAATATTAATGATATTAATTGCAGTAAATTTGTTAATCTCTTTTGCTTCGGCAAATGACAGCCCCTATGCTTCCATAAGCAGGGAAGGAAGTTCGAAGATAATTGACTCAGTGGTTGTAAGCGTTTGTGAAGAGCTAATTTTATCTGGACATAATTCCAAGGACTACGATGGCAGTATTGAATATTATCATTGGTATGATGGTGAAAAATTATTGTCGCAAGAGAGCACAGTATCTTTGACGATTAAAGATACTTCAACGAAAGAAATCAAATTGGTAGCAACTGACAACGGAGAAAAGACAGATGAAGCGAAAATTCTGGTCTATTCTCATCCAACTCAAGATCCCACGATTGGATCAATTAGTGGTCCTGGAGATTCTGATCTCTATCAGACGGATTCATTCTCTGTTGCTGTTAAAGTCCCAAAGAACGGCGATGAATTCCAAAAATTGGAAATAGCTTGGGATTATGACGAGGAAATTATTGAGAAAACAAAGGAGGATAAAAGAAGCCGAAGAGCTGGCGAAGAATATATGGTTACTTTTCAGGGGTTGAAACCTGGAAGAACAAAAATCATTTTTTCTGCGACAAATCTTTGCGGAAAAATAGAAAGTGAAGAAGTTGAGATTAGAATCTCTTCTTCACAAAGTCCGAAGATACGGGCCATGAATATTCCCCTTGGCGTCCAAGAGGGAAAGAGATTTGAAATTTCAGCTGACGTTTCGAATTGTGAAGAGGGGTGTAGCTATCGTTATGAGATAGTTAATCTCGGATACTTTGATAGGCCTGTTGTAGCTTCTTCGGGAAATCAAGTAATCAGAACAAAACTTCACGAAGAAGGCAGTTATGGTGTTAATCTTACAGTAACCAACAAGGCAGGCGTATCTACTAAGTTCTATGAATCATTTGAAGTTGAAAATACTGAAAATGACCCTCCGATTGCTGACGCCTCTGCAACTGCAAAATATGCAGTTATTGATGAGGCTATTCAATTAAACGGAACAAAGTCGCATGATGACGGAAAATACTTAATATTTCGCTGGCTGTTGAAGGACAGAAAAACTGGTGAATATAATGAAATTTTCCCAAATCAACAAAAGAATTCAGTTCGTAACTTTAATTTTACAAGGACTGGAAGACATGAAATCCGCTTGATTGTTGAAGATGACGCTTTTCCCTCTTTGAAAAGTAAAGCATACGATTTTAGTATCGATGTTATTGCTTCTCAAGAAGAGTTGGAAGCTTCTTCGATAGTGGTCAAGAAAACAGAAAATATACCGCAATCCTATCGGCCCTCTCGAGCACCAACTAGAGCGGACAATGAGATACCTATTGCGGAGATATTGGCAATTCCAGGATTTGAACTCCTGGCAGCAATTCTGGCGCTTCTATTAGTCGCCAGAACAAGTCGCAGAGATTTATAGAAAGCTATAAATTCCGAGCGACTATTTTTTTTGACAAAAATATAATAGATTGTTAATATGAAAATAGTCAAAATTAAATGAGGTGAAATAGTGAATGTAGAAGAATTAAAAAAATTACTCACAGAGCTCCAGACGATTATGAGGTTAGAACTATAAGTGCAAATTTTAAGGGAAATATTTGCAGTATAAATGATTTTCCTTGGCTTGGCTCTTTCAAAAAGATTATCATTAAACCTGAAATAAAATTAGTATTATTTGCTAGATGCCAGGAGATAGAGAGAATTATTTCCAATACAAAAAGCAAGAAATAAATCTATGCAAATCGCAAAGCTAAACAGCTGAGCGATTATTTTTTTGACAAAAAACGAATTGACTGTTAGGATTTTAATAATGAAAAAAAGAAGGTGATAATCACGAAGGAGGTAAAAGAGAGCGATAATACAAAAATAAAGACAAAGGATTATGTAATCGCTTCAATTCTGGACGAATTCTGGGATTTTATCGAAAGCAGTAAAAATTTATCAGACAGTGACCGAGAACTAATGTTTTCAGGACAATTAACGAGAATGATGAAAAAGAAATAAAAAGACATTTTGTAAAGTTTGAGAGTTTGATTGAACAGGAGGATAGAATAATGGAATTAGAAAGTTTTGGAAAAGTTTTGAATGTTCTGTACAAAAATCCAGATGGAATATTTCAGTCTGATATTGTTTTGCAGTTAGAGGCGAACTCGGGCACAGTTTCGAGGCAAATCCAGAAGATTATAGAAAAAGAATTAGCGAGAGTTGAGGTGTTTGGAAGAAAAAGATTTATAATTCCTGATATTAAAAAGATGAAGGGAGAATATCTTAATCTTTCTTTTGCCAAAAATGATTCGCCTACTTCTCCAGCTGAACGTCTTTGCGATCAAAATGGTTTCACTGATGCGAAAATCAAAGAGGCAATAGAAAAACTAAAGAGAGCGAGGCCTTTGAATGATTTTATGAGTCAGTGCAAGGTAAACAAAAATAATTTTGGATTATTTATAGAATCAGTTGAAGCACATAGCGGAAGGGAAGTAGCTATCACTAATAGAGAAGGGAATCTTGTAGTTAATATTTGGTTCCAGAAAGAGATAAAGGCTACGGAGCTCTTAATATCATTTGCTCCAAATGAAGATTAACATCTTCATTTTTATTTTGCCAAATCCGGAAATAATGATAAACTGATAAAGTAAGTTGTATAATTCGTTGGATAAAACCTAAAACTATGATAGATCAAGTGGTTATAACTATTTTTTCGATAATTGCTGTTTTTGTGGTTGTTTATTTTTTGTTCAAAAAGAAAATTATTGATTATTTTGCTAGTTTTAGCGAAAAAATGTCGGAGAATAATCTGAGAATGTTCGAAGAAAGAAACAGAGAAGTTTTGAAAGAGGAGAGAGAAAGATTGACGGAGCTTAACGAAGAGAAAATGAAGAGAAATGAACAATATTTTGATAGTAAAAAAGATGCTATCAAGGAAATGGTGGATAAAATTGATTTTGAGCTGAGGGAGTCGCAGAAGAAAATTGAAAGCACGGAAAAAGACAGAATCGGAGAGTTTTCCAAAATGAAGACAATTTTAGAGGAGCATAAAATTGTGACCGGAGAATTGAGGAATTCAACAGACAATTTGAAAAAAATTCTTTCCAACAATCAGCAACGAGGAAAATATGGAGAGGAGGTGGCAGAAAATATTTTGAAAATGTTGGGGTTTGTAAAAGATTTGGATTATACGGTGAATTTGAGACAAGAGTCGAACGCTAATCGTCCTGATATCACGATTAAATTGCCAGATAAAACGAAGATAAACATAGATGTCAAATTTCCCTATTCTGCCTTGCAGAAACTTCAAGAGGTTGATGATGAATTGGAAAAGAAAAAATATTTAGCGCAGTTTACCAGGGATGTCAAAGAAAAAATCAAACAAGTTACCAGTCGTGATTATATTAATCCCGAAGAGAGGACACTAGATTTTGTGATTATGTTCGTCCCCAATGAGAGCATTTTTAGTTTTATTTGTGATAAATTAAATGATATTACAGGCGAGGCTCTTGAGAAAAAAGTAATCATCACTGGTCCATTTTCTTTTGCGGCAATTGCTCGAATGATCAAGCAATCTTATAATAATTTCAAGATTCAAGAGGATCTGCACAGAGTGGTGGGCTTGATTGGAAAGTTCAAACAGGAATTTGCAAAGTATAGCGAAGAGTTTGATAAGTTGGGAGATAAAATCGGTTCGATGTCCAAGCAGTATGATAGTCTCTCGAATACCAGGACACGACAGTTGACGAAAGTAGTAGATCGAATTAGCGAAGAAAACGAAATTATTGACGAAAAAGAAAATAAATTAATAGGGTAAATTCTATATGAAAAAATGGAAAATTATAAAATCGAAAATAGTATTTGAGTGTAAGTATATGAAAATTACAGAAGAGGATTTTGAAATGTCCAGCGGCAAAATTGATAAATATTTTATAGTGAAGAGACTCGATTTTGTAGTTGTTATTGCTCAAGATGGAAATAATTTGTATTTGATTAAGCAATCTCGATATACAACCAAGACAAGACTGATCGAATTTGTGGCGGGGGCAATTGAAAAGGGAGAAACACCTTTGAAGGCTGCGAAAAGAGAGCTTGAAGAAGAGGCAGGAATTAAAGCAAAAAAATTTCAAACTCTAGGATGGTATTGGGCGAATAAGGGTTGTTCGAAACAAAAAGGATATGTTTTTTTGGCAGAAAATTTGAGATTTATTGAACACCGACCAGATAGAATGGAAAGCGAAGGAGAAATCGAAACAATTAGATGCAAACTTTCTGAAGTTAAAAAGATGATTGATAATGGAAAAATGAACGACAATGATACTCTAGCAGCTTTTGGGCTATTTATGATAAAGGGCAATCGTAAAAAATCAAAATAGAAAATTTACTTGTTATATCTTCTCAAGATGTTTATAAATAAAATATTAAAGATTAATTTCATATCAGTTGGCGCGATAATATTCCTATTGTTGCTAGTTTTTAAATACAATAAATTTCTTGGTTATGAGGGTGAAACTTATAATGCAATGACCACCTTTTTACTTTCTGGAGAAATCATTGGTCAAAGGGCTGGAGTTGTTTCAGTTTTAAGCCATTTCCCTTTTGCTTTTCTAGATGTGCATACCAATTTCAATAATGTTCAATATCTCTCGGTACCTTTTTATGTTGCATTGACTGGAGCAATGTTTTTCATTTTAGTTAAGAGTCTATATAATTCAAAGAAAATCGCACTCTATATGGCCTTTCTTCTGATTTTTACGACCATGTTTCTTCCGTACTCAGTAATTGGCATGGAGCACATTTTTGCATTTACGACACTAAGTTCGTTCACATTTCTTTTTTTATATTCAAAAAATCAAAATAAATATAGCTTAATTCTCAGTGCAATTTTCGCTGGCATGACGATTCAGACAAAAGCCTATGGAGTACTATTTTTGCTACCACTTTTTGTATATTTTTTCTTGATTCTGAGAGAGAGAAAGGTTCACTTTATTTCGAAAGGGAATCTGAAAAATATAATAATATTTCTAGGACCTATTTTATTCTTTGTAATTTTAGGATTATTATATAACTATTTTCAATATGGAAGTATATTCTCAACTAAATATGATTTAAGCAACGAATTGCAACCTATTAGTTTGTGGGTCGGTTTGTATGGTATTTTGTTTAGCGTTGGGAAAGGATTTTTTGTTTACAACCCACTATTAATTATTTCAGCTTTATGTTTCGAGAATTTTTTGAAAAACATAAAAAGGAATTTATTTTCATAGTTATTTTTTTTGTAATATTTGTGCCGTTCAATGCGGGATATTCATATTGGTCTGATGAAGTGTGGGGACCGCGAAAGCTGTTGGTTCTGGTACCTTTCATTTTTTTGCCATTGGGACTGTATTTCCGTAATTTGAATAAGAAGAAAATTGTATTTTTTGCCCTGGTTGCTTTCACGGGATTTTATATTAATTTTGTGGGAACTGTTTATGATTATGGAAAGCAATTGACTTTATATCGGGAAATGAGTCTAGATTCTTTGGAGAAGATGAGATATGTACCAGAATTAAGTCATCTTAATATTAATTCGCTTCTCTTTCAGTCCTATCTTCATAAACGAATAGATGGTAATTCTTTATGGTTTGAATACGAAGAAAAAAGCTGGATGAGGAATTTGGCTGGAAAAGAAAATGAAGTTATGAGCGGAGGATATTTTTCTTTAGAGGATTATGATCAGCCAGACATTTTTTTATTACAGTAACAAAAATCAAAACTTGACAAGGTTAAGCTAAAAATATTAAAATATATAAATGAAAAAAACATCCATCATTGTTCCTGCTTTCAATGAAGAAAAAACCATTGCGGAATTAATTGAGAAATTGAGAGTTTTAGATATGGACAAAGAGATTATCATTGTTAATGATGGTTCCAGTGATGGGACTCGAAAAATATTATCTGAGATTGATGATGAGGATATCAAGATTATTTTCAAGGATAAAAATCAAGGCAAAGGGTTGGCGATACGCGAAGGGATAAAAATTGCCACGGGGGATTTGATTGTGATTCAGGATGCGGATTTGGAGTATGATCCTTGTGATTTAATTTTGATGGTCGAATCGATGATTGAAAACAATTTTGATGTTTTATATGGCAGTCGTTTTTTGAAAAAAACTAGGCCGGAAGGGATGTGTCTGGCAAATTGGATTGCCAATAAAATACTGGTTTTAGTTGCGAATATATTGTATAATTCAAATATCACAGACGAAGCAACCTGTTATAAGCTTTTTAGGTCTGATGTTATCAAGGATTTGAATCTCAAGGCTGAAAGATTTGAGTTTTGTCCAGAAGTAACGGCTAAAGTCAGAAAAAAGGGATATTTGATAAATGAAATACCAATATCGTATAGCGCACGGAAATTCAAGGAAGGGAAGAAAATCGGAGTTTATGATTTGGTTGTTGCACTATGGGTTTTGCTTAAATATAGATTTGTTGATTGAAATAATTTTAATAAGCTAAGTTTAAAAAAATGGGAATTAAGGATTCGTTTAAGAAAGTTGTCGCCAAAGGTGCCATGAAGGTTGCCAAAACCAAACTTGGCAAAAAAGTGATGGATAAAGCGATGGAGAAAGAACTTGAAAAAATGCCAGAAGGACAAAGAGAAATGGCCAGGAAAGCAATGGAGTCTATGCAAAATATGAGCATGGAAGAGCAAGAGCAAATTGCTGAAAAAATGAAAAAGCTTTTGGGTGGAAAAGAAAATCCAAGCGCTGGAGAGATGATGGGTATTATGAGAAAAATGACTCCTCAACAACGAAAAGAATATGAAGATATGGCGAGAAAATTGATGGGGATGTGAATTTAACCTGTAACTTGTAACCTATAACCTATAACCTATAACCTATAACCTATAACCCATAACCTATAACCCATGATTTATAACTCGAAGCCGATAACTGATAATCTGTATGAAAAAAATGAATGATTTTGTTGTGGTTTGCGATAGCCTTCGGAGCTTGCATAATGTAGGCTCTGTTTTTCGTACATCAGATGGGGTGGGAGTAAGTAAAATATATTTATGTGGCATCACAGGAATGCCAGATACGCAAAAACATGAGAGACAAATTTCAAAAGTGGCTTTGGGTGCTCAGAAATATATTCCTTGGGAATATGCTAAGCAATCGTGGAGAGTTATCGAAAAGTTGAAAAAGGAAGGGTATCAAGTTGTTTCTCTTGAACAAACTTCGGACAGCATTTTGTATACAAAATTCAAGCCAAAATTTCCGCTGGCTTTGGTTATCGGCAATGAAAACAAAGGTGTAAAAAAATCTGTTTTGATTCGGTCTGACGTGGTAATCGAAATTCCGATGAGAGGTACGAAAAAATCACTTAATGTTTCCGTCGCTTTTGGAATTGCGGCTTATTGGATTGGAGGATTTATTAAAGACTAAAACAGCATGATATTACATAATATCATACTGTTTGTCTGAATACTGTCATGCTGAATTTATTTCTGGAACCTCTGAAAACGTAGTTTTTGTCATCCTCGCACTGAATTAAGCTTGGCATAAATTCCTACGGGGATCTAGTATTTAACTCAAAAAATAAATTCTAAAATCTTAATTTATGTAGGGGCGTATTGCATACGCCCTGATACCGGGAAAACATTTTTTGAACAAAAAACGAAGATTGTGTATGGAACGAGGGCGTATGCGATACGCCCCTACGATGTCATTTTAGGCATTTATATAATTTAAAGTATAGGAATTTCAATATTCTATAAAAGGACAGTCTTTTGAAGAGTCTATTCCAAAAACACTTTTTGGCAATATTTTTCTCATATATTTTCAGAAAATCGCAAAAGGACTGTCCTTTATCGTGTTGTTAAACCTAATTTATGAGTTTATCAGAGCTTCCTAATATATAAAAATAATATATGAACCAAGAA
>Ga0075530_1000781_pt1 | contig 15249 bp, 14 predicted proteins | sample NGEPerD_2_FD_75101 | JGI IMG/M metagenome (GOLD analysis project Ga0075530, IMG submission 75101) | Arctic peat soil microbial communities from the Barrow Environmental Observatory site, Barrow, Alaska, USA - NGEE PermafrostL1-D | ecosystem: Environmental > Terrestrial > Soil > Wetlands > Peat ...
AGCCACAACAGCAAGTCGGGCGTCGCCCCGCCCAGCTCCTCGAACTCGACTTCCTCGCCGGTCACCGTCTTGATCACTTCCGGGCCGGTGATGAACATGTGCGAGGTCTCTTTGACCATGAAGATGAAGTCGGTGATCGCCGGCGAGTAGACGGCGCCGCCGGCGCAGGGGCCCATGATCAGGCTGATCTGCGGGATCACGCCGGAGCACTGCACGTTGCGGACGAAGACGTCGCCGTAGGCGCCGAGCGAGACGACGCCCTCCTGGATGCGGGCGCCGCCGGAGTCGTTGATGCCGATCACCGGCGCGCCGACCTGGGCCGCCTGGTCCATCACCTTGCACATCTTCTCCGCCATCACCTCGCCGAGGCTGCCGCCGAAGACGGTGAAGTCCTGGGAGAAGACGAAGACCGTGCGGCCGTCGATCGTGCCGTGGCCGGTGACCACCGCGTCGCCCCAGGGACGGCGCTTCTGCATCTCGAAGTCGTAGGTGCGGTGGCGGACGAAGGTGTCGAGCTCCTCGAAGGAGCCGGGGTCGAGCAGCTTCTCGACCCGCTCGCGGGCGGTCAGCTTGCCCTTCGCGTGCTGCTTCTCCACCGCCTCCTCGGAGGCGGAGTGGACCGCTGCCTCGCGCAGCTCGCGCAGGTAGGCGAGCTTCTCCTCGTGGGTGACCGGATTGCGCTCTCGCATCGAGCGCGGCAGTCTATGAGAAGGGCAGCTTTTGCGGCTCGGCGAGACGGTCGAGGACACCTTCCAAATCGGCTTCCTCCAGGCCAAATCCCTCCTCGGCGCGCAAGGCGACCCGCGTGCCGAAGCCCTTCTCGGCCATCGTCACCTCAATCCCCTCGACCTCGACGACAAGGTCGGCGAGTTCGGGCTCGGACTTCATCAACGTCCGCGATACCTCGATCATGCGAGCGGCTTCCACCACTGTCGGCGGGTTCCTGCTCACGAATGAAGCTTTGTCGGGCCTAAGGCCCCACAAGAAGCTGCGATCGACGCCTGGATGATTGATTCCACGACCCCGCACGCCCCCAGTCGCACACGGCCGTGGAATCAACCATCTAGAAGAAGGCGCCGCCCTTGTACTCGCCGAAGATGTCGCGCATCGCGCCGCAGACCTCGCCGATCGAGGCGTCGGCGGCGAGGGCGGCACGGATCGGCGCCAGCAGGTTGCCCTCGCCGCGGGCGACCTCCCTGAGCGACTCCAGCTTGGCATCGACAACAGCCTGGTCGCGGGCATCCTTGAAGGTCTTCAGGCGCGCCAGCTGACGCTGCTCGGACTCCGGGTCGACGCGGAGGATGTCGACATCGTCGACTTGGTCGGTGACGTATCTGTTCACGCCGACGACGACGTCCTGGCCGGACTTGTAGCGCTCGTGGTAGGAGAGCGCCGACTCCTCGATCTCCCTCTGCATGAAGTCCAGCGCCTCGACCGAGCCGCCCATCTCCTCGACCTTGCCGATCAGCTCCCAGGAGCGCTGCTCGATCTCGTCGGTCAGCGACTCGACGAAGTAGGAGCCGGCGAAGGGGTCGACGGTGTCGGCGGCGCCGGACTCGTGGGCGAGCACCTGCTGGGTGCGCAGGGCGATCCGGGCGGAGCGCTCGGTCGGCAGCGCCAGCGCCTCGTCGAAGCCGTTGGTGTGCAGCGACTGGGTCCCGCCGGCGACCGCGGCGAAGCCCTGCAGGGCGACGCGGATGATGTTGACCTCGGGCTGCTGGGCCTGCAGCGTCACCCCGCCGGTCTGGGTGTGGAAGCGGATCTTCATCGAGTTGGGATCCTTGGACCCGAAGCGCTCCGCGACGATCTTCGCCCACATCCGCCGCGCGGCGCGGAACTTGGCGACCTCCTGGAAGACGTTGTTATGGCAGTTGAAGAAGAAGGCGAGCCGGGTCGCGAACTCGTCGATCTTGAGGCCGCGATCGAGCGCCGCCTCGACGTAGGCGATCGCATTGGAGAGCGTGAAGCCCACCTCCTGCACCGCCGAGCAGCCCTTCTCGCGGATGTGGTAGCCGGAGATCGAGATCGTGTTCCACTTCGGCACCTTCTCGCGGCAGTACTCGAAGATATCGGTCGTGAGTCGCATGGTCGGCTCGGGCGGATAGATGTAGTTGCCGCGCGCCATGTACTCCTTCAGCACGTCGTTCTGGACCGTGCCGCGCAGCTTTTCGCTGGGGACCCCCTGCTCCTCGCCGACCAGCTCGTAGAGCAATAGCAGGATCGCCGCCGGCGCGTTGATCGTCATCGAGGTCGAGACGCCGTCGAGCGGGATCTGATCGAAGCAGATCCGCATGTCCTCGATCGTGTCGATCGGGACCCCGGTGCGGCCGACCTCGCCCTGGCAGAGCGGATCGTCGGAGTCGCGGCCGAGCTGGGTCGGCAGGTCGAAGGCCATCGAGAGGCCGGTCGAGCCGTGCTCGATCAGGTAGCGATAGCGCTCGTTGGTGTCCTCGGGGGAGGCGAAACCGGCGTACTGGCGCATCGTCCAGAGCCGGTCGCGGTACATCCCCTCGTGGATGCCGCGGGTGAAGGGCGGAGCGCCGGGCTCGCCCAACCGCTGCTCGAGGCCGGGGGCGACGTCGTCCTCGTCGTAGAGGCGGTCGATCTCGATCCCCGAGTCGGTGAAGACGCGCTCGTCCTCGGGACCGACCAGCGGCGCGATCGTGCGGTGGACCTCCCCGGCCGGAGCCATGGGGGCGGCCTTGTCGGTCTCGCCGCTCATTCCGCCAAGGATATTGGCAGCGGCGCGGCCGGCGGCGGGCGCGTCAGTCCGAGGCGCCGGCGAGGCGCTCGACGCCGGCCTGCTCGATCGTGCGGCGCAGCCCGGCGGCGAGGTCGACCTGCGGCTCCCAGCCGAGCAGGTCCCGGGCGCGGGAGATGTCGGGCTGGCGCTGCTGCGGGTCGTCGACCGGCAGCGGCTCGTAGACGATCTCCGAGCGCGACTCGGTCACCTCGATCACGGTCTTGGCCAGCTCCAGCAGCGTGAACTCGTCGGGGTTGCCGACGTTGACCGGCATGTGCACGTCGGACTCGGCGAGGGCGACGATGCCGCGGATCAGGTCATCGACATAACAGAAGCTGCGGGTCTGGCTGCCGTCGCCGAACACGGTCAGCTGCTGGTGCTTCAGCGCCTGCCGCAGGAAGGTCGGGATCGCGCGCCCGTCGTGGGCTCTCATTCTCGGACCAAAAGTATTGAATATTCGAACAATTGAAGTATCCACGCCCTGCTGGCGGTGATAGGCCATGGTCAGCGCCTCGGCGTAGCGCTTCGCCTCGTCGTAGACGCCGCGCGGCCCGATCGGGTTGACGTGGCCCCAGTAGTCCTCGGTCTGCGGGTGGACCTGGGGGTCGCCGTAGACCTCGCTGGTCGAGGCGAGCAGGAAGCGGGCACGCTTGAACTTGGCCACCCCGAGCATGTGATGGGTGCCGTGAGACCCCACTTTCAGCGTGTGCAGGGGCAGGCGCAGGTAATCGATCGGACTGGCGGGAGAGGCGAGGTGATAGACGAAGTCGACGTCCTCGGGAATCTCCACCTTCTCGGTGATGTCGATGTGGCGGAACTCGAAGGCGTCGTCGCGGATGTGCTCGATGTTCTGCAGCGATCCGGTCTCGAGGTTGTCGATGCAGATCACCCGGTGCCCCTTGCCGAGCAGGTGCTCGCAGAGGTGGGAGCCGAGGAAGCCGGCGCCGCCGGTGATCACGCAGGTGCTCATCGCTGGCGGATGCTACAGGTGGCCACCCCGGCGTCGCGGATAAACACCGTAGTTCGCAAATACCGCACTTCTCGACCGACCACCCGTCCAGAAGGGGGGAGAACCGGGTCCCGTCCCAAGCTCTACCTGGCATGTTCGGACGAAGGAGCTGACCGTGCAAGGGGGTATCGCAACAGCCGGGCGCAAGCGCGCCGCGATCGAGCTGATCGCTCGCGAGGACGCCGAGCTGCGGCGGGCGGCGCGCCGGTTTTCGCTCTGCGAGGCGGACGCCGAGGACGCCTACCAGCGGGCGCTGGAGATCCTCCTGGTCAAAGCGCCGAGCGATCGACCGCGCGAGCTGATCCGCTGGATGAAGACGGTGGTCAAGCACGAGGCGCTGGCGCTCCGGGGCAACCGCGAACGGCTGCTGGGAGTGGGCGAGGACGGCGCGGGCGACCCGATCGCGCGGATCGCGTCCGGGAGCGCCGGGCCGGGCGAGCGGCTCGAGCGGCACGAGCACGTCGCCCGCAGCCGCGAGGCGCTGCAGGCGCTGAAGCCGGCCGAGCTGCGCTCGCTGACCCTGCTCGCCGCCGGCCACACCTACGCGGAGATCGGCAAGATCACCGGCTTCAGCCAGACCAAGGTGAACCGCTGCCTGGCGGAGGGCCGGGAGCGCTTTCGCCGCCTCCTCTCGCACAGCGAGGACGGCACCCGGTGCGCGGAGCTGGGGCCGCTGCTGTCGGCGTACTGCGACGGCGAGGCGAGCGCGGAGGGCGCGACCGCGGTGCGGGAGCACCTGCGTGCCTGCGCGGCCTGCCGCGCCGCGATGCGCGCCTACCGGGCCACGCCCGCCGCTGTCGCCGCCCTGGCGCCTGTCGTGCCGTTCTCGCGCTCGCTCCTGGAGCGAGCGCAGGAGTTCCTCGTCGGACTGCACGCGCGACTTCCCGGCGGCGGCGGCGGAGCGGGTGACAGCGGGGTCGCCCAGGTGGCCGCCGCGGGCGGCGCCCGCGGCGCCGGGATGGCCGCGCTCGCCAAGGGGCTGGCGATCTGCGCAGGCGCCGTCGGCGGCGCCGCCTGCGTCGCCACCGGCGTCGTGCCGGCGCCGCTCGGGATCGAGCCGGAGCAGGCCACGCCGGCGAAGATCGAGCGGCTGTCCGAGCGCGTGATCGAAGAGGCCGCACCCCCTGCCGTCGAGTACGAGCCGGCCGCGCCCCCGTCCCAGCCCGAGTCGCAGCCACAACCGGCGCGGCAGACGGAGCCCGCGCCGGAAGCGGCCGCGCCGAGCGCCGAAGCGACCGAAGCGGGTGCGGTCGAATATGCGCCGCCGCCCGAAGCGGCTCTGCCCCCGGCCGCCCCCGAGCCGTCCGGCGCCTCCAGCGGCAGCGCCGCCGGGGAGTTCGGCCCTTGAACGCCCGGGCGTGGCTGGCCGCGATCACGGCGAGCGCCGGGGCGCTGGCCTGCGCCGGCGCCCCGGCGCTCGCGAGCCCGCCACGGCCCGCGGATCTCAGGGTGGTCGGCGAAGCCGACGTCTGGCGCTCGGACAACCACTTCCAGCTCGTCTGGACGATTCCGTCGAGCGGCGCCGGCCCGTCGCTGGCCGCAGCCCACTACCGGGTCCGCAATCCAGATGGAGCCACGATCGAAGAGGAAGAGGTCGCCTGGACCAGCAACGGGGTTTCGGTGCTGACGAGGCCCAAGGTAGGCGGCATCTACGCGGCGGAAGTCTGGCTGGAGGACTCGGCCGGGGATCTGGGCCCGGCGGCCGTGGCGCAGCTGCGCTTCGACGATGTCCAGCCCGCCGCAATCGAGCCTCTGCCAGTGGCCGAATGGCTCGGCCGCGCCGCCTTCCCCCTGCGGATCCGCCTCACCCACCCGGCGGGCCCGCTGCCGCTTTCGGGGATTCGCGGCTACGCGATCGCCGTCGACGCCGAGCCGGGAGGGGCTCCCTGCGCCGCTTCCGACCGCTGCAGCGACGCCGAGACCACGCTGCGCGGCGGGGCCGGGGAGGACGAGCTGGAGATCGCCGCGCTGGCGGAGGGGACCAGCTACCTGCACGCCGTCGCAGTCTCGGGCACGGGGATGAAGTCGGCGGCGAGCGGCCGAGCCGTGCTTCGGGTCGACACCGCCGACCCGGTCACGCAGCTCGCCGGCGCGCCGGCCGGCTGGACCAACCGGACCGCCTGGCTCAGCGCGAGCGCGACCGACTCCGCCTCGGGGATGGAGCCCCGCAGCGGCGGTCCGCCGCCCTTCACCGCGATCCGGGTCGACGACGGCGCGCCGGAGGTCGCGCTCGGCGCCGCGGTCGCCACGAGCGTGGTCGGCGAGGGCGCGCACCGGATCGCCTACTACGCCCGCGACGCCGCCGGCAACGTCGACGACGGCACGCGGAGCAACGGCATCGCCAACCGCGACCCGCGGACGGCCTGGGTGCGGATCGACCGCACTCCCCCCAGAGCCGGCTTCGCCAACTCCCAGGACCCGCGCGACCCCGACCAGCTGCGGGTCCGGATCGCCGACCCGCTCTCGGGGCCGGACCCCGCCCGGGGCTGGATCGGGGTGCGGCCGGCCGGCTCGGGAGACCGCTTCGAAGCGCTGCCCGCGGCGGCGGCGGGCGAGGCCGAGCTGCGCGCCCGCTGGCGCTCCGACGACTATGCCGAGGGCGAGTACGAGTTCCGGGCGATCGCCTACGACGCGGCCGGGAACTCCACGGCCACGAGCCTCCGCCAGAACGGGACGCCGATGGTCCTCTCGAATCCGCTCAAGGCGGTGACGGCGCTGCGCGCCGGATTCGGTGGTCGCGTGCTGAGCCGGCAGCGCTGCGCGCGCCGCCATGGCCACCGTCGCTGCCGGCGCGAGACGATCGCCGACTTCGGCCGCGGGCCGGCGGCCCGAACCGTCCCCTACGGTCGCGGCATCGTCATCGGCGGCCGCCTCACCACCGGCAGGAGCTCACCGCTGGGCGGGATGGCGGTGCGGATCGTCGAGCGCTTCGCCGCCGGCGCACGCCCGGCGACACGGGTATCGACACTCAGAACCGAGCCGGGGGGAGCCTTCTCGATCCGCCTCGCCCCCGGCCCGAGCCGCGAGATCGCAACGAGCTTCGACGGCAGCCCGACGCTCGCCCGCGCGGCCGGGAACACCCTTGAGCTCAGGGTGCGAAGCCGGGTGCGCCTGCGCGCCTCCGCGGGAGTGGCCAGGGTGGGCGGCGCGCCGGTGGTCTTCGGCGGGCGGGTCCTGGCTTCGGCCGGGGCGATCCCGGCCGCGGGCAAGTCGGTTCAACTGCAGTTCCGCCTGCCCGGGCTGCCCTGGGCGGAGTTCCGGACGATTCAGACCGACCGCCGCGGCCGCTTCCGCTACGCCTACCGCTTCAGCGACGACGACAGCCGCGGCGCCCGCTTCCAGTTCCGCGCCTACGCGCCCGCGCAGGCGGGCTGGCCCTACGAGCCCGGGGGCTCACGACCACTCATCGTGCGAGGGATCTGAACGCCCTCAGCGCCGAGGGATTCCAGACTTGCCGCCTACAACGCCGACGCCGTCAGAGGCGACTCGGGCCACGGACGGCCCGGTGATGCTTTGGGCGCTGGAGGAGCATCTCAGCGATCATGCGGAGAATCTCGGTGATCCAGTAGTCCTACTCGACGAACGACTCCGGAAGGTCGGCCTCCGCCGCTGCCTGCTAGGCCTTTAATTTTCGCGAAGCGACGTCAACGTCCACGGTAACGTCGGTGTCGACCTCCACATTCACCAGTACGGCGCTGTGCACGATGCCGCGCAGGGCGCCGTACTGGGCCCGGACCATTGCCTGCGTCAGCTCAAGTCCGGAGTTGACGATCTCCCGTTGCTTGGCCAGGCCCCCACCACGCAGGGGCACTGCCTTCTCAACCGTTTCGACGAACTCGCGGAGCGTCTCGATCGCGGTCTCCTGGCCGGTCCTGGCCAGCTCGAGCCACTGCTCAGACAGCTCCTTGGTCTTCTCGTCTGCAGTTTTGGCGACTGCAGTCTTGGCGGCTGGCATCTCGACCTACTTCTCGTCGCGGGTCGCACCCAGTGACTCGCCGACGCCGTGCACGAAATTGCGCAGGAAGTCGTACTGCGTCTGGACCAGCTTCTCCGACATCTCAAGCGCGGAGTCGATGACCTCCTGCCGCCTCGACGGGTTCTCGCCTTGCGGTGGCAGCGCCCTATCGACGGACTCCATGAAATTGCGCACCGCCTCGATCGCGCTTCGCTGACCGCTCTTGACCTGTTCGAGCACCTGCTCGGACAGCTCGGTGGTCTTCTCGACCCTGGTCTGCTCGGCCGCGGCGTCCTCGAGCGCGGTTTTCTCGGCTGCGGTTGCCATCTGCGCCTCCTCATCGTGGGTTGGACTTTGCGCCCTCGCCACCCTACACTGCAAAGATCCATGACGCCGTTCGGCCTCCCCTCCTTCGATCGTCTCCCAGCACTGCCTGCCGATCTGGTCGCGGCACTGCGGCTGATCCCCAAGATTGCGGAGAACACGGCCTTGCTGCGCGAGATTGCTCGCACGCTGGAGCGGGTCGCCGGGGACACCGAGGTCCTACCCGGGGTACGTGAGGACATGGCGCGCGTCGCCGAGGCGACGAGCGTTCTGGGGGCGATGGACGGCAGGATGGCGGCCATCGAGGAGGCCATGCCGGTGCTGGTCGAGGTTCAACGCCACCTCGCACAGCTGCCGGAGACGATGGGCCGGCTCGATGACGGTCTCGACCGCCTCAGCGGGCTGATGGAGCGGCTGATGACGGCGCTCGACGGGCTCAATCAGAGCGTTGACACGCTTCATGGGGCGGTGGCACCCGTGGGTCGCCTTGCTGGCCGGGTGCCCGGCCAGAAGAAGAGGAAGCCGGCGGCGGGCCCATAGCGGGCCGGTGTACCGACACGCCCGGTTGAATGCCGCCTGCCCCCAGCGTCCTACGGCCTCAGGGCGGTGAGCTGCTCGCCTACCTGGTCGACCAGGCCCTGGGCGCGTGAGGTCTGGTCCTCGATCGCTTTGCGGACGCGCTGCTCGACCTCGGTGCGGTTGCGCTTCACCGTGGACTCGACCCGGCGCTGGCGTTTGCGCGCCTCGCGCTCGACTTTGTTGCGAGTTTTCCTCGCTTCGACGCTCGCCTTGCGGCGGGCGCCGGCGCCACGGCGCTCGGTGCGCTTCGCCGTGCGGCGCAGCCGGGTGCCGTAGGACTTGAGCTGTTTTTCCGCAGCGGTGCGGCCGCTGAACGGTTCGACCAGCTCGGTGACACGGTCACTGACCTCGAGCACGACGCCGACCGGCAGGTCGACCGCGCTTTCGGCGGCGGCGCGGGCCTGCTCGGCGCGGGAGGGGGGGATCTTCTCGGCTTTGGCGTTGGCTTTGGCTTTGGCTTTACTGGCGGGTTTGCTGCTCTGCGTTGGCATCAAGTCATCCCTTCGAGGCTGGTTGGTTTTTGGAGAGTCTGGTTGAGTGTATCGAACATACGTTCTTCCGAACGCTTGTTCTCAATTTCCCTTACGTCCGAGGGTGCGTGGCCAAGCAGACGACCCGCAGGCTCTGCTCGCCGGCCGCGGCGGCGACCGGGTAGCGGGCATCGAGGCCGAGGTCCGCCTCGCCCAGCCCCAGCTCGCCGAAGGCGACGGCGCCGCCGGCCTCGCGGGCGATCAGCTGGGCGGCGGCGATGTCAACCGAACGGCAGGGCCGCAGGCTGAGCATGCCGTCGAGGCGCCCGGCGCCGACGTAGGAGGCGGTGATCGCGATCGAGCCGATCACCCGCAGGCGGAACACGCGGCCGTCCAGCGCCTCCTCCAGCGCCGGCATCTGCCCGGGCGCCGCCGACTCGACCCCGAGCAGCTCCAGCTTCTCGCCGTCGGCGGCGACCTCGATCGGGTCGCCGTCCAGGGTCGCCCCCTCGCCCCGGGCGGCGGCGAACTCCTCGCCGGCGCCGAAGTCGAAGACGTAGCCGAACTCGACCTCGGCCATCGACGAGCCCGAGGCCACGGCGATGCTGAGGCTGTGCGAGGGAAGCGTGCGGCGGGCGTTGAGGGAGCCGTCGATCGGATCGATCACCACCCGCGCCGGGCCTCCCTCGCCGAAGACGACCTCGCCCCGCTCCTCGGAGATCGCGAGGAAGGAGGCGCCCGACGCCGCCAGCTGCTCGAGCTCGGCGAAAACCATGTCCTCGCAGCGGCGGTCGATGACGAGGCTGCGGTCGCCTCCCTCCCCCACCCCCTCGTACTCCGTGCGGGCCTCGCGCCCCGGCGTCTGCTCGAACAGCCGTTGCTGCGCGCTGACGATGCGGCGGCAGATCTCCAACCAATCTGCGGAGAAGACGTCCATCTGCGCCATCCTATGGAGGGGCCCGGATCGGCGGTCCAGGTAGCGTTGGACCATGCTTGCCCTTGCCGAGCCCCAGGAGCGCGCGATCCGCCACCGCCACGGCCCGCTGCTGCTGATCGGCGAGGCGGGGACCGGCAAGACCGAGGTTCTGGCCCGTCGTTTCGAGAGCCTGGTGGATGACGGGGTCGCGCCGGAGCGGATCTTCGTCCTCGCTTCGACTCGGGCCACTGCACAGCGGCTACGCGAGCGGGTCGAGCAGTTGCTCGATCGCCCCTTGGAAGAGCTCTGGATCGGCACGTGGGAGCAGCTCGGCGAACGACTGTTATGCGAGTACGCAAGCGCAGCCAACCTCGACCCCTTCTTCAGCGTGCTCGGCCGGGCAGAGCGACTGGCGCTGCTGCTCGACCACCTTGACGACCTACCGCTGCGAGGCCACCAGATCCGCGGCAACCCGGCCGGGCTGCTGGCCCGCCTGCTGCAGCAGATCGACGAGCTCAAGGCCGGCTCGGATCCCCCCGATCCCGAGCTCGCCGAGCTGGTCGCAGCCCACGACCGCATCCTCGCCGATACGTGCAGCCTCGATCGAGGGGATGTCTACTTGACCCTGAGCCGGCTTCTCGACGAGCGCCCCGAAGTCCGTGCCGAGATCGCCCACCGCTTCGAACACGTGATGGTCGACGAGCTCGAGGACACCACTCCAGCTCAAAGGGCAATCCTCGCGGCACTGGCCGAGGAGAACCCGAACCACCTGTACGCCTTGGAGTCAGGGGGCGAGGAGGAGGAGGGGGACGCCCCCTCCTCCTCGCCCCAGCCCAGCCCCACCGTTGAACTCGCTCGCCAGTTCCGCTCCCCCCCGACCCGCTTCTGGCGCTGTGCCAACGAGCGCGCGCAGGCGCAGGCGGTGGCGCGGGAGGCCGAGCACCTGCTCGCCGAAGGGACGGCGCCGGAAGAAATCTGCGTGCTGGTCGACGATCCGGCCCGGGCCGGGCCGGTGGCGGCGGCGATGGAGGAGCGCGGCATCCCCTTCCACCTCTCCGGACCGGCAGCGCTCTTCCAGCGGCCCGAGGTGCGCGACGCGATCGCCTGGCTGCGGGTGCTCGCCGACCCGGGCGACTCGGCGGCGGCGGCGCGGGCGCTGACCCGGCCGCCGATCGAACTGCGCTCGGCCGACCTGGCGCGGCTGACGACGATCGCCCGCCGCCGCAAGCTCGACCTGGTCTCCGGCTGCGAGGCGGCGCTCGAGAGCCCCCAGATCCCACCCGAGGCGCGGGAGCGGATCCAGTCCTTCCTGAAGCTCTACGGGGCCGCCTCGGCGGCGCTGGAGGAGCGCCGCGCCGACGTCTTCGTGCGCCGCCTGATCGAGCGGGTCGGGCTGCGCCGCCAGCGCCTCTTCGCCGCCCAGCCCGAGGTCGCCGAGCGGCTGCTCGGCCTCTCGCGGCTGGCCGAGCTGGCCGCGGCCTGGGCGCGGCGCGAGCCGAACGGGTCGACCCGCGACTTCGTCCGCCACCTCAGCGCCGTCGCCGACGCGGGGGTCGAGCCGGCCGGCGTGGTCGAGCCACCGGCACGTGGCGCCGTGCAGAGCCTCACCCGCGACGCGGTCAAGGGGATGGAGTTCGCGCATGTCTTCGTGCTCGGGCTCGAGCGCGGCGACGGGACGGAGCGGATCGGCCGGCCGGCTCGCAGCGGCCTCGTCCTTGCCCGGGTCGAGCGTGGCGAGGCCCGCCCCTCCGAGTTCCACGCCACTGCGCTGGCCGCGGCGGGCGCCGAGGAGGAGGCCCACGAGGAGGAGCTGTTCGGCCCGGCCGAGGGGCTGCACGCGACCTACCGCATGCTGCGCGAGCAGATGCTGGAGGCCTCCTGGAAGGCCGGGCGGGAGCTCTCGGAGCCGCGGCTCGACACCGCGGTCGACGTCAACCGGGCAATCGCCCGCTACCTGGAGCTGCTGAAGCTGGCGGCGCTCGCCCAGCGGCCCGGCGACGAGGCCACCGCGGAGGCGATCGAGGCGGTCAACGGGCTGCTGCGCCAGGTCGCCACGCCCGAGCAGCAGACCGAGCTCGACGCCTCCTCGCTCGACTCCTACCTGCTCGGCTCCGAGCGGAAGCGCGAGGGCCGCCGCAAACTGATCGCCACCCGCCAGGAGCCCTCACTGGAGGCGTTCCTGCCGCGCCGCGGAGATGGGGCGCTCAGTCTCTCGGCCTCCGATCTCGACCTCTACCTGACCTGCCCGCTGAAGTACAAGTTCAGGCGGGTCTTCGGCATCCCCCAGGAGCCGACGATCAACCAGCGCTTCGGCATCCTGATCCACAACGTGCTCGAGCGCTTCCACAAGGAAGGCGAGGGCGGGAGCGGCGAGGAGGGGCTGAGCCGCCTGATGGGCCTCTTCGAGGCCGGCTGGCGCCGCACCGGTTTCGGCAGCAGCGACGACGAGCTGCAGTTCCGCGACCGGGCGCGTGAGGCGATGGGCCTCTACTGGAAGCGGGAGAGCGAGTCGGAGGGTGAGCCGATTTGGCTGGAGCGCAAGTTCGACATCCGCATCGGCGAGCACCACGTGCGCGGACGGGTCGACCGGGTCGACCGCCTGCCCGGCGGCGGCCATGAGCTGATCGACTACAAAACCGGCGAGCGCAAGAGCGAGGCCGACCTGGAAAGCGACCTGCAGTTGGCGCTCTATCGGCTCGCGGCGCGCGAAGCCTGGGACCTGGAGGCCAAGGCCGGCAGCTACTACTACGTGCTCGACGCCGACAAGGTTGCCGCGCCGGTCAGGCCCGACGACGCCGAGCGGGTCGAGCGCACCGTGTTGCAGGTGGGAGAGGGCGTTCTCGGCCAGGACTTCGAGCCGCGCCCCTCGCCGACCGTGTGCGGCTGGTGCGACTACCGGCTGATCTGCCCCGCGGCGGAGAGTTAAAGGGCGCGAAAACCAAGCAGGTCGGTGCCCGCAGGGAGCCCGAATAGCAACGCTATTTGGGCGACCGAGGGTGCCGAGATGCGCCGGTTTGCAGCGTCCTCAGCCCTGGTTTCGGCGCTGCTGCAGGAACTGCTGAAACTCGCGGGCGATCGTGTCGGCGGAGGGCAGCTCGTCGCTGCCCTCGCCCAGCTGCTCCACCTGCTCCGCCTCGATCCGCTCCACCAGTTCGGCGATTTCCGGGTTGGCGGCGACGGCGCGGCCGATCTGCTCCTCGTAGCTGGCCGTTTCCTCCTCCAGCTCGGTGGCGTCGACGGCGATCCCGGTCAGGCCCTCGAGCCGGCGCAGCAGCGCCAGGGCGGCCTTCGGGTTGGGCACCGCTGAGACATAGTGCGGCACCGCCGCCCACAGCGAGGCCGAGGTCATGCCGATCTGGCGGCAACAGTCGTGGACGACGCCGACGATCCCGGTCGGGCCCTCGTAGTTGGAGCGCTGCAGGTCGAGTTCCTCGACCAGCTGCTCGTCCGAGGCGAGGCCCGTGACCGGGACCGGCAAGGTGTGGGAGACCTCGGCCACCAGCGCCCCCAGGGTGACGACCATCTCCGCCCCCAGCGCGTCGGCTGCCGTGGCCAGGGTCTCCGAGAAGGTGCGCCAGCGCAGGTTGGGCTCGGTGCCGTCGAAGAGGACGAGGTCGCGGCCGGCGCCGGGGATGCGAATCGCGATCAGGTCGTTCCGCGGCCACTCGATGCTGCGGGTCTGGCCCTCGGAGAGGACGATCGTCGGCCGCGTCGCCTGGAAGTCGAAGTAGTCCTCCGGGTCGACCTCGGCGATCGGCTCGCCATCGAAGGAATCCGCCACCGCGCCCAGGGCTGCCGAGGCGGCGCCGGCCGCGTCGTTCCAACCCCGGAAGGCGCAGACAAGGACGGGAGAGCGCAGTCGCGGCACGTCGGAGTGCCAGGTGAGAGAGTCCACGCATTGAGCGTAGACGATGCCGCGATGCCTCCTGGACGAGTCCAGAGGCCTGATGGGGGTTATCCATGCACGCGCCCAGGCCCTAGGACTGAGGCGAGAGCGCGCGGCGGACCAGTTCGAAGGCGACGTAGAGGACGAGGGCCGCGAAGGAGAGTTCCAGCACTCGCTGGGAGACCTGATTGGCGACGACGACCCCGATCAAGACGCCGAGCGGGGAGAGCACGCCGATGACCAGAGCGTCGCGGAGGTTGAGGTTGCCGTAGGCGTTCTGGCGATAGGCGCCGACCAAGGCGACGATCACGATCATCAGCAGCGAGGTCGACTCGCCCTCGACCTGGGAGAGGCCGAGGAAGATAGTCAGCGCCGGCACGAACAGCACCCCGCCGCCGACCCCGACCAGGCCACCGGCGAGACCGCCCGCAAGGGCGATCAGGGCCGCGATCAGCTCATCCATCGCTGCCGTCCTTCATCGCAAGATCAACTCGATTGCGACGCCGATCAACAGGGCGGCGAAGAGGAGGGAGACCGCCCGCTGCGGGATCCGCTGCTGGATCGCGGTGCCCACGAGGACGCCGACGATCGCCGGGATCGAGAGCAGCAGGCCGGCACCGAGGTGGACGTTGCCGTAGAGGCCGCCCTGGGCGGCGGCGCCGATCAGGCCGACCAGGACGATCGCCGCCAGGCTGGTTCCGGTCGCGAGACGCTCCCCGTAAGCGAGCCAGAAAATCAGTAGGGGCACGATCACGGTGCCGCCGCCGACTCCGAAGAGACCGCTGAAGACACCGGCGAGAGTGCCGATCGCGGCGAGCTTCAGAGTGCGCTCGGAGGGCATCGCGCGCGATACTAGTGCGGTGTCTCCCAAATCCGGCAGAGGGGAGCGCGAGGCGGTGCTTGGGCCGCTGGCGCGCCTGCAAGCGGAACCCGCGTGCGCGGCGATCCTCACCGATGTCGACGGGACCCTGGCCCCGATCGTCCCCCGGCCCGACGAAGCCGCGGTGCCCGCGCGGGCGACCGAACTGCTCGTGCGGCTGAGCGAGCGCTACGGCCTGGTCGGCTGCGTCTCCGGGCGGCGGGCCGAGGAGGCGCGGCGGCTGGTCGGGGTCGAGGGCATCGCCTACGCCGGCAACCACGGCCTCGAGCTGCTCCTGCCCGGGGACGCTGCGCCCCGCTTCGATCCCTCGCTACAGGGCCGCGAGCGGGACGCGGCGGACTTCGTCTCCGAGCTGAGCGCCGAGGCGCTGGCGGCGGCCGGGCTGCGGCTGGAGGACAAGGGACCGATTCAGGCGCTGCACTGGCGCGGCGCCGCGGACGACAGGGGCGCCGAGGCGCGGGCCCACGAGATCGCCGCGGCGGCGGGG
>Ga0075530_1000782_pt1 | contig 15236 bp, 13 predicted proteins | sample NGEPerD_2_FD_75101 | JGI IMG/M metagenome (GOLD analysis project Ga0075530, IMG submission 75101) | Arctic peat soil microbial communities from the Barrow Environmental Observatory site, Barrow, Alaska, USA - NGEE PermafrostL1-D | ecosystem: Environmental > Terrestrial > Soil > Wetlands > Peat ...
GGCCAGATCGAGGACGCCCAGCAGACGGCTGAGTACCAGGACGTTCTCCAGCAGGAGGCGGACCTGACGGCCGGACACGGCGTGCTGCGGGCAACCGGCTTTGTCGCGGTCAGCGCGAGCGATCCGGACGAGCTCGAGCGCGCTGTCGCCGCGGTCGAGCAGGCAGCGATTCAAGCCTCGTGCGAGACGCGCCGACTGTGGGGCCAGCAAGCTCAGGGGTTTGCCGTCGCCGCGTTGCCCCTTGCGCGACCGGTCTGAACCTGCGTCTGCCAAGGCGCAGGCCTGCTCGGCGACTTCGATGTCAGGTGCCAGCAACGGCATTCTCTGCACCAGTAGCTCCCCGTTGGGGCCTTGCGGCCCCGGCGACTACAACTGGCCTGAATGTGTCGCAGCGCGATCTCGGCGATCGGCTGGTTTGGGTAAGGAAGTTTGGAACACGTGCCCACGAGCGACGTCCCTTGCGGGAAGGGCGCTCGGCTGACTCATATTCAGCCCGACGCATGGTCGCCGCTCACATCGGCGTGGCCGTGGGTGTCATAAAGACCTGGTGTTCCGACTGTAAGGCAGTGCGGCCTCCGCTTTCCATAAGTTTGGCGAGAGCCCTGCCGGTTTAGCCGCGTATCAGGCATCCTGGAGCCAGATCCCGCAGGAGACCCGAGACTCCTGCGGGATCTTCGTTTCTCGGGAGAGTGGCAGTTCTCGCGCCGAGCGGAGCCCAGCAGAGTGGTGTACGACGGACCTCGGTGACGGCGTGCTCCGACGTGTCGGTGCCACGAGGCATCATCGATGACATGAACCTCCGGCAGGACGCTCGCCATCTGAAGGCCAAGTCGATCTCCTCGATGCGCTCGGCGATGACCGCGTTCAACAGCCCTGACGACGATGGTCGGGTGACCCGGGTCCTGCTTCACCTGCAGCACGCCTTCGAGATGTTGCTCAAGGCCGCCCTGGTCCAGGACCGGATGCAGGTGTTCGACAAGAAGACCGGACGGTCGATCGGGTTCCAGCGCTGCCTCCACGAGGCCAGCGAGTCCGACCGGATCAAGCTGACCGAACCCGAGTCCGGCACCCTGCGCAGCATCGACGCCATGCGTGACGACGAGCAGCACTGGTACACCATCGTCGAGGAGGGGTTGCTATACCTGCACGCCCGCGCCGCGGTCACCCTGTTCGATGACCTGCTCCACCGTGCCTTCGGTGAGCGACTGGCCGACCACCTGCCCCTTCGGGTGCTGCCCGTCGGCACAGAGCCGCCCCAAGACTTCCAGACCCTGGTGGACCGGGAGTACGAAAACATCGCGGAGTTGCTCAAGCCGAAGCGCCGGGCTGGCGCTGAGGCAGCCGCTCGGGTCCGGGCGCTCCTCGCGATGGAGGCGCACCTGGAGGACGACGCGACCGTCAGCAACACGGACGTTCGCCGAGTGGTGAAGGGCATCCGCGAGGGCAAGAGTCGCACGCAGGTGTTCCCGAAGCTGGCCGACATCGCGACGACCGTCGCTGGCGAGGGCCTGTCCGTAGTGGTCCGGTTCGTCAAGAAGGATGGCCTCCCGGTACGACTGGTCAAGAACGGCGACCAAGATGTTGCCGCGATCCGCGAAGTCGACCTGCAGAAGAAGTTCCACCGGAGCGCCACGGACCTCGCGAAGGCTGTCAGCCTGACGCTGCCCAAGTCGGCCGCACTCCGCCGACACCTCGGTATCGACGCTGACACGGCGTGCGTGCACACCTTCACGTTCAAGAGCCAGAAGCTGACCTACTACTCCGACAACGCCTTCACCCGGATGCGGGAAGCCCTCAGCGGCGGTATCGACATGGGTGCCATCTGGGCCACTCATGGCGCAGGCAAGAAGAATGGCTCGCGTCCGCCCTGCACTCAGAAGGGGTGCAGCCTCCAGGTTGCCGCGTCCTGACCTCGCAATGTCCGCCCCTCGGCGTAACGGGCGTTCATGCGATCGGTCCAACAGATGCCCTGCCCGTGGCGGGGCATGTTCACGGATCGGAGTCCTCGACATGGCGCACTCGCCTCACCGGCAGCACAGGGGCTGCCAGCTCTGTGAGACTCGCAAGAACCGCCTAACGGTCGTGCCGTGCGCGAGCCCTGGCCGGTCCTTCGTCAGACCGGCAAGCGCCGCCGCGTTCGGCGTCAGGACATCGGAGATGCCGCCGACGAGTAGCCCCGATCAGTTGCAGGGAGCGCCCTCGCAGCAAGGACGAATGTAGCCGCAGCCGTCGCAGCGCTCGTGGGAGGTCTCCCAGCGCATCATGGTGTTGCAGTTCGGACACGGCTCCGTCAGATCGGCCACCGCCACAGGGTAGGTCGACCGGCGGAAACTGGTGCGGCGACACGGCGGAGCAGCACGCGCACCTCATCGATGAGAACCCATCGATCAAGGAGCCACCGATGCCGACCTTCAACGACCCGGTCGCGGACGCTGACGAACTCCGGGAAGCAGTCCGCGGCCTCGCTCATGCAACACGTGCGATCGAGGATCCGACCGCGATCTATCCCGTTCTCGGATCTATTAGTCCGGCGCTCGCGTCGCTGAGCCAGTCGCTGCACCAGTTGGGCGAGTTCCACGATGGACCTACGCGCAAGCAAGCGTGGATCAACGGCGATCCTCACGCAGGACGTGCCGCGTCGTACAGGGAATCGTGGGAGCTGCATCGCGCGGCCGAGATGATCCATCAGGTCGCTGAATGCGTGGACCGGGCGCACGAGATCGAGGCGACCATCGCCTACGACATCGCCGACTACCCCTCGCTCGCGCCAGTGCGACGACCCACTCCAGATCGCGGAATTTCGCTGTGACTGGCTGGCAGGAGGGTCGGCTCCATTCCGCCGTCCTCGTCTCGCCGGGCCGCGAGCGTCGCAAGGACCGGAAGCTTCGCAAGGCCGCCGCCCGGGCGCGAGTCTCCGAGGACCGCGAAGCGCGTCGTGCCGAAGCGAAACGCAAGTCCGAAGCCCTGGCCAGCGAGAAGCGTTCGGCCGTCCTGCTCCCCCGATGTGGTGAACCGGGCCCTGCGGCTCTTCGGACACCGGGACGCTTCCGGGTCCCGCGGCACCAGGACACATCGGCCACCCTCGCCGGCGCTTATCCCTTCCTGGCTGAAGGCGGCCTCGGCAGCGAAGGCGTCTTCGTCGGCCAGGATCTCTACTCGGGCAGCTCGTTCGTCTACGACCCTTGGATCCTCTACGCCCGCGGGCTGATCACGGCGCCGAACCTCGTTCTCGCCGGCATCGTCGGCTCCGGAAAGTCCTGCCTAGCCAAAAGCCTCTACACACGCTCGATCCCGTTCGGTCGTCGCGTGTACGTGCCTGGCGACCCGAAGGGTGAGCACACCGCTGTCGCCGAGGCCGTCGGTGGCCGAGCTATCGCCCTCGGCCACGGGATGTCGAACCGGCTTAACCCTCTCGATGAGGGCCACCGTCCCTCGGGGTACGACGACGCGCAGTGGGCCAGCCAGGTTGCCTCCCGTCGACGCGACCTCGTCGGTGCCCTGGCTGAGACCGTTCTGGACCGCAGGCTCACGCCGCTCGAGCACACGGCCGTCGACATCGCCATCGACCACGCCGTGCGCGGCGCCGACGTACCAATCCTTCCCATGGTCGTAGACCGGCTCCTTACCCCAGATCGGGTCGACGATCCCGACGGCCGGCTCGCCGAGGACGGACGCCTCGTCGGCCACGCGCTCAGGCGGCTCGTCGCGGGCGACCTGGCCGGGCTGTTCGACGGCCCGTCCACGGTGACGTTCGACCCGAGCCTGCCGATGATCTCCCTCGACCTATCCCGCGTCACCGAGAACGCCACCCTCATCTCGGTCCTGATGACCTGCGCCTCCGCGTGGATGGAGTCGGCACTCCTCGACCCCGCCGGCGGCCAACGCTGGGTCGTGTACGACGAAGCCTGGCGACTGATGTCCCATCCCTCCCTACTGCGACGGATGGACGCCCACTGGCGCCTCGCTCGGCACTACGGCATCGCGAACATGCTGATCTTCCACAAGCTCACCGACCTCGACAACGTCGGCGACCAGGGCTCCGCCATGCGCGCCCTCGCTTCCTCCCTGCTGGCGAACGCGGAGACCCGCATCGTCTACCGCCAGGAGTCCGACCAACTCGGCGCCACGTCCGCCGCGCTCGGGCTGACCGGCACCGAACAGTCGCTCATCCCCACCCTCGGCACCGGCCAGGGGCTATGGCGGATCAAGCACCGGTCGTTCGTCGTCCAGCACCAGATGCATCCCGCCGAACTCGACCTCTTCGACACGACCGGTCGGATGACAGGAGCCAGTTAGAAGTTCGCGTGAATATTGACGGTTTCGCCGGGAACCTGAGCATGTGCCGGGCCGTAGGTGTCGTTGGGGCGCTCAGGTTGCCACAAACATGGTCGCGCCCTCGCCGGAGGGCGATCTGTGAGGCCCTGTTCCGTAAGGCGCCCCAGTCCCGGCGACGACCTCCGGACGCGTCTTCCGGGACGCTGGAACGGTGGTGCAGCCGCTGATTAGCCGTGTTCCCGTTAGAGGTTCGCCTTCCGGGACGTCCGGACATGCTTGATGAGCGTGTGTCACAGCACCCAGTAAGACGCGGCCCTTGGCCGGGTTCGCTGATGATCGGCCGGGAGAACGGAAGCCGTGCCTCGCCGGACCAAAATGCAGTCCCTTCGGTTTCACGCTGATCTGATCGGGGGGCTTGATATCTCGAACTGCACTAACGTCGTACATGGCAATCTCCACTACCCGCCAGAGAACCCGGGAAAACGGCAGAGCACCGCAGGGAGCGAGGTCGGCGCGTGACAGGACGACCGCTGCCGACGAGACCCAGGACGGCCAGAACGAGCCACCGGAGAGGAAGTACCGGCGTGTGACCTTCTTGAAGGCCCCTGACGGAGCTCGCATCTGGTGGACCAGCGTGGGAGAGGGTGAACCGGTGATCCTCGTGATGGGCCTGGGATACCCCAGCGACATGTGGTTCAGGACCACCCCAGTGCTCGCGAGGCACTACCGGGTCCTGCTCCTGGACAACCGGGGAGCCGGGCGGACCGGAGATGTGCCGGGCGCGCCCTACACCGTCGAGATGATGGCCGACGACGTCGCCGCGGTTCTCGACGCCGCCAGGGAGTCGTCAGCTCACGTGGTCGGCGCGTCGATGGGCGGTCTGGTCGCGCAGGAGCTCGCGATCACGATGCCTGACAAGGTGCGCACGCTGGTGTTGGCATGCACCCACCCAGGTGTCACCCACGCAGTGTGGGACCCACAGGCCATCGCGTTCCTGACTGAGCGTGCGAATCTGACACCGCAGCAGGCGGCCGAGGCCTCGATCCCGTTCAACTACGCCGACGGAACGCCCCGAGAACGCATCGAGGAGGACTGGGCCGTGCGCCTGCCTCTCGCTTGCACGCCGGCCGGTTACCTCGCGCAGGCACAGGGCACCGCGAGCTGGTCGGGCCTGGAGCGGCTGTCATCCGTACACGTGCCCACACTTGTCCTGCATGGTGAGGACGACCGGTTGGTCCCTGCCGAGAATGGCCGACGCATCGCGGCGAAGATACCAGGGGCCGAACTGGTGATGATTCCCGACGCGAACCATCTGTTCTTCACCGACCAACCTGAACGCACCCACGAGGCCTTGCTCGCATGGCTCTCGCGTCATCGAAACGTGCGGTGAACCAAAGCAGACACCCCTCGGCGCCGGAGATGCCGGAGATGCCGGTCATTGCCCAGTATGGCTGTGAGGCTCTCGCCCGCTACCGCAAGACGATCCGTGTCATTCCGGTCCGTCCCCGCGCTGCAGCCACTCCCGACTCGTTTTCAACTCCGCGTTCCTGTGCCTTGTAGCTGCCAGAAAGGCCTTCCAGTTGGTGTCCGACTCCGGAGGTGGCATGCCAGCCATTGTTGCCCGCGGAACCGCCTTCCTCGGCCTCATTCCGCGACGGCGGCGTGTGGTGCGCCGCTCCAGCCCACTAAGACGCACCCGACCAGCGGCAGGAGTCGAGTTCGCCACGCGCGGTCGTCGAACTCAGGTTCTCGATGCACCGAAAGTCGCTTTTCGACACCAGACGACGCACTGTCCGCCGCGTCGGGCAGGCTGGCGCGCAGGCCAGACTTCCGAGTGGGAGACCCGTTCCCCTTGACCCAGTGGTGACCAAGCGACTCGCTTCCATACCCCACCAGGCTCGATTCCTTGGACGACCACGACCAGGAACTTTTGGTGAACTGGGGGTACGCCGCGTGCGACGCGGGTCTGCGGAGCTACTACCAGAAGGGGGCGTCGCGGCCCCCCTCGCTTCCGTATCCCGAGCGACCGTTGGCATGATGGCTTCGCTCGGTGGAGTCATGACGGGGCCTCCGTGCCGGAGGAAAGGCCCGATGACCGCGTTGGTTGAAGCGAGGGGCACGGCCCCTTGGTCGTCGCCGTCGTCCACGACAACGCGCCGGACATCCTGCAGCGCCGCCGGCGGTGGGGCCAGGCTTAGCATTCGGAGCGTGAGCGGCTCGGGCTGGCTGACGGCGATTGAGGCGGCGCCCATCCTTGTCGTGACGCCTGGCCAGGTCGCATGGCTGGCCAAGCGGGGCCTCGTGGTCGGCGAGAAGACGGGCGACCGTCACTGGCGCATCGACGACTCTTCGGCACGTGCGCGAGCCGCAGAAGAATCGCGCTGGGTCTCCTGGCAGCAGGCCGCGGCGATCGTTCGCTGCACAGAGACGACCATCCACCAGGCGGCACGGCGGGGTGAGTTTGTGCGCCGACAGGTAAACCGAAGGACATCCTCGCTGGAGCGACAGTCTGTCGAGGAGTTCGGCCGGCGCTGGCGTGCGGATCAGGCGGCGGTTGAGGCGTCGAATGCATAGACCGTGTCGCGGAACTCATCCGCACCACGCCAACTCCTGGATGGACGCTGACCGACGAGGATGTTGGCCCGGACGAAGACGTCGACGTCACACTCACCCGAGGTACCGCCAGCCTCGAAGTCGAGGTCTACTGCAATGAAGGCACGCCACGAGCCGTGCTCAGGAAATGACAGGGCGTCTGCCTGTGCGCTGCCGGGCGCTTCTCGCCTGAACACCATCGTTCTTCCGTCCGTCGTCCCCACTGAGGTGCGCGGAACCGCCGTTTCCAGTGCGCGGAACCGCCGTTTCCTGATGGGCCGCCCAAGGCCCCGGACTCGACTGCGAGACCAAGCGCCAGGGCGCTTCGGAAGACGGGCCAAGCGGACTACCCCCGTCGCCCTCCCCGCCAGCCAACCAATCAACCACGCGACGGCACCACCGCCGCGCCAGACACGCACGCCCAAACTCAAGAACGAGGGCCCTTGACCCTGACCCTCACAGGCTGCTCAGGCTGGGCCGAAGCGGATCACCAGCTGGGGCAGGTTCTCGCCTTTCTCACGACTGTGGAAGGACTGCTCGGCGTCCTGGTTCTCGCTCGCGTCGCGGATCAGGAACCCGTGGCTGGTGCCCGTGTCGTACGTCGCCTGGACGTGGGAGACGACGTTCCACTCCCGGTAGCCGTTGCCCGAGGTGGTCGTGGCGGCCGTGCCGGCCGTGACCGGCTGGTTGGTCCAGGTGACGCCGTTCTCCGTCCAACTGCCGGCGAGGCGGTGGACCTGGAGGGTACGACCGGTCCTCGCCGAGTCGGAGTACAGACGGAGCGTGGCCGACGCGATCACGCAGCTCTGCGGCACGCTCGCCGGAAGTGCGAACCGGACGAGGGCACGGGAGTTGTCGGTCGGGCCCTTCGAGCTGACCTTCAGGACGGAGTCGGTGCCCTTGTTGTTGGTCGGGCTGTTCTGCTCGACCCAGGCGTCGGCCGTGGCCGCCAGGGTGGTGGTCGACGCGCCGCAGCTCGAGCCGACCTCGACCGTCCAGCTGTGGCCGGCTGGCGTGGCGTCCACGTTGCCGGCCGGGTCGATGGCGCGGACCTGGAACTGGTGCGTGCCGGCGGCCAGGCCGGTGTACTGGCGCGGTGAGGTGCAGCCCGTGAAGGCTGCCGCGTCGAGAGAGCACTGGAACGTCGAGCCCGGCTCGCTGGCGGAGAAGGTGAAGGTGGCGCTGGTGCTGCTGGTCGTTGCGGCCGGGCCCGAGCCGATTGTTGTCTCGGGCGGCGTGGTATCGGCGGCCGGCTCGACCGTCCAGCTGTGGCTGGCTGGCGTGGCGTCCACGTTGCCGGCCGGGTCGATGGCGCGGACCTGGAACTGGTGTGCGCCGGCGGCCAGGCCGGTGTACTGGCGCGGTGAGGTGCAGCCCGTGAAGGCTGCCGCGTCGAGAGAGCACTGGAACGTCGAGCCCGGCTCGCTGGCGGAGAACGTGAAGGTGGCGCTGGTGCTGCTGGTCGTCACTGCCGGGCCCGAGCCGACCGTGGTCTCGGGGGGCGTGGTATCGGCAGTCGCCCTGCAGACGACCCCGCTGCACTGCGCTCGCTGGCCGTTGCCGCTTGCCAGGTTCCCGCCGCCGTCGATGCTACCCAGGGCGCTGATGCCCCAGCCGGCGTTGTCACGTGCGACGTTGGCGGTGATGGTGTGACCACCCATGGCCGCGAAGATCCCGTCGACCCGGTTCGCGCTGGCTGTGTTGCCCTCGATCAGGTTGCCGAGACCGGGGTCCGCCTCGCCCTCGAGGGAGATGCCGGTCTGGGAGTTGGCGTTGGCGGTGTTGCCGACGACATGGTTCTCGAATGCGCCGGTCCCCAGCTCGATCCCGATCCCCGTCGTCTCGCTGGCGTTATTGGCCTCGATCAGGTTGCGGCTGCCATCCACTCCGAACCCGCCACTGTTGAAGCGCACGTCGTTGCCGCGCACCACGCTGTCATTGGCCCCATCGAGGCCGATGCCGTTGTCGGACACCCGGTGCACGGTGTTGCCGATCAGGTGGCTGCGGTCGGAATCGGAGACGAGGATGCCGCTGTCGCCGCTCTCCATGAGCGTGTTGCTCTCGATCCGGTTGTCGTTCGACGCCTCGCCGAGCTCGATGCCGCCGTCGCTGTTGCCCGTGACTGTGTTGCCGATGACAGTGTTCCAATTGGAGCCCTCGAGCTCGAAGCCCAAGTCGCCGCCGCCGACCATGGTGTTGTCTTCGAGCCAGTTGGCGTCCGAGTCGCGCAGCATGAAGCCAGCGCCGCCGTTGGTGGTAATGGTGTTTCCGGCCACGACCGTGCCGGTCGTACCGTTCACCAGCTCGACCCCGCTGCCGTTCTGGTCGAGGGCGTTGTCGCGAATCTGGTTGTCTGGGGCGTCGAAGACCTCGATCGCGGCCACCTGGTTGAGGCGCAGCATGAGCCGCTCGACGACATTCTCCGAGGATTCGGGCATGAGCCGCACACCGTAGTCGAAGTCCGCCACCGTGCCGTTTCTGACGGTGACGTCGGTGTAGCCGTCGTTGTGGACTCCGATGCCCAGGCCGGTCCCGTCGATGGTGTGGCCGTCGAGGTCGACGATGATGCGCGGCGCGCCGATGACCAGCCCGTCGCCCAGACACCCGGACAGGTTGTTGGTCACCAGGGTGCTCTGGGTCAGGATCTGGCCGCAGCGCACGGCGGCGGGTACCGGCGGGGCCGGCGGCGGTGGCTCGCCGGATGGCGGCGCCGCGAAGCGGATCACCAGCTGCGGCGGGCTCTCGCCCTTCTCCTTGCTGTTGAAGCCGTGCATCGCGCCACCGTCGGTGCCCTCGGCTGCGTCGCTGACCAGGAAGCCGTGGTTGGCGCCGGTCTCGTACATGGCCTGCACCTGGGAGGTGACGGTCCAGCGCAGGTAGCCATCGGAGGACCACGCCAAGGCGGTGGGGCCGGTCGTGGCGGGCTGGCTGCTCCAGGTGACCGATCCTTCCGACCAGGCAGCTGCAAGGCGCACAGCCTCCAGCCGGTCGCCGTCGCTGCCCAAGAGCGTGTACAGCCGCAGCCGGGCGGACTCCACCACGCAGCCTTCCGGCACGGCGTTCGGCATCGCGAAGCGGACGAGCGCGCGCGAGTTGCCGTGGGCCGGGTTGGCCTCCACGTTCAGGGTGGAGTCAGATCCCGTGGTCGAGCTGTTGCTCTCGCTGACCCAGGCGTCTGCCTCGGCGAAGGCGGTGATGGTCGTCGCCTGGCACTCTGTGGAAACGTCGACCGCGGCGCTCGGCGTACCAGGCGGCTGCAGGACCAGGATCGCAGCAAGTGCCAGGCCGGCAGCTAGTCTCGGTAGTCTCAGGGGAATCGCCACGCTGGTCTCCTCCACCGAGCCGGTCAGCGCCGCAATGTGGCGCTGCTCACCAGACGGATCCGTCCGGACTCACACCCTCTGTTTGGAACGCGGGCTGACGCGAAACTAACTGGCAACGATGAGATCAGGATGAAAGCGGCGTGAGAGTTCTCTTACCCAAACCCCGCGAGCGAGTCCGCGGGGACCCCGAATCGACCGTTCGTGTTCCAGACGCGACCGAATCGCCGAGCGTTCTCGACTGCCCTCGCGGGACAGCGCCGGGTGCTGGCGGAGCCAGCATGCCGCCGCCGTGGCTAGCTTCATAGCGATCAACGTGCGCAAACCTGTCGATTGACGACTCGAGCAAGACGCCAGGCAGAGCCCGCGAACACCGCCGGCACCGCACCGGTCGGCTCGGCCGGCACCGGCTCAGGCGCCGTCTCCTCGGCGGTCGGCCCGACCAGCACCGGCTCAGGCGCCGTCTCCTTGGTGGGCATGGGCAGGAGCTGCTGCACCGAGGCAGGACCGAACCGGGCCAGCAGCTCGCTGATCACCGACTGGGCCACCCCGAGCCGGTCGGCGATCGACTGCTGGGTCCACCCCGCCGAGGACCATTCGCGGGCCTGGGTGACCTGCCGACCCGACAGCTTGGGGGGTCGTCCGCGGCGGCGAACCAGGCCCGCCGAACCCTCCCGACGAGCCTGCCCCCGCAGCATCGACACGTACGTCGCGGTCAACCCGAACACTGCGGCGACCTCATCGACCCGCCGCCCGGCATCTGCCAACGCCACGATCGCCAGGTTCCGCATCCCGATGTCACCGGCATCGAAGCGGTACACCAAGGACCGGCCATGGGTCACCAGCACCTGCCCGTCGTGGCTGACCAGACGCAACGCAACCGGTTCCGGCATCTCGTCGAACTTGGCTTGACCCACTCCCGAACCCTTTCGCATCTCAAGGCATTTCCGATGAAACACGCCAAAGAGAAAGCCCTGGTCGCAGGGCATCTACGTCAGCTACTTCGGGAGGTCTGAGCCCGACGCAGGAACTGGGGGAACCCAGCGCCACGAATTCTTTCCTTGGCGCCTGCAAGCATTGCGCGTGCGCCTGGCGGCAGACTCCGCTTGACGACATGCAGCGCGGTGACAACGTGCGCTCTCGGCAGGAGGAGATGGCATGACTCTCGAGCAGCAGTTCTTGATTCTCAACCCCGTCCACACCGACCGAGCCGACGATTTCGAAGTCTTCGTTCGAGAGGTGATGGGCCCAGCCGTCCAGGCTCAGCAGCCCGAGCTGCGGGACAAGGTACGACTGTGGAAGGCCTCGGAACCAGAGCCGGGATCTGGTGCCATCACCATCTTCGCCTTCGTCGCCGAGGGGGTATCGTCCTGGGATGACTTGGATCTACTCCCGAGCTTCACTGCGCATTATGGTGCGGAGGAAGCTAAACGGCTCCTCGACACCTTCGGTGACTTCTTCGCCGACAACCAGGTCTGGGCCGCTGCCTGGACTGCGGCGATGGCGTCCGGGGCCGGGGGAGAGGAAGACGAAGGCCGGCAGTACGGCTGGCAAATGCAGCAGCTGTCGATCTTTCCACCGGCGTAGCCGCCGGGTCACCGCTCACCGAGGGGGCAGGTGTCGTTTCGGGGCCATCCGTGGTCCTCGCCGGGGCCGGTGCAGGCCGGTCAGCTCGACGAGTCGCTGGACTCGGTATCGGTGCGGGCGGTACGGCGCGAGCAGGTCGAACAGGCCCGCGTCATCGACCTCCTCACCGGTCAGCGCCCAGCCAACGTTCTTCGCGATGTGGTAGTCGCCGAAGCTGACGGCGTCCGCGTCACCGTGCGCGCGGAACCGCACCTCGGCCGACGTCCACACGCCGACACCCGGGACCGACCGGAGCCGGCGGTCCAGCTCCTCACCGTGCAGTCCGACGGTGCGTTCCAGCGATGACGCCACCTGGGCTGCGCGGACGATCGTCTTGGACCTGGCGGGGTCGATGTGCAGCTTGAGCCACTCCCACGACGGAACCACACGAAGCTGGTCGGGAGTGGGCTGCACCCACACGCCCCGCTCCAGGCCGGCGCCGGGTGCCCGCTCGCCGAACCGGTACACCAGGTGCCTGAACCCCGACAACGCCTCTTCCCCGGTGACCTTCTGCTCGATGATCGCCGGAACAATCGCCTCCATCACGAGACCGGTCTTGGCCACCCTCCAATGCTGGTGGCGCCCGTGCGCGTCCAGGATCGCCAGGTGTCTGGGCTTGAAACCGCTGGGGTCGTCCTCGGCCCCCAGCATGGCCGGCATCTGGTCCAGCGCCCAGTCGGCGCCCGGTCCCCAGGCAGCACCGTGCACCTCCCCCTCGGCGGAGCGGGTCGCGATCCGCAGCGTGACCGGGCCCTCCGGAGTGCGGGTGCCACGCCAGATCGTGCCGTCGGGGTCGATCCGGTACGTCGGGTCACCCGGGCCGCGCCGTAGCGAGGAGAGGATCGTGCCGACCGGGCACGGCCAGTCGGGTCGCCAGGCACGCTCACGCGCCGACTCGGGTTCGGAGGACATCGGGCAAAGGGTAACCCCGGTCGGGCGAGGAGCCGATGGCAGATGCAGCCTGCCGGGCGGTGTGGTGAGAATGGGCCATGCTCCTCAAGGATCTGGTGGCGGCGTCGCGGACGGTCGGCGCCACCCGGTCGCGCAGAACGAAGGTCGATGCGCTCGCTGCAGCCCTTCGCGAAGCGGCGCCGGAGCAGATCGAGACCGCCACCGCCTACCTCTCCGGCGTGCTCCGGCAACGACGCACGGGACTGGGCTGGCGCAGCCTGAGCAACCTCCCGCCACCTGCCGCCGAAAGCACGCTGACCATCGAGCAGGTGCACCAGAGCTTCGAGACGGTCAGTGCGGTCTCCGGGTCGGGTTCTCGGACCGCTCGCACGACGATCGTGGACGACCTGTTCGCGAGGGCGACCGCCGAGGAGCAGGACTACCTCCGCAAGCTGGTCACCGGTGAGCTACGTCAGGGGGCACTGGATGGGCTGATGCTCGAGGCGATCGCGGCTGCTGCCGACGTACCGGCGATGGCTGTTCGGCGGGCGTCGATGCTCTCCGGCGCCACCATCCCCGTTGCGGTCGCCGCGCTCACCGAGGGCGAGCCGGCGCTGGCGAGGTTCGGGCTGGAGGTGGGTCGCCCGCTGCGGCCGATGCTCGCGTCCAGTGCGCCCGACGTCGCCGCAGCGTTCGCCACGACCGGGCCCGCGAGCCAAGAGGTGGCGGTCGACTGCAAGGTCGACGGCATCCGGATCCAGGTGCACAAGTACGACGGTCGGGTGGCTGTGTTCACTCGGACCCTCGACGAGATCACCGAGCGGCTACCAGAGGTCGTGGAGGCGGTCGCGGATCTTCCTGCGAGATCTCTCGTGCTCGACGGTGAGGCGATCGCCCTGGACCGGGAGGGTCGCGCCCGTCCCTTCCAGGAGACCGCCGCCCGGACCGCGAGCAGGGTCGACGTGGGTGCGTTGCGCGCGAGGGTGCCACTTGCGTCGTACTACTTCGACCTCCTGCATCTGGACGGCGACGACCTGGTCGACCTGCCGGGACGCGAGAGGTTCGCCTCGTTGTCGCAGGCGTTGCCGGTAACGCTCGTGGTGCCCCGGCTCATCACCCACGAGGTGTCCGCTGCCACGACCTTCTTCGAAGAGATGGTGAGGGCGGGGCATGAGGGTGTCGTGGTGAAGAGCCTCGAGGCTGCCTACGAAGCCGGTCGGCGTGGCTCGGCGTGGGTCAAGGTGAAGCCGCGGCACACGTTGGATCTCGTCGTGCTGGCGGTGGAGTGGGGCAGTGGCCGGCGGAAGGACTGGTTGTCGAACATCCACCTCGGCGCGAGGGATACCGACACGGGAGGGTTCGTGATGCTCGGGAAGACTTTCAAGGGCATGACCGACGAGATGCTGCGCTGGCAGACCGAGCGCTTTCTCGAGCTCGAGGAGTCGCGATCCTCCTACGTCGTCCAGGTCCGCCCGGAGCAGGTCGTCGAGATCGCCTTCGACGGGATCCAGACCTCCTCTCGCTACCCCGCCGGGATGGCTCTGCGCTTCGCGCGGGTGGTGCGCTACCGCGACGACAAGAGTGCTGCCGAGGCCGACACCATCGAGAGCGTCCGCGAGGTATTCGAGCCGTAGCATTGGGCGCATGAGCACCCAGCCGGCCGATAGCCGTCGGTCAGCCGCCGCAGTGCGCCGTCGTCGTCGCGAACAGGAAATTCTTGACGCGACCCGGGCATTGTTCGACGCGCGAGGTGTGCGGGACGCTCAGATCGAGGACATCGCCGCGGCCGTCGGCATCAACCGGGCGATCATCTATCGACACTTCTCCGGCAAGGGGGAGCTGTTCGCGCTCACGCTCGTGAGCTACCTCGACGAGCTCGACACCAGACTGTCGGAGGCCGACGACGTCGCCGCGTCACCGGTGGATCGGTTGCGCGAAATCACCGGTGCCTTCGTGGACTTCGGCATCGAGTTCCCTGCCTTCGTCGACTGTGCCCAGACCTTGATGCGTCGTCGCGGGCCGGAACTGCTCGAGGAGGTCAGCGAGGGTGCTGTGTTCCGGCTGGGCCGCGGAATCTCGACATGCCTGGCCCGCGTTACAGATGTGCTCCAGTCCGGCGTCGACCAGGGCACCTTCCACATCGACGACGTACATCTGCTCGCCAACATGCTCTACGCCACCGGGCTCGGCGGGATGCAGCTCGCGCGGGTCGGGATGCTGGTCAAGGAGGTCGCACCGGGCGTTCCCACCGTCGCCGACCTGTCCGCCGCCCAGGTCAGGCAGCATCTGGTGACGGCCAGCATCGCGATGGCCACCGGCACATCCACTGTCGCTCACGTGCGCCGGTAGAACCTGACTTTGCCGTTGGGGAGGCGGGGTCATCTCGTAGGCGGTGTCGTGGGCTTTGGGGTGGTGCCAGGGGCAGAGCAGTCGGCCTTTCTCGACGCTGGTTTGGCCGCCTTCAGACCAGGGGACCTCGTGGTGGGCGTGGCACCAGCCGGGTGGACGGTCACAGTTCTCGGCGGTGCAGCC
>Ga0075530_1000788_pt1 | contig 15184 bp, 12 predicted proteins | sample NGEPerD_2_FD_75101 | JGI IMG/M metagenome (GOLD analysis project Ga0075530, IMG submission 75101) | Arctic peat soil microbial communities from the Barrow Environmental Observatory site, Barrow, Alaska, USA - NGEE PermafrostL1-D | ecosystem: Environmental > Terrestrial > Soil > Wetlands > Peat ...
ACTGGGTTGACCATGACCGAACGCCACCACCGACCACGCTTCCCGGGAGCCAAGCACTTCGAGGCGATCGAGGGCGCCGTGGACCCTGCCACGTTGAGTGAGGCCGCGGACCGGTCCGCGGCCGCGCTGGTGCGCGGCGCTCGCGACCAGGCTGACGAGGCACTGGTCGCGCGGGTGGTGCACCTCGCCGACTCCGAAGGCCTCGAGACCCTTGCCGAGCTGTGGTCCGGCAGTGCGGCCGACTCGCTGGCCGGTGCCGTGTGGCGCCTCTACCTGCTCCGCAGCTGGGTGTACGCCGACCCGCAGACTGCCGCGCTCGAGTTCGACCGCGGCCGACCGCACGTCCCGGTCGCGGAGGTCATTTCCGGGGTGGTGGAGCCGCCCGGTCCCGACGAGGTCCGCGCCCTGGTCGACGAGGTGCTCGGTGGCGTAGTGGTCGGCGACTTCGCCGACACGTTGTTCCGTGCCGCGGCGTTCGCCCGCGTGGCCGCAGCAGGGCGCGTGCACGGTGGTCCCGTCGACGACGTCACCGGATCGTCGTACGCCTCGGACGTGTCGGCCTCGCGCCTGGTCACGCTGGCCGACCAGCTCGAGCGTGCGGCGCGTCTAGAACTGACCGGCGCACTGGGCTGAGGCCACTCCCGCAATGTGGGCCCGGCTTGTAGAGTCGGGCCTGCGCCGGGCCGCGGCAGCCCCGGGTCCCAAAGTAAGCCGCCTCGAGCGGCCACGCGCCGTGAGGCGCTCCCGGCCCGGCGCACCAACTCTTCTGATGCGCCCAGCTGTTCCGATGTGCGGAGGTCCCTGCGGTGCGGTTCCGGATCCCTCGTGTCCGAGCTGTCCGACCGGTCCTCCCGCGCCTCCGCTACGCACCGGTTGCCGACGGCCGAGCCGATCCCGGTGAGGTCGTCTGGACGTGGGTTCCCTACGAGGACGACCCGTCACAGGGCAAGGACCGTCCGGTGCTCGTGATCGGCGAGGAGGGCGGCCAGTTGCTCGCGCTCGGCCTGACCTCGCGCGACCACGACGTGGATGCCATCCAGGAGTCACGCGACGGCCGGGAGTGGATGGACATCGGCACCGGCGCCTGGGACGCGCAGCGTCGTCCAAGCGAGGTCCGGCTCAACAGAGTGCTGCGGATCGACCCGGCCGGCGTACGCCGGGAAGGAGCCGTGCTCCCGAAGGACGTCTTCGACGCCGTGCTCGAGGCGGCCCTCCCCTATCTGTGACCGCCGGCCGTCTTCTCGGTAACCGTCCCCGTCAGCCGAGGGCCTTGCGGATCCGGGCATCGGAGACGGGCTGGGCGGTGCCGAGGTGCTGGGACCACAGGCTGACGCGGTACTCCTCGAGCATCCACCGCACGCGGCGGAGCTCGGCGCCCATCGGACGCCCCTCGGGCAGGGCGTCGACCCGGTGCTGCCACGCGTGCTGGAGAACATCGACGCGATCCATCAGCTCCCGGTCGCGGGCCTGGTCCGGAAGCCGCTCAACGCGGGCGTCGATCGCCCGGAGGTAGCGCGGGTACTCGCGCAGCGCGACCGCGCCGGCCTCCGCGATGAACCCCGGGTACACGAGCCGTCCGAGCTGGGCGCGCAGATCCGTCATGGCGGGCAGCATCACCATCTCCACGCGACCGTGAAGTGACTTCTCGACCGGGCGCCACTCGGCCAGCACCAGCAGCACCTGGTTGAGCACTGCGGCCGAGAAGTCTGGAATCGTGTTACAGGCGCGCTCGACGAGTGCCTTGAATGCCTCGGCGTCGCGGACCGGTCCGGTCTCCTCGACCAGTTCACCGGCCGCCGCGGTCACGCAGTCCTCGATGAGCGCGCGGACGCTTGGGTAGGGCGAGGCTGCCAGGCCGAGCTTGGCGGTGTTGTCCAGTCCCTTGAGCAGTTTTCCTGCCGGGGAGGACACAGTCAGCACCAGCAACCGTCGTACGCCGAGACGGTGATGGGCCTCCTGCTCGTCCACCGATGCCGCAACGCGCAGCCCCACCGTGCTGCCCTCGTCGACCAGGGCCGGGTAGCCGCGGACCTCGTGACCTGCGCGCGTCCAGGTTCGGGACGGCTCGATGGTGCCGAAGGTCCACTCGGTCTGGCCGGTCGCCGTCACCCCGGACTCCTCGGCGACCTGGCGCATGGCCCTGTCGAACGAGGGCTGCAGCGGTGCCTTCAGCGCCTCGAGGTCCTTCCCGGCCCCGACCTCCTGGCCGGCGTCGTCGAGCACGCGGAACGTCGGTCGCAGGTGGTCGGGCACCTTGGCCTGGTCCCACGCGCCCTCGGGGACATGGACCCCGGTGAGGGACCGGAGGTAGCGCGACAACGCCGGCAGCAGGGGCTCCTCCCCCGGCGGCACAGCCGCGAGGAACCGCCGGGCGACGTCGGGCGCCGGAACGAAGTTGACCCGGAGCTGCTTGGGCAGCGAGCGGATCAGCGCGGTGACCAGGTCGTGCCGAAGCCCGGGCACGTTCCAGCTGAACGGCGCCGACCCGACGGTGTTGAGGGTGGCCAGGGGTACGTCGATCGTGACGCCGTCGGCGTCATGGCCCGGCTCGAAGTGGTAGCGCAGCGGCAGCGTCATCGCACCTTCGTGCCACTCGTCGGGGAAGTCGCCGACGCGTACCTCGTCGGCGTGGTCGTGGACCAGCATCGAAGGGTTGAACGTCAATAGGTCGGGATGTGTCCGCCGCTCCTGCTTCCACCACGTGTCGAAGTGGGCACCGGACACCACCTCGGCGGGGATGCGGGCCTCATAGAAGTCGAACAGCGTCTCCTCGTCCACCACGATGTCGTGGCGGCGTGCGCGATGCTCGAGCTCTCCCGCCTCCTCCAGAAGGCGCCGGTTGGTCTCGAAGAAGACGTGGCGCGTGTGCCATTCCCCTTGCACCAGGGCGTGCCGCACGAAGAGCTCACGCGCCACGTCGGGCTGGTGGCGGCCGAGTGGGACCGTGCGGTCGGCGACGAGCGGTACGCCGTACAGGGTGACGCGCTCGTGGGCCAGGGCCGAGGCACGCTTGTTCGACCAGTGCGGCTCGGAGTAGCTGCGCTTGACGAGGTCGCCGCCCAGTCGCTCGGCCCACAGCGGGTCGATCGCGGCGTTCTGCCGGCCCCACAGCCGAGTCGTCTCGACCAGCTCGGCGGCCATCACCAGGTCGGGCTGGGACTTGAACAGACCCGAGCCGGGGAAGATCGCGAACCTTGCTCCCCGCGCCCCGAGGTAGTCGCGCCGGTCGCGGTCGCGCAGGCCGATGTGGGAGAGCAGGCCGGACAGCAGCGCCTGGTGGATGCCATCGGCGTCCGGGGCCGTTCCGTCGCTGGGCGAGCCTCCGGACTTCAGGCCCACCTGCTTGGCAACCTGACGCAGCTGGGACTCGAAGTCCTGCCACTCCCGCACGCGCAGGTAGTTCAGGTGCTCCTCGCGGCACATCCGCCGGAACGCGCTGGACCCCATCTCCTTCTGCTTCCCACGAAGGTGCCGCCACAGGTTGATCCACGCCATGAAGTCCGAGCGCGGGTCCCGGAACCGGGCGTGCAGCTCGTCGGCCCGCGTGCGTTGCTCGACCGGGCGCTCGCGCGGGTCCTGGATTGACAACGCCGCCGTGATCACGAGCACCTCGCGCAGGCAGCCGACGCGGTCCGCCTCGAGGATCATGCGCGCGAGACGCGGGTCGATCGGGAGTCGCGCGAGCTTCCGCCCCGTGCCGGTCAGGCGGAGGCCAGCAGCCCGACCGCCACGACCGGTGGTGGAGCCTGACGGAACCAGGGCTCCGAGCTCCTCCAGCAGCTGTACGCCGGCCCGCACCGCCCTGCCGTCGGGAGGGTCCACGAACGGGAACTGCTCGACCTGTCCGAGCCCGAGCGAGGTCATCTGGAGGATCACGCTGGCCAGGGAAGTACGCAGGATCTCCGGCTCGGTGAACTCCGGCCGGCCGAGGAAGTCCTCCTCGCTGTAGAGCCGGATCGCGATGCCCGCATCCACGCGGCCGCAGCGCCCCGAGCGCTGTTGCGCGGAGGCCTGGCTGATCGGCTCGATCGGCAGGCGCTGGACCTTGGTGCGCGAGGACCAGCGGCTGATCCGCGCGAGTCCGGTGTCGATCACCGCGGTGGTGCCGGGAACAGTCAGCGAGGTCTCGGCGACGTTGGTCGCCAGCACGACGCGGCGACGCGTGTGCCGTTCGAAGACCCGGTGCTGCTCGGCGGAGGAGAGCCGAGAGAACAGCGGCACGATGTCGAACCCCTTCGGCCCGTCCGCCCGTCGCTTGAGCACGTCGGCGGTGTCCCGGATCTCGCGCTCACCGGGCAGGAACACGAGGATGTCGCCCGCCGTGTCGACGAGCAGTTCGACGACCGCGTCCTCGATCGCCTCGGTCTGGTCCTTGAAGATGCGCTCACCCTCAGTGCTGTCGGGGTCGTCGTACGACTCCTCGAGCAGTGGCCGGTAACGCACGTCGACCGGAAAGGTGCGGCCGGAGACCTCGATGATGGGTGCCGGGTTCCCGGCGGCGTCGGCGAAGTGCTGGGCGAACCGCTCGGGGTCGATGGTGGCCGAGGTGATGACGACCTTGAGGTCCGGGCGCTGCGGCAGCAGTCGCCTGAGGTAGCCGAGGATGAAGTCGATGTTGAGGCTGCGTTCGTGCGCCTCGTCGATGATGAGCGTGTCGTAGCGCTCGAGCATCCGGTCGCGCTGCAGCTCGGCGAGCAGGATTCCGTCGGTCATCACCTTGACCCGGCTCTGCTTCGACGTGCGGTCGGTGAACCGCACCTGGTAGCCGACGGTCTCCCCGAGCTCGCTGCCGAGCTCCTCGGCGATCCGCTCGGAGACGCTGCGGGCGGCAATTCGACGGGGCTGGGTGTGCCCGATCATCGCCCCACCGGGCGTGCTCGGGTCGCCGCGACCCAGAGCCAGGCAGATCTTCGGCAGCTGGGTGGTCTTCCCCGATCCGGTCTCCCCCGCGACGATCACCACCTGGTGGTCGCGGATCGCCTCGGCGATGTCGTCACGGCGTGCCGAGACGGGCAGATCGGGAGGAAAGTGGATTCGCACAGCGCCGCCATTGTCCCCCGGGCTGGGGAGCCGGTGGCGTGGTGGGGGGTGCAGGTTTCCCCGGTCGGCCGGGGATTCCGGTCGTTGTACGGCGATACTTCACCCCACAACGTCAGGGATCGGCCATCCACCCTGTCCGAAATGAGCAGCGAGAGCCTTCAGCCAGACGATTTCGGGAGCGTGCGGCTGGGTAGCGGCGTCAGCGGCTGGCCAGGCCGGTCGCCGTCCTCGTTCCAATGTCGATGGTCCATCTCCCGCCGGTCCGGAAACTGCTTCCCGTTGCGCGGGCCACGGTCCATCATGCCGGGGCCACCCGGTCCTCCGCGGTTGAACTGGCCCGGACCGGGACGTCCGTCGTCGCCGCCCTGCGAGACGTTGGCCAACGCCGCGCCGCCGAGCCCGCCGATGATCACTGAGGCGAGCGCGACCGCGATCAAGGCACGGAAGGACCACAGCCGGTCCCGGAGCGGCTGCCTGGCCGGAGCCGAGGCCGGGGCCTCCGGGTCTGGGGACTGTTGGGCCGGAATGGCCTGGGTGGGAGTGGGGTCGGGCTCGGGCGGTGGCACCGGTCGCGCGTCGGGAGGCAGGTCGTTCATGCCGCCATGGTGCGCTTCCAACCTGTGCGTGTCCTGTCACGCTCTGATTCTCTGCGCGACCACGCACGCGTTCACAGGAAACGCACAGCCACCTCATGGACTCCCCCGGGCTTCGGCGACCAGAGTGTGTACATGAAGAGCACAGCCTCCGAGCTGACCCGCGCCGACGGCACTCCCCTGCGCGTGCTCGTGGTCGACGACGAGGAGAACATCGCCGAGCTGCTGCGGATGGCGTTGCGCTACGAGGGCTGGGAGGTCGAGGTGGCGCTGACCGGCAGCAAGGCCGTCGGCACCGCCAAGAGGCAGCGTCCCGATGTGGTCGTGCTCGACATGATGCTGCCTGACTTCGACGGCATGGAGGTGCTGCGCCGACTGCGCGGCGACCAGCCCGACGTACCGTGCTCTTCCTGACCGCCCGCGACTCGGTCGAGGACCGGGTAGCCGGCCTGACCGCCGGCGGCGACGACTACGTCACCAAGCCCTTCTCCCTCGAGGAGGTCGTGGCCAGGCTGCGCGCACTGATGCGGCGTGCCGGCGCGCGCCAGGCCGAGAGCGAGTCCACGCTGCAAGTCGGCGACCTGGTGCTCGACGAGGACAGCCACGAGGTCAGCCGCGGCGGCACCGACATCAGCCTGACCTCCACGGAGTTCGAGCTGTTGCGGTTCCTGATGCGCAACCCCCGCCGGGTGCTGAGCAAGGCCCAGATACTCGACCGCGTGTGGAACTACGACTTCGGCGGCCAGGCCAACGTCGTGGAGCTCTACATCTCCTACCTGCGCAAGAAGATCGACGCCGGACGGACGCCGATGATCCACACCATGCGTGGAGCCGGCTACGTGCTGAAGCCGGCCGAGCCCGCGAACGCCGGTTGACAGTGCGTACGCCGCGCACCCTCACGGCGCGACTGGTCGTCACCTCGGTCGCGCTGGTCGCGGTCGTCTCCATTCTGATCACGACGATCGCCACACTTGCCATCCGCTCGTCACTCATGGACCGGCTCGACGACAGCGTGCTGTCCTCGGTGCGTCGGGTGGGCGACGGTGACCGCGACAAGGACGGTCGCTATCCCCCGCCGAACCCCAGCAACCAGGGGCCCGGCACGTTGATCGCGATCCTGGACACCCCGTCCGGGTCCGCGGGCTACGTCCTGACCGAGCAGCGGGGCGGCCAGCACGAGCTGTCGACTGCCGCCCTCGAGCAGCTCGAAGACATCCCGGTCGACAAGGACGTCCACGGGGTCGAGCTGACTGCCGTCGGCTCCTATCGGCTGACGGCCGTGACAGGTCCCAACGGGAGCAAGCTCATCAGCGGCCTGCCCACCAACGGGGTCGACCAGACGGTCAACGCCCTGATCGGCTACGAGATCCTGCTGATCCTGCTGGGCGTGATGACGGCAGCGGGACTCGGCACCCTGCTCGTGCGTCGTCAGCTGCGACCGCTCAACGAGGTGGCCGAGACCGCCCACGCCGTGGCGGAGCTACCTTTGTCTTCCGGCGCCATCGACCTCACCGAACGGGTGCCCACGCATCTCACCGACGAACGCACCGAGGTGGGCAGGGTGGGGGCGGCACTCAACGTCCTGCTGGCACATGTCGAGACCTCCCTGGAGGCCCGGCACCGGAGCGAGCAACAGGTCCGGCAGTTCGTCGGCGACGCCTCCCACGAGCTGCGCACGCCGCTCGCCACGATCCACGGGTACGCCGAGCTCTCCCGCCGTACGCCGGACGACCCGGCCGCCCTGTCCACCGCGCTCGCGAAGGTCGAGACGGAGGCCGACCGGATGTCACGCCTCGTCGAGGACCTACTCCTGCTCGCCCGCCTCGACTCCGGCCGACCGCTGGAGCGTGCCGAGGTCGACGTCACCAGGCTCCTTCTCGAATCGGTCGCCGATGCGCGCGTCGTCGCGCCCAGCCATACATGGCAGCTGGACCTGCCCGACGAGCCGGTGGGCGTGACCGGCGACGAACAGCGCCTGCACCAGGTGGTCACCAACCTGCTCGGCAACGCCCGACACCACACGCCGCCGGGCACGACCGTGACGGCCTCGGCGAGCGTGACCGAGGACGGCGTACAGATGACCGTGCACGACGACGGACCTGGACTGCCCGATGGCCTGAGACCGAACGCGTTCGAACGCTTCACCCGGGGTGACACCTCACGCACCCGCGCCTCCGGGGGCGCCGGTCTCGGCCTGTCGCTGGTCTCCGCGATCACCCAGGCGCACGGTGGCACTGCGGCGGTCGTGTCGCGGGCCGGGAGCACCACGTTCACCATCCTTCTCCCGCGCTGATTCGCCCAGTCACAGCAAGGGCACAGAGCGACCACACGCCAGTCGCAGGCCGTGGCGTCACATTCGGTGCCATGGACACCACGAGCACGCTTTCACGGCCGACCGGGCCGGACCCTGCAGCCCGCGAAAGCAACACTTCCAAGACATCGTTCCAGTCGACGACCCCTTCTTCCGGCGCCGCCCGGGTACGCCGCCTGTGGCGCGGGCCCCGCGGAGGACCCGAGCTGGGCGCGACCCGCGTTCGTCGGCCTACTGCTTGCCACCGGAGTGCTCTACCTGTGGGGCCTCGGTGAGAGCGGCTGGGCCAACTCGTTCTACTCCGCTGCCGTGCAGGCGGGCTCGGAGTCGTGGAAGGCGTTCTTCTTCGGCTCCAGCGATGCCGCGAACTCGATCACGGTCGACAAGACGCCGTTGGCGCTGTGGCCGATGGCCCTGTCCGTGCGACTCTTCGGCCTCTCCAGCTGGAGCATCCTCGTCCCGCAGGCGCTCGAGGGCATCGCCACCGTCGCGCTGCTGCACCACGTCGTCCGGCGTACGACGGGCTCCGCCGCAGCAGGCCTGATCGCCGGCTCGGTGATGGCCCTGACCCCGGTGGCCGTGCTGATGTTCCGGTTCAACAACCCCGACGCGCTGCTCACGCTCCTGCTCGTCGGTGCCGCCGCTGCGACCCTCCGCGCCGTGGAGGCCACCCGGGGCTCAACGACCAGGACAGGCGGAGCGGGCCACCCGATTCGCTGGCTGGCGCTCGGTGGCGCCCTGGTCGGCCTGGCGTTCCTGAGCAAGATGCTGCAGGCGTTCCTGGTCCTGCCGGCCCTGGCCCTGGTCTACCTGCTCTGCGCGAACACCTCCTGGGGCAAGCGCCTCGGCCACCTGCTCGTCGCGTTCGGCTCGATGCTGCTCGCCGGTGGCTGGTGGATCGCGATCGTGGAGCTGTGGCCCGCCGCGAGCCGCCCCTACATCGGTGGGTCCCAGCACAACTCCATCCTCGAGCTCACCCTCGGCTACAACGGCCTCGGCCGGCTCAGCGGAGACGAGACCGGCTCCGTCGGCGGCGGGGGTGGCGGCGCTGGATGCGGCGGTTGGGCGAGACCGGCGTCCTCCGCCTGTTCGACAGCGAGATCGGTGGCCAGATCGCCTGGCTGCTCCCCGCGGCGTTCGTCCTCGGCATCGCCGCCCTGTGGTTCGGCCGCCGCCAGGTTGACCTTCGCGCCGGCGTCATTGCCGGGCTGATCCTCTGGGGCACCTGGCTCCTGGTCACCGCGCTGACGTTCAGCTTCATGGCCGGCATCTTCCACGCCTACTACACCGTCGCGCTCGCGCCGGCAGTCGCCGCACTCGTCGGGATGGGTGCCTGGGTGCTCTGGCAGCACCGCAGCTCCCTCGTCGCAACCGGTGTGCTCTCCTTCACCGTCGCGCTGAGCTCGGTGTTCGCGTGGTACCTCCTGGACCACACCAGCGACGCTCAAGTGGGTCGTCGTGGTCGTGGGGATGCTCTCCGCCCTAGCCCTCGCCGGTGCGGGTCACCTTCCGCGCAGGCTGGCGCTGGCCGCGGCGGCGGCTGCGCTGGTGGCGACACTGGCCGGGCCGGCGGCGTACGCCCTCAGCACCGCGGCCACACCCCACACGGGCGCGATACCGACCGCCGGTCCCGCCTCGACCGGGACCCGTGGCGGTCCTGGCGGTGGTGGCCCGGGCGGCATGCCCGCAGGTGCACCCGGTCAGATGCAGGGCTTCGCTCCCGGCGGCCAGACCGGAACCGCCGGGCCACGCATGGGCAACGCCGGCGGCATGGGCGGGCTGCTCAACAGCACCACCCCCAGCTCGAAGCTGACTGCACTGCTGCAGACCGACGCCGATGCCTACACCTGGACCGCGGCAACGGTGGGCGCCAACAATGCTTCCGGCTACCAGCTGGCCAGCGAGCAGCCGGTGATGGCGATCGGTGGCTTCAACGGCAGCGACCCGAGCCCGACACTCGCGCAGTTCAAGCAGTACGTCGCCGACGGCCAGGTCCACTGGTTCATCGCAAGCGGAACCGGTGGTGGTCCCGGCGGCGGCAGCAACGAGATCTCCCAGTGGGTCGAGGCCAACTTCACGGCGACCACCGTCGACGGCACGACTCTCTACGACCTCTCCGACGGAATCCAGTGAGCGCGCTGGTGCAACCGGCAGCGGCCGGCGGGGGCTCGCCCGACCGGGCGACGACGACCGTGCTCGACGTGGTCATCCCGGTCTACAACGAGGAGGCCCAGCTGGTCGACTCGGTGGAGCGGGTGCTGGACCACCTGCACTCGATGCCGTGGAGCTTCCGGATCACGATCGCCGACAACGCCAGCACCGACCAGACGGCCATCATCGCCCGTCGGCTCAGCCACACTCATCCGGAGGTGGCGGTGGTGCACGTTGCGGAGAAGGGACGTGGTCGCGCCCTCAAACGTGCATGGAGCGCCTCGGCGAGCGACGTCCTCGTCTACATGGACGCGGACCCATCCACCGACCTCGCGGCGCTGCTGCCGCTGGTCGCACCGCTGGTCAGCGGACACTCGGACCTCGCGATCGGTTCCCGTCTGGCCCGGGCCTCGCGGGTCCGGCGTGGCGCCAGGCGGGAGCTGATCTCACGCAGCTACAACATGATCCTGCGCCAGACGCTTCGGGCGAGGTTCAGCGACGCCCAGTGCGGGTTCAAGGCGATCCGGCGGGAGGCCGCGCGCGAGCTGCTCCCGCTGGTCGAGGACGACGCATGGTTCTTCGACACCGAGCTGCTCGTGGTGGCCGAGCGGGCTGGGCTGCGCATCCACGAGGTCCCGGTCGACTGGACCGACGACCCGGACAGCAGCGTGGAGCTCGTGCGTACGGCCATCGACGACCTCAGAGGGGTCGCCAGGCTCGGTCGGTCGCTTGTCCGAGGAACGTTGCCGCTCCGTGAGATCGGTGAACGCCTCGGTCGCACCAGCGCCGAGGCCGGGCGCGGACGGCTCGGCATGCAGCTGGGCATCTTCCTGGTCATCGGCATCGTCTCGACGCTCGCCTACGCGATGCTCTACCTCGGCCTGCGCTCCAGCATGTCGCCGTGGTGGGCCAACTTCACCGCCCTGCTGGTGACCGCCGTCCTCAACACGGCGGCCAACCGGCGGTTCACCTTCGGTGTGCGGGGCCCGCGCGACGCGATCCGTCACCAGATGAACGGACTCGTCATCTTCGCCGCCGGCCTGCTTGTGACCTCGGGCTCGCTCGCGCTGCTGCACGCCGCGGGGTCGATGAGCAGGGGCGTGGAGGTCGTCGTACTGACAACGGCGAACCTCGGGGTCACGGTGCTGCGTTTCGTCGCGATGAAGCTCTGGGTGTTCGTACGACGCCCGGTCGAGGCCACGACCGAGATGGAGCCCGCGGCCGAGCGGGCGGGCCTCAGCCTTCGAGCATCGGCGCCAGGATCCCCGGCAGCGACGCTGCCAGGGTCACCAGCAGCTCGTCGCGAGTGATGCCGCGACTGTCTCGGACCCACTCGAGGACGACCTCCTCGGTGAACGCCGCCCAGCCCCGCACCAACAACCGCACGGCCGGGGTGTCGGTGAGGCCGATCGCAGCCGCCTCCTGTGCAACGGGAGCCTCGAAGAGCCGCTCGGTCAGGGCCGCGCGCGACGACTCGTAGATCTCCCGCAGGCCCTCGTGGCCGCCAGCGGCGCCGCGCAGCAGCGAGATGTAGCCGTGGTAGTTCTCGGCGACGTAGTCGACGTAGCGCTCCAGCGAACCGGCGAGGTGCTCGAGCGGCGAGCCGTCACCGGCAGGAGCGGTCACCGCGAACAGGTCGTCTGCTGCCCGCTGCACGACGGCTGTGTGGAACTCCTGCTTGTTGCCGAAGTAGTGGTAGAGGAGCCCGCGCGAGATCCCCGCCTCCTCGGCCAGCGTCTCGATGGACAGGTCCTGCAGGGAGCGGGTGGCGAACAATCGAACCCCCAGCGCCAGCAGCTGTTCCCGGCGGCTGTCCGGACTCATCCTCACCCGCGTCGATGTCATGTGTCCGATGTTACTGAACTTCTTTCAACATCGCTATTGACGTTCGTTCAATATTTCGTAGAGTCGAGGGATGACCCAGATCAGTACCCAGACCATCACAGGGACCATCACGGGGACCACCGCGCTTCCCGACCGCGTGCGCACCCTCGTCGTGGGCGCGGGCTTCGCCGGTCTCGGCACCGCGATCAAGCTCCAGGACCACGGGTTCCCGGACTTCCTGGTCCTCGACAAGGGGCACAGCGTCGGCGGCACCTGGCGCGACAACACCTATCCCGGCGCCGCGTGCGACGTGCACAGCCAGCTCTACTCGTTCAGCTTCGCCCCGAACCCGGACTGGTCGCGCTCGTTCTCCCCGCAGCCGGAGATCCAGGCCTACCTGGAGCGCACCGCCGTCGAGTCCGGCGTGCTGGACCGGTTCCGGTTCGGCGTGACGGTGCAGGACATCACCTGGGACGAGGACGCCAACTTCTGGCTGGTGGACACGGACCGCGGCAGCGTCGTCGCCGACGTCGTGATCACCGGTTCGGGCGGCCTCTCCGAGCCCAAGCTGCCAGAGATCACGGGCCTCGAGTCCTTCGAGGGTGAGGTCTTCCACTCGGCTCGCTGGAACCACGACTACGACCTGACCGGCAAGCGGGTGGCCGTGATCGGCACCGGCGCCTCCTCGATCCAGATCGTTCCTGAGGTCGCCAGGCAGGTCAGCCACCTCGACGTCTACCAGCGCACCGCCCCCTGGGTGATGCCGCGCAAGGACCGCGAGTACAAGCGGTTCGAGAAGCTCGGGTTCCGGTTCCTTCCGTTCTTCCAGAGGGCCTACCGCACCGGCATCTACTGGGGCCGCGAGTGCTTCGTGCCCGGCTTCGTCGTGAACCCCAAGCTGGCCGCTCCGGCGAGGAGGCTCGCGCTGAAGAACATCGAGCGCGGCATCTCCGACCCCGGCCTGCGTGAAGCGGTGACGCCCGACTACCAGATCGGCTGCAAGCGCATCCTGATCTCCAACGACTACTACCCCGCGCTCGAGGCCGAGCACGTCGACCTCGTCACCGACGGGATCGCCGAGATCACACCGGCCGGCATCGTCGCCGAGGACGGCACGACGCGCGAGGTGGACGTGATCGTCGTGGCCACCGGCTTCCACACGACCGAGCAGCCCATCGCCCAGCACATCAAGGGCCGGAACGGCCGCACGATGGCCGACGCATGGGGCGAGGAGGGCATGACGGCGTACAAGGGCACCACGATCGCCGGTTTCCCCAATCTGTTCCAGATAGTCGGTCCCAACACCGGCCTGGGCCACTCCTCGATGGTGTTCATCATCGAGAGCCAGATCGCCTACATCCTCTCGGCGCTGCAGAAGATGGGCGAGCGCGAGATCGTCAGTCTCGAGCCGAGCCCCGAGGTACAGCATGCCTGGAACGAGGACCTCCAGCACCGGATGCAGCGCACCGTGTGGAACTCCGGCGGTTGCGCGAGCTGGTACCTCGACTCCCACGGACGCAACACCACGCTGTGGCCCCGGACGACTTTCAAGTTCCGCGCGCTGCTCAGCGAGTTCGACTTGGACCAGTACGTCGTTGCCGCCCGTCAGGACGCCCCGGCCACCACCACCCCCGACACCGAGGAGAACGCCGCATGACTGCTTCACGAAGGTCTGCCTCCCAAACTGCTGGCTTGGAGAACAAGGTCGTCGTGATCACCGGTGCCGGCTCGGGGATCGGTCGCGAGCTCGCCCTGCGAGCCGCCCGGCAGGGTGCGCTGATCGCCATCTCCGACTGGGACGAGCGCGGGCTCGCCGAGTCCGTCGACATGCTCAAGGCGGTCGGGGTGCGCGAGCTCCGCAGCGACAAGGTCGACGTGTCCGACCGCGCCGCCCTCGGCGAATGGGCCACCGCTGTCGCCCAGCAGTTCGGCCGCGTCAACATGGTGATCAACAACGCGGGGGTCAGCGTCACCGGTGACTTCGAGGAGATGTCCTACGAGGACTTCGACTGGATCGTCGGGGTGAACCTGATGGGCGTGGTCAACGGCACCAAGGAGTTCCTGCCCCACCTGATCGCCTCCGGCGACGGCCACCTCATCAACATCTCCAGCGTGTTCGGCCTGGTCAGCATGCCCGGCCAGACGGCCTACAACGCCACGAAGTACGCCGTCCGCGGCTTCACCGAGGCGCTGCGCGAGGAGATGCTGGTCAACGGCCACCCGGTGGCGGTGACCTGCGTCCACCCCGGCGGGATCAAGACCGGCATCGCCCGCAACGGCCGCAAGACGTCGAGCCAGGACGCGGCCGCGATCGATTCGTTCTTCGAGGAGACGCTCGCCCGGACGCCGCCCGAGAAGGCTGCGCGGATCATCCTCAGGGGCGCGCTCTCCGGAAAGGCGCGCGTACTCGTCGGCGCCGATGCCCACGCCATGCACCACTTCGCCAAGTTCACCGGATCGCGCTACCAGGACATCGTGGCCTGGCTCGCCGCGAAGAAGCTGCCTGCGCGCAGGAGCTGACCCCGGACGTCAGACCAGGTCGGAAGGGTCTGCGTTGGCGCCACAGACGATGACGCAGACCCGTTCGCCAACCCGGGGCACGTGGGCGCCGCTGAGCAGCGCGGCGAGAGCGGTCGCACCGCCCGGCTCGGCCGCGAGGCGCAGCTCGCGCCACAACCACCTCCTGGCCGAGGCGATGTCCTCGTCACCGACGAGGAGCGACGTGGCGTCCCGCGCCCGCGCCACCTCGAAGGCAATGGCGCCCAGCCGCGAGGCGCCGAGGGAGTCGGCCGCCACTCCCCCGACCGGCACCTCGACCGGTCCACCCTGTTCGAGCGCCGTGTGCAGGGTCGGGCAGCGCTCGGGCTCCACAGCGACGACTCGCGCCGTCGGCGCGGCGCCGGCCAGTGCGCTCGCCACCCCGCCCATCAGGCCTCCTCCGCCCACGGCCACGAGCACGGTGTCCACCCCGGGCACCTGCTCCGAGATCTCGAGGCCCAGGGTGCCCTGCCCGGTCACGGTGCCCCAGGAGTCGTAGGCGTGCAGCGCGAGCACCCCCGGTCTCCCAACTGCTTCCTGGCTGGCCTCGTGCGCCTCGGCGTAGGTCGTTCCCTCCTCCACCACGTCGGCCCCGAGCGCGGCGATGGCGTTCACCTTCATCGCGGGAGCGGTCTGGGGCACGAAGATTCGCGTCCCGATCCCGAGCGCGTGTCCGACGTACGCCACCGCGAGGCCATGGTTGCCACCCGACCCGGCGACCAGCGTG
>Ga0075530_1000790_pt1 | contig 15177 bp, 12 predicted proteins | sample NGEPerD_2_FD_75101 | JGI IMG/M metagenome (GOLD analysis project Ga0075530, IMG submission 75101) | Arctic peat soil microbial communities from the Barrow Environmental Observatory site, Barrow, Alaska, USA - NGEE PermafrostL1-D | ecosystem: Environmental > Terrestrial > Soil > Wetlands > Peat ...
ACGCCGACCCACACACCAATGGTGGCGGAGCGGACGCCGGGCATTGCCTCGGTGACGACCCGCAGCCCTCCGGGGAGGACGGTGCGACGGGCCAAACCGCCATCCGCCTCCGTCAAGAGAGTGCGGGTCGTGCCGGGTTTCTGCTGTGTTGCCGGTGCAGCCCTGGTCACTGCTACTCGGAGCCGCCGTCGTCGTCCGAAGACTCGTCGGCGCCTTCCTCGACCACCGGGACCAGTGAGAGCTTGCCGCGGTCATCGATCTCGCCGATCTCGACCTGGATCTTCTGACCGACCGACACGACGTCGTCGACGGACTCGACCCGCTTGCCACCGGCCAGCGCACGGAGCTTGCTGATGTGCAGCAGACCGTCCTTGCCGGGCAGCAACGAGACGAACGCACCGAAGTTGGTGGTCTTCACCACGGTGCCGAGGTAGCGTTCGCCGACCTCCGGCATCGTCGGGTTGGCGATGCCGTTGATGATCGCGCGCGCCGCTTCGGCCGCTTCACCGTTGGTGGCACCGATGTAGATGGTGCCGTCGTCCTCGATGCTGATCTGCGCACCGGTGTCGTCCTGGATCTGGTTGATCACCTTGCCCTTGGGCCCGATCACCTCGCCGATCTTGTCGACCGGCACCGTGACGGTGATGATCCGCGGCGCGTGGAGCGACATCTCGTCGGGGGCGTCGATCGCCTCTGCCATGACGTCAAGGATCGCCACGCGTGCGTCCTTCGCCTGGGTCAACGCAGCAGCGAGGACCTCGGCGGGCAGACCGTCGAGCTTGGTGTCGAGCTGGAGCGCGGTGATGAACTCACGGGTGCCGGCGACCTTGAAGTCCATGTCGCCGAAGGCGTCCTCGGCGCCGAGGATGTCGGTGAGCGCGACGTACGCCGTCTTGCCCTCCACGTCGCCGGTGATGAGACCCATCGCGATACCGGCCACGGGAGCGCGCAGCGGCACACCGGCCTGGAGCAGCGACATCGTCGAGGCGCAGACCGAACCCATCGAGGTGGAGCCGTTGGACCCCATCGCCTCGGAGAGCTGACGGATCGCGTAGGGAAACTCCTCACGTGTGGGCAGGACGGGCAGCAGGGCCCGGCGGGCCAGCGCGCCGTGGCCGACCTCGCGACGCTTCGGGGAGCCGACCCGACCGGTCTCGCCGGTAGAGAAGGGCGGGAAGACGTACTTGTGCATGTACCGACGCGACTTCTCCGGCGACAGCGTGTCGAGCTTCTGCTCCAGCGTCAGCATGTTCAGGGTGGTGACGCCCAGGATCTGGGTCTCGCCCCGCTCGAACAGCGCCGAGCCGTGTACCCGCGGGATCAACCCGACCTCGGCGGACAGAGTCCGGATGTCGGTCATCCCCCGGCCGTCCATCCGGACCTTGTCGCGCAGCACGCGCTCACGGACCAGGGTCTTGGTGAGCGAGCGGAACGCTGCGCCAAGCTCCTTCTCGCGGCCGTCATAGTTGGGCAGGAGGGCCTCCAACACCGACACCTTGATGTCGTCGAGCTTTGTCTCCCGCTCCTGCTTGCCCGCGATCGTCAGCGCCTGCCTGAGGTCGGCGGCCGCTGCGCCTTCAACAGCGGCGTACGCGTCGTCCTGGTAGTCCAGGAAGACCGGGAACTCGGCCACCGGCTTGGCGACCTGCTTGGCGAGCTCGGACTGCGCGTCGCAGAGCTGCTTGATGAACGGCTTGGCCGCGTCGAGGCCGCCCGCGACGATCTCCTCGGACGGTGCCTGGGTGCCGGACCTGACCAGGTTCCAGGTGTTCTCGGTGGCCTCTGCCTCGACCATCATGATTGCGACGTCGCCGGACTCGGTGACCCGACCGGCCACGACCATGTCGAAGACGGCGTCCTCGAGCTGGCTGTGCGTCGGGAACGCCACCCACTGGCCCTCGATGAGGGCCACGCGGGTAGCGCCGACCGGCCCGGAGAACGGCAGGCCAGAGATCTGCGTGGACAGCGACGCAGCGTTGATCGCGAGCACGTCGTACGGCATGTCCGGGTCGAGCGCCATCACGGTGATGACGACCTGCACCTCGTTGCGCAGACCCTTCTTGAAGGTCGGACGCAGCGGGCGGTCGATCAGCCGGCAGGTGAGGATGGCGTCCTCGCCCGGGCGACCCTCGCTGCGGAAGAACGAGCCGGGGATCTGGCCGGCGGCGTACATCCGCTCCTCGACGTCGATCGTCAGGGGGAAGAAGTCGAGGTTGTCCTTGGGATGCTTGCTCGCGGTGGTGGCCGAGAGAAGCATGGTCTCGTCGTCCAGGTAGGCGGTGACCGAACCTGCGGCCTGGCGGGCAAGGAGCCCGTTCTCGAACTTGACGGTGCGAGTTCCGAACTTGCCGTTGTCGATGACGGTTTCAACCGCCGAAACGATGGGTCCCTCCATGGGGTACCCCTTTCTGTTCGCGGAGCGATCGCGCGAGGGCGCCTGCGGTGGTGGATCGAGGTGATCCGTGTGGCAGTGAGGCGCAGCGGCCATTCTTGCCAAGAGGCCGGTCTTCGATCGAGACCCGCGGGCATCATGTCTGTGCGACACATCCCGAAAGTCACTACCGAGGACCGGGCCAGACGTCCGCGGTCGCTCCAGATGAGTGGTTCTCTTCAGTTGTGCTGTGAACGCTATCGGCGGAGGCCGAGCCGTTCCACCATGGAACGGTAGCGTCCGATGTCGTTCTTCTGCAGGTAGTTCAACAGTCGACGACGCTGACCGACGAGCAGCAGCAGACCACGACGGCTGTGGTGGTCGTGCTTGTGCTCCTTGAGGTGCTCGGTCAGGTGAGCGATGCGGTGCGTCAGAAGCGCCACCTGCACCTCGGGGGAGCCGGTGTCACCGTCGGCCGTGGCGTACTTCGCGATGATCTGCTTCTTGGTCTCGGCGTCGGTACCAGTAGACACGCGAGCTCCTCTCGGGGTTTCGTTGCGCGGCGCGCCGGGGCCTGTTCACCCGGGCACTCTCATTCCGCGGCCGTCAGACGGCAACCGCCCAAGATTATCAGCGCGTTGCCGGTTTCTCCGAATCGAGGCCGCGGCTCGTCCACTCAGGTCCCCAGGAGGTGACGCACCGCGTCCCGGCCGGCCATCGGGCCGGTCTGCGCCAGTGCGGCCTCGGCGGCATGCTCGCACAAGTCCATGGTCACCCCCGACAGCCGCGCGCCGACCGCAGGCACGGCGGCCGCGGCCATCGACAGCGACGTAACCCCCATCCCGACCAGCGCCGTCGCGAGCAGCGGGTCGGCGGCCGCCTCACCACAGACGCCGACAGGCTTGCCGGCCTGCATGCCCGCCTCGGCGGTGATCGCGATCAGCGCCAGCACCGCCGGTTGCCAGGGGTCGGTCAGGTGAGCCAGGTCGCTGGCCATCCGGTCGGCCGCCATCGTGTACTGCGTGAGGTCGTTGGTCCCGAGCGACAAGAAGTCGAGGTGCTCGAGCATCTTGTGGGCGAGCAACGCCGCGCTCGGGATCTCCACCATCACGCCTGCCGGCAGGCCGATCGCGTGCACCTTGCCCGCGAACTCCGCCGCCTCGGCAATGGTCGCGACCATCGGCGCCATCACCCACGGCGACGTACCCGTCTGTTTCGCCGCCGCAGCGATCGCCTCCAGCTGTCGATCCAGCAGTCCGGGGTTGCCCACGGACAGCCGCAGGCCGCGCACGCCGAGCGCAGGGTTCTCCTCACCCGGCACGCTGGCGAACGCGAGCGGTTTGTCGGACCCGGCGTCGAGCGTCCGGATCACCACCACCCGGTCTGGTCCGAACGCGTCGAGGACCTCGGCGTAGATCTCTGACTGTTCCTGCACGGAGGGCTCGTCCACGCGGTCGAGGAAACAGAGCTCGGTACGGAAGAGGCCGACACCTTCGACGGGACCGGCCGCCGCGGCCCTGGCCGAGGCTCCGTCCTGGACGTTGGCCATCAGCTTCACGGCGGTGCCGTCGCTGGTGGCGCCGGGCCCGCTCCACGTCCGGAGAGCCGCGGTCGCCTCCGCGGCGGCCGTCATCCGGGCCTGCGCCGCGGCGGCGTCCGGAGCCAGCTCGATCTCGCCGCTGGTGCCGTCGATGAGCACCAGTCCCTCGGGCACGCTGGCGAGTAGCCCCCGCACGGCCACCACGCAGGGAATCCCGAGCTGTCGCGCGATGATCGCGGTGTGGCTGGTGGGGCCGCCCTTCTCTGTGACCAGCGCCAGGATCCGGTCGACGGCAAGCCCCGCGGTGTCGGCAGGGGCCAGGTCCTCGGCGAACAGGATGGACGGCTCGTCAGGCGTGGGGACGCCGGGTTCGGGTGCACCAACCAGCTCGGCGGTCACCCGCTTCTCGATGTCGCGCAGGTCGGTGACGCGTTCGGCCATCAGCCCACCCATCTGCGTGAACAGGCTCGCGAACTGGTCGACCGCGGCGCCCAACGCCACCAGCAGCGGGTCGCCCGCGTTGAGCCGTTTCGTCACTGCGGAGCGCAGACCCTTGTCACGGGCCAGCCCGGCCGTTGCCGTGAGCACCTCGGCCGCAGCCCCGGTGGCCGCGGAGGCCCTGTCGGCGAGCCGGTCGGCAACCGACCCGACCGCGCCGTCGTACGCCTCGAGCGCCGTGTCGGCGTCGGTGAACGACCTCTCCACGAAGGCTGCGACCAGCGACGGTGCGATCACGGAGCCGGCGACGACGACGGGAGCGAAGGCCACTCCGGGCACGACGGGTGTCCCACGCAGGGAGTGGATCGGCTTGCTCGGGTTCGGTGAGGGCATAGAAGGAACTTTATCTTCCGCCACGCTTGACAGTCAACACAATCAAATGTAAAACCATAGATAACAACATTCTAAATCAACGCACTCAAACATCTAAGGAGCCATCGTGTACGCGGAGGAACGCCAGCAGGCCATTGCGGACCTGATCTCGCACCGCGGCCGGTTGTCCGTCACCGCCCTCGCCGACGAGTACACGGTGACCACCGAGACGGTCCGGCGCGACCTCTCGGTGCTCGAGCGCGCCGGGATCGTACGCCGGGTGCACGGAGGCGCGGTCCCTGCGGAGTCGCTGACCGTCCACGAGATCGGGGTGAACGACCGGGATCGTGCCCAGACCGACGAGAAGGACGCGATCGCCCGGGCCGCGCTGAGGTTCCTGCCCAACGCCGGCGGCAGCGTGGTCTTCGACGCCGGTACGACGACCGCGCGGGTCGCCGTACACCTCCCCCGCGACCTCAGGCTGACCGCGATCACGAATGCCGTGCCGATCGCCTCCCGGCTGGCCGGACTGTCCACGGTCGACCTGCACCTGCTGCCCGGCCGGGTCCGGCGCACCACGCAGGCAGCGGTCGGCAACGAGACCGTCGCCGCGCTGGACATGCTCCGCGCCGACGCGGCATTCGTCGGCACCAACGGCCTCTCCCTCGGCCACGGGCTCAGCACCCCCGACCACGCCGAGGCCGCCGCCAAGCGCGCGATGATCCGAGCGGCACGGCGGGTGGTCGTGCTCTGTGACTCGTCGAAGATCGGTCACGAGCACACCGTGCGCTTCGCCGAGCTCGACGACGTCGACGTGCTGGTCACCGACGCCGGTGTCGCCGACGAGGATGTGACCGCGCTTCGCGACCGGGGCGTCGAGGTCGTGGTCGCATGATCGTCACACTGACCCCCAACCCCAGCATCGACCGCACCGTCACCTTGGCATCGCGGCTCGAACGGGGAGCGGTGATCCGCGCGGAGTCGGTGACCTCGCAGGCCGGGGGCAAGGGAGTCAACATCTCGCGTGCCGCGGTCGCCGCCGGGGTACCGACCATCGCCGTCCTCCCGTCCGACAAGGAGGACCCATACGTCCTCGAGCTTCTCGCCGCCGGCATCGACTGCCGCCCCGAGCCACCCGCGGGTCCCGTCCGGGTGAACATCACGATCAACGAGCCCGACGGGACGACCACCAAGATCAACTCGCCCGGCGCCACCGTCGATGCGGACCTGTTGGACCGGCTCTCGACGGCCCTGCGTCAGCGGGCCCGGCTGGCCACCTGGATCGTGCTGGCCGGTTCGCTGCCTCCCGGGGCACCCGACGACTGGTACTCGACGCTGGTTGCGTCCCTGCGCAGTACGACGGCCCGGATCGTCGTCGACACCTCCGGTGCCCCGTTGGTCGCGCTGGCGGCCGCACTGCCGACGGGCGCACCGGACCTCCTGAAACCGAACGGCGAGGAGCTGGCCTCCCTGACCGGGTCGGACGCGGCGACCATCGAGGCAGACCCGGTCGAGGCCGCCAGATCAGCCTCGATCCTCGTCAACCACGGTGTCGGCGCGGTGCTGGCCACCCTCGGCGGGTCCGGCGCGGTGCTCGTCACCGCGGACGGCGCCTGGCACGCGACACCTCCCCCCACCACCGTGGTCAGCACGGTCGGGGCCGGCGACTCGAGCCTGTTCGGGTACCTCTCCGGTGACCTGCGCGGGGACGGTCCCGCGGAGCGGCTGCGTCTGGCCGTGGCCTACGGCAGTGCCGCCGCGGGCCTGCCCGGCACGACGATTCCCGATCCGACCCACATCAAGCCCGAGCTCGTCGACGTACGCGAACTGTCCCTCACCCACGGCGCGAATACCAGAAGGATTGAAGACTACGATGCCCGAAAACCCCGAGAGCACTGTCCCTGACCTGATCGTCGCCGACCTGGTGCGTCTCGACGCGTCGCTCGGCGCGGACAAGACCGCGGTGATCAAGGCGATGGCCGCCATCGTCGGAGTAGCCGGCCGCACCGGCGACGTCGACGGTCTCGCCGCCGACGCGTTGGCGCGCGAGGAGACCTCGGCGACCGGGATGCCCGGTGGGATCGCGATCCCGCACTGCCGCACCGAGCACGTCGAGCACCCGACACTGGCGTTCGCGAGGCTGGCGCCGGCGACCGAGTTCGGCGCAAAGGACGGCGCCGCAGACTTGGCGTTCCTGATCGCCGCACCCGCCGGTGGGGACGCGACCCACCTGCAGATCCTCACCAAGCTGGCGCGGGCGCTGGTAAGGAAGGGAGTTCACCGACGCGCTGCGCGCGGCGCAGACACCGCAGGAGATCGTCGAGACGGTCGGCGCGGTCGTCGTGCCGGAGCAGGCCCAACCCGCCGCGGAGCAGCCGAGGCAGGAGCAGCCCGCCCCGGCTGCCGCGGAGCCCACCGCACGCGAGAGCATCGTCGCGGTCACCGCGTGCCCCACCGGCATCGCGCACACCTACATGGCGGCCGAGTCGCTCGAGGCCGCAGCGGAGCGCGCCGGGGTCGACATCCACGTCGAGACGCAGGGCTCGGCGGGTTCGACCCCACTTGCGCCGGCGGTGATCGCCGGAGCGGCAGCTGTCGTCTTCGCCACCGACGTCGGCGTCAAGGACCGCGGACGGTTCGCCGGTAAGCCGGTCGTCGCGTCCGGCGTCAAGCGCGCCATCGACGAGCCCGACCAGATGATCTCCGAGGCGTTGTCGCACGCACGGAACCCGGACGGCCCTCGCGCCCAGGGAACCGCCGGCACCGAGACCGCGTCCTCGGGCGGTGGCAGCACGGAGTCGTTCGGACTGAAGGTACGGCGCGTGCTGCTGACCGGCGTCTCGTACATGATCCCGTTCGTCGCGGCCGGCGGTCTCTTGATCGCCCTCGGCTTCCTGCTCGCCGGGTACGAGATCGCCAACCCCGGCACCGTGAACGGTGAGGAGGTCGAGGTCGGGAAGTACCTGGTCACGAACGGCACCCTGTTCAACCTGCCCGACGCAGGGGCCTTCGGCCTGAACAACGGGGACCTGCTGTCCTACCTCGGCGCGATCCTGTTCGTGCTGGGTGGGGCGTCGTTCCAGTTCCTGGTCCCGGCTCTGGCCGGTTACATCGGCTACGCGATCGCCGACCGACCGGGCATCGCGCCCGGCTTCACGATGGGCTACATCGCCAACTCGGTGCTGCTCGCCGGGTTCCTCGGCGGCATCGTGGGTGGTGTGCTCGCCGGACTGGTCGCGCTCTGGATCGCGTCGTGGAAGGTCCCCACCTGGGCGCGCGGCCTGATGCCGGTCGTGGTAATCCCGCTCGGCGCCACCCTGATCTCCGGGTTCGTGATGCTCGCTGTCCTCGGCAAACCGCTGGCCGCGCTGATGAGCGGACTCGACAGCTTCCTGACCGGGATGACCGGGAGCTCCGCGATCGTGCTCGGCATGATCCTCGGACTGATGATGGCCTTCGACATGGGTGGGCCGTTGAACAAGACCGCATACGCCTTCGCGACCGCGGGTCTCGGCGCCGTCTCCGCTACGGCCGGCGACGCCCCGCAGCTGAAGATCATGGCTGCTGTCATGCTCGCGGGCATGGTGCCCCCGTTGGCGCTCGCCCTGGCGACCGTCGTACGCCCAAAGCTGTTCACACCGGCGGAGCGGGAGAACGGCAAGGCCGCCTGGCTGCTCGGCGCCTCGTTCATCACCGAGGGTGCGATCCCGTTCGCGGCGGCGGACCCGCTGCGGGTGATCCCCTCGATCATGCTCGGTAGCGCGGCCACCGGCGCGATCTCGATGGCGACCGACGTGACCCTGCGCGCTCCGCACGGCGGTGTGTTCGTCTTCTTCGCCGTGGGCCAGGTGCTCTGGTTCCTGCTCGCACTCGCGATCGGGACGGTGATCTCGGCGGTGACCGTGGTCGCACTCAAACAGTTCACCAGCAAGAAGGAGTCGTCCGAGCTGGTCTCCGCCTGAGCCCAGATCTCTTACCCAACGCGACATTCCCGTAATGACAGCAAGGAGAAACCAGATGCCCACCAGGACAGTCACCGTCGGATCCTCCGTCGGCCTGCACGCCCGCCCCGCGGCGCTCATCTCCGAGGCCGCAGGACAGCTCGACGCGGAGGTCACCATCAACACCCCCGGCGGCGAGCCGGTCGACGCGAGTTCCGCCCTGTTGATCATGACGCTCGGCGCGAGCTGCGGGGACAGCGTCGAGGTCACCAGCGAGGACGAGTCCGCACTCGCGAAGATCGCGGCTCTCGTCGAGCAGGACCTCGACGCCTGACGGAGTCGGGCAGCAGGTCAGTCGACATCGGCCTGACCTCCGTGGGTCTTGAGCGCGTGGTAGACCGCGCGCACGCCGATCGCCCGCTCGAGCTCCCGGGTGATCGAGGTGAAGAACTGACCGCGGTAGAGCTCGTCGGTGACGGCGTACACGGTGAAGTAGAGCCCCGAGAACGCCGCCAGGAAGACCGAGACCTGCGTCAGCTCGAGGGTCAGGCCGGGGAGCCCGGGCACCAGCACGGTTGCCTCCCCACCGATCCACGACTCGACGACGCTGCGCTGCATCACCACGCTGCCGAAGATCACGAAGAAGAAGAACATCGACACCGACAGCAGCAGCACCTGCACGCTCTGCGCGATCAGCAGCACGAGCACCAGGTTGCCCTTCTGAAAACCCCTGACCTCGGTGTGGTCTGCCGGATCGATCACCTCGGAGTGCTCGTCCACCACCGAGGGCGCGGCCGACTCGAGCGGCGTCCCCTTGCAGCTGGCCACCAGCCGCGAACCGCGCATCGCGTCGTCGACATGGTCGAGCTCCTCGGGAAGCCGGACCAGCAGGAACGCGACCGCGATGATCGCGAACAGCAGCACCGCGATCCACAGCACCCCGCCGTCGAGGGACGCCGAGACCTGCCACACCTCCGCGTTGATGAACAGGAACGTCACGAACAGCAGGAGCAGGGGAAGCGCCCGGGTGATCAGCGGGAACAGCAGACCGAGACTCCGGAAGGTCCGGGCACCGGCCCAGCGCGCCACCGGAAGCACCCGCAGCGTGGTCGCGGCGTAGAGCGCCAGGCTGATGGCCGAGGACCACAGACCGACCACGAGTCCGTTGGTCACGTCGCTGGTCAGCCACCCGACGAGGATGCCCGCTCCGGCACCGACGCCGACTGCGAGCAGACCCACGAAAGCCAGCCGCGCGCAAGTCAGCCCTCGCCGTACGGCGCGCCGCTCGTCGTCGACGAAGTAGGGCAACCCGTGCCGGACGAACCACTTCTCGGTTGCCGCGATGACCGCTGCCGGGTCGTCGCTCACGAAGGCTCCGGTACGCCGAGGAGGACCCGTGCCCGTGCCGCGTCCTGGTGCATCGTCTCGATCAGCTCGTCGATCGAGTCGAAGCGCTCCATCCCGCGTAACCGGGCGACGAACGAGACCTCCACCGCGGCGCCGTACAGCTCGAGGTCGTCACGGTCGAGCACATAGGACTCGACCCGATGCTCCCGCACCCCGTCGAACGTGGGGTTGGTGCCGACGCTGATCGCGGCCGGCAACAGCGCCTGGCTGGTGCCGTCGAGGCGCCGAAGCCACCCGGCGTACACGCCGTCCGCGGGAGCCGCGAGCATCCCGTGGGTGGGCACGTTCGCGGTGGGGAATCCGAGCTCGCGGCCGCGATGGTCCCCCTTGACCACCTCACCGCGCACCGTGAACGGGCGGCCGAGCGCCTCCGCGGCGCCCTCCACGTCACCGGCGGCCAGGCAGTTGCGGACGTACGTCGACGACCACACCTGCGGACCACCGTCGAGCGCGATCCCCTCCACCGCGAAGTCGTGGCGGCGTCCGGCCTCGCGGAGGGTGGCGACGTCACCGGCGGCGCGGGAGCCGAACCGGAAGTTGGCACCGACCACGACCACCTTGCTGTGCAGGGTGTCGACCAGGATCTCCTCGATGAACCGGTCAGGTGACCAGGCCGCGATCTCGCGGGAGAACTGCAGCACCAGGAGGTCGTCCACACCGGCCCGGTCGAGCAGCTCCGCGCGGGTCTCGATCGTGGTCAGGGTCGGCGGCGCGTGCTCGGGACGCAGCACCGCCATCGGGTGCGGGTCGAACGTCACCGCCACCACATGCTCCACGCCGACGTCCCTAGCCACCTCGCGGGCACGTGCCGCGACATGCTGGTGCCCGAGGTGTACCCCGTCGAAGTTGCCGATGGTGACCACCGTGCGCCCGAGGTCGGGCGGCACCTCGTCGAGCGAGTGCCAGATCCGCACGGGCAAGGCTCCTGTCAGAAACGGGTCGCTACGTGAAACCGTACGGCGAAAGCCTGCCACACCGCTCAGCCGGAGAAGACCGCGACGGGAGCAGCGAACGCGCCCCGCTGCTCGTAGAGCGCGAGGAAGGTGCCGTCCGCGGCGAACATCGCCACCGGCCCCTCAGCGCCGAGATCGCGCTCCAGCTTCCTGCCGACGGAGATCTGCGCGGTGGTGACCTCGTCGACGGAGCACGTCGGGAAGCAGCGGGCCGTGACCTCGTCGATCGACAACGTCGTGAACGACTCGGTCAGCTGGTCGAGACTCCGCGCGTCGGCGAGACCGAACGGTCCGACGCCGGTACGGCGCAGCGCGATCAGGTGACCACCGACCCCGAGGGCGGCCCCGAGATCCCGGGCGATCGCGCGGACATAGGTGCCACTGGAACAGGTCACCGACATTCGCACGTCGAGCAGGTCGCCGTCGGCGCGGATCTCCCCGACGTCGAGGGATGAGATGGTCACCCGGCGCGCGGGAAGCTCGAACGTCTCACCCGCCCGGACCTTCGCGTAGGCGCGTTGGCCGTCGACCTTGATCGCCGAGACCGACGACGGGACCTGGTCGATGGAACCGATGAAAGGTGTCAGCGCCTCGCGCACCATCGCATCCGTGACGTGTGCCGCGGAGGTCTGCTCGACCGTCTCCCCGTCTGCGTCATCGGTCGTGGTGCTGGCGCCGAGCCGCACGGTAGCGTCGTACGCCTTGGTGGTCAGCATCAGGTGCCCGAGCAACCGGGTAGCCCGGTTCACGCCGACGAGGAGGACACCGGTCGCCATCGGGTCAAGGGTGCCCGCGTGGCCGACCTTGCGGGTTCCGGCGAGACGCCGCAGCCGGGCGACGACGTCGTGCGAGGTCATCCCGGCCGGCTTGTCGACGACGACCAGCCCGGCCGGTCCGGTCGAGGCCGTCACGCCTCCGGGTCGTCCTCGTCGTCGTCGGCTTCCTCGTGCGGCTTGCGGTAGGGGTCGACCTCACCGGCGTACGTCGCACCGGCCGAGGCGGCCGCGACCTGCGCATCGGACTCACGTGCCTTGGCCAGCAGCTCGTCGATGTGCCGTGCGGTGTCCGGCAGCGCGTCGGGGATGAACTCCAGCGACGGCGTGTGCCGCATCCCGAGCTGCTTGCCGACCTCGGAGCGGATGATCCCCTTGGCCGACTCGAGAGCGGCGGCGCTGCTTGCACGCTCGTCCTCCTCACCGAGCACGGTGTAGAAGATCGACGCGTCCTGGGTGTCACCGGTGACCCGGACATCGGTCACGGTGACGAACCCGAGCCTCGGGTCCTTGACCCGGCGCTCGAGCATCTCGGCCACGATCACCTGGATCCGGTCCGCGATCTTACGAACCCTGGCGTTACTCATTGCTGTGCTCCTCGTGCGTGGATGGACTTGGTCGCCGAGTCGGCTGGCCGGGTGGGGCGGCGAGGCGTGGATGGGACTGGCCGCCGAGCGAGGAACGAGCGAGGCTGGATGCCTCGCCGCCCCACCCGGTCGGCCGGCCCGCGAGGAGAGCCAGCCGGTCGTCCGGCAGGTGCCATGACCAGATCAGGCCCTCGGGATCTCGCGCATCTCGAAGCACTCGACGACGTCGCTGGTCTTGATGTCGTTGTAGCCACGCAAGGTGAGACCACATTCGAAGCCCTCACGGACCTCGGTGACGTCGTCCTTCTCGCGGCGCAGCGACGACAGGTCGAGGTTGTCGGCGACCACGGCCCCGTCACGCAGCAGACGCGCCTTGGCGTTGCGGCGGATGACACCGTCGGTGACCATGCAACCTGCGATGTTGCCGATCTTGGAGGAACGGAAGATCTCCCGGATCTCGGCCTGGCCGAGCGAGGCCTCTTCGTACTCCGGCTTGAGCAGGCCCTTGAGAGCGGCCTCGATCTCCTCGATCGCCTGGTAGATCACCGAGTAGTACCGGATCTCCACGCCTTCCTTGTCGGCTACCTCGGTCGCCTTGCCCTGCGGGCGGACGTTGAAGCCGATGATGATCGCGTCGGACGCGGCAGCGAGCATCACGTTGGTCTCGGTGATCGCACCGACACCGCGGTCGATGACCCGCAGCGACACCTCGTCGCCGACGTCGATCTTCGACAGCGAGTCCTCGAGCGCTTCCACCGAACCGGACACATCACCCTTGAGGATGAGGTTGAGCTCCTGGCTCTTGCCCTTCTCCATGGAGGCCATGAAGTCCTCGAGGGTACGGCGCCCGCGCCGCTGAGCCTGCATGGCTGCACGTTCCCGCGCTTCCCGCTTCTCCGCGATCTGCCGGGCGATGCGGTCGTCCTCGACGACGAGCAGGTTCTGGCCGGCACCGGGGACGGCCGTCAGACCGAGCACCATCACCGGACGCGACGGGTCTGCCTGCTCAACAGACTCGCCGTGCTCGTCGAGCATCGCCCGGACGCGACCGTAGGCAGGACCCGCCACGATCGAGTCCCCGACGCGGAGGGTTCCACGCTGGACCAAGATGGTGGCCACCGGACCGCGACCACGGTCGAGGTGCGCCTCGACGACGAGCCCCTGTGCGTCCTGTACGGGGTTGGCCCGAAGGTCGAGCGAGGCATCCGCAGTCAGCACGATGGCCTCGAGGAGGCCCTCCATGTTGAGCTGCGACTTCGCCGACACGTCGACGAACATCGTGTCGCCGCCGTACTCCTCGGGGACCAGGCCGTACTCCGTGAGCTGACCGCGGACCTTGGTCGGGTCGGCCTCCGGCTTGTCGATCTTGTTGACCGCAACCACGATCGGCACCTCGGCGGCCTTCGCGTGGTTGAGCGCCTCCACCGTCTGCGGCATCACGCCGTCGTCGGCTGCGACCACCAGCACGGCGATGTCGGTTGCCTTCGCACCGCGCGCACGCATTGCGGTGAACGCCTCGTGCCCGGGAGTGTCAATGAACGTGATCTGCCGTTCGTTGCCGTCGACCTCGGTCGCCACCTGGTAGGCGCCGATGTGTTGAGTGATGCCACCAGCCTCCTTGTCGACCACGTTCGCGCTGCGAAGTGCGTCGAGAAGCTTGGTCTTACCGTGGTCGACGTGACCCATCACGGTCACGACCGGCGGACGTGCGGCGAGGTCTGCCTCGGCACCCTCGTCGCTGCCGTACTCGAGGTCGAACGACTCGAGCAGCTCGCGATCCTCTTCCTCGGGGGACACGATCTCGACGACATAGTTGAGCTCATCTGCGAGGAGGTCGAACGTCTCCTCGTTGACCGACTCGGTCGCGGTCACCATCTCCCCGAGCGAGAACAACATCTGCACCAGTGCGGCCGCGTCGACGCCGATCTTCTCGGCGAAGTCGGTCAGAGAGGAGCCTCGTGCCAGCCGCACCGTCTCGCCGTCGCCCTTGCGGACGCGGACGCCTCCGATGGTGGGAGCCTGCATGTTGTCGAACTCTTGACGACGCTGCCGCTTCGACTTGCGACCACGTCGTGAGGGGCCACCGGGGCGACCGAAGGCACCCTGGGTCTGGCCACGACCACCGGGACGACCGCCGCCGGGGCGACCACCGCCAGGCGGGCCGAAACCACCGGGACGACCGCCGGGGCCACCGCCCTGCCCTGGTCGTGCCGGTGCGCCACGACCACCAGCGCCTCCTGGGCCACCGGGACCACCGCGAGCGGGTGCGCCACGACCACCGGGACCACCTGGGCCTCCGCGGCCGGGCGGGCCTCCTTCGCCGAATGCGGCGGGCGACTTCGGCATCATCGCCGGGTTGGGACGTGGCATTCCGGGTCGTGCCGGACGCTCGCCACTGCGGGCGGGTCCACCGTCACGTCCGGTCGGGGGACGCGGAGGACGCTGGTCCCCGGGCTGACCGGGAGCCTGCTCACCGCGCGGCGGCGCCGAGCGGCGTCCCATCCCCTGGATCGACGAGAACGGGTTGTTGCCGGGACGAGGCGCGCCGGGTCGGGCGCCGGGTCGGGGTGCGCCTGGCTTGGGCTGCGCAGGCTTGGTGTCCGCACTCGCTGCCGGCGCCTCGGGGGTCTCGGTAGCCCGGGGGTCGTCGGGCGTCTCGGTAACAGCCGGTGTCTCCGGGACAGCTGGGGTCTGCGGGACGACCGGCGCCTCGGCAACGGGCGGTGCCGCTTCCTCGACCGGCTCTTCCTGTTTGGGGCCTGGCTTCGGGCCCGGCCTGGGGCTCGCCTCCGCGG
>Ga0075530_1000792_pt1 | contig 15175 bp, 13 predicted proteins | sample NGEPerD_2_FD_75101 | JGI IMG/M metagenome (GOLD analysis project Ga0075530, IMG submission 75101) | Arctic peat soil microbial communities from the Barrow Environmental Observatory site, Barrow, Alaska, USA - NGEE PermafrostL1-D | ecosystem: Environmental > Terrestrial > Soil > Wetlands > Peat ...
ATGCGGCGTCTCGGCGATTCTCCGGATCTCACCGATGACGATGTCATAGGCCTGAGGCGGCAGCACGGTGGCGAGCATGCCGAATTGCCGTTCCACGGTATCTGGGTCGGTGGTGAGCCCGAAAAGCGAAATCGAGGCCCAAAGCGCCGGGAAGATGGCGAACAGGGCATAGAAGGCGCAGCCCGCCGTGACCACCTGGAGATTGTCGCTGACGATCTTGTGCCCCACCCTTTGCACGATCGGCCACCATCCCTTAAGGGGGATGGTGTAGGGACGCGTGGCGTTGGGCTCGGATGTGTCTGGCTTGCTGTCCATGGCTCTATGAAGGATCGTGAGAGCACCGAAACACAAGCGGATAATGCGCGCGGGCTCGCGCGGGGTTCCCGCCAAGACTGAACAAAGCAAGACAGGATGGGTGGCCGAGTGGTTGAAGGCACCGGTCTTGAAAACCGGCAGGCGTGCAAGCGTCTCGAGGGTTCGAATCCCTCCCCATCCGCCAGTCTATCGTGTCGGCCCGGAGTGGGCGGCTACGGCCGTGCCCCGGACCGTAACCAGCGCATGACCTTTGCGGCGGGTATCGTAGCCAAGCACTTGGCAGGTATGGACCTTCTTCGAATTCAGACGAAGGCCTGGCGCGACGGAGTCTTGGCGTGGTCTTCCGCCAACTCCTCGGCAATGACGTTGAACGCGATGAGATTGTGGGGACCGAACGAGGTAACGATGGCGACGTCGGTGGCATCTCTGCCCTGGGCGATGAGGATGCGGCCAATGCGCCGCGTATTGTGCCGAGCGTCGAAGGTGTACCACCGTCCATTCAGATAGGCTTCGAACCAGGCGCTGAAGTCCATGGGCGACTGGTCCGGCGGGATGCCGATGTCTCCGAGATATCCTGTGCAATACCGAGCCGGGATGTTCATGCAGCGGCATAGCGTGATCGCCAGATGGGCGAAATCCCGGCAGACTCCTCGCCTTTCGTTGAATGTGTCGAACGCGGTGCGGGTCGCGTTCGCATGCTGGTAGCCAAACTCCACCTCGGTATGGACGAAATCGCAGATGGCCTGCACGAGGGTGCCACCTTTGGAAACGTTCCCGAAGGTTGACCAAGCGAAGTCCGACAGCCGGTCGGTTTCGCAGTACCGGCTGCCAAGCAGGAAAGCGAGCGTCTCAACGGGCAGCTCGCCGAGCGCGTGATAGCCACCCGCCGGTGCCACGTCATCAGGCTCACCGCTATCCTCCACGATAAAATCGGCGGAGATCGTCATCTGCCCCAGGGGCGCGTTGACCACGTGGCAGATATTGTCAAAACCATCCCTGTAGGCGGTGGTCGGAAGGTCCGGGTGAAGCCGCATCCGATCGGGCGTGATCAAGGCTGGCCGCCGCGAGGGGTGGACGCTCAAGCAAAGGATCATCGGCGTAGCCTGCAGGCACTCATAGCCGATGGCGTAACCTGCACGAATTTTCATCAGCACCCTCCGCGACCAGACCAAAAACTAGCCGAAGAGCGATCTTGAAGGCGTCGCTTGATCCCGCGAGCGCGCAGAAACCCTCTGTGACGCCAGTTGATGCAATGCCTTCGTCGCCTTGGTCTCATGTCCTAGGAGCAACGCGCGTGCCAAACCGGCGGTTGCATCGTGAGGCAATATTCTCGTTGGGAGGCTAGACGCTGCCGGACTCGCCGTACGAGGTATCCGAGCGCGACGGACCGGCCGGTAGAGCCAGGGCCGCCCACGAGCCAGGACACGCGCTCCGCGGCGGCCGGGCGTTCCTCTTCCCGGGTGTCTTGAGTGCGGCGCGGCGCCGGCCTGGCTCTGCCGGCCTGCGTGTCCGCGATCTGGCCAACTGTCCAGATCAGCGGCCGCTCGAGATGCTCGGGCAGCACGGTGGAGGCATCGCCCTCCGCCTCGTGAAGCTGCGCTTTGGTGAGATTGCGCGCTTCAAGCAGGCTGGCGCCACAGAGATTGGCGCCGGACAGATCGGCACCGGCGAAATCGGCGCGGTCGAGAAGCGCGTCGCTCAGATCCGCGCCGGCAAGATTGGCACGCTCGAGCCGCGCGTCCCTAAGATCGGTGTCGGCGAGATCGGCGCCTTCGAGGTGCGCGCCGGTCAGCGTCGCAGATCGCAAGACGGCATGGCGGAGGCGCGCATACGCCAAGTTGATGGGGCCGCCATTGATGGGACCGAGCTGGCGGTCGCCGAGGCTAAGGGCGATGCCGACGAGGTTCGGGATTATGGAGGGGTTGTGCATACGCCACTCGTTCCACGGCCTGGGGCCACGGCGGAGCAGCTCGATATGTTCGGAATCGGCAGTCACTGTAATTAACGCCTACAACGCGGAACGCAACTCACTCAACGCGACAAATGATACGCACGAAATACTGTACACAAGGTAACGCGGCCACCGTAATGCAGCGGCGGCCTCGTCCACAAGAGTTTGTGTGTCGCATGGTCCCGCGCCCCGGCCTTGCCGCCCAAACGAAAAGAGCCGCCTCGGGGGCGGCTCTCACGAAATCTTTGGTCTTGACTGTGGCCGCGAGGCTTGGCCGCGGCTCGCTAGCCGCCGAGCCTCGCCGTGCCGGAGCGGCCGTCATCCCGCACCCACTGCACCTTCGAGCCTTGGCGCGTCAGCTTGTAGCAATACTGCTTGCCGTCCATCCAGCTCGTCCACTTCTGGCAGAGCTGATCGTCGGCGACCCACCACTTGCCGGAGTCGGAGGCGCCGTCGCCGCGCGAGAGGCTCGCCGTGATGGTCCCCATCTTGCCGGTCATGCGCCCGTTGGCCGCGTAACGGACGGGGAGCTCAAACCCTGAGATGTTGAGGTAGACGGTCTTGCCGACGATCGCATTGCGAAGCTCATCGCCGGTGAGCTTGGTGGGCGCGGCGCCGACGGCCGCGGTGGCCGGCAGGGCAATCGCCGCCGCCAAAAGGAAGGCTCTCATCTTCATCGTATCCCCATAGTGTCTTGGAACTGACATAGGCGGCATAGCGCCCTGTAAACTTGGTCAATTTGGGGCTAACCAAAGGGTATTGCGTGTCAATGTTAAGGGGTCTTGGGGAGGCCCGATTAACCCTTCGCGGACGGCTTTTCCTTGGCGCGCGATCGGCGCCGGTTGCGCGACGCGAGCACGTTGATCACCTCGACGCCGGCCGAGAAGGCCATCGCGAAGTAGATGTAGGCGCGTGGGATATGGAAGTGGAACGCGTCGGCTACCAGTGCGGCGCCGATGAGGAGGAGGAAAGACAGCGCCAGCATCTTGGTCGTCGGGTGACGCTCGATGAAGGCCGCCACGGGCCCCGAGGCGAGATACATGACCAGGATGGCCACGGCGACGGCGGCAATCATGACCTCGATATGCTCGGCCATGCCCACGGCGGTGATGATCGAATCGACCGAGAAGACGAGATCGATGATGGCGATCTGCACGATGGCCGCGGTGATCGACTGGACGACGAGGCCTCCCCCGTTCTCCCCGTCTTCGCCTTCGATGCCTTCGTGGATCTCTCGCGTGCCCTTGAACAGGAGGAACAGGCCGCCGGCCAGCAAAATCAGATCGCGCCAGGAAAATGTATACTCGCCGACGCTGAAGAGCGGCGTCGTCATGTGGATGAACCAGGCGATGAACGCGAGCATGATGACGCGGAAGACGAGCGCCAGCGACAGGCCGATGCGCCGCGCCATGAGCTGCTGCTCGGCCGGCAAGCGCGACACCATGACGGAGATGAACACGACGTTGTCGATGCCGAGCACGATCTCCATCGCGCTCAAGGCAAGGAAGCTCGCCCAGACATGCGGATCGGTGAGAAACTCGACGAGGGGCATGCGCGTGACACTTGGTGTGAGTGGACGGAACGTCTTGAGCTAATAGCTCACAGACTCAGCTTGGTCCATGGTCGGATGCGTCAAATAGACGGCGCAGCGAGCGCCACACACCGACGCCGGCGAAATAGGCCGCCGCCGCGAGCAGCGTGACCTGCACCCAAAGACCAGACGGAAAAGGATTGGCGACGGCCATGGCTGCCGCGACGGCCCAGGCGAGCGCCACCGTCGCGGTGACGATTCGCAGCCGCGCCACACGGAACGGGTGCACGCATAGGATCGGCACGAAGGTGAGAAGCACAAGGCCACCCACCACGATGAGCGAACTGGCCGGCGGTAGGCCGAGGACAAAAAGATACAGCAGCACGATGTTCCAGATAGCCGGGAAGCCGACGAAGAACCCCTCCTCCGTCTTGCTATGGATGTCCGAGACATGGAACAGCCCGGACAAGAGTATGGCGATGGCCGCCGGCAGCCGCGCCAACTCCGGCAGGAGATCGGTCTCGGTGAGGACAAAGGCGGGGATCGCCACATAGGTCAGATAGTCAACGATGAGATCGAGGCGCTCACCGCTGAAGCGCGGCAGGACGGCCTTGACGTCGAATAGGCGCGCCAAGGGCCCGTCAACGGTATCGACGAGCAGCGCGACACCGAGCCAGACGAACATCATCTGCCAGTCGGCCTGATGGGCGGCGCGTAGCGCAAGCAGCGCAAGCACCGCGCCCACGGCGGTGAGAACATGGACCGAGGCCGCGCGCAGCCGCCGGCTCATGAGCGGGCCCCGCCTGTGGCGGCCAGCCTAGAAGCGGCGTTTGATCTTCCCAAGCACGGTGACGTCACTGTCGCCCTCGAGGGTCGGCGGCGGGCCCTGCAGCGTCACCTGCTGCTGCTCTCCACCTGCTGCTGCTCTTTGGCCATAGAGCAACTTGAGGCCGAAATCGAGCTTTACGGCGTGGGATCGATCAGCGGCCGCGACGGCCGACGCGGGGCGCTTCTCAGCATCCCCGGCCCCAAAAAAGAAGCCGCCGCCCGGGACAGGGCGGCGGCATCAGTCGAAAGGGGACTTTTTCTCTCGTTTGGACTTTTAGGCTACCAATCGACCTGCGCGCGGAGGCCGACGCCATTGATCTTGGCGCCGTTGTTTGCGCCGCCGTTGATCTCAGACTGTGTCAGGTTGAGCTTGATCGCCGTGTAGTCAGTCAGCAACCAGTTGAGGCCAATGAGCCAGGTCTTCTGCTCACCGCAATCGCCACAGCTCTCGACGCCGCCGGCGGCGATGGCCGCAGCTTTGTCACTGAGGTCGATCGTGTCGTAGCGACCGGCGATCTGCCAGGCGCCCCAACCATGGCTGCCACCATAGACCGGGTTCTTCACCTTGGTCCGGCCAAACACGCCCTCGTCGGCCTCGTAGTTGCGCATCTCGCCGGTGATGTACCAGCTCGCGTCAACATACCAGCCGTTATAGGTGGGGCTCACCCCAGGGGCGATGCTGCCCGGAATGTCGGTCTCGAGCTGGGCGTACTCACCTTGCACCGAGAGGGACTTCCACACCAAGGCACCTTCGAGGACGAACATGTCGTCGGAGTCGCCGATGTGTGCGGTATCGACGAAGCGATCGGCAAGATGCAGATCGGCGCCGCGAGCGCGATAGCGGAAGAGTTCCGCCGCACCCGTGTCGTCTAGCGTGCCAGCATGGCGATGACGATAGCTCGCGCCCAAATGGACGACCGTGGTGTCGTTGTTGATCGGAGCGACGGTACCGCGAACCGAGACGGCCGTGGTGTCGTCGGTGAAGGCACCCTGATCGCCAGGCTCGGCGCCATAATAACCCGTCTGGAACGACCAATGGTCAGTACCGGCAACGACACCCGCGCCGATCTGACGATCCAGGAAGAACGCCTCGGTGAGCGACGCCCGCTCCATGAAGGTGATGAAGCGCGAGCTGGTGAGCTCCTCGAGGGAGTTGTAGACGTATTGATTACCGAACCGGATCTCCGACGTCTCCCAAGGCGCCCAGTTGGCATAGGCCACATAAGCGTCTTTGACGGCCACCCCGTCGCCGGCAAAATCCACCTCGAACTTGTACTTCCAGTCGTAGTAGACGGTGCCTTCAACGCCAAGACGGGCGCGGCGCAGTTCAACTCCGGAGATATCCTGATCGCCGGTGACCGGCGTATCCTGGTCGATGCCGTCATAGTCCACCATCAGGCGGCCACGGACCTTGAACTTGAACTTGCCGTCGGAGCTGGAGAGCTCCGGCGCGCCTTTCCATTTGACCTTAAGGTCGAGATTGTCGCCGTGGCCGCCTTTGGCAGCAGCGGCGTCCGATTTGGCCTCGCTCACTTGGCGTTGCAGCTCTCTCATCTGAGCCTGCATGGCCCGCATTTGAGCTTCGAGCGCCGCTGTGTCCGCCGCCTTGGCTGCGGTGCCGCCGAAAGCCAGAAGGCCAAGCGCGCTCGCCCCGACGAGCAAGTAAACGCTATATTTCTGAAGTCCCCCGATCATGACCCCTTCTCCTACTCTGTTAGACTGCGTGTTTTATTAATCAGTTCAGGTAGTTGGGAGAATTCCTCTGTCTCCCGTTGAAATTCGTTCCGCGTTCCCACGGCTGACCCTTAACGTTCTATTTCCTGGCCAATGACGCGCTTGTGACAGTGAAACGACGATGGGGATTTCGTGGCTCACTGTTGCCAATTAGCCACGACACGCAGAGATTGAGGTCCGACGCCGCGACCACCCCTCCGGTCCCCATGCTCTCACTCTAGGCGTCAGAGAAAGCAGGGAAAATGCCGGCTGAACGACTAGTCCCCTGGTTTCTCGCTCCGCCCTCGGCTTGGCCCCCTCGCGTGCCCTCAAGGGGTCGGTTCCGTGGGGCCTCCCTGGGGCCGGCAGAGCCCTAGCGAGACGGGATCGCGGTGAAGCCGTGTTCCTGGAATCGGCGGGCCGCCTGCGCGGTGCGCAGATAGTCGAGAAAGGCGTCGGCCGCGGTCGAGTCCGACCGGGCGAGCTTGGCGGCCGGGTAGACGATCGGGGGATGGCTGTCCTCAGGGAAGAGTCCCAGGACCTTCACATCGGGGTCGGCTTTCGCGTCGCTTGCATAGACGATCCCGAGCGGGACCTCGCCACGGGAGACTAGGCGAAGCGCGGCGCGGACATTCTCGGCTTGAGCGAGCTTGTTTTTGACCGCATCCCAGACCCCGAGGCTTTGCAGCGCCGCCTTGCCGTATTTTCCGGCCGGAACCGCCTCGACGCCGGCGATGGCCAGACGCCGATCGCCGATGAGGGCGGCGAGCGGGAAGTTCGGCGCGATGGTCACCGCGAGATCGGAGTCCCTTGGCGCGATCAACACCAGCCGGTTGGCGAGGAGGTCGATCCGGGTCTTGGGGTCGATCAGATGGCGCTCGGCGACATAGTCCATCCACCCGAGGTCGGCGGAGATGAAGATTTCGGCCTCGGCGCCCTGCTCGATTTGCTTGGCCAGCGCCGATGTCGCGGCATACGAGACGACCGCCTCGTTGCCGGTCTCTTGTCGCCAATCCTTGGCGACTGCGTCGAGCGCGTTCTTCAGGCTTGCCGCGGCGAACACGGTCGGCCCCTTGTCGGTGGCGGACGCCGGCTGCGCCGCGAGCAACGACACAGACATGGCGAGCGCGAAACCAAGGCCTGAGGCAAATCTGAAAGACAACCGATGCTCCGCACGATGGCGACAGCCCTCAAACCGGGCTACGGTCTCGTCCGATACGAGACACAACAATAGATGACGCATGCAAGACCTCAATACCGGCGACCTGCGCTATGATGTAGCCGTTGTTGGCGCGGGCCCTGCCGGGATCGCCGCGGCGCTTGCGCTTGCGTATATCGGCGCCGATGTCGCCCTGATCGGACCCGCCCCAGCCAAGGCCCATGGAGCGCGCCCGGAGACGCGGACCGCCGCACTCCTCACCAGTTCGGTCGACTTTCTCAAACGATTGAAGGTGTGGGACGCGCTTGTCCCCCACGCCGCCCCGTTAAAGGTCATCCGCATCATCGACGCTTCGCGGAGCCTGTTGCGGGCGCCCGACATCACATTCGAGGCCCGCGAGCTTGGGCTCGAGGCCTTCGGCTACAACATCGCCAACACCGCACTGGTCGAGGCGCTCTACGCGCGGGCGCAAGAGGTCCTGCCGGCCGTTATCCCGGGAAGCGTCGAGGAGATCCATTTCGGCGATCGCGAGGCCCAATTGACCCTGAGCGGGGGCATGCGCCTCGCGGCACGGCTTGTGGTCGGCGCCGATGGCCGGCAGTCGGTCTGCCGCATCGCTGCGGGAATCACTGTCAGCGAATGGCGCTACGATCAGAGCGCCATCGCCACCAGTTTCCGCCACACGCTTCCCCATCACGGCGTGTCGACGGAGCTGCACAAGGAACTGGGCTCGGTCACCACGGTGCCGACGCCGGATGCGTTCCTGTCGAGCCTGATTTGGGTCGGCGCCACGGCGGAGATCGCGGCCCTGATGGAAAGCGACGAGGCCCACTTCGCCGCCCTGCTCCAGAGCCGCCTCGGAGATGTGCTCGGCACCGTGTCGGACGTCGGCCCGCGGGCGCAGTTTCCGGTCGCCGGGCTCACCGCAAAGCAGCTGGCGCACAAGCGAACCGCCTTGGTCGGCGAAGCGGCGCACATCCTGCCGCCGATCGGTGCGCAAGGTCTCAATCTCGGCCTGCGCGACGCCGCCGCCCTTGCCGACTGCGTCCTCGGTGCGCTGCGCCGTGGGCACGATCCAGGCGGCCAAGCGGTGCTCTCGGCTTACGTCCGGGCCCGCCGGCTCGACGTGCTTTCGCGCACGGTGGGCGTCGACCTGCTCAACCGGTCGCTCCTCACGAGCCTCTTGCCCGTGCAGGCGGCGCGCGGGTTGCTGTTGCACGGGCTGAACGCGCTGCCTCTGCTGCGGCGTATGGTCATGCGCGCTGGGCTGGCCCCGCCGGCGGACCTTCCTCGCCTGATGCGGCCGGCGCCTTCGGAACCCCACTTGCGCGCTTGACGCTCACGCTCGGTTTAGCCATGAGGAGTGGGCTGTCTCCGACCGCGCGCGTCGGCCAGAAAAACCAATAGAAGGACGCCTCTGTGGCCAACAGCTTCGACTTGCCCTTCGCCCACGATGTGAAGTACCGGCTCGAATACGCAGGCCTGCGCTTCCTCGTCGGGCTGGTGCGCTTGTTGCCTGTCGACCTTGCCGGCAACATCTCGGCGTTCTTCTGGCGCGTGCTCGGCAAGCGCAACCGGCGGCACAAGCGCGCGCTCGCCAATCTGGAGCGTGCCTTCCCCGAGAAGAGCCCCGAGGAGCGCGAGCGCATCGCAATCGCCGCCTGGGACAATCTCGGCCGGGTCATGGTCGAGACCATGAATATCGACCGCATCTTGAAAGACCCAGGGCGTCTGCACGTGACCAACGCCCACTGGCTCGGGCGCTACAAGGGCAAGATGGGCCCGGCCCTGATCGTCACCATGCATATGGGCAATTGGGAACTCGGCATGTGGCCGGTGATGCTCATGGGCGTGAACCCTGCCGGCGTCTACCGTCAGGTGAAGAACCCTTACGTCGACCGCTATCTGCGCGCGCAGCGGGAAAGCCTCTATCCCGGCGGCCTGTTCGGCCGGGGCCGGACGGCGGGCGAGGACGAGACGCAAAAGACGGCGCGCCTCATCATGGACTATGTGCGCAAAGGGGGGCGGCTCGGATTCATCTCCGACCTCTACGACGCCAACGGCATCGCGGTGCCGTTCTTCGGTCATCCCGCCAAGAGCATGCCGATTGCCGCGATGATCGCGCGGCGGGTCGGCGCACGTATTTGGATCGGGCGTTGCGTCCGCATCGGCAACCGCGCCTGCTTCGACGTCAACGTCAATGAGTTGCGCGTTCCGCGCACCAGCAATCAGGCCGAGGACATCCGCTCCATTACCGCGGCGATCCAGCGTTACTTCGAGGCGTGGATTCGCGAGCAGCCGGAGCAGTTCATGTGGTCAAACCGGCGCTGGTCATGATGCTCGCGGCGTTATCTGCGTTGACAGCGTTTCCGGGCCGCGATCTTATCGGCACAGAGACTCGGGGATAGGGTATCGTTGTAATGTCAACTATGCGCAGCGCTAGATTTCAGATCGGCCAGGTCGTGCGCCACCGGCTCTATCCGTTTCGCGGCGTCATCTTCGACGTGGATCCGACTTTCTCCAATACCGAGGAGTGGTACAAGTCCATTCCGAAGGATGTCAGGCCGCCGAAGGATCAGCCGTTCTACCATCTGCTCGCCGAGAACGCCGACACCGAGTATACCGCCTATGTGTCGGAGCAGAACCTCGTGCCCGACCCATCCGACGAGCCCCTCCGTCATCCGCAAGTGCCGGAGCTGTTCGAAGATCTAAGGGATGGGGTGTACCGCTTTCGCTTCTTGCAGGAGCACTAGGCTCCACGAAGCCTTATGTCATGAAAAAAGGCCGCCCCGGATGATCCGGCGCGGCCTTTTTTGATGTCAGATCTTGGAACGTAAGGCTTACTGCCCTGCGGCAGCCGGAGCCGGTGCTTTCTGCTGTGCCGCGGCATTGGCCGGCGCGGCGGCGTTGTTCTGCTGGCCCTGCTTCGCCTTGGCGGCGAGCTCTGCCTGGCGCTTGCGGAACACCTCCATCAACTGGCGGCGTTGCTCCTCGTACTTGGCGTTATCGACCGGCTCGCCGTCATAGGCCTTGCTGAACCCGGTCAACGGGACGGGAAAGCCCATGGTCTTCTGTTGGATGTTCATGGCGGCCACGACCATTTGCTTACCGGAGCGCATCTTCTGATAGAGTGCGTCGGTCAGCTCCATCTGCACCTGACAACTTGTCGGGAAGCAGATCGAGTATTGCAGCTGGATCGGCGGCTCCTCGTCGATGCGGATCTGGACGCCGGCAGGCATGACGAGCGCATAAGCGGTCGGCACACGGATGAGAAGCTGCTGCTTGTCCTCGCCTTCGGCTTTACGCACGGCGGCGGCGATCAGAACCATGCCGGTATTCGGCTCGAGGCCCTCATGGTTGACTAGGCAAATCTGCTTGCCGGCGGTCTGCTCGCCCTTCATGCAGAGCTTGACCCATGCATCCTCAGTCACCGCACCGGCGGCCGGCGCCGCGGCAATCGCGGGGGCTGTGGTCTTGGGTGCCGCCGTGGACTTGGGCTGAACCTGTTGAGCAAGGGTCGCGGGCGCAACCATCGCTAGAGCAAGCGCACACGCGCCCGCACCCAGCATCCAACGACCCGGGCTGTAGCTCAGCGTGTTCCAACGATCCTTGGACCAGATCATCAATCGACCTTTCCTCTTATTTGCGGGCTGGCTCAGGCCTGCCAGAAATACCCCGTGTCCGCTCTCTAATGCTAGGGTCAATACCCGAAATGCGGCGGAGACGTGGCTTTCAACCGCGTCTACGGGAGTTTCTTGGCGCGCCCTCCAGGGGTTCTAACCATTTCATCGGTATCGAGACAGCTTGCGGCGTCGGATTGTCTTGCCGGGAATGCTATCCTTAACCTCATGGTTCAATTCGAGGGCATCTATAGCCATGCCGGGTCGCGGTTGAAAGCCCCAATTTTATTAGTCGCGGTGGGGCTCATGCTGCACCCTGGGAGCGGCCAGGCGGAGCCTGCGTCGGGCCTTGCCATGCATGGGGCCCCGCGCGAGGCCGCGGACTTCACCCATTTTCCCTACGTCAATCCCGACGCGCCCAAAGGCGGCCGGGCAACCTTTGCCGTGCGAGGCTCTTTCGACAGCCTCAACCCCTTGATCGTCAAGGGGGTCTCGGCGGAGGGCGTGCGCGAGTATCTCTATGAGAGCCTGTTGGCGCGGGCCAAGAACGAGCCCTTCACCCTTTACGGGCTGATCGCCGAGAGCGTCGAGACCCCGGCCGACCGGAGCTTCGTCGAGTTCACCCTCAACCCGAACGCCAAGTTCTCCGACGGAAAGCCCATTACCGTCGACGACGTGATCTTCTCGCACGCGGTGTTGCGCGATCGTGGGCGGCCAAACCATCGCTCCTACTACAAGAAGGTGGCGAAGGTGGAGAAGACGGGCGAGCGCAAAGTCCGGTTCACCTTCGATCAATCGGGCGATCAGGAAATGCCGCTGATCATGGGGCTGATGCCAGTCCTGCCGCGTCATCTGCTCACGCCCGAGACCTTCGAGAAGACAACGCTCGAACCGCCCATCGGCAGTGGGCCTTATGTCATCGACAAGGTCGATCCAGGCAAGAGCATCACCTATAGACGCGACCCGAATTATTGGGGGCGCGATCTTCCAGTCAACCGCGGGCTCTATAATTTCGATGCAATTCGCTTCGACTATTACCGCGACGCCGGCAGCATGTTCGAAGCCTTCAAGTCGGGGCTCGTTCAGTTGCGGGACGAGGACGATCCGACGCGCTGGACGGAAGGATACGACTTCCCCGCCATGCGCGACGGCCGGGTCGTCAAGGAAGCCCTCCCCGTCGAGACGCCCGCCGGCATGGCGGGGCTCGCGTTCAACATACGGCGCCCGATCTTCGCCGATCCGCGCGTGCGCCAGGCCCTGATCAGACTGTTCGACTTCGAATGGGTGAACCGCACGCTGTATCACGGCCAGTATGCGCGCACCGAAAGCTACTTCGCGCGGTCGGAACTCTCCGCGCATGGCCGGCCCGCCGACGCCACCGAGCGCGCCCTGCTGGCGCCCTACCCCGAAGCGGTGAAGCCAGCCATCATGGACGGTAGCTTTTCCTTTCCGGCCAGCGACGACACCGGGCAGAACCGCCAAGGCCGAACCGAAGCGCTACGGCTCTTCGAGGATGCCGGCTACCGGCTGAAGGACGGCAAGCTCATCAATGCGGAGACGGGCGAGCCCTTCGTGTTCGAGATCCTCGCCGCCACTCGGTCCCAGGAGCGGCTCCTCCTCACCTATGCGCGGGCCTTGAAACAAGTGGGCATCGAGGCTCGAATCCGGCAAGTTGACTCGGCTCAGTATCAGCGGCGCAAGCAGACTTACGATTTCGACATGATCCAAAATTTTTGGGGGGTGTCGCTCTCGCCAGGAAATGAGCAATCGTTCCGCTGGGGGAGCGCGGCGGCCGTGACCGATGGCTCGTTCAACTATCCTGGCGTCAAGAGCGAGGCCGTCGACGCCATGATCGAGGCCCTGCTTACGGCGGAGAACCGTGACGATTTCGTCTCGGCGGTGCGGGCTCTGGATCGCGTGCTGCTGTCGGGCGACTATGTCGTCCCCCTGTTCCATCTGCCCCGGCAGTGGGTCGCTCATTGGCGTTCCCTCAAGCGGCCCGACAAGACCCCGCTCTACGGTTATCAGATCGACGCGTGGTGGATCGACCCGTCGGCCAAAGCAGAGACCGACCCGCATGGCGTGACCCCATGAGCACGCTCCCCGTCCCCGAGATCGACGAGGAAAGCCGGTCCATCACGGCCGAAGGGCTGTTGCGGCGGCGCGCACGCCAGAAGCCTGACGCCATCGCGCTCACCGACCCGCCGAACCGGCACAGGCTTGGCCTTACGGGTCCGCGCTCGTTCACCTATGGGGAGGCGGACGCGGCAGTCGACGCGCTCGCTGGGTTCTTCATCGAGCTCGGGCTCGAGCCCGGGGACAGGATCGTCCTGCAGCTCCCCAATTTCATCGAGGCGCCGCTGGCGCTGCTCGGCGCCTGGCGCGCCGGACTCACGGTCGCCGCGGTGCCCATGCTGTGGCGGCACATGGAGATCGCCAAGGTCTGCGATGCGCTGGAGCCCAAGGCGTTGATCGGCGCCTCTCATTTCGCCGAGGAAACGCCTGTCGAAATGTTGCGCGACGTCGCCGCCACGCGGCTATCCGTGCGTTTCGTGCTCGGCTTCGGCCACAACCTCCCCGACGGCGTCGCCTCGCTTGACGACGCGATTTCTGCCGGCGGCGTCTCTTCGCATTACGCCGAGCGGGCGCATGACGGGCCCTCGCTCATCACCTTCACGGCGCGCGCCGGCGCACCTCTCGTTCCCCTGTTCCGTCACGAGGACGAGATCCTTGCGCAAGGGGCGATGGCGGTGCTGTCGCTATCGCTCGACCGCAGCGACGTGATCCTCAACGCCTATCCGTTCACCGGCCCGATCGGCTTCGCCCTGGGACTCGCACCATGGCTCATCGGCGGCGCCTCGCTGGTGCAGCATCATCCTTTCGACTACGACATCTTCGTCCAGCAGCTCCTGACCTCTGGCGCGACGGTGACGGCGCTGCCCAGCGCCATTCTTGCCGAGCTTGGCGCGGACCGCGTGCTGATGGACCCGCAATGCAAGCTCCGGCGCGTGGGCCGCGTCTGGTCGCCCGCGGAACTTGCAGATCCATCCGCGCCGCTGGGACACATGACGGCGGAAAGCTTGAGCCGGCCCGTGTTCGACCTCTACCCGCTCGGCGATCTCGCCAGTCTTTTGCTGCGGCCCGCTCCCGTAGCGGACCGCGCCGCGCTGCCGCTAGGGCCGGTGCATCTCGGCGAGGACGGCGGCGGCGCCGTGTTCGTAGAGACGCGGCTCGGCGGTGATGCGCGCGACCTGTCGTTGCGGGGGCCGGTGGTGCCGCAGGGCCGCTCGAATGGTCCCGTGGCGCGCGACGGCGAGGGCTTTGTCGCCACCGGGCTTCGCGGGCAGGCGAACGGTAACGGTTTCCGGGTGGAGCGTGATCCCGAGCTGATCTATCACGGCGGCTTCACGCTTGCCGCTTCTGAACTGGACGGGCTTTACCAGGCCTTCCCCGGATTTCTGGACGCCGCGTGCTTTGTGCTGCCCGATCCGATCGTCGGCGATCGCATCTTCGGCGCCGTGGCGCCCTCCCCGAACGCGCCGGTCTCGTTGGAGGCGCTGCACCGCTTCCTCATGGAGCGCGGCGTGGCGCCTTACAAGTTCCCCGACAAGCTGCTCGTGGTGCGCGACATCCCACGCGACCAAGCCGGGCGCATCCTGCGCGACCAGATTTTGAGCCAGGTTTAGCTTACGCCGCTTGCTTCACGGCGGCGGCGATCTTGGCCAGGCGCTTCAGGAGATCGCGCGTGCCGGCCAGCCGGTCCTCGGGCTCCGGCCAATTGGCGTAATAGATGAGCCGGTGGTCCGGCTGCAGCTTCACCTGCTTGCCCGCCTCGCGGAGGAAGTCGATCAGCCCTTCCGGGTTGGCGAAGGCGTTGTTGCGGAAGGCCATGACGGCGCCCTTCGGCCCGGCATCGAGCAGATCGATGCCGGGCCGAAGGGCGCCGTCATGGCCTTCCGCAACAAGCCCTTCGCCAACCCGGAAGGGCTGATCGACTTCCTGCGCGAGGCGGGCAAGCAGGTGAAGCTGCAGCCGGACCACCGGCTCATCTATTACGC
>Ga0075530_1000798_pt1 | contig 15114 bp, 12 predicted proteins | sample NGEPerD_2_FD_75101 | JGI IMG/M metagenome (GOLD analysis project Ga0075530, IMG submission 75101) | Arctic peat soil microbial communities from the Barrow Environmental Observatory site, Barrow, Alaska, USA - NGEE PermafrostL1-D | ecosystem: Environmental > Terrestrial > Soil > Wetlands > Peat ...
TCAGCACCTCGTCGAGGTCGATGCGCAGCGGGATCACGCCGTTGGTGGGCGCCTGGGTGGCGTGGGCCGGAGCGAAGATCCGGATATGCGGGGAGTTGTCGGCCGGGCCGGGCGGCACGCAGCTCGCCGCGACGAGCGCGGCGAGCGCCACGAGCGCGGTCGTCCGTGTGATGCGACTCATCATCTCCCCCGAAGATCCAAACCCGACAAACCCTACGGTGGCACTCGGGAAACCACCAGAACGCGTGCGAAGCTGACGAGATGAGCCAGCCCAACATCCTGTTGGTCGTGTCGGACCAGGAACGCCAGCGCGACTGGATCCCCGACGGCCTCACGCTGGCGAACCGGCGGCGCCTCATCGACGAAGGGCTCGAGTTCACCCGGTACCACACACATTCGTCGCCGTGCTCGCCGTCACGCGCGTCGCTGGTGACCGGACGCTACGTTCCCCAGCACGGCGTCGCGGAGAACGTCGTCGCGCCGGGCCAGACCGAGCTCGACCCGGCGATCCCGACGCTCGGACACCTGCTGCGCGGCGTCGGCTACCGCACGTCGTTCATCGGCAAATGGCACCTGTCCCACGCCAACCAACCGGACATGGAGGCCTACGGCTTCTCCGACTGGTCGGGCAACGACCGCCACTTCATGGGCTGGGCGGGCACCGGCTGGGAGTTCGACCCGCCCATCGCCCGTCAGGCCGCCGACTGGCTGGGAAGTCACGCCGCCGACGACACCGATGACCGCCCCTGGCTGTTGGTGGTCGGGCTCGTCAACCCGCACGACGTCATGTGGTTTCCGATGGACCAGCCCGACTACCAGGCCGCGCACCCCGATGACGTCGCCCTCGTCCGCAGCATCCTCGACCTCGTGCAGTGGAAGGAGAGCGAGTCGGTTCCCGCCTTCACCGAGCCGTACGACTCGGTGTTCGACACGCTCCCCCCGAACTTCGACGACGACCTGTTCACCAAGCCGGCGGTGCAGCGCCAGTGGCTCGACGAGCAGCAGCATTCGCTGTACGGCTACATGGACCCGACCGACGAGGTCGCGTGGCTCCGCCATCTCGATTACTACTGGCGCCTCCATCAGGAGGCGGACCGCAACCTCGGCGTCGTGCTCGACGCCCTCGACGCGTCGGGCGCGGCCGACGACACCGCGGTGATCTTCACCGCGGACCACGGCGACATGTGCGGATCGCACGGGCTGCGCAGCAAGGGCCCGTTCGTCTACGACGAGATCATGCGGGTCCCGCTCTACGCCCGCGTCCCCGGTGTCACGACGCCCGGCACGGTGACCGATGCGCTCGCGTCGCACGTCGACCTGGCCCACACGGTGTGCGCGATCGCCGGGCTCGCTGATCCGCCGGTTGCCGGCGTCGATCTGTCACCCGTGCTCGAGGAACCCTCGGCGAGCGTTCGCGACGCGGTGCTGTTCGCCCAGGACCAGGCGTGGTACGAGAGCTGCATCCACCTGCGCTACGCCATCCGGGGTCTGTTCGACGGCCGTCACAAGTACGCCCGGTACTACGGAGTCGGCGGTTCGTTCACCCAGAGCGGTCAGCCGTGGAAGACGCCGAAGCGCTACGACGTCGACGCCCCGTTCGAGGACCACGACCACGAGCTGTACGACCTCCAGGAGGACCCGCACGAGCTCGTCAACCTGGCCAACGATCGAGGCCGGCGCGCCGAGCTGCGTGACTGGTTCGAGCGCCTGCGAGAGGCCGAGGCGGACGAGTTCGCGCCCCTTGTCTGACCGCCCCCGTTCTGGAGACGGCGTCAGGACAGGGTGACGGAAAGACGGTCCAGCCCGCGCAGGACGAGCCGGCCGTTCCACGCCGGGGGCGCGCCAGGATCGGCGAGGCGGATCGCCGGGAATCGACGCACGAGCGCGGGAACCGCGGCTCGGGCCTCGATCCGGGCGAGCGCGGCACCCAGGCAGTGGTGCACACCGCTGCCGAACGACACGTGCTGCGCGGCGCCGTCTCGGCCGAGGTCGAGCTCATCCGCGGTGGGACCCCAGAACGCGGGGTCGTGGTTCGCCGAACCCAGACAGGTCCACAGGAACTGGCCCGCCTCGATGGTCGTGCCGTCGACGTCGAGCGGCGCGGTCGTGATCCGGCGCGAGAACTGGACCGGACTGTCGTAGCGCAACAGCTCCTCGACCGCGTTCTCTTCCAGCTCGGCCTCGGCGCGCAGCCGAGCGAGCTGGTCGGGATTGGCCAGCAACGCGAGCGTCCCGTTGCCGATCAGGTTCACGGTTGTCTCGTGGCCGGCGAGGTAGAGCAGCACGACCTGGGTGACGAGCTCGTCTTCGGTGAGGACATCGCCCGAGTCCTCCGCGGCGGTGAGCTTGGTGAGGAGATCGTCGGCGGGTTCGCGACGCTTGTGTTCGATCGCGGCGCGGACGTGGTCGACCATGTGCACCGACGCGTCGAGCGCGGCGCGGGCCTCGTCGTCGGTGAGGATCGGATCGAGGGTCTTCACCATCGCGTGTGACCAGTCGCGAAGTTGGGCCCGATCCGTGTCCGGCATGCCGAGCATCTCGGAGATGACCGTGAACGGCAGCGGGAACGCGAGGTCCGCGATGACGTCGGCGTCTCCACCGCGCGCGGCCATCGTGTCCAGGGCGTCTTCCACCAGTGCCTCGACGTGCGGGACCAGCGCGCGCACCATCGCCGGGTTGAACGCCTTGGCGACCAGTCGTCGGAGGCGGTCGTGATCGGGTGGGTCGAGATCGAGCATCGAGCGGTTGCGCATCTCGGTGGCATCGCCGCCCAGGGCCTCGAGCTGAGCCTCAGCAGCTCGTCGGAGATCGTCGGGCTCGACGTTGTGCTCCTCGACCGACAGGGTCGGGTCTCGCAGCACTTGGAGCACCGAGTCATGGCCGAACACGATCCAGCCGCCGAAGTCACTGGGCTGCGCGACTCCACCGGCGCGCGCGGCCGCGTCGTGCTCGTACGGGTCGGCGAAGAAGCCCGGCTCGAAGGGATCGAGCTGGGTCGGGAGGCCGACCTCGGTCACGACACCAAGCGTAGGTCGGTATCTCTGAGTACCCTGCCGACGTGTTCGACGTCACCACGACCACCGTCCTCGATGGTCTCCGGTTCCCGGAAGGCCCGCGCTGGCACGACGGACGCTTGTGGTTCTCGGATCAGCACGATGGCCGCGTCATTGCCCTGGCCCCCGACGGGAGCACCGAGACGATCGTCGACGTGCCCGAAGGACCATCGGGCCTGGGATGGACGCCCGACGGAGACCTGCTCGTGGTGTCGATGCGTGACCGGCGACTGCTGAGGCTCGACCGCGGCGGCGGTCTCGCCGAGGTGGCCGACCTCGGGTCGATCGCGACGTTCCACTGCAACGACATGGTCGTCGACTCGGTGGGCCGCGCCTACGTCGGCAACTTCGGCTTCGATCTCGACGCCGGCGACCCCTTCGCACCCACGGCGCTCGCCCGGGTCGATCCCGATGGCGCGGTGAGCGTCGCCGCGGACGACCTCGCGTTCCCCAACGGCACCGTCATCACCCCCGACGGCGGAACATTGATCATCGGGGAGTCGTTCGCCGCCCGGCTCAGCGCGTTCACGGTGCAGTCCGACGGCTCGCTCACCGACCGGCGCACCTGGGCCACCGTCGAGGGTGCCGCGCCCGACGGCTGTTGTCTCGACGCTGACGGCGCGATCTGGATGGCCGACGCCATCGGCCGCCGGGTCGTGCGCGTGCTCGAGGGCGGCGAGATCACCGATACGGTCGCCGTCAGCGAACCCAACGGGGCCTTCGCGTGCATGCTCGGCGGTGACGACCGGCGAAGCCTGTACATCTGCACCGCGCCGTCGAGCTCGCCGTCGGACACCGAATCAGCCCGCGGCGGCCGTATCGAGTCCGTGCGCGTCGAGGTGCCGGGTGCCGGACTCCCCTGACAACGGGCACGAGGCGCCGCTCGACACGCCGCTCGAACCGCTCGCCGCGTGGGTGCGCGACGCCCGCTCGATCGTCGTGCTCACCGGTGCCGGCATCTCGACCGAATCCGGCATCCCGGATTTTCGTGGTCCGAACGGCGTGTGGACCAAGAACCCCGCGGCCGAGAAGACCGCGACGCTGTCGCACTACCTCGCGGATGCCTCCGTGCGCGAGCTGGCGTGGCGCAACCGGATGGACTCGCCCGTGTGGCGCGCGGATCCGAACGCGGGTCATGAGGCGGTCGCGACGCTCGAACGCAAGGCCGCGCTCTCGCTGGTCGTGACCCAGAACATCGACGGGCTGCACCACGCGGCCGGGAGCTCACCCGAGCTCGTCGTCGAGATCCACGGCAACGTGCGCGAGGCCAAGTGCACCGAGTGTGATTGGCGCGGCCCGATGCAGGAGACCCTCGACCGGGTCCGCGCCGGAGACCCGGACCCGGCGTGTCTCGCCTGCGGGGGCATCCTCAAGTCGGCCACGATCAGCTTCGGCGAGAACCTGGTGGTCGAGGATCTGGAGCGCTCCCAGCGGGGCGCGGCGGAGTGCGACCTGTTCCTCGCGCTCGGCACGTCGCTCGGGGTGTACCCCGCCGCGGCGCTGCCCGAGATCGCGCTGCGGGCGGGCGCCCGGCTCGTCGTCATGAACGCGGAGCCGACTCCGTTCGACGCGGTCGCCGACGCGGTGGTCCGCGAACCGCTCGGCCGGGCGCTCACCACGCTCGTCGACCGGCTCTGATCGGTTCCTCCCACCCCGGGCCGCGCGCCCCCGTCTGGGCCGGATTCTCGTCCGGGTGGGGGCCCATGGGGCGCGTCACCGTGCCAGGGCAGGAGGCAGGGAGGCCAGACGGTTGGGAATATCTGACCTGGGCGATAGCCTTTCAACCGTTCGACCAACCGTTCGATCAACTCGTTCGACTCGCCCGCCGAAGGACTACCCGATGCCGAGCTTCCGTGAGCTGCTCGCCGCCACCAAGGCGAACATCGCCGAGGTCGACCCCGAGGCGGCCGAGGCGCGTCTCGGCGACGCCGTGTTCCTCGACGTGCGCGAACAGGACGAGTACGACGCGGGCACACTGCCCGGCTCGATCCACATCGCCCGGGGTCACCTCGAGAGCCAGATCGAGTCCCGCATCCCCGGTCGGGACACGCCCATCGTCGTCTACTGCGCCGGTGGTGTGCGGTCCGCGTTCGCGGCCGAGACGCTCGGCCGGCTCGGCTATTCCGACATCGTCTCCATGGTCGGCGGCTTCGGTCGCTGGAAGAACGAAGACCGGCCGTGGCAGACGCCCCAGACCCTGAGCCCCGAACAGCGTGACCGCTACAAGCGCCACATCCTGTTGCCCGAGGTCGGCGAGGCCGGCCAGCAGAGGCTGCTCGAGTCCAAGGTGCTGCTCCTCGGCGCGGGCGGGCTCGGTTCTCCGGCCGCGCTCTATCTCGCGGCCGCGGGGGTCGGCACGCTCGGTATCGTCGACATGGACGTCGTCGACGCGTCGAACCTCCAGCGTCAGATCCTGCACAACCTCGACCGGATCGGCGAGCGCAAGGTCGACTCGGCCAAGAAGACGCTCACGTCCATGAACCCGGACGTGAACGTCGTCACCCACGACGTGCGTCTCGGCGCCGACAACGTCCTCGACATCATCGGTGGCTATGACGTCGTGCTCGACGGTACCGACAACTTCCCGACGCGCTACCTCCTCAACGACGCGTCGCTCCTCGAGCGCATCCCGGTCGTGCACGGGTCGATCTTCCGCTTCGAGGGTCAGGTCACCGTGTTCAAGCCCTACGACGGCCCGTGCTACCGGTGCCTGCTCCCGGAGCCGCCGCCGCCCGAGCTCGCGCCGAGCTGCGCGGAGGCCGGCGTGCTCGGCGTGCTCCCCGGCATCGTCGGCTCCATCCAGGCGCTCGAGACGATCAAGCTGCTGTTGGGACTGGGCGACCCGCTCATCGGACGGCTGTTGGCCTACGACGCGCTCGAGGAGAGCTTCCGCAACTTCAAGCTACGGCGCGACCCCAAGTGCCCGGCGTGTGGCGAAGATGCCGGAGAGCTCGTGATCGCCGAGTACGACGAGCACTGCCTCCCGCACGCGACCCTCGCCGACGGCACCGCCACCGGTCACTGAGTCGAAGCGAACGGCCGGCGGTCGCGGCGTCGACCGAGCGGAACCCGTTGCGGGGGTGCAAGCCCCGCGTCGTCAGTCCTCGAGTTGGGGCGTATCGCGATCGAATACCAGGCGCCAGAGGTACGTGCCCCGATCCGGAGCAGGCGCGTTGCCGGCCAGGCGCTTCGCGAGCATCGGTACGAGTACCGCCGCGGCCGCAAGTGCTCCGATGCGTCCCTTCCGCGCCGCGAGCACCGGTCCGAGCACGCCGTAGGCGATGAGGCAGCCAACCGCGCTCTCACCCGCGAGCTTCCCGGCGACGAGACCGGTGAGCAACACCACGGTCCCGGCCGGGTCCTGGACCAGGAACGCACCGAGGGCGGGTGAGATGCCACGCCCGCCGGCCCCTCCGAGCACCACCGACCAGTTGTGACCCACCACCGCGGCGCCTCCGGCCACCGCGCCCAGCACGGGGCGGTCGCGTCCGGCCAGCACGGGCCCGACGGCTCCCTTGGCGACCTCGAGGACACCGGCACCCGCGAGCGGCAGGAAGCCGGCAACTCGGTACAGCGACGTCCCGGACACCGTGCCGCTGCCCACCGAGCGCAGGTCGACGCCCCGGCTCCGTCGCGCCATGAGGTACGAGAACGGAATCGCGCCCGCAAGGTACCCAGCCACGATCACGACGGGGGCGGACAACCGCGTCCGATTTCCGGTTCGTCGACCCATGCCATCTCCTCGTGAGGCGCTCCGGCTCCTCGTGAGGCGCTCCGGCCGAAAGGCGCGCCCGGCGCGCGGATCGGTGCCAGGCTAGGTCCCCACGAGGTGGCAGACATGAGTGTTGCGATCGTCGTCGACAGCGCCGCGGCACTCCCCCCCGAGCTGGCGGCAGACCACGGGATCATCATCGTCCCGCTGCTCATGCGCGTCGGTGATCGCGAGTACGCCGACGGCGAGCTCCCACTCCGGGACCTCATGGACGTGCCCCCCGAGACCGTCAGCACGTCGGGCGCCACACCCGCCGGGTTCGAGGCGGCGATCGGCGAGGCCGATGCAGCCGGCAACGGTATCGACGGCAACGGTACGGACGGCGTGCTCATCCTGACCCTCGCCGCCACGATGAGCGCCACCTACGAAGCGGCGCGCCTGGCCGCGGCCGACGTGACCACACCGACTCGGCCCGTGCGGGTGCTGGACACGGCGACGGCCGCGGGCGCGGAAGGCCTCGTCGCGATCCACGCCGCGAGGGCGGCACGGCGCGGACTCTCGCTCGACGCGGTCGAGGCCGCGGCCCGCGATGCGATCGCCTCGGTCCGGCTCGTCGCGACCGTCGACTCACTGGACCGGCTCGTCGCGAGCGGTCGCGTCTCGGGACTCGCGGCGCGGGCCGGCCGCCTCGTGAACGTGAACCCGCTGTTCGAGTTCCGCGGCGGTGAGGTGCGCTCGATCCGCCCGGCGTTCACCCGCGAGGCGGCACTCGATCGGATCGTGGCCCGGTGGCGTCGTTCGCGCCCTGAAGACGCCGCGCTGCACGTCGTCGCGCTGCACGCCATCGACGAGGACGCCGCCGATCACCTCATGAAACGCGTGGTCGAGGAGGTCTCGCCCGCGACCGCGTTCATCGGCGCGTTCAGCAGTGTCATGGTCGCCAACACCGGTGGGGGCCTCGCCGGGCTCGCCTGGTGGTGGGAACCGACCGGTCAGGCCTCGGGTGCGAGCACCGGCACGCGCTGAAGGACCCACTCGACTGCGTCGAGGATGGGCACGACCGCGAGCGCGTCGAACGCGTGTCCCATGCCGGCAACGACCTCGACCCGGCGCGGCTCGGCGGTGGCCGAGTGGAGCTCCTGGGCAGCCTGCACGGGAATGAAGCGGTCGTCCGTACCGTGCACGACGGCCAGCGGCGCGACCGTCCGCGCGGCGAGCTCGACCGGCGGCTCGGGATTCGTCCACCGCGACGCCAACGCGACCTTCAGCCAACGCGCACACACGGCACGCCCCGGCGGTGTCCGCGTGAGCAGCGCGGCGAGCACGCTCCGAAGGTTGCGCGGCAGCGCCCACCGGGCCGGACAGCTGACAATCACCGTCCCGGCAACGTGCGGATCATCAGCCGCGTGGCGCAACACCGCGATGGCGCCCATCGACGCGCCGACGAGCAACACGCGGTCGCTGCGCAGGCGCGCGAGCGCGACCGCGGCGGCGACGTCGTGGCGTTCCCGATCCCCGAGCGTGCACAGGCCACCCGAGGCGCCGTGGCCGCGTGCGTCGTAGGTGACGACGTCGAAGCCGCGCTCGTACAGCGCCTCGGCGACGGCGACGACGGCGGGGTCATCCGAGCCGGCCATGAATCCGTGAGCCAGCACGATGGCTGCTCTCGGCTCCTCGGAGGTCAGCCAGCGCCGGGCGGCCAGGTCGACCGAGTCCGATGTGGTGAGGCGGCGCCGGGGCACGACGCGACTATGCCGCGACGGCCGGCGCCGCGCCCAGTCGAGCCACCAGACCGTGTCGTCTCATCATTGTGTGAAACCACCAGGCGGAGACCGCTATTCCGGTGCCGGTGAGGCCGAACGACACGAAGGGCTTGGCCAGCACGAAGGTTCCCACCGACTGGTTGAGCAGCAACCAGAGGGTGACGGTCGCATTGGTGAGGAACACCGCGGCCCACAGCAGCGAGATCCGCATGAAGAACTGCCGCACCCGGGGATGGCTGGTCATGGTCTCGGGCAGCGGGCAGAAGTCGTGCGCGAGTCGCTCGGTGAGGGGGCGACGAAGCGCGAAGGACACGAGGAAGGCGCCACCCACGAGCGCGGTGCCGAGCGTCGGCTGGAGGAAGTACATGAAGACGCTCTGGGTGAGGATCGCGAGCGTGACCCGAGCCGTGGCGGTGAGCGCGCCGAGCAGGAGCACACCGGGGACGCGCCGGTGCGTGACGAGCCGGACGGCGATCGCCCCGTAGGTCCAGGTCAACGTGGCGGCCAGGGCGCCCCAGACGCCGAGCAGCTCGAGCACCACGAGGAACAGGACGAGCGGCACGACCGTGCCTTCGAGGATCCTGGGGACGGCATGGCTCGCGATGGCCCGCAGCTTCGGAATCTCGAACGCCTCTCCATGGCCCACAGCACGCCGGAGGCTAATGGGGCTTGCACGCGCGTTTCGGTCGGCTCAGGAGAGCCGCTCGTCAGCAGCCCGACAGGTCTCGGTCAGCGGCCGCGGCCTTCAGCGGCGCGGGGGCTTGCGGAAGCGGCCTTCAGCGGCGTGGGGGCTTGCGGAAGCGGCTGGCGACCTCGATGAGGGTGCGGACACCGAACCCGGTGCCGCCCCTCACCAGCTCGCCGTCGTTCGCGTCGGCGCGGGCGGGCCCGGCGATATCGACGTGCACCCACGGTCGATCACCGACGAACTCCTGGAGGAACAGTCCGGCGGTGAGCGCGCCGCCGTAGCTGCCGCCGATGTTCTTGATGTCGGCGATCTCGGAGTCGATCTGCTTGCGGTACTGCTTCGGCAGCGGCAATGGCCACACCGGCTCACCGGCGCGTGCGGCCGCGTCGCGGACTTGGTCTCTCCACGCGTCGTGGTTGCCCATGAGCCCGGCGAACTTGTCGCCGAGCGCGACCACGCACGCCCCCGTGAGCGTCGCGGCGTCGACGATCGCGTCGGGCTCGGCTTCGGCGGCGAGCGACAACGCGTCGGCGAGGATGAGGCGGCCCTCCGCGTCGGTGTTCAGCACCTCGACGGTCTTGCCGTTTCTGATCTTCAGGACGTCACCCGGGCGGATGGCGGTACCGCTCGGCATGTTCTCGACCATCGGGACGTAGGCGGTGACCTTGGTCTTCACGTCGAGCTCCGCGAGGGTGGACATGGCCGCGATGACCGCCGCGCCACCACCCATGTCGGTCTTCATCGTCTCCATGCCCTTGCCGGTCTTGAGTGAGAGACCACCCGAGTCGAAGATCACTCCCTTGCCGACGAGCGCGAGGGAGCCGCGCGCGCCCCGCGGCGCGTACGTCATCTTCACGAAGCGCGGCGGCTGGTGAGAACCCTGACCCACGCCGAGCACACCGCCCAGGCGCTCCGTTCGCATCTCGGCGACGCCGAGCACCTTCACGGTCACGCCGCGCCCGCGCAGCAGCTTCTTCGCCGCAGCGGCGAAGGCGGCCGGTGACTTCGCGGCGGCGGGCTCGTTCACCATGTCCCGCGCCCAGATGACCGCGCCGCCGACGGTCGCACCGCGCTCGAGCGCAGCCTGGAGCCGGGTGCCGCGCCCACCAATCGCCACCGAGGCCAGGCGCGACGGCTCGGCCTTCGACTTGTACTCGAGGAACTCATAGCCGCCGAGCAACACGCCCTCGACGAGCGCCTGCGCGGCAACGGACCGGTCGGTACCGTCGGCGAGCTCGTCCAGCAGGGTCGTCGCGACCGTCCTGACCTTGGTGGCGCGGCGCGCGAGGGTGGCCCCGGCACGTCGGATCGCGTCGGCGTCGAGCTCGTCGCGGGGGCCGACGCCAACCAGCAGCGCCGCACCGGCGCCGAGCTGTCCGAACGATGGAGTGGCGAGGGTCTCGCCCGGCTTGCCGTCGAAGCCGGCCTCGGCCATGAAGTCCGCGAGGCCGGCGATGGCCGCGTCGATCACGGCCGCTCCTGCGCCGAGGTCGCGGTCGACGAACACGGGGACGACGACGAGATCGGCTTCGACGCGGTCGGCCGCGGCGCTCGTGAGGCAGAAGCTGGGGGTCACAGGTCCTCCGAAGGGTGGGGGGTGGTCAGTAGGTCCAGGTCGCCAGTCGGTCCAGGTCGTCAGGCGGTGCGGGTCGTCAGCCGGCTGGGTCCATCAACTTCCCCGCGTGGTGGGATCGCGGTCGGCCCGCGCGGGGCGAAACGTTCCTTCCTGCCAGCGGGCGAGGGTGTAGACGAGGTCGGCCAGCCGGTTCAGGTAGGGCACGACCTGGCTGTCGGCCTCGAGCCAGCTTGCGGCGGTCGCGGTGACGGCTCTCCGCTCGGCCCGCCGCACGACCGTGCGCGCCAGGTCCAGCGCGGCGGCGACGCGCCCTTCGCCCGGGAGGACGAACTCCTGGGGCGGGTCGTAGCGGGCGGTCACGTCGTCGATGATCGGTTCCAAGGCACCGACCATCTCCACCGAGACGCGCTGGGCCGGGGCGAGACGGGCCCGCCGATCGGGCGCCGTCGCGAGCTCGGCGCCGACGACGAAGAGCTCGCGTTGCAGCCGGACGAGCAGCGCGTCGAGCTCACCACCGGGTTCGGCCTCCGCGCGGGCGAGGCCGAGCGCGGAGACGGACTCGTCGACGTCGCCGTAGGCCTCGGGCCCCGGCCCGTCCTTCGCGACGCGACCACCGTGGAACAGCCCGGTCGTCCCGTCATCACCGGTGCGCGTGTACACCTTCATCGAGGCCCCGAGTCTACGACCACCGGCTCGTCCGCCACGTGGTCCCGCGGCGCCGATCAATGTGTGGTCGATACGGACCCGCCCTCCACTACCCTCGGTCCCCGATGTCCGACTTCCTCGCCGCTCTCGCCGAGCGGGTGCTCGTCTTCGACGGAGCGTTCGGCACCTGGGTCCAGAACCACGACCTGGGCCCCGACGACTTCGGCGGCGAGACCCTCGAAGGCTGCAACGAGCACCTCGTGCTCACGCGCCCCGACCTCATCGCCGATCTGCACTCCGAGTTCTTCTCGGTCGGCGTCGACGCGGTGGAGACGGCCACGTTCGGGTCCTTCCCGATCGTGCTGGCCGAGTACGACATCGCGGAGAAGACCGTCGAGATGAACGAGGCCGCGGCCCGCATCGCCCGCGAGGTCGCCCACGGCTTCTCGACCCCCGAACGACCGCGCTTTGTGATCGGGTCGATGGGGCCGGGCACCAAGCTGCCGTCGCTCGGCCACATCCGGTTCGCCGAGCTGCGCGACGCGTACGTTCCCCAGGCCGAAGGCCTGCTGCGCGGCGGCGCCGACGTGCTCCTCGTCGAGACCGTCCAAGATCTCCTGCAAGCCAAGGCCGCGCTCGTCGCGTGCCGCCGGGCCATGGCGAGCACCGGCATCGAGGTGCCACTGGCGGTACAGGTCACCATGGAGACCACGGGTCGCATGCTGATCGGATCCGAGATCGGCGCGGCGCTCACGGCGCTCGAGGCGATGCAACCCGACGTGATCGGACTGAACTGCGCCACGGGTCCGGCGGAGATGACCGAGCACCTCCGCTACCTGTCGCAACACGCGCGTCCATTCCTGAGCTGCCTGCCGAACGCGGGCCTCCCCTCGATCGTCGAGGGTCGCACCCACTACGACCTCACCCCCACCGAGCTGGCCGACGCGCACGAGCGCAACGTCACCGAGCTCGGCATCAACATCGTCGGTGGCTGCTGCGGCACGACACCCGAGCACCTCCGTGCGGTGGTCGAGCGGCTCGGCGAGGGCCGAGTCGCCGCGCCCCGCCAACCCGAGTTCGAACCCGGCTGTTCGTCGATCTACAGCTCGGTGCCGTTCCATCAGGAGCTCGCGTACCTCGCAGTCGGCGAACGCACGAACGCCAACGGCTCGAAGCGGTTCCGCGAGGCGATGCTCGAAGCGGACTGGGACACCTGCGTGAAGATGGCGCGCGACCAGATCAAGGAAGGCGCGCACGTCCTCGACGTGTGCGTCGACTACGTCGGGCGCGACGGCACCGAGGACATGGACGAGATTGCGAGCCGCTTCGCAACCCAGGCCGCGTTGCCTCTGGTGTTCGACTCGACCGAACCGGAGGTGCTGGAGGCCGGCCTGCAACGTTCGGGCGGCAAGGCCATCCTCAACTCTGCCAACCTGGAGGACGGCGAGGCCGAGGGATCACGGCTGGATCGCGTGTTCCGCCTGGCCCGCGAGTACGGCGCGGCGGTGATCTGCCTCGCGATCGACGAGGAGGGCCAGGCCCGCGACGCGGCGTGGAAGCTGCGGGTGTGCACGCGGATCTATGACCTCGCGGTGCACCGCTACGGCATGGAGCCGTCGGACCTGATCTTCGACGCGCTCACGTTCCCGCTCGGCTCGGGTCAGGAGGACCTGCGCCGTGACGGCATCGAGACCATCGAGGCCATCCGGGCGATCAAGACCGAGCTGCCCGAGGCGTCGACGATCCTCGGTCTGTCGAACGTGAGCTTCGGGCTGAAGCCGGCGTTGCGCCATGTGCTGAACAGCGTGTTCCTGGCTGAGTGCCGCCAGGCCGGCCTCGACAGCGCCATCGCCCATGCGGCGCGCATCATGCCGATGCACAAGATCGACGACCACGTCCGTGAGGTGACCCTCGACCTCATCTACGACCGCCGCCGTGACGGCTACGACCCGCTCACCGAGCTGCTCGAGCTGTTCGCCGACGTCGACGCCTCGGCCATCGAGGAGGAGGACCGCTCCGGCTGGACGGTCGAGGAGCGTTTGTCACACCGCATCATCGACGGTGACCGCGACGGTCTCGAAGCCGATCTGGAGACCCAGCTCACGACCCGGCCGGCGCTGTCCATCGTGAACGAGGTGCTGCTCGAAGGCATGAAGGTCGTGGGTGACCTCTTCGGCCGCGGGGAGATGCAGCTCCCGTTCGTGCTCCAGAGCGCGGAGACGATGAAGGCCGCGGTCGCGTACCTGGAGCCGCACATGGACCGCGCCGAGGGCACCAGCAAGGGCGTGTTCGTGATCGGCACCGTCAAGGGTGACGTGCACGACATCGGCAAGAACCTCGTGGACATCATCCTCACCAACAACGGCTACGAGGTGCACAACATCGGCATCAAGGCGCCGCTGCAGACCTTCGTCGACAAGGCCAAGGAGGTGAACGCCGACGCGATCGGGATGAGCGGGCTGCTCGTGAAGAGCACCCTCATCATGCGCGAGAACCTCCAGGCCCTGAACGAGCTCGGCCTCGCCGAGACGCCGGTGATGCTCGGCGGTGCCGCGCTGACCCGCAACTACGTGGAACGGGACCTGCGGGAGATCTTCGACGGTCGCCTGTTCTACGGCAAGGACGCCTTCGAGGGCCTGCACACCATGGAAAAGCTCATGGACGGCAAACGCGCCGGGACCCTCGCGCCCGAGTTCGGGCGCGAGCCCGGCGGACGAGACCTGCCGGCCCGTAGGTCACGGCGTGGTGACGCTGGCGACGATGTCGAGATCCCGGCTCGGTCCGATGTTGCGACCGACGCGGTCGTCTTCACCCCGCCGTTCCTCGGCTCCCGCGTCGCCAAGGGCGTGTCGCTCGACGAGATCGTCGGCTACGTCAACGAGACCGCGTTGTTCCGCAACCAGTGGCAGTTCCGGCCCGACAAGTCGATCGGTGAGACCGACACGGATTTCAAGGAGCGGCTCCGAGCGACACTGGCCGAGGAGCTGGGCAAGGCCAAGGCCGGCGACTGGCTCGTGCCGTCGGTCGTGTGGGGCTACTTCCCCGTCAACGCCGACGGCAACGAGCTCATCGTGTGGCGCGACGAGAATCGCCGCGAGGAGCGGACGCGGTTCACGTTCCCGCGCCAGCACAAGGACCGGTTCCTCTCGATTCCCGACTTCTTCCGTTCGGCGGCGTCCGGTGAGGCCGACTACGCCGGTTTCACCGTGGTCACCATGGGCCAAGCGGCCACCGAGCACGAACGCGAGCTGTTCGCCGAGGACCGCTACCAGGAGTATCTCCTCGCGCACGGCCTGTCGATCGAGACCACCGAGGCGCTCATGGAGCTATGGCACAAGCGGATGCGCGAGGAGTGGGGTTTCGTCGATGAAGACGGGCCGACGGTGACGGGCCTGTTCCGCCAGAAGTACCGGGGCTCGCGCTACTCGTGGGGTTATCCGGCGTGTCCCGATCTCGAGGACCAGGCCAACCTCATCGAGCTCCTCGATCCGGCCCGCATCGGAGTGACCCTCACCGAGGAGTTCATGTTCGACCCCGAACAGACCACCGCGGCCATCGTCGTTCCCCACCCCGAAGCCAAATACTTCGTGACCTAGCGATGGAGCTCGTCGGCCTGCGCGGGGCGGTGGACGGCCACCACCCCGCCGCTCGACCATCTCCGCGTCATGATGCTATGA
>Ga0075530_1000800_pt1 | contig 15086 bp, 14 predicted proteins | sample NGEPerD_2_FD_75101 | JGI IMG/M metagenome (GOLD analysis project Ga0075530, IMG submission 75101) | Arctic peat soil microbial communities from the Barrow Environmental Observatory site, Barrow, Alaska, USA - NGEE PermafrostL1-D | ecosystem: Environmental > Terrestrial > Soil > Wetlands > Peat ...
ACCTGCAGGCGCTTGGATAGCGCTCCGCCGCCGGTTCCGGGGACGTCGGAGACCGTCGGGGCGCTCAGGGTGAGCAGGCCGCCGGACTTCCCGCGGTTGACCACCGTGACGGTGCCGTCGGTGCTCTGGCCCGGCTCCAGGTCGGAGACCTCGAGCACGGTGCCGGCGGGACCGTGGCCCGCGGTCACCGATCCGGACAGCGGGCCCACCTGTATACCCGCCTGAGGTGCGGCACCGGACCCACCCGTGCCCGAGGCGATGGCGACGGCCACGACCGACAGGACGGAGGCGGTGGCGGCGTACAGGACGCGCCCGATGAAGCTTGTCCGCGAGAAACGGCCCATCACAACCCCATCGGCCAGATGAGGGTGCCGACTTGAGCAGTGCCGGCCCGGGCCAGGCCCGGAGTGGCCGAGCCCCCGCCTATCGTGGTCGCGGTGAGTTCGATCCCCTACAGCATCCGGCGCTCCGAGCGGGCCCGGCGCGCCCGCATCCAGGTGTCCGCCGAGGGTGTGGAGGTGGTGGTACCCCGGCGGCTGCCCATGCGCGACGTGGAGCCGTTCGTGGAGGAGAAGCGCGCCTGGATCGAGCGCACCCTGCGCCGCATGCGCGAGGCGGAGGAGGAGTTCGCCCCCGCGCGGCTCGCAGCCGGGGGAGAGGTGCCCTACCTGGGCGAGCGGCTGACCCTGAAGGTGCATGTGGAGCCGGGCCGCGTACGCGCCCACGTGGCGCGCCGAGACGAGGCACTGGAGGTGCGCGTTCGGGCTCCTGGAGCGGAAACGCTGCGCCACGCCCTGGAGCGCTGGTATCGCCGTCGCGCGCGCGAGGAGATAGCGTCGCGGCTGGATGCCGCGGTCACGCGGGCGGGGCGCCGCTACAACGGGTTGCAGATACGCGGCCAGCGCAGCCGCTGGGCGAGCTGCTCGTCGAACGGCGCCATGAGCTTCAACTGGCGGCTGCTGCTTGCGCCGTCTGAGATCCTGGACTACGTGGTCGAGCACGAGGTGGTCCACCTCGAGGTGCACGACCATTCCGAGCGCTTCTGGGAGCTGTTGGGGTCGAGCTCGGCGGACTGGGAACGCCACGAAGCCTGGCTACGCCGTCACGGGCACAGCCTGAGGCTCTAGCAAGCGGTCGCGGGGTCCAAGAGGCCTTGAAGACTTACGAATAGTTAGCTATAATTCTCGTCCATAACGACTAGGAAGGGATCCAGAACTGGCTGCCACCAAGACGACAACCCCGGAAGTGACCACCGACTCGCTGCAGCTCTTCTTCCGCGAGGCCGCGCGCCATCCCCTGCTCACCGCCGAGGAGGAGATCGAGCTGGCCAAGCGCATCGAAATGGGCGACCTGGCGGCCAAGGACCGCATGATCAACGCAAACCTGCGTCTGGTCGTGTCGATCGCGCGCAAGTTCCAGGGCCAGGGGCTCCCGCTCTCCGACCTCATCCAGGAGGGCATGCTCGGCCTGATCCGGGCGGTGGAGAAGTTCGACTGGCGCAAGGGGTTCAAGTTCTCCACTTACGGCACCCTATGGGTGCGACAGGCCATCGGCCGCGGGCTGGCCAACACCAGCCGCACCGTCCGCCTGCCCGTGCACATCGAAAGCCTGGCTCGCAAGATCGGCGACCGCGAGCGCGAGCTCGGGGCGCAGCTCGGCCGCGAGCCCACTGACGAGGAGATCGCCGACTCGCTCGCCATGACTCTCGAGGAGGTCCAGGACATCCGTGCCGCGGACCGCAACCCCACCAGCCTCGACAAGGGCGTCGGTGAGGACGCGGATGCCGCCCTCGGCGATCTGATCGCCGACGACGGCGAGACCCCCGATGAGGAGGTCGCCAACGACGAGAGCAGGCTCAAGGTCCTGCGCGTGGTCTCCGAGCTGCCCAGCCCCGACCGGGACGTGCTCACGCTGCGCTACGGCCTGGGCCGCGACGGCGAGGAGGTGGCGCTGCGTGAGACCGGGCGCCGGCTCGGCTTCTCCGCCGAGAACGTGCGTCAAATAGAAGACCGCGCGTTGCGAAGGTTGGCTGAAGACGGCGAGCTCGCCGCTCTGCGGAACGCGGCGTAAGAACTCAGTCGACAGCCGACTGTCGACTTCTTACTCCCACCGGAACCCGCGAACCGCCAGCACAACGCCTGTGCCAGCCCATAGTCCGACCACGGCCAGAGCGCCGAGGTGCTCGCCCAGGCCGGCGCCGGTCACGATCGCGCCCGAGAGGCCGTCGACCACGTGCTTGAGCGGAAGCGCCTCGGCGGCGGCCTCGAGCGCTGGAGGCAGGCTCTCGCTGGAGTAGAAGACGCCCGAGACGAACATCACCGGCAGGAAGATCGCGTTCACGTAGGCGGCGGCCGAGTCGAAGTTGGGGATCACATGCGACAGGGCGATGCCCAGCGAGCCGAACGCGACAACGCCCGCGCCCGTGAACGCGATCAGGGCGATCCAGTCCCGCGGCCAGCTCACGTCATAGAGGAGGTGGCCGATCGCGACCACCACCAGCACCTGCACGAAGGCGTTGGCCACGGCGCTGCCCAGGAACCCCGCGAGGTATGACGTAGTGGGCATGGGCGTGCCCCGCAGGCGCTTGAGGATGCCCTGCTCGCGCAGGAAGGTGAGGTTGAACGCCATCGCGTTGAACGTGGTGGCCATGATGCTCAGGCCGGCTATGCCCGGGATCAGGATCTCGAGCCGGTCGTCGTCACCCCCGTAGACCGACGCCACCAGCACCAGCAGCACCAGCGGCAGCACGAAGCTGAAGAAGGCCGCGCTGGGGTTGCGCCAGAACAGCTTGCGCTCCAACCGGAACTGCTGCCAGGCGAGCGCGATCGGGCTCATCTGTCGTCCTCCGCAGTGAGCTCGAGGTAGACCTCCTCGAGCGTGGGGCGAGCCACCTCGAGGGCGTGCAGGCGCTCGCCGCGGGCCAGAGCGTCGCCGGTCAGGCGGTGCAGGAGGTCGGTGGGGTCCTCGGTCTGGTGCTCCACCCTGCGGCCCTGCGACTCGTACGACACGCGGTATCCCGCGCTGGCCGGCGTGAGCGAGTCGGGTGCGCCCTCGGCCACGATCTGGCCGTCCTTCACGATCGCCACGCGGTCGGCGAGCGCCTGTGCCTCGTCGAGGTAGTGGGTGGTGAGCAGCACGGTCTTGCCCAGCTCGCGGAGCGTGCGCACCACGTCCCAGGCGGTGCGCCTGGCGGCGGGGTCGAAGCCGGTCGTGGGCTCGTCGAGGAACACCAGCTCGGGGTCGCCCACGAGCGCCAGCGCGAGGTCCAGCCGCCGGTGCTGGCCGCCGGACAGGCGGTTGGAGCGCGTGCCGGCGCTCTCCGACAGCCCGACCATCGAGATGGTCTCGCTCGGATCGCGGGGGGTCGGGTAGGCCTTGGCCATGTGCGACACGGCCTCGTGCACGGTCAGCCGGGGATAGAACCCCGCGCTCTGCAGCACTATGCCCACTCGCTGCTTGAGGTCGCGCTCGCCCGCGGCGGGATCGGACCCCAGCACGCTCGCCTCGCCGCCCGAGCGCTCGCGGTAGCCCTCGAGGATCTCGACGGTGGTGGTCTTGCCCGCGCCGTTGGGGCCGAGCAGGCCGAAAACCTCGCCGCGTTGCACCGTGAACGACACGCCCCGCACGGCCTCCACGGCGCCGTAGCTCTTGCGCAGGTCAGACACCTCTATCGCCGGCGAGGCCACGCACCTGACTATGCCAGGGGTGGCTCCGGGCGTATGAGTGGGGCGGTCGGAGCCCGGCGCCGGTTACAGTCTTGGGTCGGTTGGCTAGTAACGAGGAAGGGAAGGAAGATCACGAGGGTCTAGGTTTCGCGCGGATAGCCGCGCTCGCTGGCGTGCTCGCAGCCGCCGCGCTGGTGGCCTTCCTGCTGTTCGGGGGAGGGGGCGGCTACGAGGTGACCGCCCGGTTCCTCAACGCCGGGCAGCTCGTGAAGGGCAACGTGGTCCAGATCGGCGGCGCGCCGGCGGGAAGCGTGAGCTCGATCAAGATCACGCCCGACGGCCGGGCCGACGTGAAGTTCACCGTCGAGGATCGCTTCACGCCACTGCCGGAGGGCACGCGCGCGGTGGTCAAGCAGCAGTCCCTGTCGGGGATCGCGAACCGCGTCGTGGACATCGAGCTCGGCGACGGTGACGGTAAGGGGATTCCCAGCGGCGGGCTGATCGGGCCGGATGACACCGACGTGGCGGTGGAGCTCGACGAGATCTTCAACCTCTTCGACCCCGTGGCCCGCGTCGCGGTCCAGGACTTCTTCAAGGGCTCGCGCAGGATGCTCGAGGGGCGCGGGCAGGAGCTGAACCGGGGCACCAAGTACCTCAACCCCTCGCTCTCCACATCTCGCCGCCTGTTCGGCGAGCTGGCGCGCGACGAGGTGCTGCTGCGCGACTTCCTCACCGACTCGTCGAACCTCGTCGGGGCTCTCGCCGAGCGGCGCTCAGACCTCACCGGAGCGGTGGGCAACCTCAACCGCACCTTCGGCGCGCTGCGCAGCGAGAAGAGCGCGCTGGCGGAGTCGGTGGAGCGCCTGCCGCCGTTCATGCGGCGCGCGAACACCACGTTCGTGAACCTGCGCGCGGCACTCGACGACGTGGACCCGCTGGTGGACGCCTCCGAGCCGGTGGCCAAGCGCCTGCAGCCTTTCCTCGCGGAGGCGCGCGGCTTCGCCGCTGACGCCGAGCCCACCGTGCGCGACCTCAGCGTGACCATCCGCCGGGCGGGCGCAGGCAACGACCTGATCGACTTCGCCAAGAGCTTCCCGCCGCTGGCGCGCACCGCGCTCCAGGCGCGCCAGATCCACGGCGCCCGGCGCGAGGGGGCCTTCCCCGAGACCGTGAAGGCCCTCAACGGAGCTGCGCCCGAGATTGCCTTCGGGCGCCCCTACACGCCCGACTTCGTGGGATGGCTGGACGACTTCTCCACGTCGGGCGCCTATGACGCCCTGGGCGGCTTCTCCCGCGCCGGCATCTCGTTCGACGAGATCCTGGCCGGCGGCCAGCCGGTGAAGGGCGGCCAGTTCAAGCGCTGCCCGGGTGGCGCGGACGTGGCGGCATCGGACGGATCGAACGTGCTGTCGGCCTCCGAGCAGGCCGCGCTCGACTGCCGCGAGTCCGATCGAGGAGCGGGACCGTGAGGCGCGTGGCCGCGGCCCTGATGGTCGTGCTTGTGGTGGCGGGCGGCGTGGTACTCGCAGCCGCAAGCGGCGACAAGCCGACCGGCACCAAGTACAGGGCCGTGTTCGACAACGCCTTCGGGCTCACCAAGGGCGGTGACCTCAAGATCGCCGGCGTGCGCGCAGGGCAGACGACCGGCTTCAAGGTCTCGCGCCAGAAGCCGCGCAAGGCGGTCGTGGAGTTCGAGATCTCCGAGCCGGGCGTTGGTGAGCTGCGCGAGGATGCCCGCTGTGAGATCAGGCCGCAGTCGCTGATCGGCGAGTACTTCGTGGACTGCCAGCCGGGCAGCTCGAAGAAGGCGCTGAAGCCGGGCGGCACGATCGACGTGGAGAACACGAGCTCGACGATCCCGGTGGACCTCGTGAACAACGTGCTGCGCCGCCCCTATCGCGAGCGACTGCGCCTGATCATCGCCGAGCTGGGCACCGGTCTTGCCGGCCGTGGCGAGGACCTCGGCGAGGTCCTCCGTCGCGCCCATCCGGGGCTGCGCGAGACGAGCAAGACGCTTCGGATCCTTGGAGACCAGAGGCGCACCATCAAGAAGTTCATCACCGACGCCCAGGTGGTCACCGAACAGCTCGAGAATCGCAAGGCGGACGTGGCCAGGTGGGTGGTGGAAGCCGGCGACACCGCCACGATCACCGCCTCGCGCCGAGCCGATCTGCAGCGCAACTTCGCGCTGCTGCCGGCCACGCTGGACGAGCTGGAGCCCTACATGGCCCGGCTTGGCGAGCTCGCGGACGAGCAGATCCCGCTGCTGGCGGACCTCGAGACCGCCGCGCCCGACCTCGACACCTTCCTCGCCCGCCTCGGCCCCTTCTCCGAGGCCTCCCGTCCCGCCTTCCGCGGTCTGGGCAAGTCATCGGTGGCCGGATCGAAGGCCTTCGCCGCGACAGACGAGGAAGTGGCCAAGCTGCGCGAGCTCGCGGGCAACGCGCCGGGCCTGGCCAAGCCGCTGCGCCAGCTGCTCGTGACGCTCGACGATCGCAAGCGCGCGGTGGAGAACGATCCGCGGGCCAAGGCCACCGCCCCGCCGGCCCCCGACAAGACCGCCATCCGCGGCAGCGGCGGATTCACCGGCTTCGAAGGCCTGTGGGACTACTTCTTCTGGCAGGGCCTCGCCATCAACGGGCGCGACGACATGGGCCACGTGCTGAAGATCATCGGCATCGAGGATCCCGACTGCACGCCCTACTACGCGACGGATGAGGGCGAAGAGGAGACGTTCAAGCGCTGCAACCAGTTCCTCGGTCCCGATCAGCCCGGCGTGACCACGCCCGATCCGGTGGCCGGCGGCAGCGCATCCGCCTCCACTGCGACGAAGATCCGCTCGGCGGCCGCCCCCCGTTCCGAGCGCGAGAGCGACAGCCCCGAGGACATGGCCCGCAAGCTGTTCCACCAGCTGCCCGGTACCGACGACCAGGCGGCCCCCAAGGCGCCCGCGCCCTCGGTGCCTCAGGCGCCGTCCGCCACCAGCCCGACCCCGACCCAGGACCGGCAAGCCCCCCTCCTGGACTACCTGCTGGCGCCATGAGGAGCAACCGCGGAACATCGATCGTCGCCAGCCCCGTGCTCGTGGGCGCCGTCACGGTGCTCGTGGCGATCATCGCCGTCTTCATCGCCTACAACGCCAACGCCGGCCTGCCCTTCGTGCCCACCTACGACCTCAAGGCCGAGGTGCCCAACGGCGCCAAGCTCGTGGAGGGCAACGAGGTGCGCCTCGGCGGCTACCGGGTGGGCGTGGTGGACAAGATCACGGCCCGGCGGGAGGGCAAGGGGGCCGAGGAGCGCTCGGTGGCCGTGCTGGAGATGAAGCTCGACAAGACCGCCGAGCCGCTTCCGGTGGACACCGCCATCGCGATCCGCCCACGGTCGGCGCTCGGCCTGAAGTACGTGGAGATCACGCCGGGGCGCTCCAAGAAGCTGCTCGAGACGGGCGACACGGTGAAGCTGGCCAGCGGCGTGGCCGACACCGAGCAGCCCGAGGACCTCGAGGACGTGCTGTCCACCTTCGACGCGGAGACGCGCGAGGCGTCGCGCGTTGGCCTCGAGGGCTTCGGCACCGCGCTGGCCGGACGGGGCGGATCGATCAACGAGGCCATCTCCTCCCTCAACCCGCTGCTGCGCGAGCTCACCCCGGTGATGCGCAACCTCAACGATCCCGCCACCGAGCTCGACGGCTTCTTCCGCGGGCTCGGCGCCGCGGCCGGCGAGGCGGCCCCAGTGGCGCGCGAGCAGGCAGAGCTGTTCACCAACATGGCCGACACCTTCGACGCGTTCTCGCGCGACCCCGAGGCGCTGCGCCAGACCATCGAGGAGGGGCCGCCCACACAGGTCACCGCCATTCGCTCGTTCCGCGCGCAGCGCCCGTTCCTCGCCGACTTCGCCGACCTCTCCCGGCGCCTGCGGCCCGCGGCGCGGGAGCTGCCGCGTTCGCTTCCGGCGATCAACGCCGCCCTCGCCACCGGCACCCCCGTGTCGCGCCGCGTGCCCCAGCTCACGGACGACCTGGCCGGGCTGTTCGGCGAGCTGCAGGATCTTGGCGAGAACCCCAACACCCTGCTCGCCCTGCGAGATCTCGACCAGACCATCGACGTCGCGCGCCCCGGCGTCCGGTTCATCGCGCCCTACCAGACGGTCTGCAACTACGCCGTCTACTTCTTCAACCCGCTTGGCACCCACATCTCCCAGCCGGGTGGTGGCGGCACAGTTGAGCGGATCCTGCTCAAGCAGGCCGACCGCGAGCAGGCCAACCCGCTCACGGCCCGCAGCGCCTCGCGCCCCGTAGATACCCCGACGCCCCAGGAGCCCGGTCCCAACGCGCCGGCGGCACTGCATACCCAGTACGGCGGGCCGGCCGTGGACTCGAGCGGCCGCGCCGACTGCCAGGGCGGCCAGACGGGCTACCCGACCGGGCGCCTCGCCGCAGACGCGCGCTACGCCGGCCAGCCCGGTGGCCAGAACGTGGTGCTCGACGCCGACACCCCGGGCCTGCGCGGCGGCACCTTCAAGTCTCGCCAGCTCGGCATCGACAGCCTGAAGGACGTGCCCTAGCCATGGGCCTCTTCAACCGCAAGCGCCGTCATCCGGGCAACACGGGCATGTCGCCGTTCAAGGCGGGCCTGATCGCGATCCTCCTGATCGTCGTGGGGTCGTACTTCGGCTTCACCAAGAGCAACCCGTTCTCGAGCCCGTACAAGCTCACCGCCGTCTTCGAGAACGCGAACAGCATCAAGCGCAATTCTCCCGTCCGGATCGCCGGCGTGGAGTCGGGCAAGGTGTCGAAGGTCGAGGTGATCGACGGCAAGACGGGCGCCGCCCGCGTGGAGATGGAGATCAAGGAGACCTCCCTCCCGATCCACGAGGACGCCGAGCTGAAGATCCGGCCGCGGATCCTGCTCGAGGGCAACTTCTTCGTGGACCTGAGGCCGGGCTCACCCAATGCGCCTGTGCTCGGGGACGGCGAGAAGCCGATCCCCATGAGCCAGACCGCGCAACCGGTGCAGCTGGGGGAGATCCTGTCCGTGCTCAAGGCCGACGTTCGCGGGGACCTCCGCACCCTGCTCGCCGAATTCTCGCTCAAGGGCCTGGGCGGAGGGGGCGCGGAGGGCTTCAACGACGCGATCCCGTTCTTCGAGCCCGCCTACAAGAGCACGTCGCTCGCCAACGATGCCCTCCTCGGCGTGGATCCCACGCGCGACCTGCGGCGAGTGCTCAAGGGCCAGCAGGGCGTGGCTGAGGCGCTCACGGTGGACGAGCCGGCCCTCAAGAATCTCGTGACCGACCTCAACACGGTGGCCGGCGCCGTCGCCCGCGAGGACGAGTCGCTGCGCGCGGCGATTCCGGCGCTGCGAGACACGCTGAAGGTGGGGTCGCCCGCGCTGGCCTCGCTCAACTCTGCGCTGCCACCGCTGCGCGCCTTCGCGAAGGAGGCGCTGCCGGGCGTGCGCTCTTCCGACGAGACGATCGATGCCGCGCTGCCCTTCCTGCGCCAGGCGCGCGCCCTGGTGGGCCCTGACGAGCTCCAGGGCACGGCCGCGGAGCTGCGCCGCCAGATCCCCAACGTGGTGCGCCTCAATCGCAGGCTGATCCCCTTCCTGGGTCAGCAGCGCGCGTTGGCCTCGTGCACGAACGAGGTGCTCGTGCCGTACTCGCGAACAGCGATCCCGTCGGGCGAGTCCGGCAACAGCGGCTCCCTGGTGCGCGAGCAGATCCAGCGCAGCTTCGTGGGACTGTCCGGCGACAGCCGCACCAGCGACGCCAACTCGCCGTACTTCCGCGTGCAGGCCGTGCCGCCGCAGGAGCTCGCCGCGGGTCAGGTGCAGCCCGTTCCGCCGACCGACCCCACCGTTCCGCCGCCCCATCGCCCCGATGTGCCGTGCGAGACGCAGGACGTGCCCAACCTCAATGCCCCGCAGGGAGCGACCGCGGAGTTCACGACCTCCGCCGGCAGCCCCGTTCCGGGCGCCCCCGGGGTTCCGGGCGTCGACCTGCCCCTTCCCCGTAAACAGGCTCAACTGAAGACGATCATGCAGCGCTACCTGCGCAGCGACGAATACGAGCGCCTCGTGGCGCGTGCGCGGAAGGCGGAGAAGCGGTGAGGCGCGCGATTGGCAAGTACTGGCGGGATGCGGTCGCGCTGCTCGCGCTGGTCATTCTCGCGGTGGGAATCGGCGGCTACATCCTCTCCCAGCAGCGGCTGCGGTTCCCGTTCGTGGAGGACAAGCCGCAGGTGATCAAGGTCGAGCTCGAGGACGCGCAGGCGGTGACCCCCGGCCAGGGCCAGACCGTTCGGGTGGCGGGCGTGGAGATCGGCGCCATCGGGAAGGTCAACGTGGAGGACGGCATCGCCGTCGTGGACATGGAGATCTCGCCGGAGTACAACGGCCTGATCCGCCAGGACGCCACCGTGCTCCTGCGACCCAAGACGGCCCTGAAGGACATGCTGCTCGAGGTGGACCCCGGTGAGGGCCGCCCCGTGCCCGACGGTGGCCGCCTCCCGGTGGCCAACACCTCCCCGGACATCGACCCGGACGAGATCTTCGCGTCGCTGGACACAGATACCCGCAGCTACCTCAAGATCCTCGTCAGCTCGGGCGGCCAGGGGCTGGAGGGCCATGGCGAGGATCTGCGCAAGACGCTGCTGCGGCTGGAGCCGCTGCACCGCGACCTCGCGCGCCTCAACGGAGCGGTGGCGGACCGGCGCGCCAGCCTCAAGACCCTGATCCGCGACTACGGCGAGATCGTGCAGGAGCTGGATGGCAAGGACAAGGAGCTGGTACGCCTCGTGCGTGGATCCAACCAGGTGTTCTCGGCGCTGGCCGCGGAGGAGTCCAACGTCTCGGCCACCGTGAACAAGCTGCCGGGGGCGCTGCGCCAGAGCGCGTCCACGCTCGCCAAGGTGGACACGCTGGGCGACCGTCTCGGGCCGGCGCTCAACGCGCTGCGCCCGCCCTTCAGGCGCCTGGATGAGACCAACGCGGCCGTGCGCCCGTTCGTGACCGAGGCGGCGCCGATCGTGCGTGACCAGATCCGCCCGTTCACCCGTCGCGCGAAGCCGTACATCGCCAACCTCGGCGCTGCGTCGCGCGATACGTCGCGTGCCCTGCCCGACCTCACCAGCTCGCTCTCAGAACTCAATCGGTTCTTCAACATCGGTGCCTACAACCCCGGCGGGGCAGAGGGACTATCCGGGGACATACAGCGCGACCGCGACCGCGAAGAGGGCTACCTCTACTGGCTGGCGTGGACCGCGCAGAACGGCGTCTCGCTGTTCAACACCTCCGACGCCAACGGGCCCTTCCGCCGCCTCACCCTGTGTGGCGCGAGCGTGCCATCGGCGGCCTCGCAGCTGACGGGAGCGATCGAGCAGCTGGTCGAGAATGATCCCGCGCAGATCGCCCAGGCGCCTGAGATCCTCAACACCATCGCGTCCTCCGGCTTCGGGACGTGTGAGTTCTAGTGGTCAAGGAAACGCCCAGCGTCGGCCGCATCGCCGCGATGGTGGGCTTCACGCTCTCCTGCGTGGGGATCCTGCTGTTCCTCTGGCTGTCATTCGGCGGCACCATCCCGCTGCGCCCCGAGGCCTATCGCTTCACGGCCGCCTTCCCCGAGGCCTCGACGCTGGTCGAGGAGGCAGACGTGCGCCTGGCCGGCGTGAACGTGGGCAAGGTCAAGACACGCGAGCTGGCCAAGGATGGCGGCCGCTCGGTGGTGGAGATCGAGCTGACCGAGGCCTACGCGCCGATCCCGCGCGACACCAAGGCGATCCTGCGCCAGAAGACGCTGCTGGGCGAGACCTACGTGGAGCTCACGCCGGGCGACCCCGAGGCGGGGATGCTGGGAGACGGCGAACGCCTGCCGCGTTCCAACGTGAAGCTCACGGTGGAGCTCGACGAGATCTACCGCATCTTCGATGAGTCCACGCGCAAGGACTTCCGCGGCTGGGTCAAGGAGGGTTCGGTGGCCGTGGCCGGCGACTACGCCGAGGATCTCAACGACGCGATCGGCAACCTCGCGCCGTTCGCCACCGACGGCGCCCGCCTGCTCACGATCCTCGACGACCAGAAGGGTGCGGTGCGGGGGGTGGTCCGGGACACGGGCCGCGTGTTCAACGCCCTGGCCGCCGAGGAGGGCCAGCTGCAGGGCCTGATCCAGAACGGCAACGAGACCTTCGACGCCCTGGCCTCGCGCGACGACGCGCTCGCCGACACCTTCCAGGTGTTCCCCACCTTCCTGCGCGAGACGCGCTCCACGCTTGGCCGCCTGGAGACCTTCGCCCGCGATACCCGCCCGCTCGTGAACGACCTCAAGGGACCCGCCGACGACCTCGGCCCGACGGTGCGCGACCTCGGCGACCTCGCACCCGATCTCCAGCAGCTCTACCGCGACCTCGACCCCCTGATCGTCGCGGGCAACCGCGGCCTGCCCCAGGGCGAGCGCTTCCTGCGAGGCTCCCAGCCGGTATTCACCGCGCTGCACAACTTCCTGCCCGAGCTCAACCCGATCCTCGCCTACCTGAGCTTCAGCCGCCAGCAGGTGGCCCAGTTCATAACGGTGGGCGGCGCTGCACTCGCGGGCAACGGCACCGGCGGCTACCAGGCACCCCGTGGTGCCGAGCACTGGCTGCCGCAGATCGCGCTGATCGACGGCCAGTCGTTCTCGCGCAATACCAGCCGGCCCTCCACCGACCGCGGAAACGCCTACGTCCAGCCCAACGCCTACCAGCGTTCGATTCCGCTTGGCGTGATCGAGAGCATCGACTGTCCCAATGGCGAGCAGCGCGATCCCAAGGACACTGCGGCGCCCGGCCCGCTCGCCTTCACCAACGCGGGTGCCGAGCCGCCCTGCTTCGAGGCGCCACGGTCGCTGTACCAGAACCAGAAGTACGCCCGGCTGCGCCGCGGGCGCGCGCCGGTGGTGCCCGCGCCCCAGGGGCGCGACGGGACCGAGCGAGCGACGCCGTGAACGAGCTCACCCGCCGGGGCCTTGTCTCCTCGGCCGCGGTGGGAGCAGCCGTGCTCGCGGCAGGTTGCGGGGACGACTCCAACGATCCGGCCGAGGGGCCGCCGCGCGCGGACCTCGACATCGTGAACTACGCCCTGACGCTCGAGTATCTCGAGGAGGACTTCTACGAGCAGGTGGTCCGGGCGGGCGTGCTGTCGGGACGTGAGGCGGCCCTGGCAGAGCTGATCCGCAGGAACGAGAGCGAGCACGTGGTGGCCCTGCGCACCGCCGCCAAACAGCTGGCGGGAGGCTCCAAGGATGTGGCCAAGGCTCCGAAGACCGACTTCTCGGAGGTCATCGACGGCGGGCGTGACGAGGTCATCCGCGTTGCGGCGCAGTTGGAGAACACCGGCGCCGGGGCCTACCTGGCGGAGGCCGGCCAGATCGAGAGTCCGGAGATCCTTGCCTCCGCGCTGTCCATCCACACCGTGGAGGCGCGCCACGCCGCGATCCTGAATCGGCTGGCCGGCGAGCCGCCGCTCCCGGACGGCGCCTTCGCGGTGGCGCTCGAGCGCGCCGAGGTGATGGGCCGGATCGAGAGGTACCTCGTATGAACCTCGACATCCGCGTGCCGGGAACCACCCGCCGGGAGCTGATGCTGCGCGGTGCGCTGGGCGTGGCCTCGGTCAGCGGAGTGGCGGCCGTGGGGCCCTTCGTCTCGCAGGCCCTCGGCCAGTCCGGCCGGATTGACGTGGAGATCGTGCAGTTCGCCCTCCTGCTGGAGCAGCTCGAGGCCGAGTACTACCGCCGCGCGCTGCGCGAGGTGCCCGACCTCTCGCCGCCAGTGCGTCGGCTGGCGCGGGAGATCTACGACAACGAGTCCCTGCACGTGGAGACGCTGAACCAGCTCGCCGTGCAGCTGGGCTCACAGCCCGGCGAGCCACCACAGTTCGAGTTCGGGGACGCTGTGCGCTCCGAGCAGGCCTTCCTCGGCCTCGCCCAGACGCTGGAGGACACAGGGGTGAGCGCCTACAACGGTGCGGCGCCGATGGTGGAGCAGGACGACGTGCTCGACGCCGCCGGTCAGATCGTGCAGGTGGAGGCGAGGCACGCGGCGCTGATCCGCTTCGAGCGCGGTGAGGACATAACGCCCGGGGCCTTCGACAAGGCGCTGTCCATGAGCCAGGTCCGCGCGCTCGCCAAGCCCTACATCAGCCAATGAGGAGACTCGCCGCAATCGCCCTGGTGTCGGTTTTGGCCGTCGGCGCGGCGGGCTGCGGGGAGAAGAAGAACGGTTTCGCGTCGGTGCCCGGGCTGGAGGAGGACTTCCCCGGGCAGCCTCGCGACAGCGCGCGGATCCCGATGCGAGAGATCGCGTTCGAGCCGGGACGCGTCCCGCTGCGAACAGGAGCGGAGGTCACCTGGGTGAACCGCGACCGTGTGGCCCATACGGTGACCGAGGGAACCGAGCTGAACCCGAAACTCGACTCGGGCGAGGTGGAACCGGGCGGGAGCTTCAGCCACCGTTTCGACGAGCCCGGCGACGTGGAGTACCGCTGCACGATCCACACGCAGATGCGCGGCAAGCTGCGCGTCGTGCGCTGAGGCGATCTCTTCCTAGGCGCCCGCGCCCCGGCCGCCGCGGCCCTCGCCTCCGGCGAAGCGCGCCGCGACCTGCGCGGCGGTGCCGAACGTGAGCGGCCCGCTGCGCGCCTCCAGGGCCATGCCCTCGGAGAAGGGCAGGCCGATGCCCTCGATCGCGGCGCGGCGGTCGGCGAGCATGGTGTCCTGCGGGAACCTGGCGAGCGCCTCAGCGATCTCCAGGGCCCTTTCGAGATGTGTTCCGTCGGCGACGACCTCGGTGAGCAGCCCCATCGCCTTGGCCTCCTCGGCCTCAACGATCCGCCCGGTGAGGATCATGTCGAGCGCCCGGCCGAGACCCACGATGCGCGGTAGGCGTTGTGTGCCGCCGTCGATCAACGGCACGCCGAAGCGCCGTTCGGTGAAGCCCAGCCGCGAGCCCTCGGCTGCGATCCGCAGGTCACACCACAGCGCCAGCTCCAGCCCACCGGCAAGGCACCAGCCGCCGATGGCCGCGATCGTCGGCTTGGTGGGGGTGAGGCGCGTGAAGCCAAGCGGGCCGTCGGGCAGCTCCAGCCGCGGCGCGAAGGTCTCGATCGCCTTGAGGTCGGCACCGGCGCAGAACGAAACGCCGCCGGCGCCTGTGAGCACCAGCACGCGCGCCTCGTCGTCGGCCTCGAAGCTGCGGTAGGCCTCTGTGAGCAGATCGGCGGTTGGGCCGTCGACGGCATTGCGGCGCTCCTGGCGGTCGATCGTGACGACCGCCGCGGCGCCGACCCGTTCGTAGGTGACGGCCTGCGCGGCCAAGTCAGCGGTTCTCGGCGCCGGTGAGGTTCTCGTCCACGGCGGCGTACCTGCCCGCCAGGCCGATCTGCGACCTCAGGG
>Ga0075530_1000801_pt1 | contig 15047 bp, 13 predicted proteins | sample NGEPerD_2_FD_75101 | JGI IMG/M metagenome (GOLD analysis project Ga0075530, IMG submission 75101) | Arctic peat soil microbial communities from the Barrow Environmental Observatory site, Barrow, Alaska, USA - NGEE PermafrostL1-D | ecosystem: Environmental > Terrestrial > Soil > Wetlands > Peat ...
AATGTTAGAATGTTAGAATGTTAGAATGTTAGAATGTTAGAATGTTAGAATGTTAGAATGTTAGAATGTTAGAATGTTAGAATGTTAGAATGTTAGAATGTTAGAATGTTAGAATGTTAGAATAAATTTCCGCCGGGATGGTGAGATTGGCAGACATCCGGCAAATTTTGTGAAATAATTTATTGAAATTTGAAAATTTTATATATGGGGTTGTGGCGGAATTGGCAGACGCGCTGGCTTCAGGTGCCAGTGATAGTAATATCGTGGGAGTTCGACTCTCCCCATCCCCACACAGTAAAAATTGCTTGAACAAGCTTCGCGTTCAGGTCGCTATGGGAAATTCTCTTTCCAGCACATCTTTTTACAGGTCGTAGATCAAAAGCGAATTATGCTTTATTTACAACCTTCAAATTTAATTAATAATAATCAGATCTAGAAAAAATAAATGTAGTTTTTTTGTGACTAAAACTGTCATTCTGGAGCGAACGGTAGTGAAGCGATAGAATCCCGCAACCATACACATAGTATTTTCAGTTACACTATGCGAATCTTCTTACGAGATTCTATCGTTCCGTTCCACTACACTCCAGAATGACAAATTTTTTAAAGTAGGAGAAGTCCTAGCTGTATAAAAATATTGCACAAAAAAATAAATTAAATCGTAAACAACAAAGACTCTGATCCGCCAGCTGGCGGATCAAAATAACAAATTAAAAATTAAACAATAAATATGATACAAAAAAACGAAACAAGTGCACAGCCACGAAGAAATTCTATATTTTCTTCGCGAGCAAGAACACAACAAAGAAGACCCATGGGTCATCTGCCAAGGCCTGCGGTACCACAAATAAACCAAGTAGTACACCCAGTTAAAACGGCAATACCACAAAACAAACCAACAAAATTGAGAGTTATTCCTCTGGGAGGCTTGGAAGAGGTTGGCAGAAATATGACACTATTCGAATATGATGGAGACATCATCATCGTGGATATGGGACTTCAATTTCCAGAAGAAGATATGCCTGGGATTGATTACATTATTCCCAACATCAACTATCTCAAAGGGAGAGAAAAGGATATCAAAGGAGTATTCATCACTCACGGACATATGGACCACATTGGAGCCATTCCTCATATCATGCCCAGAATCGGAAATCCCCCACTTTATACGGCTGCTCTGACGGCAGGGATTATTGAGAAAAAACAAGAAGACTATCCAAACATTAGTCCTTTGAATGTCCATGTTATTACTTTTGAAAGTAAAGTTAATGTGGGAAGATTCCGCGTTGAATTTTTTCATGTTAATCACAGTATTCCAGATGGACTAGGATTGGCAATTTATACTCCCGAAGGATTAGTCGTCTATACGGGTGATTTCAAGTTTGACAACAGCCCCATTACAGATAAGCCAGCTGACATTGGCAGAATCGCCAGTCTTGGTTCGCAAAATGTTTTGCTTTTGATGTCTGACAGTACCGGATCTGAAAATCCCGGATATTCAATCTCCGAGCAAGAAATTCAAAAAACCCTAGATGATGTTATTATGAAATCGACAGGCAGAGTGATTGCCGCCACCTTCTCATCTTTGATCAGTAGAATTCAACAAATCATTTCCATTTCGGAAAAATATGACAGGAAAGTTGCCGTTGATGGATATAGTATGAGAACTAATATTGAAATTGCCAACAAATTGGGCTATCTGAAAATCAGAAAAGGAACAATGATTCGACCCGAGCAGATGAAAAACTATCCTGATAACAAGGTTTCTTTGATGTGTACTGGAGCACAAGGAGAAGGAAATGCCGTTTTGATGAGAATCGTCAACAAAGAGCATCGCTCAGTTCAAATTAAAAAAGATGACACAGTGATTTTTTCTTCGTCCGTCGTTCCGGGAAACGAAAGAACCGTGCAAAGTCTCAAAGATCAGCTCTATAGACTAGGCGCCAATGTCGTCCATTATAAAATGATGGATGTTCATGCTGGCGGACATGCTCAAATTGAAGATTTGAAAATGATGATTAACCTAATCAAGCCAAAATATTTTATTCCAATCCATGGAAACTATTTTATGTTAAAATTGCATGCTCAAATTGCCGAAACAGTTGGCATCCCGAAAGCAAACACAATTGTATTGGGAAATGGTTCTGTCGGAGAACTAACTCGAGACTCAGCAGTCATTTCGCGAGAAAAAGTTCCCGCAAACTATGTGATGGTTGATGGACTTGGAGTCGGGGATGTGGGCAATGTTGTGTTGCGTGATCGTCAACAAATGAGTGAAGACGGAATGTTCACAGTGATTATCATCGTTGATAGCAAAACCGGAAGAATTGTCGGTACGCCAGATGTGATTTCACGCGGATTTATCTATATGAAGGGATCAAGTGGACTGATTCAAGAGGCAAAGAATAAAATAATTGATATCGTCAACAAAAAAACCGCCCCTGAACACAGTGCAAACTGGACATACGTGAAAGATAATATCAGAGATCAAATCGGTCAATTTTTGTTTACTAAAACCAAAAGAAGGCCAATGGTTCTGCCAGTTATAATCGAGGTGTAAAATTTGTTATTGCAATTATTTTCTATCAAATCGTTGGCTCCAGTCTCCTGACTGGAGTCTTTTGTGATTTCGGGAAAACTAAACAAACAAATTTATCAATAAAAAAGCAGACATTACGATGATGTCTGCGGGCTAAGAACGATAACCATTTTATATAAATGATTTTTGTTGTCGACTATTTTCTCTTCAAGATAAAAGTCTCTATTTTTTTGCATTCGTCGCAAAAATTCACTTATTTTACGACCAAGAACTTCTCCGTTCGTTTGTATTTTTATTTTCTTTTTCAATTCTGAAATTGTTAAGTTCTTATCTGCATTTTCAATAAGAGCCATTACAACTCCATCCGTTATTATATCTTCAATTTTTTTCATTATTTATATCTCCTTATGTTTATCCATATAACCTTTGGTTGTCTATGTGAAAAGCAACTTGTACTAAAAATAAATTATTTTGCATAAAGACTTCTTTACCTGAACAACCACAATCTAGGTGATAAGGACATTTATCGTTACAAGTTGTATGACATAAGATTGCAAATCTTGGATATAATTCATTTATCCTAATAATACTACCCTTATAGCCTGGCGTTTGAATTATGTCTCGAGATCCATCTTCTTTAATTCCTAGAAATAACATCTACTTAACCTCCTTGCTTTTGTTTCAATTTTTATTTTTGTTTTTTTAGCTATATAATTGTCAAAGGGCAAAATTGGCAAAATTTTTTACCCACAAAAAAATAACCTCTGAATTGAGATTATCTTTTTGTGAGAAATAAATTTGAAAAATATGAAAAACGGGTGAGCTGAAATTTGGTAATGAATTTTTCCCGAATTCTCAAGTTCATATCAAGCGTTTATTAAGATGTAATCTTTTGCTTCTTGTTCTTGAATAGAGTATATTACGAATTAACAGTTCTGTCAAATCAAATTTTGTATCCATAATATTGTTGATTATATAATCTTCAAAATCCCCTCTCTCAGACCAATTTCTGCCGATTTTCTTTGTCATTCCCTTACTGAATCAAGTTCAGCATAAATTCCAAAGGGAATCCAGGATTCAAGGAAATAAACAAATCACAAAGAGCTAGTTATATTTTCTCATTAGAGAATGCCCATCAAATACTCCTAAACATTACTAATAAAATCATTATAATTCTCAACTTCCTTATAATTAACCTCAATAATTTCAAAATGTTTTTTTGCAGATTCAATTTTAATTTTTTCCGTTGGTCTCAAATTGTTTATATCCCCTTTGGTTTCAATTACAAAATATACCTTTTCCTTGCTTTCATTTTCTTGAAAATCACGCTTTACGGTCACAATTGCCCAATCTGGGTTATATCCACCAACTGGCGTTTCAACCTTGAACCATCCTGGAAGCTTCACGAAAAGCTTGATGCGTTCATCTTCGTCAATGCTGATGGCAAATTTATGTTCAATATCAGAATCATGCACAATTGCATTATAAATTGAATGATTTACTTTCGTGACCGAGTCTTTATAGCTCGACATATCTTCAAACTGATCAACTTTATATGACTCAGAGATTAGTTCATAACTAACTTGCTGACAATCAAACAATAATTTCTCCCTAATTATTCTGACAGCTTCAAAACAAAATTTTTCAGGATGATTAACAAATGCTTGAATATTTCCAGCTTTCAAAAGAATCGAAATTATTGTCGCCCGCGTAAGTTTGGTTTCTCTCTTAATCTGCTCAATACAGTCAACAAGACGAACTTGTTTCGCACTCACAATTTCCTCTTCGCTTCCCAAAACAAATCCTTTTACACCGCTCGCATTTATATCAAGCCCGACTCTCTCAATCCGAATCTGTGGCTTCTCGATTCTAATTCCAGCAATCGCCTCTGAACAACTTTTAATTAACCTCTTCGAGTCAACTGCAACTTTATATCTCGTCTTTTTGGCAATTCGTTCCCACAATGCTATAAAATTTTCATCTTTTTCAAAACCTTTCTTTAGTTTTACCTTTTGTCTCTTTTTGGCATTATGTGGCAAAAGAGATTGATAAATTCCATCTTCTTGAAATTCACCTTGTAACTGCGAAACATAATCGGCATAACTGACATTTGCGATTACTGAAAGCAAGTTAATTCTTTTGTCAAAAATACGGTCGCCATCTTGATTGACACATAAACGCATACCGCGACCAATCTCTTGCCGTTTTTTCATGGTTGATTGAGTTTCATTGAGAGTGCAGATATTGAAAACATTTGGATTATCCCAGCCTTCACGCAAAGCAGAGTGAGAAAAAATAAATTCGGTAGGCTCTTCAAATGACAATAATCGCTCTTTGTCTTTCATAATCAATTCATATGCTTCATTATTTTTCTCAATGTCAACCGCCCTCTCAACGTATGATCCATCCTTTTTCTTGGCAAAATACCCATTGTGGACTTTTTCAAAATCAAGTTTATCTAATTTATATTCTTTTTTCAGACGATTAAATTCTTGAAAAAAAATTCTGCGAATCAAACCATCAACATCTGTATAATTTGCAACTCGATCAATGAAAAATAAAGAAAGAACCTTGATTCCAAACTCACGAAATTTTTGTCGTTTATCAAAATGCAATCGTATTGATTCAGAAATCTGCTTTCTGAAAATTCCTTCTTTACCTTCTTCAACACGATCTTCTTTCGTCAAAATAAATCCATTTGCAAAAGTCACTTTTGCCTCAGAGCCAAAGTCAGGTGCCTCAGCTTCGATGCCTGAAACTGAAAAACCTGCATAAACCTTATTGCCAGTTTTATCAACCAAATCATCGCCTTTTTTCAAAAATATGGGTTTCATTTTTCTCTTACCATCCTTATCGAATAAAGCAATTTCTACTTTTGCTCTAATGCCAGAAGCAGTCTTGGCAGGTTTTGCCTCGAGTAAATAGAGGTGCGGTGTCGTCATTCCAGAATCATCATCAGTAACCGAGAAAACTTCAATTTTTTTCACCAAACCGAGACTATAGGCATCGTGTGGCGAGAGTTGATAGACCAAATTATAAGGATTTTTGTGAGTTGCTGAATATCGCAGACGAAATAATGAATGAAAATTACCTAGTGCCTTTTTTGTTGCCTCGCCTTCCATGTTTTGCGGTTCATCGAGAATCAAAATTGGATTAGTTTTCTGAATAAAAGCAATCGGTTGCTCGCCCTGCATTTGGTCTCGTTCTTTATATAGAACTTTAGTATCACCAGCCATTGCTTGAGTAGTCATTACCATAATATTGATTACATTGCTATCGGCAAAATGTCTCACTTGAGAAATATTCTTTGATTTATATTCATAAAATCGATATGGAGTATTATTATACAATTCGCCAAAATGTTCTTTGGTAATTTGCAGAGACTTAATGACGCCTTCACGAATTGCGACTGATGGCACCAAAATGATAAACTTCTTCCAGCCGTATTTTTGATTTAATTCAAAAATTGTCCGCAAATAGACATAGGTTTTCCCTGTCCCTGTTTCCATCTCGATTGAAAAGTCAAAATCACCAATCGCATCGCAATTTTTGATTTCGTTTTTTTCTTGAATTTTTTTCAAATTATTCAAAACTTCATCATTTGAAAGTGACAAAAAATTCGGGTATATTCCAAAAAGGTTCGAACTTGCAATAGTCCGTTCGTTTTCTTTCTCTTGCCCTTCAAATAAATCAACTATCGCACTGATAGCCGCCAACTGAAAGTCCTGATTCGCATCAAATTTAAATTTCATTTTATTATTATTTGTTTTTTTAGATTATTCAAAATCAATTATAACCTTTGTACTATTTGCATTTTTATTTGTCAGCCCTGCATTTCAATTGTCCCGACCTTCTGCTGTCATTCCCGCATTTCGATTGTAATTCCCGCGGAGGCGGGAATCCAGAAGAATGTCGGAAGATCGCAAAATTAAAAATACGAAGAGCTAAATCCTGGATTCCCCTCTTCAGGGGAATGACAGGAAGGAATGCTATGTTTTATTCAATATAAAAATAATTAGGACTACTCAATTTTTCAAAATTATTAATTTTAGAATCATTGACAATTGAATCGCACAAACTACTGATTAATGCAATTGTCATATTTAGCGAAGGAGAATACCAATCAAACTCCGTAATCATTCGTTCTTTGATTATCGACGGTTCAAAACCTTTCCATTGATTCTTTTTGTGGTCAAAAAATCCTACAACATCATGTGCATCGTAATTTGGATGAGCAACATTACAAATATCGCCATAAAAATTTTCCATAATAAAGTCAAGTTCTTTATTAGCATTTTTGCCATCACTCTTTTTTATATACCTGTCAAGATATTTAAACATAGTTAAAGTATTGATAGACTTTATTTTTCCAATACGCCAATCTGGGTTTCCTCTATTTCCCATAGCGACTTGATTTAAAGTATTTAATAAATTTTCTTCTGTCATTCGGCTTTCGATTTTTGAATGTAAAAAGGCAAAAACGGCAGGAACCTCCATAAACGACTTTAGGTTTGTGAAGATACAAACTATATTTCTTGAATTTATGGCATCAACTATGCCATTTCTAAGATATATCGAACGGAGTAAAACAGAACTTACGATATGCTGAATTCTAGATATATTAATTCTCTCGTCTCCATCATCATAAAGCAAATTTATTTCAGTATATATGTAGCTATGAACAATGTCCAAGTAATTATCCAAATCATCAAAAGTTTTTTCTATTCTGAGTTTTACCTTATCCTCTGAATCAATTTTTGGTCTATTCACCATAGGATATGGAAATTTATCACCTTGAAAAGTTTTCATAATTTCATATAGTTTTTAGTTCTAAATTCAAAGCTAGATTGGCTTTTGATGAATCGTTGAGGGCGTTGTCGAGACATATGAAGGATTTGCCTTTCAGGGATTTATCGCAAAGAATTTTTATCGTCTCCGGGGCGATTTTTTTCTCAAGGCAAACTCGCAATTCTCTCTCGCCATCAACAACTTTATATATTTGATTCTTGCCAATCTTTTCTTTTGAAATTTTTGAATTAAGCGAAAAACCTTCCTTGACTATGTTTTCATAGACAACATCCAAATCATCAGTCTTTTCAAACAAGCCTTGTTGTTTTGCTTTTTCAAGATAAGCAAGAAATTCTTTTTCATTTTCTTCGTCTGATTTCTCTGGATCCAATTCAAAATCATTCTCAATATAATTCGATTTCTCGAGTTTGAAAACCTTAAACCCTGCATCAATCGGCTCCGGCTTATCTCCATAGCCTTTGATTACTCTGCGAATTCTTTCCTTGGAAATTTCAGCAACATTTTCTGATTTATTAATTGAACGACAAAAATCTGATGCCTTCTTCTGCTCTTTATTATTTTCATCTAATTTTTCAGGTAATTGAACTATTATAAATTTCAAATTTATTTCGTCCTCATTTAATAATCTCATCACTGAATGAGCCGTTGTTCCTGAACCACCAAAAAAATCGAGTACTAAATCATTCTCTTTTATATTAGAAAGTGACATAAGATTTTTTATTAGTTTTGTCGGTTTAGGATTATCAAAGATATCTTTAGCTCCCAATATTTGAGCAAGCTCATTTGACCCATCTTGATTCGAGCCAAATTGATCATGATTCCACCAATTCGTAGCACTTTGACCCTCTTCCTCTCGCTCAAATTTAAAATATTTTTTTCTTGGTGCACCCTTGCCTTTGTCTGGAAATACTATTCTTTTATCTGCAAGTAATTTCATAAATGTTAGTTCCTCTCCCATCCAATCTTCATCATATTCTTTTCCTGTAGGAGTCTCTATTTTGTATCTTGAACCAGATTGACCACTGCCAACTTTCCAAGGTTTTGATGCCCAATCACCTCTCGAATCATTGTCTGGATTTGAAAACTTTCCAGTAAGTTCAACCTTTCCAACTCCCCGAGATTTTAGCACAACCGAATTCTTAGCAAATACTAAAATATGTTCAGCTACTAAACCTATCATTTTTGTAGCATCGTTTGGTTGATTGTGTCTTCTTCTCCAGTGTATATGTCCTTCAAAATTCTCCTCCCCAAAAATTTCATCCATCACCATTCTCAAGCGATGAGATTCGTTGTCGTCGATGCTGACAAAAATCACTCCATCGTCTCGCAACAAATTCCATGCCAATTTCAATCGAGGATACATCATCGACAGCCAATCGCTGTGATAGCGACCGCTGGTTTCTCGATTTGTGGACAAACTCATCCCCTCTCCCTTTTGACCTGTCTGCTCTAAATAATTATCAAGAGGAGAAGTGAAATTATCACGATAAACAAAATCGCCACCAGTGTTATACGGCGGATCGATATAAATCATTTTCACTTTTTCAAAATATGCTTTCTGCAACAATTTCAAAACCTCCAAATTATCCCCTTCGATGAAAAGATTTTCCGAATCATCCCATTTGATACTCTCTTCGGGCATTGGTTTCAATGTCAATTTGCTCGGCACCAAAACATTCCCAATCGCTTTGCTTTTCCCATTCCAGGTAAAGTTGAATTTTTCCATCCGTTCGTCAACCTTTTCACCAAACACAAGTCGCAATTTCTCCCAGTCGATTTTCCCCTCACGAAAGACTTCTGGCAAAATGCGTTGCAATTCCGCCTGCTTTTCAACTGACAAATCAGAAGAAGTCAAATTCACTTTTTTAATCTTATTTTTTTTCATAACGATTGAATTTTATTTTTATCTAAATCCTCTCTCATTCCTACGAGTTTTTTCATTCCCGTCTTTCGATTATACCGTACTAAATCAAATCCAGAAAGCTCGGATAAACTTATAAAACTACTTTTTTAAAAATGTTTTTTGAGCTAAATCCTGGATTCCCTTCTGCAAGGGAATGACAGAAAAAACAAACCTATCTCTCATACCGATCCTTGATTCGGATTGTGTCGTCGGGATGAGGGGTGGAATATTCTTGCAGGATGGTGTTTTCCAATGCCAAAATCGTGTGTGGAGTGCCAGGCTCAATCCTGATTGTCTTGTTCTTTTTCACATTAATCTCTTTGTCGTCAAATTTGATAATGACTTCCCCTGTCGTCACATGCATTGTCTCGTCTTTTTGAGCATGCTTGTGATGAGAAGTTCCCTCATTTTTCATCAAGTACAATTCTTTGGTAAAATATTTATCTGTCAAAACAACAACTTTTTCAAATCCCCAGGGCTTATCTTCCTTGTTCGAATATTCCTCATTTACTCTTTGGAGGTCTTTGACTGAATCAACTGATTGCCAAAAAACATCTTCCTTATAATAATCCATCAAACCAGACTTTGCAATTTCAGGAAAAATCAATTCTTCAATGGAACCTTCTTCGTGTTTAGAAATAAGTTTTTTCAGTTCAGTCGAGATGATATATATTCCGGCATTCAGATAATGATCCAATACTGGCTTCTCTCGAAAACCGATTATTTTTTTTCCTGAAAGCTCAGCAATTCCAAACGGAGAAATGAGGGGCGTGATATACATCAGCATCTTGTTTTTGTGCTCCGCAATCATTTCCTTAATATTCACATCACAAACCACATCTCCATTTCGGATGATATAATTGTCATCCTCAAAATTTTCCAACAAATTATTGATAGCGTACAAAGTTCCTCGAGGCTCCTCTTCAATCAAATAATTTATCTCCATTCCATTCCAGCTACTGCCAAATCTCTCTTGAATTTTTTCGTGCAGATGTCCGCAAAGCAAAACGACTTTGTTTATGCCTGCATACTTGAACTGTAAAATTTGTTTATCCAAAATAGTATAATTTTTTTTGATTTCAAGTAATGGTTTTGGTAAATTATCGGTCAAAGGTTTAAGCCTCTTTCCGAATCCCCCACACAAAATTGCTCCAATCATAAATTTCATTTAGGTATTAATGTTTATTGTTTATCAAGTATTCTTCAATCTAAGCAGTTAGCAACTATCTAAATTAAAAAATTTGATAATTACGGGCTGCTGATTTTCATCTATCTTTTGTAAAATGAGATAAATTTATATCAATCTAAAAATATAATTCTACTTATTTATGCCAGTTTTTCGGACCCCTCCTTACCTCCCCTTATCCAAGGGGAGGATTAATTGGAGAAAATCAGCACGCCCTATTTAGGTATTCCTCAATTTTTTGTAAATACTTCTCATCTTTTTTTCTGTCATATTTTTTCACCATCATTTTTTTCCATTCTTTCACTGCATCTAAATTCGCAAACTTAAAGTCGTCGATTACAACAGGATTTTCATATATTTTCTCAAAAATATTCACATATCCAGGCCAAGCAAAACCAATATCGACCTCCATATCGTCGATTAAAATTTTATATAGTTTCTGATTTTTATCTCCGTGAAAAATAACTTCTTTCGCATCGATTGGAATAATGGAAATATCTTTTGAAAATACATCTAAATCATTAATTTTATCATTAAACTTAACGACTCCAAACAAATACAATGGAGCTGATCCGAAAACGACAAAATCATTTCCAATTTTTTCTCTTAACTTGATTAAAATAGGTTTTATATAATTATAAAAATCTTTATTGATGTTCATACTTATTACTATTCATTAAACACATATTTTTTATAACCAAAATAGTTGAAAACTGCTACAAAGGCTACTGCTACAAATTTGGAGACATTAAGCCAGACGATGTCTGAAAAATATTCTTGCTGAACAAATGAGGTTAGCAAATAAATGATAATAATATTAGCTGAAACTCCAACAAGACTTATCATCAAGAATGACTTATAGCCCAAATCTCCGCAGGAACTCTTGAAAGTCCATTTTCGATTCAGAAAATAACTGTTAATATTTGCAATAAAAAACGAGATAGCACTGAAAACTGCAGCAAATATTCCTTTGTTAAATCCCGTAAGATAGCTTAATGAATTCAAGATTATAATATCCACAAAAAAATTAAGTCCGCCAATAATGGCAAATTTCAAAAATCTTTTTGGATGACGATTTTTCAATAATTTCATAATCTATTTGCTGATAAGATAAGACACCTCTTTCAATTTTTCTTCCATAATATCTTTTGTTTTGGCTTCCAGATTCAAACGAAGTACTGGTTCCGTGTTTGATCCGCGAACATTAAACCACCAAGCTGGATATTCAACAGTGATTCCATCAAGCTTATTTATGCTAGCATCACTATATGCCAGTTCAATTTCTGCCATTTTTTCTTGAGCATTATTCACTTTGAAATTGATTTCACCAGAATGAAAATATATTTTGTAAGGAGCTACTACTTCCGAAAATGGAGCATTTTGCTCTGAAAGAAAAAGTAAAAATTTGGCAACCAAGATAAACGGCATCTCAAAATAGCCATATTCTTTTTTATAAAAATAGTGCCCCGATGATTCTCCTCCAAATTCAGCATCTTTTTCAATCATAATCTCCTTTATCAAAGAATGCCCCACTGGCGTCACAACGGCCTTTCCTCCCATCTTTTCAATAATGTCCCTCGTGATTCTTCCTGGTCTAATATCATAACAAACCACTGCTCCTGGTTTTTCAACTAGTGCGATTTGGGCCATAATCGCTCGGAGAATTTCCTGTCTCAAGATGTTCCCTTTCTCATCGACAAAAAAATATCGGTCACCATCTCCATCAGGAGAAATTCCAAAATCAGCTCCAGTCTCAATAACTTTTTGGATTAACAATTGCAAATTTTCTTCTTTCAACGGGTCGGCCTCATGAGACGGGAAAGAACCGTCTAAATGAAAATTCACCTTCACCAAATCGGCTGGCACTGCTTGAAAAAACTCTTCCATATCAAGAGCCCCCATAGAATTTGCTGCATCGACAACTATTTTAAACTTTTTAATCTTTTCAATATCAATACCGCTAAATTGCTCACTTATTAAATCTGGAAAGATATTATCCTTTTTGATTACTAGGCCTTTTTTTTCACTTTTCACAAAATCATTGGCAAGAATGAGATCTTTGATTTCGAATATTCCGTTGTTCTTGCTAAGCGGAAATGATTTTCCTTTGACCATTTTGAATCCATTATATTCCTTTGGATTATGAGAAGCTGACACTTGAATCCCGCCATCATAACCATAATACCCAACTGCAAAATAAAAGGTTGGAGTACTTACCAATCCAATGTCAATCACATTCAGTCCGCTTTCGATTAGACCTCTAACTAATTCTCTTTTAAGCATAGGAGAGGAAAGACGCATATCAGAACCCACAACAATATTTTTTGCTTCTCGATTATCTTTCAAGATAAATGTTGCGTAGCCCCGACCAATATCAAAAGCTGTCGCTTCATTAAGTTGAGTTGGATAAATCCCCCTAATATCATAAGCCTTAAAAATTGATTCATCAATGTTTGCCATAAATTAATCTCTTAAATTATTAATTATATCTTCGAGTCTAAATAAATCTTGAATGATGTAATCAGTGAGCATTGATTTTCTCTCCGTATGACCACCTTGAGGTCTGATGATTTTCATGGTCGTCACAGAAGGAATTCTTCTTTTCACGTTATCAATAATTTCTGCCTTATCTTCGATGAAAATTAAATTCTCTTTATATTTTTTTTGAATTTCTTCAATGTGATCAGCTTTATCATGCACTGTGACAATAACCTCACTAAAATACGGAGATACCCCGGAGCTTTCAATTTTATTTTTTTGGAAATCAGTCGCTCCGTAAGATAAAAGAATTAACTCTTCTTTCTTAACAATATTCAAAAAAGAAAAAAAATCAGAAAAAACAAAATCAGAAAACTTTTCCATTATCGCTTGAGTCTTATCTATTGCCGTGTTTTTGTTATAAGGCCGTATTTTTTCTATTATATCCAAAAATATGCCTGGATTAAAATCATTAATCTTTTTTTTACATTGCTGATATGAATCCCGAAATTCCTCATCTGTAAACCCAAGCCCAGTAAAAATTTTTTCATACTCTCGCATAACCTTGAATGTATCAAAAATCGTATCATCAAAATCTAAAATCACTTTCATAGAACTATTCTTTTATTAAATTATTAACATCCCTCTTCACAATTTCCCCTGGCAAAATTAGTGAGCCTGAATCAATTTTCACCCCTGGATAAAAAGAATTATTTATTCCCGTCTTGCAGTTATCACCAACAAAAATTCCTAATTTCTTTTTTCCTGAATCGACTAAATTGCCGTTTACCATAGATTTCACACTCTGACCATCGTGCCGGAGATTGGCAGTCACCATCCCTACTTCAAAGTTGACTTGTTACCAATTGCCGAATTACCAATATACAAGAAATGGGCAATTTCATATATTTTTCTTATTTTTTAAGATAAACATTCTGAGCAGGGAATGGAATTTCGATTTTGTGCTTTTTAAATTGTTTATATATCTCTTCGTTTAATTTTGTCCTAACAGTAAACTTTTTTCTTGGACTATCAACCCAAGCCACAACCAAAAATTCCAAACTATAATCCCCTAATTCACTGAAATAAACTGAAGGACTCGGCTTTTTCTCAACTTCTTCAATACTTTCTGCAATATCAAGTAATATTTTTTTTACTTTTTTAACATCGGCTCCATAAGCCACTCTCACCTTAAGCTTTTCTTTTATCTTTGAGCCAGGTTGATTATAATTTATTATCTTTGAATTAGCAATTTTATTATTCGGAATGATAATCACTGTTTCGTCGAATGTTTTTATCCTTGTAGTCCTTATTCCGATTTCAATCACATCACCAATGTCACCATCTTCAATTTTAATACGATCTCCAACTCTGAATGGCTTATCGAAATAGATTGAAACTCCACCAAACAAATGTGAAATTGTGTCCTGAGCAGCAAAGGCAATCACGAACCCAGCAATTCCAGCTGACGCCAAAAGTGGTGTGATGTCAACATTCCAAATTTTAAGCAAAATCATTATTCCAGCAAAATAAATTACAATTCCACTCAATTTTTTGAAAAGTGGCATCAGCTCATCATCTAGCGTGGATTTTGTACGAGCCGCAAATTTAAATCCCAGATCAGTAATTATGACGTTGACAATGTTGGCAATTGCATACATCCAAATCATAATCGCAAGCGATTTTATAATTTTGGAAAAATCATCTGAAAAAATGCTAAGTATTCCGATATAATTGAATGCTTGGAAGGCTCCGAAAAGAACGACAGAATAGAATATTGGCATATTCAAAGCTGTAATCAAGTCATCATCAAAACTATTTTTTGTTTTGGATGTAAAAAATAGAAACACCTTTTTAAAAATAAAATTTACAATCTGGGCAATGATAAAAAAAGAAATAAGAATTAAGACTGCCACGAGATATGAAGCGACACTAATACCAGTATATGTCCCCAAGGTTTGATTTAGTTGTTGAAAATAATCTATCATTTTTTTCGATTAAATTGATTAGGTCTGCTGATTTTCATCTATCTTTTATAAAATGAGATAAATTTATATCAATCTAAAAATATAATTTTGTTAATTTAAGCCAGTTTTTCGGACCCCTCCTTACCTCCCCTTATCCAAGGGGAG
>Ga0075530_1000802_pt1 | contig 15012 bp, 11 predicted proteins | sample NGEPerD_2_FD_75101 | JGI IMG/M metagenome (GOLD analysis project Ga0075530, IMG submission 75101) | Arctic peat soil microbial communities from the Barrow Environmental Observatory site, Barrow, Alaska, USA - NGEE PermafrostL1-D | ecosystem: Environmental > Terrestrial > Soil > Wetlands > Peat ...
GGTGACGTTTTCGCGAGCATATACATCGGTCCAACAGGAAACGTCAGATCAGGAACAGGCTCAAACGTAATCAGAACTTTCGACGGAATCACATTCCTCGGACAGTAAGAAAGGATGATAAAAATGGACGTAGATGCGAATAAAGTCATAGACAAACTAGGGGAGCAGATCAAACAAATGAGCGCAAGCATAGCAATAAAGGACGTACTAATCGAAACGCTGCAGCAGGAGCTCGCAAAACTAAACTCAGACAAATAGTCTATTCAGAAAGCCAGGAGGGCTTATTTTTTATGTGAAAGGGGGGCTTATTATGCAACTATTTGGGGGCGCGGAGGAAAGGGGGCTTGACCATGTTTTGGTGGTGGTGGTGGCTATAATATAGAGCCCTACACTTGCGGGTCAATAACCCACAAGCGCTGGCAAAAGTTAGCTTGTGGGTTGTACAAAATTGCAAAAAGCGATTGTATAATCCTCCGATGCAGATGTAGAGAAAACAGGAGGACAAAAAAATGGGAGAAGAAAATACTACAAATTGGCGACTACAGCACATCGAAATAAAGACCGACAAGCTCGAAGCAAATGACGAAAAGTTTCTAGAAAAGATGACCACCATGGAGAAAGCCAATGACCGCATGGAAAGCAATGTGAAGATAATTCTTGAGACTTACGAGATAGCCAAGAAGTCCCTTATTGGTTTTATAATCCTTAATGTCCTTGGCATGATATGGGCCATGTGGTCAAAGCTGCCAAAGTAGACAAAGGGACAAATAGAAGGGAGCAACCCATGAGCACACCCTACAATCGCACCATTCGAGCCATCGTAATCCATCACATGGGCGACGGGAAGCCGCCCGGCGTTTCTATTCTCGGACGATGGAACCCACCACACCCAGGATACCCGAATGGCTATGATTTCCCAGAGTATGACTACGGAATCGAAGCTAACGGAGTAGTTCGGATAGGCAGACCACTCAATGTCCAAGGGGCCCATTGCATAAGCGACAAACCGCCCTATTCTCAGCGAGGAGACCAGTGGTGGAACCAAAACAGTATTGGCATCGGGTTAGCAGGGGATTTCACGATCTATCCGATGCCACAAGCACAATTTGATGCGCTGGTTGCCCTTGTGAAACGGTTAATGTGGGAGCATGGGTTAACACTAGATGATGTATATCCCCACGGTCAAGTGACCTATACAAGCTGTCCGGGGAGTACCTATTCTAAGGTTCCTGCGTTAAAGGGTAAATGGTCCCACGACAAATTCGAGCAGGCAGTATTAAGTGAGAAGAAGGATGGGGTGGTAGATGTGTTAAAAATAGCTATTTTATTATTCACGAAGGACGATTATTGGGCTGGAGCAGATGTTGTTGCTAAGAACGGTAATTGTGCTGTGTTTGTGAGGGCAGTAGATCATTCAGTTCCTGCCGATGCCATGAGTGCCCAGCAGCTTATCGTGGTTGGCGGACCAACGACCAAACATCCCAACGAGGTTTTACTTTCGGGCAATAACAAATACGATACCGCCGCTACTGTAGCTAAGTATTTAGGGTAATAAGAAAGGGGAACTAAATTGCAAACAGTTATTTTCAGTGGATTACAGGACATCCTGACGGTGCTGGTGGGAACGCTTGTTGCCTTTTTGGTCGCTTACGTTAAACAGCATTTCTCTGCTAAACAAATCAATACAGCGAGTGGAATCGCGACAGAGGCCGTTAATTTTTCCGCCCAGGCAGCTAAGAAGCTCGGTTTAAATCAAGACTTAGCGAAATATACTGCTGCACTTACGAAAGCCAAAGAACTGGCTTTGAAAGCTGGGATTAAGTTTACCGACTCACAATGGGAGACTCTTTTAGAAAGCGCCTACAAGAAAGCAAAAGAGGGGTTACAGCCACTTCAAACCGTGGCTGGTACGACCTATGCCGAAGATGATATTGTTAATATGGTTAAAGTCGAACTGGAAAAGGTTGCACCCAATGTGCCGGTGGATACGATAGTGAAGTTGATCCAACAAGAAATGGGAAAGTTAAGTCTTTCAGTCAATGTTGCTCCGATTGAAACATCCGTAACACCGTCTGCCACGGTCGCGACATCAATAGCGCCACAAGCATAGAAGCAAAGCACGAGGCTCTCCTGCCGCAACCGATGGGAGGGCTTCTTGCTTTGGCTAATTGAGGTTATTTGCCATATTTGCAAAAGCATTTATCGCGAAATTCTCAAAATGGACACTGAGTGTTTACCACCCCTTATATCCTACGCTTCGCGATAACTGATAAAGAATCAATTGATTCAAACTTATATTTTCTTCCTTAGCTTAACGTCAACGCATCCTACTATACTTTCTCGTATCTATTCATTATATAGCTTGCTATTAATAGGGGTTTGAGTGATTAATAGCATGGCTATAAATCCGGAAAGGCCGGTGCTGCATGGGTTTCGACCTCACGAAGACGATCGGAAAAACAGCCCCATTTTTTTGACTAACAGAATAAATGCTATGGCGGTTGTGGCCGCAAGAAAGGGATGAGAACAATGCAAAAGGAGTTTATTACAGATAAGGGCAGGGTTGAGGTCCGATGGAAACTGCCCGCAGAACAAAAACCCATATACGAACACCCCGAGCAACTGAAAACCATACGGGTCGCTGCCTATTGTCGTGTCAGCACCAACCTCGAAGAACAGAACGATTCCTTTGAATTGCAAGAACGTCACTATACGCGGCTTATTTGCAGCACACCCGGATGGCACCTTGTGGGCATTTATGCCGACCAAGGAATTACTGGTACACAACGCAGCCAACGTATGGGCTTTCAGCGCCTGATGAGACACTGTGACGAAGGAAAAATCGATAGAATACTATGCAAGAGCATCTCGCGATTTGCGCGGAATACGATGGACTTACTTGATACTGTGCGTATTCTCAAAGAACAAAACATCAGCGTAATCTTTGAAAAAGAAGGGATTGACACTCTTACGCTTCAGAGCGAATTTGTCCTGTCGACGATTGCTGCGATCGCTCAAGAGGAAAGTCGCAGTATCTCAGAAAATATGATATGGTCCTTTAAAAAGCGCTTTGAGAAAGGTATACCCGTATTCAAAAGGATACTCGGATATAATATTGAAGGGAAAGGGGTCAAGAGGCGAATTATCATTAATGAAGATGAAGCAACCATTGTGCGTGAGATATATGACTTGGCTTTAAAGGGCATAAGCTATATAGAAATTGCCCGTACAATGATGCGAAAAGGCTACAAGACGGTAAGAGGAAGAAGTGAATGGACACTAGATTCGGTAAAGGGCATCCTAATTAATGAACGATATACCGGTGATGTTTTATGTCAGAAAACGTATACTGTCGATTATCTAAACCATGAGTGCAAGCGAAACGGCGGAGAGAGACAGCAATATTTGATACAGAATCATCATTTGAGCATTATCAGTCATGAGGTGTATGAAGCAGTACAGAAATTAGTAGTCAAAACTAAAACGGGTAAAACAAAAAAGCGTAATATCTACCCTTTAACGGGGAGAGTAGTTTGTGGAAAATGCGGAGCAACCTATCACCGTTACTACTCTTCAAATAATGCAACCTGGAGATGTTCTCGAAGTCTTAAAAAGAGTCAACTATGTAACACAGAACGAATTCGTGATGCGCAACTTGAAAGGATTATGGTAAAGGGATTTGAAATGCGATACGACTTAAAGGATCAGAATATTATCCATAAGCTTAAACTGGATATTAAGAGATTACAGGATGAGGATAATATAGAGCGCAGTCGCGTTATCCTAAAAAGAGAATTAACGGAAGCCCTTAACAAGGAACTTCATGCGTCAAATGAAGGGCGTGAAGTAGCTGCAGAAAAACGCTATATAATAGAAGGAAAATTAAAAGAACAGGAGCAGTTTTGGAGTCTTATTGAGAAAGACAGGGGGTACAGAACACAAACTCTCGAATGGCTTGATCAGTTGTCACGTGGCGAAAACCGAATGGCCGCATTTTTTGAACAACTTAATATTGATCATATGAGAGCATGGGTGATAGGTATTACAGTACTATCACCCTTTTCATTTGCCATAAAGTGGTTTGATGATACCAAAACAATGGTTGAAGTGGGTGACTGAAGAATGTATCGTCTATAAGAGACACCCAGTTAGAAGGTATAGCGCTTAAACACATAGACATTATTGAAGTTGAGGAGGAAATTTGATGAAAACGGATTATCAATCTCGAGTTAAGGTAATTGGGCCTCAGACAAGGGTTCAGGTTATTCCCTCTTTAGCAGATCGACTGACAAGTACAAACGAAATGCCACTGAAGCGGGTATGTGCTTATTGCAGAGTATCTACAGCCCAAGAAGAGCAACAATCCAGCTACGACCTTCAAGTCTCACATTACACTGATTATATTAAGCGAAATGATTTATGGGAGTTCAGCGGCATATACGCAGATGAGGGCATTTCAGGAACATCAATCAAGAAGCGAAGTGATTTCCTTCGTATGATTGCAGATTGCAAAGCGGGTAAAATTGACCTCATTGTAACAAAAAGCATCAGCCGCTTTGCCAGAAACACGCTGGATTGTTTGAACTATGTGCGAATGCTCAAAGCACTCCCATCTCCTGTAGGAATATACTTCGAGAAAGAAAATATCGATACCCTCGACGCAAAGAGCGAACTATTGCTCACATTACTAAGCAGCTTGGCACAGGATGAATCAAGAAGTATTTCAGAAAATGTTCGTTGGTCGATACAGAAACGATATCAGCAGGGACTTGTCCATTGTCCGACAACGTTTTTCTTAGGCTATGATTCCGACGAAAATGGTAATTTGATAATTAACGAAGAGCAGGCCCAAACGGTACGACGTATTTATAGAGAGTGCCTTGAGGGGTATGGGACAGGTTTAATCGCCAAAAGGCTGACAGCCGATGGCGTTAAAACTGGAAAAGGTAATACGATTTGGGTGGGAAACAGCGTGTACCGAATTCTTCATAACGAGAAATACTGTGGTGACATACTAATGCAAAAACGAGTCACACTTGATTTTTTAACACATAAGCGTATACCCAACAAAGGACACCAACCGCAATACTTTATCGCTAATCATCATCCTGCCATCGTTTCAAAAGCAGATTGGGACGCGGTCCAGATAGAGGTTAACCGGCGTTCTAAAATGAATAATGCCAATGAGAATAAGATGCCACAGAAACATAGTAACAGAACGGTATTTTCAAATTTCATATATTGTGGCACGTGCGGTGATCCTTTCACACGTAAATCTTGTACGTCCACCAAAAATAATAAAAAGTACCTATATCCAGTTTGGAAGTGCAGAGTGGCTGACGGGCGCCGGAAGGGCAGAGAGTGTCATGCTCGAAGCTATCGAGAAGAAGTCCTGGAACATAGCTTCATGGCCATGCTTCTAGAAATGAAGCTTGGACAGAAGGAATTAATCAAAGAGACAGAATTGGCGATTGCTCAGGATGACTTGGATGCCTGGGAAAAAGAAAGGATGGACTATTTGGAAACAGAGATTGAATCTTTAAAAGAACGTCTCAGCCAAGTGGCGGTTTCATCCCGGAAAAGTGCTGCTAGAGATGTGTATGACGATTTGAGCATAGATCTATCCCGAGAAATTGAAGTCCTGCAGAATGAAATGGAACGGCTCAATGAAAAGAAGCATGAGGCTTTGGTGAAAAAGGGTATTTTAAAATGGCTGATAGAGGAATTGAATAATCTTAATAGTTTTAATCCTTTCAGAGAAAGTGTCGACTTCCGAGAGGATATTTTTAGGCGTATTGTGACGCGGGGCGATGTGTTCGATGATGGCAGCATTATCTATGAGCTGAAAATTGGTGTGACTAGGAAAGCCAAAGGTGACTATACTTCCACTCGGAAATTATGGGCTTTAGAAAATGCAAAAATCTAGCTGAATATGCATAGAAAACAACCCCACTATTAGATGATAAAGAATTTGTAAACGACGCACCCATGAAATATTAGTAAAAAGGTATGGCGCTACGGACGATTGACAGGTTAGGACAAAAGCTCCGATGTAGCGTCATTGCTAATATTTTAGATAATGTCGCTGTTCTAATAGAAAGAAAGGCGTTGAAAAAGTGAAACCCGAAAGTAATGTGACCAAGAGTCAGGTCGAAATCCGGTGGAAGCCACCTATAGAGGAAATTTCAGCGAGTCAACTTCCTAAACAACCTCACATCGTTCGTGTTGCTGCCTATTGTCGTGTCAGCACCGACCTTGATACTCAACTAGATTCTTTTGAAATTCAGAAGAGGCATTTTATGAGCCTTGTCCATAACACACCAAATTGGCAACTTGTAGGGATCTATACGGATCAAGGCATAACAGGAACACAGCGCAGTAAGCGTATAGGGTTTCAGCGATTACTGAGGCACTGCGAGGAAGGAAAAATTGAGAAGATATTATGCAAGAGCATTTCGCGATTTAGCAGAAATACTACGGACTTATTAGAAGTAATAAATAGTCTTAAAGAGCGAAATATCAGTGTAATCTTTGAAGAAGAAGGAATTGACACTCTTTCGCTTCAGAGCGAATTTGTTCTGTCGGCGATTGGGGCAATTGCACAGGAAGAAAGCCGTAGCATATCAGAAAATAATATGTGGGCAAATACAAATCGGTTTCAACAAGGGATACCCGTTTTCAAAAGAATACTTGGCTATAATATTGAAAAAAATGCGAATGAAAAAATAATTACTATTAACGAAGAAGAAGCTATCATTGTGCGTGAAATATTTGATTTAGCGCTGCAGGGCATGGGCTATCTAGCAATTTCTCGTCTAATGATCGAGAAAGGTAACAAAACCGCAAAAGGGAAGAATGAGTGGGGCGGGGGCACGGTAACGGGAATACTAAAAAATGAACGATATACAGGCGATGTTTTATGTCAGAAGACGTATACTACCGACTATTTAACCCATGTAGAAAAACGAAATTACGGAGAACGGCAACAATATCTTATTGAAAACCATCACCCGGGCATAATCAGTCATGAGATCTTCGAAAAGGTTCAAAGCGTGCTGCCAAGTAAGAGAAAAGTTATAAGAAAGAGAATAAATAAGAACCCATTTTCAGGACGAGTGATCTGTGGTGAATGCGGGGCAACTTACTATCTTGTCTATTTATCACTAAATTCAAGATGGAGGTGTTCAAGAAGTATCAAAAGTAGCGAACTATGCAGTTCAATATCCATTTTCGAAAAGCAACTTGAAGGTGTTATGAAGAAAGCATTTGAATTGCGATATGATATCTCAAATAAATATATTCTTCATAAGATCAAGATGGATATGCTGAGATTGCATGAAAATGATGATTTTGAAAGCCGCCGTATTAACTTAAATAATAAATTGACAGCAGCTCTAAAGATGGAAAATCGTACATCAGGTGAAGAACATGATATTATAAAATTAAAGCGTTTGGAACTGGAAGAACGAGTTCAAGACATAGAGCAATATTGGTGCTTTATAGAGGAAGATAGAAGCTACAGGATAAAAGTTCTTGAATGGTTTGATAAACTACCAAAAAACGAAAAAATGTTAGATGTATTTCTTCAACAACTTAATTTTGAATATATCCGTGCTTGGGTGATCAGTATCACGGTAGGCCCCCTTGGCTCTTATGATATCCGGTGGAGTGACGATACTAGAACAAACGTAGAAGAGGGCAACAACTCTGAGTTAGAGCTTAAAAATCAGTATCAGAAACGGAAATTCAATTTGAAAAAACATAAATCCATTGAAGACTTGGTGATAAAAAACGATTATTATTCTCAAGCTATAAAAGTAAACCCTCAGACAAGTGCGAAGTCTAAACCAAGTGTGTGGTCAATACCTGCACTGCCAGCTAATTTCCCTGATCAAAATGAATCACCACGAAGAAGGGTATGTGCATATTGCAGAGTATCAACTAACCGAAATGAACAAATGTCAAGCTTTGAACTTCAGGTCACGCATTACACTGATTATATTCAGAGAAATGATTCATGGAGATTCAGCGGTATATACGCAGATGAGGGTGCTTCAGGGGTAAGAATAAAAAACCGTACTCAGTTAATTCGAATGATACAAGATTGCAAGGATGGCAAAATCGACCTCATCTTAACAAAAAGTATCAGCCGTTTTGCCAGGAATACGGTCGACTGTCTGAACTATGTTAGAATGCTTAAAGCACTCCCGTCACCTGTAGGGATATACTTCGAGAAGGAAAAAATTAATACATTGGACCAAAAAAATGAATTCATTCTTACAATACTTAGTAGTTTAGCACAGGACGAATCCCGAAATTTATCAGAGAGCATAAAATGGGGATGGAAAAGGCGCTTTGAGCATGGTATTGTCAACAATACTATCTATAATCTACTTGGCTGTGATAGGGACGATCATGGGAACTGGATTATAAATGAGGATCAAGCCAAAACTGTACGACGTATCTATCGTGAATTTCTAGCAGGGAAAACAACCGGGCAAATCTCAAAAGGCTTGATGGCTGAAGACATAAAAACGGGTAGTGGAAAAACGATATGGCGGCCAGAGAGTGTGAGTAAAATCCTTCGCAATGAAAAGAATTGCGGTAATGTTTTGTTGCAAAAGTCTACGAAACCAGATTTTATGTCCCCCAGACAAACACTTAATAAGGGCCAGCAAACACAGTATTTTATCGAAGGCCACCACACTGGGATCGTTTCTGTGGAAGATTGGGAGGCGGCCAAGAGCAAGCTAGAACATCGTCCGGGAGTGAGGGCGTCTAGCGAAACCATTATTGTGGGCAAACGGGGAGAAAAAACGGTATTTTACCGCATGTTGTACTGTAGTAGTTGTGGAAATTATTTAATGCGTAGAATGAATAAGGGAAGAAAGTATAGATACCCGGACTGGAGATGCATAGCGGCTCGAGATCGCATGCCTGGCGTAGAATGTCACGAACGAGGATACCGCGAGGAAGCGATGGAACATGCTTTTATGGCAATGCTGCTGGAAATGAAGCGGGAAAAAGATAAATTAATTGAAGAAGCTAACAGCGCGATTAAGAATGCTGCTCTAGACGAAGCTGAGATTGATAAAATGAGTTTTTTACAACAAGAAATCGAGTCTTTATATAGAAGGATTAGCCAAATAGGAGTAGATGTTAAGGAAAGCCAAGTGCTGGATGAGTTTAGTAAGATGATATTACCATTAGCACAAGAAATAGAAATTTTGCAGAACCAATGGGAAGAATTAGATAATAAGCTGCAAAATAAGTTACTCATTGAGGGCAACTTAAAGTGGCTCATAGAAGAGCTGAATGCACTTGAGGAATTTGATCCTGCAATTGAGAGTATTGAATTTCGAAAAGGTATTTTTAGTCGAATTATTAAACGCGGCCTTGTGTTCAATGATGGCAGCATAACCTATGATCTGAACATTGGTGTAACGCGAATAGCTAAAGGTAACGATATCGCCATTTGGAACATAAAAAAGAAAGAAATATAAATGATTAAGAAAACAACCCTTCCTGCAAATGCTGTGTATTTGCAGGAAGGGTTGTTTTTTTGTTGCATGGCTTTGTATATTATCTTGTTAGGTCTATAATGTTCCTAACGTACCGCCTTCTCCAGGGATTCTATGTTACACAATTGGATTGGCGCGATTGCGTCGTAGTTGACGCATTATCCGACATAGAACAACTTTGATAAAGACTGCAAAAAGCGAAGTTGGCAACAAAAAAGCCCGGATTGGGCAGGGGCTACTCTTTATCATGCTCCGTTCGAGTGTTTAGTGACAACTGATCTGCTAATTAAAAAGACTGCTCCTGCCACACAGGAACAGTCTTTTATTGAAGACGAAATAAGAAATGTGCTGGAAGGTATATGGGCAAAATTACCCAATGATAGTAACAGTGTACGCGTCATTCCCTGGTGCCACTGCAAATGAAATTTGCACTTCGTCTTTGCTTAAGATGGTTACATCTGTTCCGATTTGCTCCCCTGGCAAATTGCTGTCTCTTATCGCTACAACAACATCTGGAGTGCCGAAGTTGTGAGTTAATTTGAAAACAAGGGAAGATCCATCTCCGACAGGCCTTACCATTTTATTCATAATTTCACCACCTTTCCACATATTACAATATCATGTATAGAAAGAAGTTTAAAGAGAATGTGAGTTTATGAACAATAGTGGGAAGGAAAAGATCCTAGAGTGCAGCGTAGATGCGCCGATGGGGACAATGACGTCTTTTATCCGTTGATAAGGGCGCGAATGTGAAAATGACTTACGGAGTTACAGACGAAGCCAAAGTTACTGCGGAGTCGGCAGATTATTCGACATAAAGGTAACGACATGGCCATCTGGAAGATTGGAAAAGAAAAGCGAGTATTATAATAGGAAGAAACTATTTCATTTTAAACTGAATATGAGCAGATTATAACCCTTCTAGCAGGTCTATTGAAGATTGCAGGAAGGGTTATTTTCACGTTCAAGCAAAATATCTAATTAACTTTCTTGCCCATAACAACACGAGATATGGGCAAGAAAGTTAATTAGATAATATTTGTATATTGGCTCAATATTGTCTTGTTTGGACTTTCAGCCCCTAGATTCCACCTCCGGGTGGAGATACAAAGTGATCAATACTATATATAGTGGTAAATAAATACATAGGCACTATATGTAGATAGTTTTCAACCCCTGCATCTCCACGGACAATGTGCGCTGGTCAATTCAGAAGCGATATCAGCAGGGCATTGCCCATTGTCCGACAACGTATTTCCTTGGTTTCGATAATGACGAAGACGGAAATTTAATAATTAACGAAGAGCAAGCTAAGACGGTACGACGAATATACCGAGAATGCCTCGAAGGCAATGGTACCGGATTGATTGCCAAGAGATTGACCGCCGAAGGCATTAAAACAGGAAAAGGCGGGACGGTATGGGTTGGCAACAGTGTATACCGAATCCTTCGTAACGAGAAATACTGTGGTGATATGTTGATGCAAAAGCGAGTCACTGTTGATTTCCTAACCCATAAACGTGTTCCCAACATAGGGCAACAGCCCCAGTACTTTATCGAGGATCATCATCCAGCTATCATATCCAGAGAGGATTGGAATTTAGTCCAGGCTGAAGTGGACCATCGCGCTAGAATGAATAAAGGTGGCAAAAACGAGATGCTGCAGAAACACAGTAACAAAACGGTATTTTCCAATATCATGTACTGTGGTACATGCGGAGAACCTTTTGTACGTAGAACACTGACGTCTACTCGTAAGAACGAAGCCTATTTATTTCCAGCCTGGAAGTGTCGGGCCGCCGATGGTCGTGTAAAGGGCAAGGTCTGCCATGCCCGCAGCTATCGGGAAGTAGCCATGGAACACAGTTTCATGGTTATGCTCTTAGAAATGAAACATGGGAAAGAGATTTGGCTGGAAGCAGCTAAAAGAGCTATTGCTGAAAGAGATTGTGATGAATGGGAAAAGGAAAGGCTGGAATACTTAATAATCGAAATCGAGTCCATAAATGAGACTAGGAGCAAGGTGGCTGATTCGGCTCTGAAGAGTTCAGTCCGAGATGTCTATGATGATATGAGTATTGATTTAACCCAAGCGTCAGAGGCGATGCAAAGCGAATGGGAAAAACTCAATCATAAGAAGAATGAAGCTCTCACACTAAAACGGACATTAGAGTGGTTGTTAGAGGAAATCGATAGCGTCAAGGATTTTGACCCTGAAAACGAGCGTATAGATTTTCGAGCTGATCTTTTTCGGCGAATCGTTCTAAGAGGAGATGTTTTTGAGGATGGAAGCATCGTTTATGAGCTGATATTTGGTTTAACGAGAAAATCAACAGGAAACGAAAAGATGGTTTGGAAAATAGGTAATGAGTAAAAGCCTTTATTAAACGGGTTATAAGTGATTGACGAGTTAGAGCGAGAGTAGGAGGTAGCAATGATGAATGCTAAAGACAATTTATCACAGGCTTTTAGGTTAGAACAGAGAATCAACAGTAAAGTAGAGGAGGTCGCTTCCCTGAGAAAACTGGTAACCAAAGCTACCGCAAGCATCCATGCTGAGCGTGTCAGCGGAACGAAGCAGCACAATCCGATAGAGAAAGTTATCGTTAAGATGATTGACTTGGAGTATGAGATAGATGCGGATATTGACAGGCTTGTGGATCTTAAACGTGAGATTATTGGAGTCATTAACTCAGTCCAGCAGTCGGATTAGGGACTCCGGGTTCCTTGTTTGGGAGATTATTTCCAATATAATGCTTCCCGAATTTTTCGCAAAACGGTCACTATATGATAACAAATTTACATTATAATTAGAAAATGTTAGTGTTAATCCGTTTAGTTTTGCGGTTAACACTAAGGAAGAGTACATGCTACTTTTCGTTTTTTTCATGTAGTTAAGTTCTTTGTCCTTCCGTTTAAGGGACGGAAGGACCTCTTTTACGAAATTCTTGTCCCATACATTGATATGACTAGCTTATGGGACATGCCAAAGAGGGCCCCTGGACGCGGGGGCTTTCATTATACCAAGTCAGAAAGTATAAGTTTCGGGTGGCATAAGTGTACTAAGGCGACCGCCTTCACTGAGGCTTGGCGCTAGCCAAGTTGTACCCACTTTAGACTTTATGCACTGAATGTTTTCTTAAATTTTAATTTTATTTTAAAAAGTCCTTAAGTTTATCGAGGATATAAACGATATAGAAAGTAAGGAGAGCAGTGGTGCCAATGTCAGTAAGAAAACCTAGCAACGACATCATATCAAGGAGGAGAAAATCATGCTTGTGTTAGGAATGAAGCCTGGCGAATATGTGATGATTGGCGAAGACATCAAGATTAGAGTCATTAAAAGTGAATTTGGTGATTATAGATTGGCAATCGATGCCCCCAAAGACTTAATTATTTCACGTGGAGAGTTATACGAAAAGACAAAAAAATTAAAAGAAAACAGTTAGATCATTTTTTACGTTAATAGGCCGATGTCTAAGAGGCTTGTTATAAATAGTGTGAACAAGGATGTTCACATATAAAAAATCAGGGGGAATTCATTATGATTATCAACCACAACCTAGGTTCAATGAACGCACAAAGAAACATGGGCATCAACTCTTCAAATGCCAGCAAATCAATGGAAAAACTTTCTTCGGGTCTTCGAATTAACAAGGCTGGAGACGACGCAGCAGGTCTTGCTATTTCAGAAAAAATGAGAGGACAAATCAGAGGGTTAGACCAAGCTTCAGCTAATGCTCAAGATGGTATTTCAATGATTGGAACTGCTGAAGGTGCTTTAAATGAAACTACTTCGATTCTTCAAAGAATGAGAGAACTAGCTGTTCAAGGTTCTAATGATACTAATACAACAGAAGATAGAACACAAATCCAAAAGGAAATGAATCAGTTAACTTCAGAAGTAAGCAGAATTGGTAATAACACTGAGTTCAATACTCAAAAGTTGCTTAATGGTACTTCAGGATCAGTAACAGCAGGCGGAACAACAACTACAGCAGCAGTAACAGCAGTTCAAGGGGAGTATACGTTAACAAATGCTGGACTAGTAACGGGGGATGTTACAGTTGATGGTACAACAATTGCAGTTGTTGGTGCTGATGCGGATTTAGCTTTTGCTGATTTGAAAACAAAAATGGAGGCAGACGTTGGTTTAAATGCTAAATATACTATAGGTGCATATACAGCAGGAGATAATAAACTTACCTTGACTCAAAAGGCTGGACAAGAAAGCCCAACTGCTGTAACTTCAACAGGAACAACAGCTGCTCAAACTACTGCTGGAGTAGTAGCGGCAGCCGCATTCGACACTACAACGGGAGCATCATCAGCTTTCACATTCCAAATTGGCGCAAATCAAGGACAACAATTTACTGCTAGCATTACCGACATGCGTTCTTCTGCTTTAGGATTAGCAGGAACTGCTGGAGGCTCTTTCACAGCCTCTGGAATAGATAATGATTTATCGGATGTTACAACAACTGGCGAACATGCACTTGATATATCTACTGCAGCTGCAGCTACAGCTGCAATTACAACTCTTGATGCAGCTACAGCAACAGTTTCAGGAGAAAGAGCAAAACTTGGTGCTTATTCAAACAGATTAGACCACACGATAGCTAACCTAGGAACATCAAGCGAAAACTTAACATCAGCTGAATCAAGAATCAGAGACGTAGACATGGCAAAAGAAATGTCAACTTTTTCAAAGAACAATATTCTTGCTCAAGCGGCTCAAGCAATGTTGGCGCAGGCTAACCAACAACCACAACAAGTTCTCCAATTACTCCGTTAATCGGCTTAGTAAGTTAATACGTTTCACAAGAAGCCAGGGGCATTTCGCCTCTGGCTTCTTCCATGCCTGAAATTGCCTCATGTGTTAACATTTGCATCGGTATACCAAGCAATAATCCGTAAATAATAGTTAAAAGTTAACGACATCGACCTCCGAAATAATAAAAAGAAAGAAAAATGAAAACCTTGTAAAGTAATTTGAAGCACATTAAATATATTAAGAACAATAAAGCAACCCTTCAGGCAAATAAATAGCATTTGCCTGAAGGGTTGCTTTATTGTTGTGTGGCTTTCAATATAACCTTGTTTGGATTTTCAGACACTAGATTCCACCTCCGGGTGGAGATGCAAAGGGCTAAAAGCTATATGTAGTGGCTAATAAAAATATAAATACTACTTATAGATATTTTTAGATATTTTCAATCAGTGCATCTCCACGGACACTGCATTGTTTGCATTGTTTGCATCGGACGAATATGACAAAGGACACATAATTAAAAACGAAAAAGTTACTATAGAGTATCCTATAAAAATTAAAGTAGCAATTGAAAAAATTGCACCATTAAACGGCGAACGGTGCCTGACACCAACTTATCAAGTTATTGTTTAGCTTGTGAAAAGGTGGGGACAGGTGTACGGGTCAGAAAAGGCCTTCGAAGCTCGCCTTCGGGCTCATATTTCCTCCCATAGGGATAAC
>Ga0075530_1000805_pt1 | contig 14992 bp, 8 predicted proteins | sample NGEPerD_2_FD_75101 | JGI IMG/M metagenome (GOLD analysis project Ga0075530, IMG submission 75101) | Arctic peat soil microbial communities from the Barrow Environmental Observatory site, Barrow, Alaska, USA - NGEE PermafrostL1-D | ecosystem: Environmental > Terrestrial > Soil > Wetlands > Peat ...
CCGCAGCCCGGCCACGCCAACCCCTGAGCAGTGCGTCGGGCGACGCGTCCGCCCTCCTGGGCGCGGCTCGAGCGCTCTCGTCGTCCCGGCTATGGGCCCTACGGCGGCGGCTGCGCAGCCGCCAGCAGCCGTCGCAGGCGCAGGCCGAAGAGCGGATGGCGAAGGAGGCCGCGGACCTTCACCTTGCCGTGCCGCAGCGCGCCGAGGTCGTGCTCGCCGCCGCCGAGCCGCGCCAGCACCAGCGCCTCGCCCTCGATCCTCAGCCAGGCGCCGTCGTCGGGCGTGCCGGCGATCGCCACGCGCGAGCCCTCGAAGCGGATCGTCACCCCGGTCCTGTAGTCGATCGCCCACAGCGTGAACGACCCCCTGATCCGGCGGGCGAGCTCGGGCGCCCCCGCGACCGCCTTCTCCATCAGCGAGGCGGAGATGTAGGCCATCCCGGCCGAGCCGGGGTCGTCCACCACCACCGGCGGGGCATCCGCTCCTACTCCCATTTCCACCACGGCTCCAAGTCGATGTCGGCGGCGATCACCTGCAGCGCGTTGTAGCCGGGCGCGAAGGTGATGAACCCGTGCGGGTGCTGACTCGAGCCGCACATGTAGAGCCGCTCCACCGGCGTCCGGTAACCGGACAACTCCGGCAGCGGCCGGCGGTCGAGCAGGTTGTCGAGGCTTATCTCTCCCATCATCCAATCTCCGTTGACCATGTTGACCAGCTTTCGGCTGATGTCCGCGGGCGTGTCGATGGCGGAGGCGAGCACCGCGTCACCGAGGTTGGGCGCCGCGGCCTGCCAGGCCTCGACGCAGCGCCGCGCGTAGTCCTCCTTCGCGGCCTCCCACGACTCGGCCGGGCCGCCGCCGGGCGCGACCGGCACGATCTGGCGGAGCAGCCCGGTGAAGCGGCCGGGCGGGGCGTCGAAGGGGTCGAAGAGGCTGTTGACGGCCGCGTTGGGGCGCGGGTCGGGCAGCCGCCCCTCGCGCACCGCCGCCCAGTCGGCGAGCAGGTCGCCGAGGCTCGAGTAGCCGAGGTTCATCACCCAGGCGCGGTCTACGTCGGGGTCGAAGGACGCCGCCTCATAGCGCGGCGCCTCGGCCAGCGCGAGGTGGACCGAGAACAGGCTCCAGGGTGCGTGGCGCACCTCGCCCAGGCGGGCGCGGATCGGCTCCGCCGCCGGCTCGGCGGCGAGCAGGTGGCCGAAGGTGTGCTCGGGGTCGATGCTCGAGGCGACCAGCCTGCGGGCCTCGACCGTGCTGCCATCGCCCAGCTCGACCCCGACGGCGCGGCCCCCGTCGGTGAGGATGCGCGTCACCTCCGACTGCACGAAGACGAGGCCGCCGTGGCCGACGAGGTCGCGCCAGAGCGCGTGGGCGACGCGGTGCGAGCCGCCGAGGCAGACCTGCCAGTTGTCGATCTTCCCGACCAGCAGCGGGTAGCCGACCGCGAGGCCCTTCTGGTCGGTGGAGTAGCCGCACAGCGCCCCGTGGAAGGCGAGGTGCGCCTTCACCTGGTCGGACTCGAAGTGACGCTCGAGGAACTGCTCGATCGTCGAGCCCCGCAGCTTCGCCTCGAGGAACTCCGAGCGCCCCTCCAGCCCGAACGTGACCAGGGCCTTGGTCAGGTCGTTGATTCCCACCGGCGGCCCGTACATGAACGTCTCCAGCATCAGGTCGACGTACTGGCGCGCCTCCTTCTTGAAGCGGGCGAAGGTCTCCGCGTCGCGCTCGGAGAAGCGGGCGATCGAGGCGCAGGTGCGCTCGATGTCGGTGTGCACGCAGAGCGCCCGGTCGTCGTCGAAGACGCTCGCCATCTGCACCTCGGGCCGGACGTACTCGACCCCCTGCTCGAGGATGCCGAGGTGGCGGAAGGCCGGCGCCAGCCCGACGAAGGTGTGGTAGTTGGCATGGACGTTGTGGAGGAATCCGGGCAGGGTCAGCTCCTCGGTGCAGAGGCCGCCGCCCTCCTCGCCGCGGCGCTCGAAGACGCCGACCGAGAGCCCGCTGCGCGCCAGGTAGGCGGCGAGCGTGAGGCCGTTGTGGCCGGCGCCGATGATCACCGCGTCGAAGCTCGACGGCGGGTGCGGCTCGGTCGCCGGCTCGGTCACTCGCCGCCCCCGTACGGCGGCCGCCCGCGCGGCCACTCGGTCTCGAGGCGGCCGACGTAGAGGTCGACGATCTCCTTCACCAGCTCCGCGTTGCGCAGCAGAAACGCCATGTCGCCGGCGATCTTGATCTCACCGGCCAGGCCGGCGTCGACCGGATCGCGGAGACCGGCGGCGACTTCCTCGAAGACCCCAGCCGGGCCCGAGAAGCGGAAGTCCAGCTCGCGCGGCCCGGGCGCGGAGTCAGTGCGCTCGAGCCGCGTGCAGCGGCCGTCCTCGAGATGGAGCATCAGGTGCATCGTCTCCCCGGCCGGCACGTAGGGGGAGACGCCGTCGCCCTCGGCGCGCAGGTAGATGCGCCAGACGCCGGCCGGGGCGCGCCCCGGCAGCGTCTCGTCGGAGTTGATCAGCGCGGCCCACTGCCCGAGCCACTGCGGTGAGAACACCTCGTGTGCCATCAGTAGATCCTCCCCTCCTGGAACGGCGCCGGCAGGTCGTGGTCCGCGGCGATCGCCTTGTAGGCGTTGTAGCCGCAGCCCGCGTGCACGCCTCCGCCCGGGTGGCTCGAGGCGCCGCAGAGGTAGAGGCCCTCGATCTCGGTGCGGTACTGGGCGGCCTCGGGGAACGGGCGCGAGGAGTTGAGCTGGTCGAGGGCGAAGGCGCCGTTGGAGAAGTCGCCGAAGCGCATCTTGTTCTTCGAATCCATCTGGTCGGGCGTGTAGAGGCGCTCGGCAAGGACGTTGTCGGCCGTCATGTTGGGCGCGAAGCGCTGCCAGGTCTCGAGGAAGCGGGCGTTGTAGGTGCGCCGCACCTCCTCCCACTCCTGCTCGCTGAGCCGGTCGGCCGGCGGGAAGAAGAACCACCCGGTCGCCGAGTGCATGCCCGGCGGGCCCTGGCTCGGGTCGTGGAGCGTGTTGACCCAGACGCCGGCGGCGTGCTCAGGCAGATGCCCGCCGTAAGCGGAGCGGATGTAGTCGATCGTGTCGTCGGGCCCGTCGTAGCCGACCATCACGTAGAAGCAGCGGTCGATCTCGGGATCGACCTCGGCGGAGCGGTAGTGGGGCGCCTCGCGCAGGCACCAGACGGTCGTCGCCAGGACATGGCTGGGGCCGTAGCGGAAGGCGCGGGCGCGCTTCCGCCAGAGCTCCGAGAGGTTCTCCTCGCCGACCATCCCCAACAGCGTCTGCCCGACGTCGGCATTGGAGGCGACGGCGTGGCGGGCGCCGAATTCGCGACCGTCGGCGGTGCGCACCCCGACCGCGCGGCGCCCGTCGAGGACCACCTCCGAGACCTCGGAGGACTCGAGGAACGTGACGCCCTCGTGCAGGCAGGCCTGCGTCATCGCGTGGGCGAGGGTGTGGGTGCCGCCGACCATCAGCTTCCAGATGCCGGAGAACCAGAGCACCGACATGATGAAGGAGATGCCGCCCATCTCCATGTCGACCGGCGTTCCCCACTCGACGCACTCGCGGTAGAGCAGGGCGCGCAGCTCCGGCGTCTCGAACAGCTCGTCGATGATCACCTTCGGCGACTTCAGCACGCAGGCCTTGTCGAGCCCGAGGTGGGAGAAGATCGGGTCGATCAGCGGGTTGTCGAGCGGGTTGTCGATCGCCCCCTCGGACAGGGGCGGCGGCGGCGTGTACAGCGCCGCGGCGAGGATCTGGTCGATCTGCATCGTCCGGCGCTTCAGCTCGCAGAAGGTGTCCGCGTCCGCCTTCGAGTAGCGGGCGATGCTCTTCCAGGTGCGGTCGAGCAGGTCGGGCCGGTGGATGATCACCGGCGGGCGGCCGTCGGCGAAGGCGATCCCGCACTGTGCCTCCGGATACACCCAGCGGGCCCCCATCCGCTCCAGGTCGAAGTCCTTGTAGACCGGCATGTAGTCGAGGAACTCCATGAACTGGGCGTGCATGTTGTGGTAGTAGCCGGGGATGCAGGGCTCCTCGGTGTTGAGCCCGCCGCCCTCCTCGTGGCGGCGCTCCAGCACCGCCGTCGACCAGCCGGCCCGCGCCAGGTAGGCGGCGAGGCAGAGGCCGTTGTGGCCGCCGCCGATCACCAGCGCGTCGAACTCGCGCTCCGCCGTCATCTGCGCGGCCTCATCGGCAGGTTGCAGGCGATCCGGTGGTCCTCCCGGGAACGTCTCGCCTGTCTGGCGCCTCGAGTCCGGCTCGGCGAGGCGAAATCCGCGACCGGTTTCGGGTGGAGTGTTTCTGCACGCCCGACCTCGCCCATCGGCCTCGCGACACCGGTCCCCTGCATGCGGCCCACCCCGGAGAGGAGCATGAAGGCCACCCTAACGACGGCGCGGCCAGGCTTGGCGAGGATCTCCCCGTTCCAGCGGGGGGACTCATCCTCTCTCGGAACGGATCGGCCCCGCACCCACCGGCAGCCCCTGTGGGGCGCTAGGCGGCACTATGGTTCGCCCATGGGTGACAGGGACCTCTCCGTCGTCGTCTTCGGCGCCACCGGCGTCACCGGCCGCCGCGCCGCCGCCTACCTCGCGGAGCGGGCCGCGGAGACGGGGACCCGCTGGGCGGCGGCCGGGCGGGACGCCGCCAAGCTCGATCGCATCCTCGGCGAGGTTGGCGTCACCGCGGCGGAGACGATCGTCGCCGACGTCGCCGACCCCGGGTCGCTGGCGGCGATGGCGTCGAGGACGCGCGTCGTCCTCAACTTCGTCGGCCCCTACACGCTCTACGGCGAGCCGGTGGTCGAGGCCTGCGTCGCCAACGGCGCCCATTACGCCGACCTGACCGGGGAGATGCCATTCGTCCGGCGCACGATCGACGCCTTCCACGACCGCGCGGCCGCCGCGGGTCTGAAGCTGGTCCATGCCAGCGGCTTCGAGGCGCTACCGCCCGACCTTGCGGTCCTGCTCGCCGCCGAGACCGCGCGGGAGCGCTGGGGGGAGGAGCTGGCCGAGGTCGACCTCGAGGTCGACCTGCGGCAGCCCGCGGGACGTCTCGGGCCGGCCGACGTGGTCTCCGGCGGAACGCTGCAGGGCACGGCCGAGGTGCTCGGCGGGGAGGGGGCCGCGGCGATCGCCGACCCGGCGGTGCTGATCGCCGATCCCGAGGCCGCGGCAGAGGTCCGGCGGCGCAGTCCGATCTCGCTTATCCCTCGCTTCAACGCCCGCGGCGACGTGGTCGCCCCGATGACGCCCGCCGCGTTCATCAATCCGGCCGTGATCCAGCGGACCGCGGCGCTGCTCGCCGCCGAGCGGGGCCGTCGGGCAGAGCCCGTTCGCTACCGCGAGGGAGTCGCGATCCGCGGCGGGCCCGCCACCCTGCCGCTGCGCTATGCGGCCGCCGCGGCGCTCGGGGCGACCCAGGCCGGCTTCCGCCTGCTGACCCGCGCCCGGCCGGCGGTCCGGCGGCGGGCGACCGGCGTCCTGCGCAGGATCCTGCCGCCTTCGGGATTCGGTCCCTCCGACAGCCGCCTCGAGGAGTGGGGGTGGCAGGTCGCCGTCGAGGCCCGCACCGCCGGCGGCCACCACGTCCACGTCGACGTCGACGCCGACGGGCACCCCGGATACCTGGCCACCGCGAGGATGCTCGGCGAGGTCGGCCTGCTGCTGGCCGAGGATGGCGCCACGCCAGAGCGGGCCGGCTGCCTGACGCCGGCCACCGCGCTCGGCACGGCGCGCCTGGATCGCTTCGAGCGGGCCGGGGTGCGCTTCTCGGTTTCTTCCTGAGCCTCGCCGATCTCTCACAGTGGATTGAGGCTGAGCCTCTGAGCCGCCGTGGCGCGGGTTCGGCCACCGTGGCAGCCATGCGCGCAACCGCCGCCACAGACATGGCCTGGTCCCAAGGCTTGGAGGTTGGAATCCCGGGGCGCGCGAGGTGAAACCGAGCCCCGTCGCTCCCGCACCGGGAGTCTCGAAGAGTTCTCATATCGCCCCCGGGAGCGTACACGCACCCACAAGGATGAAAGCCCGATGGAGTGTGATGAATTCAGGTAACGTCAGCGTTTGCTGACAGTTTGGCCTGCCGTGCCCGGTGACTACCTCTCCGCCGTCAATGTGTCGCCGCCGACAGCGCGCTCGGCCTGGGCGACCAGATCGGACAGCGAAACTTCGAGTGCTGCCGCGAGCTTGAAGAGGTTGCGAAAGCTCGGGTTTCTCAGCCCCCGCTCGATCTCGCTGACATAAGTGCGGTGCATTCCGGCCAGGTCGGCGAGTCCCTCCTGGGAAAGACCGTCGATTTCGCCCCGACGAGTTCGTATCGCTTCGCCAAGAGCCTTTAGAGCCACCTCCGACACCCGCCGAGCCTGTCAGCTATCCGCATACGAGTCTACAGAATATAAGTAGCTAGTCACGACCCTCAAAGTCCCACACCTATGCGTACCGATAAAGGCATTGGCTGTCCAACTAAAGGCGAAACAACACCATCGGAACGGTCGGGCCTTTTTTCGGAGCGTCCACAACATATATATAGTGTGTCAGTGAACGCGCTCCGCGGGGTGAGTCGGGCGCCAGGTGTTGGTCAGCCCGCCGACCGAATGGCGGTTGGTTGCGCTGCCCGCGCCGCGGGCCCACGCGGGCGGATGAGAATCAGCTCTGAAAGCTATTTCCTGTCAGGCGCGGCGGGCAAAGTAGACGGCCTTGGAGTGGACCAGTTCCTCGACCGGCTGTTTCGGAACCGCGTCGAAGCCGTGACCGTAGACGTCGAGGCATTCCAGCCCCGCCGCCTCGAGCCGCTCGCGCACTTCCGCTTCGGGGAAGTGGCGCTGGCGGCGCCCGCGCCTACCGCATAGCCAAGGGCGCCCCCGTCCCTCCTACCTGGTAGGGCTCGCAGCCCTATCCGCCCAAACCCGCGGCAGGCGGCGCCGTCGGGTCGCCGCCGCCTTCGCCCGGACTCTCCCGCGCGATGTAGTCCTCGACCAGCAGCAGGTTGTCCTCGGAGCGCTCGACCACGTTGAGCAGGTCGCCCATCAGCGCGACCTCCTCGACCTGCTCCTTGACGAACCACTGTATGAACTGCTCCGCACGGTAGTCCTTGACCTCGCGCGCCAGCTCGAACAGGGCGAAGATCTCCTCGCCGACCAGCTTCTCCTGCTCAAGCGCCTTCTTCACCGGCGTAACCCCGTCGGAGTAGCTGGTCTCCTGCCCCTTGATGTCGGGGATGCGCACCTCCTCACCGACGTCGAGCAGGTACTGAACCATCATCATCGCGTGCTCGCGCTCCTCCAGCGCCTGCCGGTAGAAGAAGGCGGCGAGGCGGGGCAGCGTTTCCGCGTCGTAGTAGACCGCCATCCCAATGTACTGCTGGGAGGCGGCGAACTCGTTGGCGATCTGCTCATTGAGCGCATCGGGAAAGCTTTTCTCGGGCAATTTCAGCTCCTCATTCGACAGGGTGCGGATCAGCACTGACCGGATCAGCACTGACCGTAGCTGAATCCGCGGATTCAGCTACGGTCAGTGCTGATCCGGTCAGTGCTGATCCGCACCCTGTCGAATGAGGAGCTGAAATTGCCCGAGAAAAGCTTTCCCGATGCGCTCAATGAGCAGATCGCCAACGAGTTCGCCGCCTCCCAGCAGTACATTGGGATGGCGGTCTACTACGACGCGGAAACGCTGCCCCGCCTCGCCGCCTTCTTCTACCGGCAGGCGCTGGAGGAGCGCGAGCACGCGATGATGATGGTTCAGTACCTGCTCGACGTCGGTGAGGAGGTGCGCATCCCCGACATCAAGGGGCAGGAGACCAGCTACTCCGACGGGGTTACGCCGGTGAAGAAGGCGCTTGAGCAGGAGAAGCTGGTCGGCGAGGAGATCTTCGCCCTGTTCGAGCTGGCGCGCGAGGTCAAGGACTACCGTGCGGAGCAGTTCATACAGTGGTTCGTCAAGGAGCAGGTCGAGGAGGTCGCGCTGATGGGCGACCTGCTCAACGTGGTCGAGCGCTCCGAGGACAACCTGCTGCTGGTCGAGGACTACATCGCGCGGGAGAGTCCGGGCGAAGGCGGCGGCGACCCGACGGCGCCGCCTGCCGCGGGTTTGGGCGGATAGGGCTGCGAGCCCTACCAGGTAGGAGGGACGGGGGCGCCCTTGGCTATGCGGTAGGCGCGGGCGCCGCCAGCGCCACTTCCCCGAAGCGGAAGTGCGCGAGCGGCTCGAGGCGGCGGGGCTGGAATGCCTCGACGTCTACGGTCACGGCTTCGACGCGGTTCCGAAACAGCCGGTCGAGGAACTGGTCCACTCCAAGGCCGTCTACTTTGCCCGCCGCGCCTGACAGGAAATAGCTTTCAGAGCTGATTCTCATCCGCCCGCGTGGGCCCGCGGCGCGGGCAGCGCAACCAACCGCCATTCGGTCGGCGGGCTGACCAACACCTGGCGCCCGACTCACCCCGCGGAGCGCGTTCACTGACACACTATATATATGTTGTGGACGCTCCGAAAAAAGGCCCGACCGTTCCGATGGTGTTGTTTCGCCTTTAGTTGGACAGCCAATGCCTTTATCGGTACGCATAGGTGTGGGACTTTGAGGGTCGTGACTAGCTACTTATATTCTGTAGACTCGTATGCGGATAGCTGACAGGCTCGGCGGGTGTCGGAGGTGGCTCTAAAGGCTCTTGGCGAAGCGATACGAACTCGTCGGGGCGAAATCGACGGTCTTTCCCAGGAGGGACTCGCCGACCTGGCCGGAATGCACCGCACTTATGTCAGCGAGATCGAGCGGGGGCTGAGAAACCCGAGCTTTCGCAACCTCTTCAAGCTCGCGGCAGCACTCGAAGTTTCGCTGTCCGATCTGGTCGCCCAGGCCGAGCGCGCTGTCGGCGGCGACACATTGACGGCGGAGAGGTAGTCACCGGGCACGGCAGGCCAAACTGTCAGCAAACGCTGACGTTACCTGAATTCATCACACTCCATCGGGCTTTCATCCTTGTGGGTGCGTGTACGCTCCCGGGGGCGATATGAGAACTCTTCGAGACTCCCGGTGCGGGAGCGACGGGGCTCGGTTTCACCTCGCGCGCCCCGGGATTCCAACCTCCAAGCCTTGGGACCAGGCCATGTCTGTGGCGGCGGTTGCGCGCATGGCTGCCACGGTGGCCGAACCCGCGCCACGGCGGCTCAGAGGCTCAGCCTCAATCCACTGTGAGAGATCGGCGAGGCTCAGGAAGAAACCGAGAAGCGCACCCCGGCCCGCTCGAAGCGATCCAGGCGCGCCGTGCCGAGCGCGGTGGCCGGCGTCAGGCAGCCGGCCCGCTCTGGCGTGGCGCCATCCTCGGCCAGCAGCAGGCCGACCTCGCCGAGCATCCTCGCGGTGGCCAGGTATCCGGGGTGCCCGTCGGCGTCGACGTCGACGTGGACGTGGTGGCCGCCGGCGGTGCGGGCCTCGACGGCGACCTGCCACCCCCACTCCTCGAGGCGGCTGTCGGAGGGACCGAATCCCGAAGGCGGCAGGATCCTGCGCAGGACGCCGGTCGCCCGCCGCCGGACCGCCGGCCGGGCGCGGGTCAGCAGGCGGAAGCCGGCCTGGGTCGCCCCGAGCGCCGCGGCGGCCGCATAGCGCAGCGGCAGGGTGGCGGGCCCGCCGCGGATCGCGACTCCCTCGCGGTAGCGAACGGGCTCTGCCCGACGGCCCCGCTCGGCGGCGAGCAGCGCCGCGGTCCGCTGGATCACGGCCGGATTGATGAACGCGGCGGGCGTCATCGGGGCGACCACGTCGCCGCGGGCGTTGAAGCGAGGGATAAGCGAGATCGGACTGCGCCGCCGGACCTCTGCCGCGGCCTCGGGATCGGCGATCAGCACCGCCGGGTCGGCGATCGCCGCGGCCCCCTCCCCGCCGAGCACCTCGGCCGTGCCCTGCAGCGTTCCGCCGGAGACCACGTCGGCCGGCCCGAGACGTCCCGCGGGCTGCCGCAGGTCGACCTCGAGGTCGACCTCGGCCAGCTCCTCCCCCCAGCGCTCCCGCGCGGTCTCGGCGGCGAGCAGGACCGCAAGGTCGGGCGGTAGCGCCTCGAAGCCGCTGGCATGGACCAGCTTCAGACCCGCGGCGGCCGCGCGGTCGTGGAAGGCGTCGATCGTGCGCCGGACGAATGGCATCTCCCCGGTCAGGTCGGCGTAATGGGCGCCGTTGGCGACGCAGGCCTCGACCACCGGCTCGCCGTAGAGCGTGTAGGGGCCGACGAAGTTGAGGACGACGCGCGTCCTCGACGCCATCGCCGCCAGCGACCCGGGGTCGGCGACGTCGGCGACGATCGTCTCCGCCGCGGTGACGCCAACCTCGCCGAGGATGCGATCGAGCTTGGCGGCGTCCCGCCCGGCCGCCGCCCAGCGGGTCCCCGTCTCCGCGGCCCGCTCCGCGAGGTAGGCGGCGGCGCGGCGGCCGGTGACGCCGGTGGCGCCGAAGACGACGACGGAGAGGTCCCTGTCACCCATGGGCGAACCATAGTGCCGCCTAGCGCCCCACAGGGGCTGCCGGTGGGTGCGGGGCCGATCCGTTCCGAGAGAGGATGAGTCCCCCCGCTGGAACGGGGAGATCCTCGCCAAGCCTGGCCGCGCCGTCGTTAGGGTGGCCTTCATGCTCCTCTCCGGGGTGGGCCGCATGCAGGGGACCGGTGTCGCGAGGCCGATGGGCGAGGTCGGGCGTGCAGAAACACTCCACCCGAAACCGGTCGCGGATTTCGCCTCGCCGAGCCGGACTCGAGGCGCCAGACAGGCGAGACGTTCCCGGGAGGACCACCGGATCGCCTGCAACCTGCCGATGAGGCCGCGCAGATGACGGCGGAGCGCGAGTTCGACGCGCTGGTGATCGGCGGCGGCCACAACGGCCTCTGCCTCGCCGCCTACCTGGCGCGGGCCGGCTGGTCGACGGCGGTGCTGGAGCGCCGCCACGAGGAGGGCGGCGGGCTCAACACCGAGGAGCCCTGCATCCCCGGCTACTACCACAACATGCACGCCCAGTTCATGGAGTTCCTCGACTACATGCCGGTCTACAAGGACTTCGACCTGGAGCGGATGGGGGCCCGCTGGGTGTATCCGGAGGCACAGTGCGGGATCGCCTTCGCCGACGGCCGCCCGCCGGTGATCATCCACCGGCCCGACCTGCTCGACCGCACCTGGAAGAGCATCGCCCGCTACTCGAAGGCGGACGCGGACACCTTCTGCGAGCTGAAGCGCCGGACGATGCAGATCGACCAGATCCTCGCCGCGGCGCTGTACACGCCGCCGCCGCCCCTGTCCGAGGGGGCGATCGACAACCCGCTCGACAACCCGCTGATCGACCCGATCTTCTCCCACCTCGGGCTCGACAAGGCCTGCGTGCTGAAGTCGCCGAAGGTGATCATCGACGAGCTGTTCGAGACGCCGGAGCTGCGCGCCCTGCTCTACCGCGAGTGCGTCGAGTGGGGAACGCCGGTCGACATGGAGATGGGCGGCATCTCCTTCATCATGTCGGTGCTCTGGTTCTCCGGCATCTGGAAGCTGATGGTCGGCGGCACCCACACCCTCGCCCACGCGATGACGCAGGCCTGCCTGCACGAGGGCGTCACGTTCCTCGAGTCCTCCGAGGTCTCGGAGGTGGTCCTCGACGGGCGCCGCGCGGTCGGGGTGCGCACCGCCGACGGTCGCGAATTCGGCGCCCGCCACGCCGTCGCCTCCAATGCCGACGTCGGGCAGACGCTGTTGGGGATGGTCGGCGAGGAGAACCTCTCGGAGCTCTGGCGGAAGCGCGCCCGCGCCTTCCGCTACGGCCCCAGCCATGTCCTGGCGACGACCGTCTGGTGCCTGCGCGAGGCGCCCCACTACCGCTCCGCCGAGGTCGATCCCGAGATCGACCGCTGCTTCTACGTGATGGTCGGCTACGACGGGCCCGACGACACGATCGACTACATCCGCTCCGCTTACGGCGGGCATCTGCCTGAGCACGCCGCCGGCGTCTGGGTCAACACGCTCCACGACCCGAGCCAGGGCCCGCCGGGCATGCACTCGGCGACCGGGTGGTTCTTCTTCCCGCCGGCCGACCGGCTCAGCGAGCAGGAGTGGGAGGAGGTGCGGCGCACCTACAACGCCCGCTTCCTCGAGACCTGGCAGCGCTTCGCGCCCAACATGACGGCCGACAACGTCCTTGCCGAGCGCCTCTACACGCCCGACCAGATGGATTCGAAGAACAAGATGCGCTTCGGCGACTTCTCCAACGGCGCCTTCGCCCTCGACCAGCTCAACTCCTCGCGCCCGTTCCCCGAGGCCGCCCAGTACCGCACCGAGATCGAGGGCCTCTACCTCTGCGGCGCCTCGAGCCACCCGGGCGGAGGCGTGCACGCGGGCTGCGGCTACAACGCCTACAAGGCGATCGCCGCGGACCACGACCTGCCGGCGCCGTTCCAGGAGGGGAGGATCTACTGATGGCACACGAGGTGTTCTCACCGCAGTGGCTCGGGCAGTGGGCCGCGCTGATCAACTCCGACGAGACGCTGCCGGGGCGCGCCCCGGCCGGCGTCTGGCGCATCTACCTGCGCGCCGAGGGCGACGGCGTCTCCCCCTACGTGCCGGCCGGGGAGACGATGCACCTGATGCTCCATCTCGAGGACGGCCGCTGCACGCGGCTCGAGCGCACTGACTCCGCGCCCGGGCCGCGCGAGCTGGACTTCCGCTTCTCGGGCCCGGCTGGGGTCTTCGAGGAAGTCGCCGCCGGTCTCCGCGATCCGGTCGACGCCGGCCTGGCCGGTGAGATCAAGATCGCCGGCGACATGGCGTTTCTGCTGCGCAACGCGGAGCTGGTGAAGGAGATCGTCGACCTCTACGTCGGCCGCCTCGAGACCGAGTGGCCGCGCGGGCGGCCGCCGTACGGGGGCGGCGAGTGACCGAGCCGGCGACCGAGCCGCACCCGCCGTCGAGCTTCGACGCGGTGATCATCGGCGCCGGCCACAACGGCCTCACGCTCGCCGCCTACCTGGCGCGCAGCGGGCTCTCGGTCGGCGTCTTCGAGCGCCGCGGCGAGGAGGGCGGCGGCCTCTGCACCGAGGAGCTGACCCTGCCCGGATTCCTCCACAACGTCCATGCCAACTACCACACCTTCGTCGGGCTGGCGCCGGCCTTCCGCCACCTCGGCATCCTCGAGCAGGGGGTCGAGTACGTCCGGCCCGAGGTGCAGATGGCGAGCGTCTTCGACGACGACCGGGCGCTCTGCGTGCACACCGACATCGAGCGCACCTGCGCCTCGATCGCCCGCTTCTCCGAGCGCGACGCGGAGACCTTCGCCCGCTTCAAGAAGGAGGCGCGCCAGTACGTCGACCTGATGCTGGAGACGTTCATGTACGGGCCGCCGGTGGGAATCAACGACCTGACCAAGGCCCTGGTCACGTTCGGGCTGGAGGGGCGCTCGGAGTTCCTCGAGGCGAAGCTGCGGGGCTCGACGATCGAGCAGTTCCTCGAGCGTCACTTCGAGTCCGACCAGGTGAAGGCGCACCTCGCCTTCCACGGGGCGCTGTGCGGCTACTCCACCGACCAGAAGGGCCTCGCGGTCGGCTACCCGCTGCTGGTCGGGAAGATCGACAACTGGCAGGTCTGCCTCGGCGGCTCGCACCGCGTCGCCCACGCGCTCTGGCGCGACCTCGTCGGCCACGGCGGCCTCGTCTTCGTGCAGTCGGAGGTGACGCGCATCCTCACCGACGGGGGCCGCGCCGTCGGGGTCGAGCTGGGCGATGGCAGCACGGTCGAGGCCCGCAGGCTGGTCGCCTCGAGCATCGACCCCGAGCACACCTTCGGCCACCTGCTCGCCGCCGAGCCGGCGGCGGAGCCGATCCGCGCCCGCCTGGGCGAGGTGCGCCACGCACCCTGGAGCCTGTTCTCGGTCCACCTCGCGCTGGCCGAGGCGCCGCGCTATGAGGCGGCGTCCTTCGACCCCGACGTAGACCGCGCCTGGGTGATGAACCTCGGCTACTCGAGCCTCGGCGACCTGCTCGCCGACTGGGCGGCGGTGCGCGAGGGGCGGCTGCCCGACCCGCGCCCCAACGCGGCCGTCAACAGCCTCTTCGACCCCTTCGACGCCCCGCCCGGCCGCTTCACCGGGCTGCTCCGCCAGATCGTGCCGGTCGCGCCCGGCGGCGGCCCGGCCGAGTCGTGGGAGGCCGCGAAGGAGGACTACGCGCGGCGCTGCGTCGAGGCCTGGCAGGCCGCGGCGCCCAACCTCGGTGACGCGGTGCTCGCCTCCGCCATCGACACGCCCGCGGACATCAGCCGAAAGCTGGTCAACATGGTCAACGGAGATTGGATGATGGGAGAGATAAGCCTCGACAACCTGCTCGACCGCCGGCCGCTGCCGGAGTTGTCCGGTTACCGGACGCCGGTGGAGCGGCTCTACATGTGCGGCTCGAGTCAGCACCCGCACGGGTTCATCACCTTCGCGCCCGGCTACAACGCGCTGCAGGTGATCGCCGCCGACATCGACTTGGAGCCGTGGTGGAAATGGGAGTAGGAGCGGATGCCCCGCCGGTGGTGGTGGACGACCCCGGCTCGGCCGGGATGGCCTACATCTCCGCCTCGCTGATGGAGAAGGCGGTCGCGGGGGCGCCCGAGCTCGCCCGCCGGATCAGGGGGTCGTTCACGCTGTGGGCGATCGACTACAGGACCGGGGTGACGATCCGCTTCGAGGGCTCGCGCGTGGCGATCGCCGGCACGCCCGACGACGGCGCCTGGCTGAGGATCGAGGGCGAGGCGCTGGTGCTGGCGCGGCTCGGCGGCGGCGAGCACGACCTCGGCGCGCTGCGGCACGGCAAGGTGAAGGTCCGCGGCCTCCTTCGCCATCCGCTCTTCGGCCTGCGCCTGCGACGGCTGCTGGCGGCTGCGCAGCCGCCGCCGTAGGGCCCATAGCCGGGACGACGAGAGCGCTCGAGCCGCGCCCAGGAGGGCGGACGCGTCGCCCGACGCACTGCTCAGGGGTTGGCGTGGCCGGGCTGCGG
>Ga0075530_1000807_pt1 | contig 14990 bp, 12 predicted proteins | sample NGEPerD_2_FD_75101 | JGI IMG/M metagenome (GOLD analysis project Ga0075530, IMG submission 75101) | Arctic peat soil microbial communities from the Barrow Environmental Observatory site, Barrow, Alaska, USA - NGEE PermafrostL1-D | ecosystem: Environmental > Terrestrial > Soil > Wetlands > Peat ...
ATGACGCACCCCACGAGACTGCTCGCTGCGCTCGCACTCCCGCGGGGACCCCGCATGACGCACCCCACGAGACTGCTCGCTGCGCTCGCACTCCCGCGGGGACCCCGCAGGACGCACCCGGCGTGAGCACCCCGCTTTGGGAAGGACTGGGTCGCCGAGACTCCTGGGAAGGGGTGCGTGCGGTCGTCGCGGGCCTGGGTGTGTCCGGGTTCGCAGCGGCCGACAACCTGACCCATCAGGGTGCGCACGTTATCGCCCTGGACGAGTCCGACTCCGGTGACCGCGGCGAGAAGGCCACGATCCTGGACATCCTCGGCGCCGATGTCCGTCTCGGTCCCGGCTCGACGGCGCAGCTGCCCGACGAGGTGGACCTCCTGGTCACTTCGCCCGGTTGGGCGCCATCGGCCCCACTGCTGAGGCAGGCGGCGGAGCGGGGGGTCACCATCTGGGGTGAGGTCGAGCTCGCGTGGCGTCTCCGCGACCCCGACCATGCCGCGCCCTGGCTGGCGGTGACCGGCACGAACGGGAAGACCACCACGGTGCAGATGCTCGACTTGATCCTACGAGCGCATGGGCTGCGCAGTGTCGCGTGTGGCAACGTCGGGCTGCCGATGGTCGAGGCGGTGATGGACCCGACGCCGTACGACGTCCTGGCGGTCGAGCTCTCGAGCTTCCAGCTGCACTACGTCTCGACGGTCGCCGCAGAGTCTGCAGCGGTGCTCAACGTGGCCGAGGACCATCTCGACTGGCATGAGAACGCCGCGCAGTACACCCGCGACAAGGGGCGTATCTACCAGGGGGTTCAACGCGCTTGCGTGTACAACGCGGCCGACCCGGCCACGGAACGACTGGTCCGTGCCGCCGATGTCGCCGAAGGCGCCCGCGCGATCGGGTTCACCCTCGGCACCCCGACGATAGGCATGCTTGGCCTCGTCGATGACGTGCTCGCCGATCGCGCCTTCATCGAGGACCGCCAGGACAGCGCAGCCGAACTGTGCCCGGTCGCAGACCTCGCGTCCGGGGCGCCACACTTCGTCGCCAACGCCCTCGCCGCATCCGCGCTGGCCCGAGCGCACGGTGTGACCACTAGCGCGGTCCGTGCCGGGCTGCGGGCCTTCAAGCCGGACGGTCACCGCATCACCGAGGTGGCGGTGGTCGACGGGGTTCGCTATGTCGACGACTCCAAGGCCACCAACCCGCATGCAGCGCAGTCGTCGCTGATGGCCTACGACCATGTGGTGTGGGTCGCCGGGGGGCTGGCCAAGGGCGCGTCCTTCGACGCCCTGGTCCGTGGCGTGCGCGAGCGGCTGCGCGGCGTCGTACTCCTCGGACGGGACCGGGCAGTGATTGCCCGTGCGCTTTCGCGACACGCGCCCGATGTACGCGTCATCGAAGTCGAAGCCGTAGAGACTGCTGTGATGGACCGCGTTGTCGGGGCGGCGGCCGGTCTGGCTCAGCCCGGAGACACCGTGCTGCTCGCCCCTGGCTGCGCGTCGATGGACTTGTTCGCGAACTACGGTGCGCGTGGTGATGCTTTCGCTGCTGCCGTGCAAAGGTTCCGCGACCTGTAGGAAGAAGAGCTCTCCCGGGCGAGAGACGACGGAAGGCTGGATGTGACCACCGCCGCAGGGCAGCCCCGCCGGCACCGCGGTGTGTCCACCTGGGTGGCCCTGCGCAGAGATGCTGCGAGGCAGGCGCTCGACCGGCCGCTCACCTCCTACTACCTGTTGCTCGGAGCCTCGACCCTGCTGATCACCATCGGGCTGCTGATGGTGCTCAGCTCTTCGAGCGTGTACTCCTACAAGACCTTCGGGAACAGCTACCACGTTTTCCTCAAGCAGCTGATGTGGGTGGGCCTGGCGCTCCCGGCCGCATTCGTGGCGTCCCGGGTGCCGTCCCGGGTGTTGCGGTGGTTCGCCTGGCCGAGCCTGCTCATCGCCATGGCACTGATCGCCCTGACCGAGACCCAGCTGGGGTTCGAGGCCAACGGGAGCCGCAACTGGCTCGCACTCGGTCCGATGACCCTGCAGCCCTCCGAGATCGCCAAGCTCGCGGTCATCTTGTGGTGCGCGGATCTGTACGCCCGCAAGGAGAAGGCGCTAGGTGACTGGAAGCATGCGCTCATCCCGATGGTGCCGGTCACCGGGTTCGTGGCGTTCCTGGTGGTCCGGCAGGGCGATCTCGGCACCGCGCTCGTCCTCTTCGCGATCATCCTCGGCATGCTGTGGGTGGTCGGCGTCCCCGGACGCCTTTTCATCGGGTCCTTGCTTTCCGTCGGGGTGCTGGCGTTGTACCTCGCAAGCACCAGCCAGGAGCGGCTGGAGCGACTGACGAACTTCGTCGACCCGTTCAAGGACTACCAGGGGGCCGGCTGGCAGCCCGCGCACGGTCTGTTCGCGATGTCCAGCGGCAGCTGGTTCGGCAAGGGTATCTCGGCCAGTCAGCAGAAATGGGGGAGTCTCCCCGAGGCGCACACCGACTTCATCTTCGCGGTGCTGGGCGAGGAGCTCGGGCTGGCCGGCACGGTCTTGGTGCTGGTGCTTTTCCTGACCATCGCGTACGCCGGCATCCGGGTGGCGATCCGAACCACGGACCCATTCACCCGCTACATGGCTGCCGGGATCACGATCTGGCTGATGGCGCAGATGATGATCAACGTCGGAATGGTCCTGGCGCTGCTCCCGGTGATCGGGATCCCGCTGCCGCTGGTGTCCTACGGCGGGTCGGCGCTGCTCCCGTCGTTGGTGGCGCTGGGCCTGCTGATCTCCTTCGCCCGCTCCGAGCCGGGTGCGCACGCGGCGCTCAAGGCTAGACGAAGGCGCCGGGCCGCGGGGGTCACCGCGGGTGGCGGACTCTCGAGGCGAGGGAAGCAGGCCTGATGCGCGTTCTCCTCGCCGGAGGGGGTACAGCCGGTCACACCTCCCCCTTGCTGGCTACCGCTGACGCTCTCCGGCGACTCGACCCGTCGGTGGAGGTCATCGCGCTGGGCACGCCACGTGGTCTGGAGACCCGCGTGGTGCCCGAGGCCGGCTATCGACTCGAGCTTGTGCCGCCGGTCCCGCTGCCCCGCAAGCTCTCCCTCGACCTCCTTCGTGTCCCGTGGCGGCTCAAGGCGGCGATCTCGGCCGCGCTCGAGGTCATCGACCGGACCAAGCCGGACGTCGTGGTGGGCTTCGGTGGCTACGTCAGCGTTCCTGCCTACATCGCGTCGCGCCGACGCAAGCTTCCGTTGGTGGTGCACGAGGGCAACGCGCTGCCCGGGATCGCCAACAAACTCGGGGCCCGGATGACCCGTCATGTGGCGACAAGCTTCCCGGACACCCCGCTTCCGCACGCGCGCTACGTCGGGATGCCCATCCGCGCGATGATCTCGGGCCTTGACCGCACGGCGCGCCATGAGGAGGCGCTGATCACGTTCGGGCTGGAGACCGACCGGCCGACGCTCCTGGTGACTGGAGGCTCGCAGGGCGCGCGTCGGCTGAACCAGTCGGTGTCCGCGGCTCAGGCCGCGCTGGCCGCGGCAGGTATCCAGGTTCTGCATGTCGTGGGTCCCGCAGGGGAGGCGGCGGTGTCTCGTGGGCCCGACGACCCGGCGTACGTCGTGGTCCCCTACGTCGACCGGATGGACCTGGCCTATGCGGCGGCCGACCTCATCGTCTGCCGCGCCGGTGCGAACACCGTCACGGAGGTCTCGTCGGTCGGTCTGCCGGCAGTCTTCGTCCCGTTGCCCATCGGCAACGGCGAGCAGGAGCACAACGCCCGCCCGGTGGTCGACGCCGGTGGTGGGCTGCTGGTCGCGGACTCCGCCCTGACGCCGCAGTGGGTGTCGGCGACACTGCCCGAGCTGCTCCGGGACCGGATCCGGTTGCAGAGGATGTCCAGCGCCGCCGAGAACCTGATCCCACGCGACGCCGACGACACGCTGGCGCAGCTGGTGCTCGGTGCAGTGCGGGGCCAGGCGTGATCATCCCCGTCCCGGCCACCATCCCGCCGGCCGACCGGCTCGGTCGGGTGCACTTCGTGGGCATCGGCGGCGCAGGGCTCTCCGGCATCGCCCGGATCATGCTCGCGCGCGGACTCAGCGTCAGTGGCAGTGACGCCAAGGAGTCGCGGGCTCTCGAGTCTCTGCGGGCACTGGGTGCGCAGTGCTTCGTCGGGCACGATGCTGTGCACGTGCGAGACGCGGACACCCTGGTCGTCTCGACCGCGGTGCGCGCCGACAACCCTGAGGTGGTCGAGACAGAGCGCCAGCGGCTACGCCTGCTGCCGCGCTCGGCGGCGCTGGAGTCGGTGATGCAGGGGCGACGCGTGGTCGCCGTGGCCGGCACCCACGGCAAGACAACTACCACCTCGTTGCTGACCGTGGCCCTCCAGCACTGCGCGGCCGACCCGTCCTTCGCGATCGGTGGCGAGCTGAACGAGTCCGGGTCCAACGCCCACGACGGCAGTGGTGACATCTTCGTCGCCGAAGCCGACGAGAGCGATGGGGCGTTCCTGGTCTACTCGCCGTTCGGTGCCCTGGTCACCAACGTCGAGGCCGACCACCTCGAAACTACGGAACCGAGGAGGCCTACCACGCGGCCTTCACCGCGTTCCTCGACCGGATCGCCTCCGACGGGTTCCTGGTCATCTGTATCGATGACCCGGGTGCCGCTGATCTCGCCGAGCAGGCGCGCGCCAAGGGCCTCACCGTGGTCGGTGTGGGCGAGTCGGTCGCCGCAGACCTTCGCGCGCAGTCGCTGACCTTCGCGGGGTCGACCTCGCGCTTCGTTGTGGTCGAGCGTGGCCGAAAGCTCGGCGAGCTCTCGTTGCAGATTCCGGGCCGGCACTACGTGCTCGACGCGCTGGCCGCGTTGGGTGCCGGGCTACAGCTGGGTTTCTCCTTCGCCGACCTGAGGCGTGGCCTCGAGGCGTTCAGTGGGACCCGGCGGCGGATGGAGCTCAAGGGCACGGCCGCCGGGGTCCGTGTCTACGACAGCTATGCGCACCATCCCAACGAGATCGCGGGTGACCTGCAGGCGGCCCGCTCGATCGCCGGCGCCGGACGCGTGGTCGTGGCGTTCCAGCCGCACATGGTCTCGCGGACCCGTATTTTCGGCGCCGCGATGGGGAAGTCCCTCGGCGCTGCCGACGAGGTGGTGGTGATGGATGTGTACGTCGCCCGCGAGGATCCCGAGCCGGGAGTAAGCGGGCAGCTCGTGGCAGCCAACGTGCCGCTTCCCGCAGAGCGCGTCCTGTTCGAGCCGTCCTGGTCGCGGGTGCCGGGGCGGCTCGTCGAGCGCGCCCGCGCCGGCGACGTCGTACTCACCCTCGGTGCCGGCGATGTGACCCTCGTCGGTCCCGAGGTCCTCGTGCTGCTCGGCGAGCAGGCCGCCTCCCGAGGAGCCGGCAGTGCTTGATACCAGGTTCCCCAGGCCCATGCTGCCCAGGCTGTCGAAGTCCGTCTCCGACGCCGGAGCCGAGTCGGCGACAGCGGCCGAGAAGACCATCCGGCGCGCACGCAAGAAGTTCGCCCGACGACAGCGAGCGCGTCGTTGGCTTGCCTGGCGGCGGATCCTGGCCATCGTCCTGGTCGCCGCCGCCGCGGCCGGATCGGTTTGGCTGATGTTGTTCTCCTCGGTGCTCGCGGTCGCCGACGTCAGCGTCGACGGCAACGAGGTGCTTGACCCTCAGCAGGTACGACGGGCGGCCGCGGTGCCGACGGGGGAGCCACTGGCCACCGTGGATCTCGACGCGATCGCCGCCCGGATCGAGGCGCTCCCACCCGTGAAGAGCGTCGACGTCTCGCGTGCCTGGCCGGACCGAGTGCGGATCGCGATCAGGGAACGGGACGCGGTGGCGGTCCTAGAACGTGATGGCGCCGTCCGCGGGGTCGACGACGAGGGGGTGCTGTTCCGCAGCTACCCTTCCGTGCCGAACGGCCTGCCCGTCGTACGCATGGGGGCGGGGACGGAGTCGGACGCGCTCGCGGAGGCCACCACAGTGGTCGGGGTGCTCCCCAGGAACCTGGCCACGATGGTCGACTTCGTCGAAGTCGACACGATCGACACCATCTCGCTGCGCCTGCGCAGTGGTCCTACGATCTTCTGGGGCAGCGCCGACGACTCCGCCAACAAGGCGAAGGTGATCGCTGTCCTGCTCAAGCAGGAGGCGTCAACCTACGACGTCAGCGTTCCGGCCCAGCCCACCATCCGGCGATAGGTCGAACCCGCTCGGTGGGACGGTTTCGGAAATCGGTGCACGCTTCCGCGTGTCGTTTGGATTGCTCTCCGCGGATCACCTAAGTTGTCTCTCAAGCACGAGGTTGACATAACTGTAACCCTTAACCTCAGGGTTACAGTTCGGGCCGAATGCCACTTCCCCCGGAGATGTACACCCGTCTGACCTGCAGCAATGCAGGACAGCTGAGCAGTGAAAGGCACCCGCCGTGGCAGCACCGCAGAACTACCTGGCCGTGATCAAGGTCGTGGGTATCGGTGGAGGTGGAGTCAACGCCGTCAACCGGATGATCGAAGTCGGGCTCAGAGGCGTTGAGTTCATCGCGATCAATACCGACGCACAAGCACTCCTGATGAGCGACGCCGACGTCAAGCTCGATATCGGCCGCGAGCTGACTCGTGGGCTCGGGGCCGGCGCCAACCCTGAAGTGGGTGGCAAGGCAGCCGAGGACCACTCCGAGGAGATCGAGGAGGTGCTCAAGGGCTCCGACATGGTCTTTGTCACCGCCGGCGAGGGCGGCGGAACAGGGACCGGTGGCGCCCCCGTCGTGGCTCGCATCGCGCGTTCGCTCGGTGCGCTGACCATCGGTGTGGTGACGCGGCCCTTCTCGTTCGAGGGTCGCCGTCGGGCCAACCAGGCCGAAGAGGGAATCTCCGGCCTGCGCGACGAGGTCGACACCCTCATCGTCATCCCCAATGACCGCCTGCTCTCGATCAGCGACCGCAACGTCAGCGTGCTCGATGCTTTCAAGCAGGCCGACCAGGTGCTGCTCCAAGGTGTCTCCGGGATCACAGACCTGATCACCACCCCAGGGCTGATCAACCTCGACTTCGCCGACGTCAAGTCGGTGATGTCCAACGCGGGCTCCGCTCTGATGGGCATCGGCTCCGCGCGCGGTGAGGACCGCTCTGTCGCCGCAGCGGAGATGGCGGTCTCCAGCCCGCTGCTCGAGGCATCCATCGACGGCGCCTACGGTGTTCTGCTCTCGATCGCCGGCGGCTCCGACCTCGGGCTCTTCGAGATCAACGAGGCGGCAGCGCTCGTCTCCCAGGCAGCGCATGCAGAGGCGAACATCATCTTCGGTGCGACCATCGACGACGCGCTCGGTGACGAGGTCCGGGTGACCGTGATCGCGGCCGGCTTCGACGGAGGCATGCCCAAGCGACGAGACAGCGGCACCGCGCTTCGACGCGAGCCGGTCAAGCCGCAGACCCAGGCCGAGACGCGGGCGGCGGCGCAGGTCGTCGCCGGGCACCCGGCAGAGGCGGACCCGGTGGTCCGCCAGCGCGAGGTGCGCCTGGCCAGCGAGCAGACCGGCTCGACGAGAGCTGCGCCGACCACGGGGCAGTCGATCCCACAGCAGCCCACACCGTCGCAGCGCAAGCCGCGCCAGACCCAGTTCGACGACGACGAGCTCGACGTCCCCGACTTCTTGAAGTAGGCCGGCGACGTAGACACGGGGCATCACCTAGCAGTGTTCGCCTTCCAGGACAGGCGTGGCGCGGTCGATGTCGCGTTCACCGACCGCCACGGAGGAGTCGACGGCCCGTTCAGGTCGCTCGACCTTGCGGAATCCGACGACGGTGTGATCGAGGAGAACATCCGCCGGGTCACCGGGGCGTTGGCGGGCACATCGGTTGGGACATCCCCGCTCGTCGTAGGCATGCGTCAGGTGCACGGCGCCCGGGTCGAGGTGACCGGCGGGACAGATCGCCGGACGACGATTCCCGAGTGCGACGGCCTGGTGACCAAAGAAGCAGGCGTGATGCTGATGGTCCGTGTCGCCGACTGTGCGCCCGTCCTGCTTGCCGACGTGGAGCAGGGTGTGATCGGCGCCGCCCATGCCGGACGGCTGGGCATGGTGGCCGGCGTCGTCCCCTCGACCGTCACCAGGATGCGCGAGCTCGGCGCCCGCCAGATTGTCGGCTGGGTTGGCCCACGAGTGTGCGGGGCCTGTTACGAGGTCCCCGACGCCATGCGCAAGGCGGTCACCGCAACCGTCCCCCAGGCATACTCCGAGACGAGGTGGGGCACCCCGGGCCTGGACATAGCCGCGGGCATCCGTGCCCAACTGGAGGCCCACGACGTGGAGGCGATCGACGTGGCCCTGTGCACCTTGGAGGACGAGGATCTGTTCTCCTTCCGCAGGGAAGGCCCAGCCTCGGGACGACTCGCTGGGCTGGTGTGGGTCCAGCCGTGAAAGAGCGCGCCCAAGAGATCGCCGACAACCTGACTGTCGTACGGGAGAGGGTCGCCGCTGCTTGCGCCGATGCCGGACGCGGGGTCAACGAGGTCACGCTCACCGTCGTGACCAAGTTCTTTCCCGTCTCGGACATCGCGATCCTGGCCGACCTCGGGATACGGGACGTGGGTGAGAACAGGCATCAGGAGGCCGCGAGCAAGGCGGCCGAGACGCACGATCTCGACCTACGCTGGCATTTCATCGGCAACCTACAGAGCAACAAGTCAGCCGCTGTCGCGGCCTACGCCGACGTGGTCGAGTCGGTGGACCGCGTCAAGCTGATCAAGGGCCTGGACCATGGCGCCTCCGTGCGGGGCACGAGCATCGACTGCCTGGTCCAGGTCAACCTCGACGAGGAACCAGCCGGGTCGCCGGGCCGGGGTGGCGCCGCCCCTGCGGACATCGGGGCCCTATCCGAGGGATTGGCGGCGGCCCCGGGCCTCCGTCTGCGGGGTGTGATGGCGGTTGCGCCGCTGGGGGAGGACCCGGTTCCCGCATTCGAAAGACTGGGCGCCCTGGCCGAGCGGGTACGCCGGATCGACCCCGCAGCCACCTGGATCTCCGCCGGGATGAGCGAGGATCTCGAGGCCGCGATCGGGTCCGGCGCGACACACGTTCGGATTGGCAGCGCGGTGCTCGGTAGGCGCCCCACCATCAAGTAGTGTCGGCGAAAGTAGCAGCGTCCTACCCGGGGGCGCGGATGCATCGGAAGGCATGAGTCATGAGCGGCGCAATGCGCAAGATGGGCGTGTACCTAGGCCTGCTCGAGGACACCGACCGCTTCGACGAAGGCTATGGCTCGGTCGCCGACTACGACGAGAACGGTCGGGGTCCCTCGGACGCCGCGCGAAACGAGAGCGCGCGTCCCGCGGCGGTTTCCAGCATCTCCGAACGACGTCGGCCTACTGGTGGTGGCCCCGCCGGCGGAGCAAGCGCGGCGCCGGGCGTGGTCGCCGAGCTGTCGCGGATCACCACGCTCCATCCGCGCACTTACAACGAGGCCCGCACGATCGGTGAGAACTTCCGCGAGGGGGTTCCGGTGATCATGAACCTTTCCGAGATGGACGACTCCGACGCGAAGCGGCTCGTCGACTTCGCTGCGGGGCTCGTGTTCGCAGTGCGAGGCACGATCGAGCGCGTCACCAACAAGGTCTTCCTGCTCTCGCCGCCGAATGTCTCTGTTGCCGCGGAGGACAAACAGCGCATCGCTGAGGGCGGGTTCTTCAACCAGAGCTAGACTCCGACAACGTGGTGAACGTCGTCGGTCAAATCATCCATCTGATCCTGTGGCTCTTCCTTGCCCTGCTCTTCGTGCGCTTCGTAGTCGACTGGGTCCAGGTCTTCGCGCGCTCATGGTCCCCCAAGGGTCCGGTGCTCGTGCTCCTCGAGGTCGTGTACTCCATCACCGACCCGCCGATCATGTTCTTCCGACGGTTCATCCCCCCGCTGCGGCTCGGGAACGTGGCCCTCGACCTGAGCTTCATGGTCGTGATCATCATCTGCTACCTGTTGCTGATCCTCAACGACTCCATCCTGCTCGCCTGAAGGTTCTGCTCGCCTGAAGGGCCTGATTGGTTGCGCCCCGGGCGGCCGCTCGGAGTACGGTGGGTTCCTGAGCGCGGCCTTCTGCCGCTTGATCACCTGACGAATATCGGACAGACAAGGATGAGGTCATGCCGCTGACGCCCGAGGACGTGAGCAACAAGCGCTTTACCCCGGTCCGGCTCCGTGAGGGCTACGACATGGGTGAGGTCGACCAGTTCCTCGACGAGGTCGAGGCAGAGCTGGCACGACTCACGAGGGACAACAATGACCTACGCGCCAAGGTCGCCTCAGCTCAGGGGGGTGGGCCTTCGACCGCGGGCACCGTGAGGAAGGGGCGCGCAGGCGACACGAGCGAGGAGACCGGCAAGCGTGCCCCAGTGGTGCCCGAGCCGGCGCCCGCGGCGGCGAAGGCCGAACCGGCTCCCGCCGAGCCGACTCCCTCGACACCGGCCGAGACCATCCAGATCCACACCGTTGCCGACGCCTCCGGCGCTGCGGTGCGGCTCCTCGAGATCGCCACCCGCAACGCCGATGAGCTCGTCACCGAGGCCAAGAACGACGCCGAGCGGATCGTCGTGGATGCCCGCACTAGCGCTGAGAAGGTCGAGTCCGACGCCCGCACGCGCTCGGAGGCGCTGGACTCAGAGACCGAGGAACGTCGCAAGGAGCTGATCGGCGAGCTGGACAAAGAGAAGGAGAAGCTCAACGTCGAGGTCGAGGCGCTCCGCTCCTTCGAGAGGGAGTACCGCAGCCGGCTGAAGAGCTACTTCTCCCAACAGCTCGCCGCACTCGACGGTGACGGCGAAGCGGGCGAGTTGAGCGCGAACGACAGCCAGCCGACCCGGATGGACGCCCTCCGCGGCGACCAGCAACAGTCGCAGACCCGGTAGCAGGAAACGGCGCCGCAGCGGCGCCGGCTCAGTCGGTCAGACGGTCGCGACAGCGACGCTGAAGATGAGCCCGAGGTCCTCGTTGCGTACGACGGACGGGGTGTCTGCGCCCGCCGAGGTGGGAACGCTCTCGGGCCCGGCTGCCTCGCGCATCTGCGTCGCAAGCACCTCGTTCGCGACGAGCTCTGCGTTCTCGCGCAAGGCTTCCGCGACGTCGCCGGAGGCATGCCAGGTCAGTACGATCCGGTCGCTGACATCGAAGCCGCTGTTCTTGCGCGCCTCCTGCACCAGCCGGACGACCTCGCGAGCCTGCCCGGCGCGCAGCAGGGCGGGGGTCAGCTCGAGGTCGAGCGCAACTGTCTCGCCCTGTTCGTTGACCACCGACCAGCCCTTGCGCGGCCGCTCGGACACGATCACCTCGTCGGGGTGGACCTCGACCTCCTGCGCATCCACAGTCAGCGTCACCTTGCCGTCGTCCTCCAGGGCCCGCGCCAACGCCGAGGCATCCGCCGATGCGATCGCGGCCGCGACCCGGGGCGTCCGCTTGGCGAACCGCTTGCCAAGGGCCCGGAAGTTTCCCTTGGCTGAGAACTCCACCAGGTCCGCCCCGTCCGAGTCCGCGTGAGCTGACGAGAGCGGTTCCAGGGCGCCGACGTTGAGCTCATCGGCCACCTCCGCGCGTAGCTCCGCACTGAGCTGGGCCCAAGCGGCGGAACCGACCAGGGCGCGGCGCAGCGGCTGACGCGTGCGCACCTTCGCATCCGCGCGCGCCGCACGGCCCAGCTCGACCAGGCGGCGCGCGAGCGAGACCGCCGCGGAGAGTGTCTCGTCGATGTCGCCGGCGTCGTACGAGGGCCACCGGGACAGATGCACCGAGGAGGGTGCGGACTCGTCGACCGGGCGCACCATGTCCTGCCACACCCGCTCGGTGATGAACGGGGTGAGGGGCGCCATCAGCCTGGTCACCGTCTCCAACGTGTCGTGCAGGGTCCTCAGCGCGGCCGGGTCCCCCTCCCAGAACCGGCGCCGGGAGCGCCTGACGTACCAGTTCGAGAGGTCGTCCACGAACTGTGCGATGAGCTGACCTGCACGCTGGGTGTCGAAGTTCTCCAGCGCGTCGCCCACCCCGCGAACCAGCCTGGCCGTCTCGGCGTGCAACCACCTGTCGAGCACCGGCCGCTCCGCCAGAGGGGGAGCCTGCTGGCCCGGAGACCAGCCGGACGTGCGCGCGTAGAGCACGTGGAAGGCCACCGAGTTCCAGTAGGTCAGCAGCACCTTGCGCACGATCTCCTGGATGCTCGCATGACCGACCCGGCGCGCTGCCCATGGCGACCCCGCGGCCACCATGAACCAGCGGACGGCGTCGGCGCCGTGTCGCTCCATCAACGGGAGCGGCTCGAGAATGTTGCCAAGATGCTTCGACATCTTGCGGCCGTCCTCGGCGAGGATGTGCCCGAGGCAGAGCACATTGCGGTACGACGACTGGTCGAAGACGACCGTGCCTACCGCCATCAGGGTGTAGAACCAGCCGCGGGTCTGGTCGATCGCCTCACAGATGAAGTCCGCAGGATAGGCCTCCGCGAGGCTCGCCGCGGACCCGTCGACGTGGGGGTAGCCCCACTGCGCGAACGGCATCGAGCCGCTATCGAACCAGGCGTCGATCACCTCCGGGACGCGACGGGCTTCCTGACCGCAGGATTTCGCATCCTCTCCCCCGCGATGCGGGCATCCGAAGGTCACTTCGTCGACGTACGGACGGTGCGGGTCCAGCCCGGACTGGTCGGTGCTGGTGAGCTGAGAGAGCTCCGCCAGCGACTCGATACACGTCTGGTGCCCGTTCTCACAGCGCCAGATCGGCAGCGGCGTTCCCCAGTAGCGACTTCGTGACAGTGCCCAGTCGACATTGTTGTGCAGCCAGTTGCCGTAGCGACCCCACTTGATGGTGCCGGGGTACCAGTTGGTGTTCTCATTCTCCCGGATCAACGCATCCTTGACCTGGGTGGTGCGGATGTACCACGAAGGCTGCGCGTAGTAGAGCAGAACGGTGTGGCAGCGCCAGCAGTGAGGGTAGGAGTGCTCGTAGGCGAGGTGTCGGAAGAGTACGCCGCGGGCGTCGAGGTCCTTCACGAGATCGGCATCGGCGTGCTTGAAGAACTGACCACCGACGAGCGGGACCGAGTCCTCGAAGTGGCCGTCGGGCCGGACCGGGTTCACCACGGGTAGCCCGTACGCCTTGCAGATGGCCATGTCGGCCTCGCCGTAGGCGGGGGACTGGTGCACCAAACCGGTGCCGTCCTCGGTAGTGACGTAGTCACCGAGCACCACGAAGTGCGCCCCCTCCGGGCTCTGCTGACCACTTCCCCCCGGGAAGGCAACCAGCTCGAAGGGGCGCTGGTAGGTCCAGCGCTCCATGTCCTGGCCGCTGACCGACGACTGGACGGTCCAGCCCTCGCCGAGCACGGACTCGAACAACGGCTCCGCGACGACGAGGGTATCGGCCCCGTCCGTGGCCACGACGTATTCCACATCGGGGTGCACGGCCACTGCCGTGTTCGCGACCAGGGTCCATGGCGTGGTGGTCCACACCAACAGGCTCGCACCCGGAGCATCGACAGCTCCGGCGTACGGACCCGACGTGAGTGGGAAGCGCACGTAGACCGACGGGTCGGTCACCGTCTCGTAGCCCTGCGCGAGCTCGTGGTCCGAGAGCCCCGTCCCGCATCGGGGGCAGTACGGCGCGACGCGGTAGTCCTCGACCAACAGGCCTTTGCCGTGAATCTGCTTCAGCGCCCACCACACCGACTCGATGTAGGAGGGGTCCATCGTCCGGTAGGCGTCCTCTGTGCTGACCCAGTACCCCATTCGCTCGGTCATCTGCTCGAACATGTCGACGTTACGGAGCACCGACTCGCGGCATTTGGCGTTGAACTCGGCCACGCCGTACGCCTCTATGTCGTCCTTGCCGGAGAACCCGAGCTCCTTCTCGACGGCAAGTTCGACCGGCAGCCCGTGGCAGTCCCAGCCGGCCTTTCGCTCGACGTGGAAGCCCTGCATGGTCTTGAACCGAGGAAAGACGTCCTTGAAGACGCGCGCCTCGACATGGTGGGTGCCTGGCCGGCCGTTGGCGGTCGGTGGTCCCTCGTAGAACGTCCATGACTTCCCTGGGGAACCCTCCGACCTGTCCAGCGACCGGTCGAAGGTGGCATTGGTGCGCCAGAACGCGAGCACGCCCTGCTCGAGCGCCGGCAGATCTACCTGTGGGGGGACGGGCCGGTACTCACTCAGGGGCTCAGTCATGCTCTCGGTCATCGGCTGGGTTCCTTCGGCCTGCATTCGTCGTCGGGCTGAAAGGACGAGCCCGGCCGGACGTCCGTCCGCACCGCTTCCGGTGGAGCCTAAGTCTGCCAGACGACCGGGAGGGCCTGGATGCTTCTTTGCCAGGGGTATGGACGCTGTGCAAGCGGCATAACGCTTGTTGGTGAGGGGTAGGCACCCTGTTCGACCACGTCAACGACGAATCACGCCGCCCGACGTCATACCTTCTGGTTCCTGGTGCGCGTTGCTGGTGCGCAAGTTGGATGACGTCCCACAGCGCCGTGCGCATGTGCCTGAATGCGGCCCGAATCGAGGCGTCGTGCGACCAAGGAGTCCCCTCGCCGCGCAGTCCCGCGCCGCGCAGTCCCGCGCCGCACCAGACCCGAGCAGCAACCGAAGCCGGGCAACCGAATCTTCGCTCTGCCACGGCGGGCCCGCAGGGCCGTGGGGTGCTGAGTTGATGAAGGGGCAGGCAGGGCATATCCTCTCCGCACGCGTGTGGCGGCGGCCACACCAGGTTCAGAGAGGCCACCGCGTCCATGGCACGTTCCACCGCAAAGAGGATCGCTGCTGCGGCGGCGAAGAAGGTCACGTCCACCATGTCGCGCAGGTCACCCAACGGCGCTGAGTCGGCTGCGGCCACGAAGGCGCCCGCGAAGAAGGCGCCCGCGAAGAAGGCGCCCGCGAAGAAGGCGCCCGCGAAGAAGGCGCCCGCGAAGAAGGCGCCCGCGAAGAAGGCGCCCGCGAAGAAGGCGCCCGCGAAGAAGGCGCCCGCGAAG
>Ga0075530_1000809_pt1 | contig 14927 bp, 14 predicted proteins | sample NGEPerD_2_FD_75101 | JGI IMG/M metagenome (GOLD analysis project Ga0075530, IMG submission 75101) | Arctic peat soil microbial communities from the Barrow Environmental Observatory site, Barrow, Alaska, USA - NGEE PermafrostL1-D | ecosystem: Environmental > Terrestrial > Soil > Wetlands > Peat ...
ACACCTGGATCCACTATCGTGGCCGGCCAGGAAGTCTCCACCCCGAAGTCTCCGGGCCGAAGCCTTCGGGGTAGCAAGACAGCACTGCCTAGCACCTTCACCGCGGGCCACCCGGCCGGGTGGTCGCCCGGCCCGTCCCTAGAGCTCCCGGGTCACATGTAGGGATTCCTCGGCGATCTCCTTATAGTGCGAACGGTACTGGTCAGTTACGTCGCCCGGCGCGCCTGCTTTTCCGCCCATGTCCGCCAACTTTCGGGCAGGGAGGGAGCCGCGAGAAGGTCGCTCGCTCTTGAGTGGTCGCCGTAATAGACGTTTGCGATCGAGCTAACGGTGATGTCGTGGTCGGGACGAGAGAGCTTCTCGATGACATCGCCGGCTCCAACTTTGCCCTCTTCGATGATGGCCAGGTACGCCCCCCAGCGCGCAGCTTGCGAGAAGCGATGAGGGAAGTTCTCCTCGCCCATCCGCATGCCAAGCTTGAAGCACGGCAATCGAGGCTGGGTGATCTCAAGAACAGCCGTTCCCACCTTCCAGCGCTCGCCCCAGCGCCCGGTTTACATCGAGGCTGGAGACGGTGAGGTTCTCGCTGAACGTCCCCGGGCCGAGCGAGGCTCCCAGACGCGTCTCCCACCACATGTAGTCCTCGACGGCATACGCGTAGATCGCCTTGTCGTGTCCGCCGTGCACGCTGCGGTCGGCCTGATCGTCGCCGGCGATGTTGACCCCCCGCACCCCCACGCGCCCTTCCACCGGGCGCTTCCAGATCGAGGAAGTGAGCCGCTTCCCTTTGAGTTCGAACTCCCGCGGCGTTCCGACGTTCACGGAGACGATCCGTCCGGTGTTTAGGACTTCGGCGGACCCAATTCCTTCCTTCCTTGGGTGGTTGCTCTCTCCTAACAATCCGCGGAGCCGCCCTGTTCCCGCGGCCGCGTATACCCCCAGGTGACTGAGCAGAAAGTCGAATTGGGATGAACTTCCACCGCAAAGCTCCTGGTCAGGCGCTTGACCGATGGGTCAATTTGAGCGCGGACCCTACTTTCCAGTCACTCCACCTAGGCGTTGGAGATCCGCGCCGGTCCTCACCGGGTGGTGACCGCACCCGATGATTGGGTGAGCTAGCTTCTAACGATCCCCCCGGTGGGGGCCGACCGCTGGAACGCCTCGTCGAGGCGCGCCATGCCGGCCTTGTCGGGGACGGCGATGCGTACGTGGTCGAGTAGGCCGAAGCTGGTGCAGTCCCGCACCACGACGCCGAGCGGCGCCAGCCGGTCGCGCAGCCCGGGCGAGCGGCCCAGCACCCAAGGGGCGTCAGACGGCTCTGTCGGGATGCCGTGGCGGCCGAGCAGCGCGACGAGTTCGGCCCGGCCGGCGGCGATCGTCTCGGTCCAGGCGGGGAGGTCGACTCGTTCGAGAAGCTCGGGTATCAGCGCGACGGCGAGGCTGTTGAGGGGCCAGTGCGGTTGGCGGCGGGCGAAGCGCTGGGCGTCGTCAGCGAGGACGTAGCCGATGCGCAGGCCGGGGCAGGCGAACACCTTGGTGAGCGAGCCCACCACGACCCCTGCGCGCCACGCCGACCACGCTCCGGTCGCGAGTGGGTAGAAGGCTTCGTCCCACACGTCGGCGTGTTCGGTGGGGCCGGCCAGGCGTCCGGAGGGGTTGTGAGGGTCGCTGCGCCACAACGGGCCGCCGGAGCCCCGGGGGTGGAGGGCGAACTCCGGCTCGGCGCTGACGTGGCCGCCCACTTCGGCGGCGACGACGGTTATGGCCTCGCTGCCGCCATTCGTCAGCAACAGCCGGTCGGGCGACGCCCCGATCGCCTCGGCGAGTCGACGCGTAGCGTCACGGTCATCGGGGTAGTGGCGGAGCGTGGCGAGGTGGCGCGCGGCCAGCTCGGTGATGTCGGGGGCCGCGGGGTTGAGGCTGGCCGACAGGTCGAGCACGGAGGCGGGATCGAGTCCGAGGGCGCGCGCCACGGCCGGGCCGTCACCGCCGTGGCGACTGGCGGCGGGTATCACGGCGCCTCCGTGCGCCTGGCGAACGCGTGGACGACCAGTGCCACGGCGAGGAGTGCGCTGGTGTCCCGCGACAGCCGCACGGCGCGGGTGATGTCGGCGCGCTCGGGAGGGCGGCCGTCGCCGAGCGCGGGGCGCAGCTCGATTCGTTCGCCGTAGCGGTTCTCGCCGCCGAGGCGCAGGCCGAGCGCGGCGGCGAAGGCGGCTTCGGCGACGCCCGCGTTGGGTGACGGGTGGCCGGGTGCGTCGCGCCGCACGGCATGGGCCACGGCGGCCGCTCGGGATGGGCGGGCTGCGGCGACGAGGAGCGCGGTGACGCGGGCGGGCACCCAGTTGGCGGCGTCGTCGAGCCGGGCGGCGGCCCAGCCGAACTCGCGGTAGCGGGCCGAGCGGTACCCGACCATGGCGTCCATGGTGTTGACGGCGCGGTAGCCGAGCGTGCCCGGTCCTCCGGCGAGAGCGGCCCACAGCAAGGGTGCGATCACCGCGTCGACGGTGTTCTCGGCGACCGACTCGACGACCGCGCGGCAGATCTCCTTCTCGTCCAGGTCGCTCGGGTCGCGCCCGACCAGCGCCGGCAGAAGTCGTCGTGCAGCGTCGAGGTCGCCGGCGTCCAAGGCGGTGTTGACCGCGAGGGCGGCCTCCCCCAGGGCCCGTCCGGCGACGTAGGTGGCGAGCGCGGTCGAGCGGGCGAGCCGACCGGCGGAGGCGCCGATCGTGACGCCGGCCGCCGCGTAGGCGACGCCCGGCGGCCGTGTCGGCGCGTAGCACCAGCGCTCGAGGTGGCCCATGGCCGTTCCGAAGGCTGCGACCGGATGCGGTACCCGCGTCGGTTCTCCGAGGAGACGGTCGGCGGCCAGCCCGATGCCAGCCGCGAGAGAACGGCTCATCTTGCTACCACCGCGCCGCGGCGACTACGAGTCCAGCGGTCTCGGCCACGACGCCGACGGCACCGAGCACGTCGCCGGTGCAGCCGCCGAGGAGCTCACCGGACAGGCGGGGGAGCGCGACCGTCCTCCACGAAAGATCGATACACCTCGACACGTACATCGTTGGTCGTCATCACACTGCCGAGGTATCCAACCCTGTATCGAGAAGAGTCACGCGGAGCGCCTTGGAAGAAGGCGGCGGCGAGAAGCGGTCTGGGTGAAGCAATCCCGCAAGGATCTCCACTCCATCGATCAAGCGTGGACCTGACCGGGAGAAATAAGACGAGGAATCCGTTACGAACACATTCCCGTTCACGGCCGCTGGAGTACGCCTGAACTCCTCGATCGCGAAGAGCGCGGGAATCTGCCCGACAGCGTCTTCGAGATCGTAGCCACAGGGCATAAAGACGATCACGTCTGGAGTCACGGCTTCGACCTCAGACCATGTCAGGGTTCTTGACCTTGCGCCGGGAGCCCCGAGCAGATCGGTCCCCCCGGCGAGCTCGATCATCTCCGGAATCCAATGGCCGCCGTTGAAAGGTGGCTCCTGCCACTCGAGAGCAACGACGCGCCTTCGGGCGGCATCGCCCGTGAGGCTGCGGACCCTGTCCAGGCGCGATCGCAGGTGAGCGACGAACGATTCAGCCCGGTCACTGACTCCAAGTGCGCTACCGACCGTCAAGATCCCTTCGAGCACCTCATCGAGGCTGTGCGGATCTAACGAGAGAACCTCAGCTGTGCAGCCGATCACGTCGAGGGCTTCTTCGACATGGCCCGAGGGCACGGCACAAACGCGACACAGGTCCTGAGCAAGGATCACATCCGGGTGAAGCTGCTGGATCAAGGACCGATCGAGCGAGTAGATTGAGTCGCTGACCTCAAGCTGGTCGCGAACCAGCTGGTCGATCTCCCCCGGCGAGGTGGTTGGTGTGATTGGAAGCACCTTGGCCGACACGACCGGCTTGGTCGTAACGCCCTCTGGATAGTCACAGTCACAGCTCACACCGCAAAGAGAATCCTGTGCTTCAAGGGCGTAGACGATCTCCGTCGCCGAGGGCAGAAGCGATAGCACCTTCACGAAACGAACCTCCTAGTCACAAACACCATCCGTTAGCCAGGCCTAGACCGTCAGCAAAGAGCACTCCCAACGCTCGGGCACACCGTCTTCGAACGTCAGCTGCATGCGGCTGATGCTGCCCACATCGGGATAGCGGGTCACTCCCGCGCGTCCGAGCAGAAGCCTGATCACTCCACCGTGCGTGACGACTAGGTGCCGACCCGATCCCAGGTCTCGCAACGCTTCAAGCGCACGCTCGGAGAGCTGACTGACGGACTCTCCGTTGGGAGCCTGGAAAGTGTCGTAGTCGCGCAACCTCTCCTGAACATCGGCGGAACAATCCATCCAGGTCGAACCCTCGATATCGCCGAAATCTAGTTCGCGCAGTCGCTCGTCAAGAATCGGGTCCCCGTAAGCAAGCCGTGCGGTCTCCACGGCTCGTATCGAGGGCGAACCAACGAATGAGTCGAAACGCTGGTCCGTGAGTGGCTTGCGTAACGCCCGGGCCTGAGCACGCCCACGTTGGCTCAACGGCGGATCACTCCAGCCACAGAACCTTCCGGCGGCATTCCACTCGGTCTCGCCATGACGAACGAGCCAGAGATCGAGTTTCACTGCCGCCACCAAGCAAGGACGTCCGAGCCTCCGTGGAGGAGGGCAACACCTAGCAAGAGGATCGCAAGCTCGGCTATCTGTTGTGTAGCACCGAGGACATCACCCGCTATGCCACCGATCTTGACCCGTGCGAGGGCCCCCATCCCTAGCGTTGCGGCCGCACAGAGCACAACCGCCGCCAAGCTCCACTGCCCGATCAACGCCGCGCAGATCCCGATACCGATCACAACACCAGCTAGCTCCCGGCCACGTGTCAGAGAGGCCGCATAGCTGGCGCCCAGCCCACCTGGGTGTGCGAGCGGTAGCCGACGCATCAGAATGATCCCACCGACACGACTCAGCGCGTGGGCAGCCGGAATCAAAGCCAACGCGCTCCACGCGTCGAGCGCGGCGATCGCGCCAACGCGCACGAGGAAGCTGGACGTCAGCGCTAGGACGCCGAATGTTCCAAGACGGGGATCGTCGAGGATCTCGATACGTCTCTCTCTCGTCCACCCGCCGGCCAACGCATCTGCTACATCTGCAAGCCCGTCCTCGTGGAACGCACCTGTGAAGAGGGCGCCGAATGCGGCAGCCAGCGTCGCTGCGACGAACGGCGGTAACAGAACCGCGCCAGCTGCGTAGACCACGGCGATCAGGGCGCCAACGATCGCTCCGACGACGGGAAACCAGGGCACGGAGCGCGAAAGCTCAGTCGTGCCAGCGTGTGTCTTAACAGGAACCCTCGTTAGGAGGGCGACGGCGCCGGAGAACCCGCTCAACGTGAAAGTCCCCACTCTTGGAAGGTTGCAACGTCAACGACCGCCCTCGCCGCCATCCGTATCAAGGGAATGGCCGCGAGAGCGCCGCTCCCCTCGCCTAGCCGCAGACCCAGTTCGAGCAACGGCTCCTTACCAAGTTTCTCTAGCAGCAGCTGGTGTCCTGGTTCGGGTGAGCTATGTCCCGCGATGCAATGATCGAGGGCGCCACGTCTGCAGGCCTCGAGCGGGGCCACCGAAGCCGTAACGACGAAACCATCGAGGACGACCGGCAACCCCTTCAGACGTGCCTCTAGTACCGCTCCCGCGATCGCCACCATCTCGCTACCGCCTAGCTGTCGCAGGGACTCGATCGGATCGCAGGAACCCACTCGCTCACGCGCTTGCCGAACAACCTCAACCTTGCGATCCAAGGTCACGTCATCGATCCCCGTCCCGCGGCCGGTCGAATCGTCGGCAGTCAGCCCGAAGAGTGATGCAGCGACGGCTGCGGCAGCGGTTGTGTTGCCGATCCCCATTTCGCCCACGACCAAGAGATCGGTATCGAGATCGCGCACTCCTGCCCTACCCTGTTCGAAGCAAGACGCGAAGCGGTCGTGACCCATCGCCGGCTCCACTGCAATGTTCCCCGTGGGTCGTCCCACGCCGGTATCGATCACGTGCACCGAGGCTCCGACTTCGGCAGCGAGGACGTTGGCGGTAGCAACTCCATGTCGCAAGGCACGCAGCATCGAAGCTGTCACCTCTGCGGGGTACGCGCTCACGTCCTCGGAGACGACGCCATGGTCGCCCGCGAACACGACCAGCGCCGGATTGGAGACTGAAGGCCTGGCCGTGCGTTGCCATGACGCCAGCCACGCGGCGGTTTCATCCAATCGAGCAAGAGCACCTTGGGGACGGAGGACGTCGGTTGCCCGCTGGCTTACCAACGCTCGCGATTCTTCGTCGGCGCCAGGAAGCCTGCGGAGCAAATCAACGATGGAAATCATGCCACTCCCGCGGGACTGAGCACCGGAAGGCCGCTTACGGGACCATGCTCGACCAGTCCCATGAGCCCTTCTGCGTCTGCGTGGTCGGCGATCAGCTCTCCAAGACGGGCGGCCTGCGCTTCCCGCGCCTGGCCAAAAGAGACGTCGCCGGGACTCCAGTCAACGTCATTGGCCGCGGCGGTCCATGCGAGGAAGGCTTTCCGGAACGGGTCGGACTCGAACACCCCATGCCAGGACGTGCCCCAGACGGTTCCCTGGACGCAACCCTCATCACCGTCGTCGCACCCGAACATCGGCTCCCCCGAGAGAACGCGCGGCCGACCATGCCGGATCTCGTAACCCTCGCAGTCCGCACCCAGTCTCCGCGACCTTCCGGAGCGGCGCGCAAGGACCTTGTCTACTTCGAACTCGGTGACCACGGGCAAGACACCCAGTCCATGAACGTCACCGGCGCGCGACTCGACGGGATCGATGATGCGTTGCCCGAGCATCTGGAAGCCTCCGCAAACACCGAGGATGGGACGCCGAGCATCAGCACGCGCCACGATAGCGAGATCAAGCCCACTCGCTCGGAGAAAACGTAGGTCAGCGACCGTCGACTTTGAGCCGGGGAGGACCACGAGATCAGCCGCTGCGATCTCAGAGACCGAGTTCGTGAAACGAACCAACACCCCCGGCTCCAATGCGAGAGGCTCGAAATCGGTGAAGTTGCTCATCGATCGCAAGCGCACCACCGCGATGTGCAACACACTGCCGGAGGGCGGGACCAGGTTCGATCGGAAAGCGCTCAGGTCCAAGGAGTCTTCTGCATCGATGATGAGATCTCTTACCCAGGGCAAGACGCCGTAGAAGTTGCGACCGGTGAGCGTGGCGAACCTCGCCAACCCATCCTGAAGCAAGCGAACATCGCCCCTGAACTTGTTCATGATGAAGCCGCACACGAGTTCCTGATCGGCCGCTGGCAACAGTGCTAGAGATCCGTAGAGACCGGCGAACGAACCTCCGCGGTCGATGTCGGCGACCACGACGACAGGCGTCCGCGTCTCTCGCGCAAACCCCAGATTCACCAGATCGCGGTCGCGCAGGTTGAACTCAGCGAGGCTGCCGGCTCCCTCACAGATAACGACGTCGAAGCGCGATCGGAGCGATTCGAAGGCCTCCCTCACGACGGGCAAGAGACGGGCCCGAAGGCTTCCGTAGGAAGCCCCGTCGGTCGTGATCAGAGGACGGCCCATCACGATCACCTGCGCCTCTGTGTCCGTGGACGGCTTTATCAGGATGGGATTCATCGCTGCCTCTGGCTCGATCCCAGCCGCGAAGGCCTGGGCAGCCTGAGCCCGTCCGATCTCCTCGCCACCAGCCGTCACCGCCGAGTTGAGCGACATGTTCTGAGCCTTGAACGGAGCGACCTTGATCTCCTTGTCCCGCATGTAGCGGCACAGACCAGCCACAACGACGCTCTTTCCAGCATCCGATGAGGTTCCGCAAACGAGAAGCGAGCTCATGGCCGGTCCGGTAGATCCAAAGGAATCGTTCGGCCCGCCACTACGAGGAAAGCGTCCGCTGCCCGCTGCGCCCAGATCGCGTTGACGCGGCCCAACAAGTCGCGGAACCGCCTGCCGAGTTCCGAGCTCGGGTGAACGCCTGAACCGACCTCGTTAGTGACGACGAAGGTAGGAGCCTCACGCTGGGTAGCGATGTCTGCGGCGGCGGCCGCGCGCTGCTCTATGTCTTCGTTGTCATGATCTTTGAAGACGAGGTTGGTGACCCACAAGGTCAGACAATCCACGATGACGGCACAATCAGGCCCTGCTAACTCCAGGGCTCGGGCAAGATCGAGCGGCTCCTCTATCGTGGTCCAGTGGGCAAGGCGCTCGGCCCGGTGACGGGCGATCCGCTCTTCCATCTCCTTGTCGCCCGCCTGTGCAGTAGCGACCAAGGTCACCGGGAGTCCGGTCATCTCGCCCATGCGGGCAGCGAGGGAGGACTTGCCCGCACGCGCTCCTCCGATCAATACCGTCAGCGCCACTAGAGATCGATCCCGCGCTTTGCTCTTACGCCTCGATCGAAGGCATGTTTGATCTTGGTCATCTCTGTGACCGTGTCAGCAACCTCGATCAGTTTGGGCGGGGCGTCTCTCCCGGTAGCGATCACGTTGACGTGCTCAGGGCGATTGCGGATCGCGTCGACGACCTCGTGAACATCGAGCCAGCCGTAGTTGATGGGATAGGTGATCTCGTCAAGCAGGACCATCTCGTACTTGCCCGAGGCAACCTTCTCCTTCGCAGTGCGCCATGCCTCACGGGCGCGCGCTTCGGTTTCTTCCATAACTTTCGAGTTCCAAGTGAAGCCATCACCGATCGTCCACCAATCCACTCCCAGGCGACGCCCGATCTCTTCCTCGCCGACCTTCCACTTGCCAGATTTGATGAACTGAATGACGCAGACGTGCCACCCGCGAGCGAGGGCGCGAATCATCGTGCCGAACGCAGCGGTGCTCTTACCCTTGCCGTGACCGGTATTGACCAACACCAACGAACCCACTCGCACAGGTGCGCGGCGCTCGGGTGGACTCGTCGGAGGCTTAACGCTCAAGGGACACCTCCTGTCGTGACGGGCGGGTGGGAACAACAACCAACCCGGATGAGTTGGAGAGCACCTCGACAGATGCTCCGTAGTAGCGCTGGATCAAGTCGCCGCGCAGAACCTCATCCGCTCGTCCGCATGCGACCGCTCGGCCTTGGTCGAGCAGGACAAAGTTCTGCGAATACTGACCGGCCAACGTGAGGTCATGCATCGTCGACAGCACCGTCAAGCCGGCCTCGACGCGAAGCTCATCGACAAGCTCGAGGACTTGTTGCTGGTGACCAACATCCAAGTCGCTGGTGGGCTCGTCTAGCAGGAGGACCGGAGCGTGCTGCGCGAGGGCCCGGGCAAGCACCACTCGCTGCGCTTCGCCTCCGCTTAGTGAGCTGACATCCCTTCGGGCGAACGGCATTAGTTCGAGGCGTTCCAGAACCTCGGTGACGGCGTCCACATCAGCGCGTGTCTCCGTCGAGAAGTAGCCGATATAGGGATTGCGGCCCATGAGGACGTAATCAGTGACTGTTGCTCCCCTGGGCATGAACGGCCGCTGAGGCACGTAAGCCACGAGCTGCGCCAACGTCTTCCGAGGAGCTGTTCCTACCGCGGTCGATCCGATCATGACGTCGCCGTGGAAGTCGACCAATCCGGCGATCGCCCGTAGCACGGTCGTTTTCCCGGCGCCGTTCGGGCCGATCAGCGCGACCCACGAACCCGCAGGAATCGACAGGTCGAGATCTTGGACCACTCGGTTCCCGTCGTAGGAGACGGCGAGGTTCTCGACCGTGATCGGGATCATGTGAGCCGTCCACTTCGTCGCAAGACGACTAGGAAGAAAGGTGCGCCGAGGAATGCGGTGATCACCCCGATGGGTATCTCTGCAGGTGCGATCAGCGTGCGGCCAACGAGGTCCGCGAGGACGAGGAAGGCGGCGCCGAAGATGATCGAGAGAGGAACCACAAGGCGATAACTCGAGCCGAACAACAGGCGCACCGTGTGGGGAACGATCACGCCGACGAAGCCGATCAACCCACTGACGGCTACAGCGGCGGCGGTACCCAACGAGGCAGCGACGACGATGATCAGCCGTACCCGCTGTGTGTTTACCCCGAGGCTTCCTGCTTCCTCGTCGCCCACGCTCAACATGTCGAGCAAGCGGCGATGTAAGACGATCGCTACCACACTGACGATCAGGTACGGGAGGATGAGTGACACCTCGCGCCAGCTCGCTGTCGTTAGCTGCCCCAAGATCCAGCTATAAACCTGTCGAACCGTGTCGTCCTCGCGCTGCTGCACGTACGTCTGGATCGCGGTGAGGAACGACGCGGTGGCGACGCCCGCAAGGATCAAAGTTGTGGTCGTCCGGCCGCTCCAATTCGCGCGACCCAGGGCGTAGGTGACCGATACCCCCACAAGCGCGCCGACGAATGCGGCCAGCGGAAGCGGGTCGATCGGCCAACCCGCCGCAGCCGGACCGTATGCGATCGCGATCGTGGCACCCAACCCGGCGCCTGCAGCGACACCAAGGAGGTATGGGTCTGCGAGTGGGTTGCGGAACACGCCCTGGTAAGCGGCCCCCGCCAGCGCAAGCATGGCCCCAACCAGACCGGCGAGCACGACCCTCGGAATCCTTAGTTGCCACAGGATGGCGCTCTGTTGATCGCTCAGTCCAGAGGAGAGATGAACGAACGGCAAGCGGTCTGCGCCTTCGCTTAGGACGCCGCTCAGCCTCAGTGGCACAGGACCGATAAGAACACCGACGACCAACGCGCCCGCCAGAACCAGAAGCGCGGCCAGCAGCGACGTCAGTCTCAAACCGGTCGGCCGTACGTCAGCATTCACTGGTGGGCCAGCTCGAGATCGCCTACCGCGTCAACCACGATCTTCAAGAAATCTACAACCCTCGGTCCCCAGCGCGATGAAATGTCGTCGCCGACGTCGAAGATCGCATCGTTCTTGACGGCGGAGATCTGATCCCATCCAGGCCGTTGCGCCACACGCTCCGGCGTTTGGTTACAGCATTCAGAGTCAGCCAGGAATATGAGGTCGGGATCGGCCTGAACGATGTACTCGGCAGAGAGCTGGGGATAACCAGAACCCGCTTTGTCAGCCTTGTCTGCGATGTTCCGAGGACCGGCCAGCTCGTAGATCTGACCGATGAACGTGTCAGACGTTGCAGTGAAGTAGGTGTTGTCGAGCTCGTGGTAATAGGTCGGCGGTTCTTCGAACTCGGGAACAGTTGCAACGACGTCTTGAATCTGAGACTTGATCTTCGCTACCTCTTCCGCAGCATTGGCCACGTGTCCTGTCGCAACCCCGAGCTGCTCAAACTGTGTGTAAGCGTCGTCCAGCGAGGTAACAGCCGGATGAACGAGTAGCGGGATGCTGATCTCGGCGAGCGACTTGAGACCAGATTGACTCGTGGCAACAACGAGGTCTGGCTCGTACTTTGCGATCGCCTCGACATTGGGCTCGTAACCCGACAGGTCGGTCGTGGGCACACCCGGTGGGTAATCGGACTGATCATCGACAGCGACCACTTGGTCGCCGGCCCCGATCGCGAAGAGCATTTCCGTTGCGGTAGCGGAAATCGAGACGATGCGTTCCGGTCGAGCGGGTATCCCGACGTCGCCGTTCGCGGCTTCGATGGTGACCGGGAACGCCGCATCCTGCGTCGCGCTTGGCGCGGCAGGTTCTGACGGTTGGCCTCCACAAGCACCAAGGGCAAGTGCAAGGCAAACGAGTAGAGCGCTGATGCGCCCCATCGGGCCTCCTCTCTGTCCGGTCCTCGCCGGACACGACGAGACCTGCGACGCGAAGGAAGGGCCGAGAAAAGCCAGTCCCGGCTCGCACCTTTGCCTCGAAGGTCATGCGAGCCGCGCGGCGTACGGGTTTTCTGGCTTATCCGCCTAGTCGGCGGATCTACAGTTGCGGGACAGCGCCGGAATTTGACCGGACTTGCCCACGCACGTCGCGCAGTTAGTGGCAACACTCTAGTCGACTTCGTGGGCGAGTTCTAGATGAATCGAACCCATTTTACGTTTCTTTCCGCCGAGGTCGCAGCTCGAAGGGACCGATCGCAGGCTGGGCTCAAATGCCTGCATCCTCAGTCTTCGCTCCACTAATACTCCTTGGCGACCAGGCAATCGAGGGAACAATCACGACACCCTCAAGAGCGGTGCTGAGCAGCGAAAACGTCGATTGTCGCTGGTAAGCGGATTCCTCCGGGTCGCACTTACAACGCAGGGGTCGGCGGTTCGAACCCGTCACCTCCCACGATTAAACGTATGCCTGACCATGTCTCTTGCGTTAAATCAGGTGCGTTCTTGCTTGGTGGCCGTCTCCGTGGTCCGCGCCAGGCCCGCGAATTTGCCGTCAGGACCGAAAACGGTTTCACCCTCCCACTATCGTTCCGGTCCCTGAATTCGCGGATTGGGAGGCGGTATCGAGCGGTGCTCAGGCTGCAGAGAAGGTCTGCTAGGCCGCCGCGGGGCCCTCGAACAGAGCCTCGAGCCTCGCCACCTCGGCCACCGGCGCGATCCTGCGGAAGACCGCGCCGGTCTCGCGCCAGGCCCCCAAGATGTCCCCTGCCAGCGGCGAGCCTGTGTGGTCGAGGTGGCGGATGAGCACCCGCTGTAGCGACGTGAGCTGGGCGGCAGAGGGCTCGTAGGCGGCCACGAGCTGGGCATTGAGCCGGCCCCCGATGAGCTCGTCCGGGTCGTAGACGTAGGCCTCGCCGCCGCTCATGCCGGCGCCGAAGTTGATCCCGGTGGGCCCCAGCACGACCACGGCGCCTGCGGTCATGTACTCGCAGGCGTGGTCGCCGGTTCCCTCCACCACCGCTACGGCCCCCGAGTTGCGTACTGCGAAGCGTTCGCCGGCGTGGCCGGCGATGTAGAGCTGCCCTCCGGTCGCACCGTAGAGCGCAGTGTTGCCCGCCAGGCAGGGATGGCCGGCGTCCCCTTGTGGCGGCCGGATGACGATGCGCCCCCCCGCCATCCCCTTGCCGAGGTAGTCGTTGGCCTCACCCTCGAGGATCAGCTCGATCCCCTCGGACAGAAAGCTCCCGAAGGACTGGCCCGCCGAGCCCCGGAAGCGGGCGGTGACGAGTGAGGAGGATGTGGCCGAGGCAAGGGCGCAGCCGAGCCGGGCCCCCACCGAGCGGTCGGAGGTCGAGATGTCGTAGGCGAGCTCCACTCTCTCCCCGCGCTCGAGCCCTCGGAGAGCGTCCGAGGTGAGCCGGTCGCCGAGCGCCGCGCGAGGTCGCTGCTCCGGCACGCCTGTCACGAAACGCCTCGGCCCCTCCCCGGGATGCTCGAGCAGGGGAGACAAATCGAGGGAGCGCGCCCGCGCCCCGGTGATCGCCTTGGGACGTAGCAGATCTGTTCGGCCCACCCCTTCTGCGAACGAGCGCAGGCCGAGCGTTGCCAGCAGATGGCGAGCTTCCTCGGCCACGAACATGAGGTAGCGCGCCACCATCTCGGGAGTGCCACGGAACTTGGCCCGGAGCTTGGGGTCCTGAGTGGCGATGCCCACCGGGCACGTGTTGCGATGACAGGTACGCACGAGGATGCAGCCCTCGGCCAGCAGGGCCGCGGTCCCGAACGAGACCTCGTCCGCTCCCAGGAGCGCCGCCAGGACCACGTCGCGGCCCGTCTTGATCCCGCCGTCGATTCGAATCCGGGCACGCCCACGCAGATCGTTTGCGACCAGGGCCTGCTGGGTTTCAGCGAGGCCTATCTCCCACGGCAATCCCGCGTTCTTGATCGACGACAGCGGCGACGCCCCCGTGCCGCCGTCGGCGCCCGAGATGTGAACGACGTCGGCGAGACCCTTCACCACGCCCGCGGCGATGACCCCGACTCCCTCCGAGGAGACCAGCTTGACCGAGACCGCCGCCTCCGGATTCGCCTGCTTGAGGTCGAAGATGAGCTGGGCGAGATCCTCGATCGAGTAGATGTCGTGGTGCGGTGGCGGCGAGATGAGCGCCACCCCCGGCACCGTGTGGCGCAGGCGAGCGATCTCCACCGAGACCTTGAGGCCGGGGAGCTGACCGCCCTCACCCGGCTTGGAGCCCTGTGCCATCTTGATCTGCAGCTCTCCGGCCGACGACAGGTACGCGGGAGTGACTCCGAAACGGCCGGAAGCGACCTGCTTGATGGCGGAGTTGCGGGCGTCGAGATAACGCTCCGGGGCCTCTCCGCCCTCCCCGGTGTTCGCCTTGCCCCCTATCAGATCCAGGGCCAATGCGAGCGTCTCGTGCGCCTCCGAGCTCAGCGCGCCGTGAGACATCGCCCCGGTAGAGAACCTGGTGGCGATCGTAGAAGCGGGCTCTACCTCTTCCACGGGGACCGAGGCGCCGGCGGGAGCCGGTTCCAGGAGATCGCGCGGCTCTGAAGGCGGCCGCTCGTTGACGAGCTTGGCGAAACGCTCGTAAGAGTCGGGGTCTCCGGCTCGGCTCGCCCGGCGGAGCTCGTGTGCCGACTGCATCTCGGAGTCCTCGGTGAGACCCACGGCCCGGTGCAGGGCGTCGACGACCTCGGGGTTCGTGGCGTGGTAGTCGCCGCCCTTGCGGTACTTGATGAGCCCGAAGTTGGGGAGCTGCGATCCGCGAGAAAAGCCGGCGTCGTGGCGCAGCAGCACGTCGGCGCCGAGCTCTACGAAGTCGAGCCCATTGAGCGGCGAGCGGATCCCTGAAAAGCACAGCGCCATGACATCTTCGGCCAGGCCCACGGCTTCGATGATCTGGGCGCCGCGATAGGAGTCGAGGGTCGAGATGCCCATCTTGGACATGACCTTTAGAACTCCATCCTCGAGCGCCTGCATGAGGTTGCACTGCGCCTCGGGCGCGCTCACTCCGCCGCCGAGCCGCCCGCGCGAGGCGAGATCTGCGATCGTTTCGAGCGCGAGCCGGGGGCAGACGAGATCGGCGCCGTTGGTCAGCAAGCAGGCGGCGTGGTGGGAGTCGAAGGCGTCGTCCGCCG
>Ga0075530_1000810_pt1 | contig 14923 bp, 15 predicted proteins | sample NGEPerD_2_FD_75101 | JGI IMG/M metagenome (GOLD analysis project Ga0075530, IMG submission 75101) | Arctic peat soil microbial communities from the Barrow Environmental Observatory site, Barrow, Alaska, USA - NGEE PermafrostL1-D | ecosystem: Environmental > Terrestrial > Soil > Wetlands > Peat ...
CGGCGACGCCGGAGGCCGACCACGACACCCTCGGGAGTGAACTCGACCGAGGCCACGGTGGCTGACGGGATGGACAACATCTTGTTGAATGCAGTGGTGACGCGCACGTGCGGCTCGTTTCGGAATCGGTTGCGTGGTTGCTCCGAAACCTACGAGCCAGCACGTGCGCGTTCTAGCGTCACCGCCCAGTTTGGCTGAACTGCTTCAACAGCAGGCGATCCACCCCCAAAAGCTGTCCCTCGGACCCACAGAAAGCCGAGGAGTCCCCCAAATTGATGGTGTGAAACGCCCACCACTGATCCGAGCTGGTTCTTCGGCTCGCGGTCGGCTGTAGTCGGGACAAGCGGTTCTGCTCACAGCTAAAGGTCCGCTCTGGACGCTGACCGGGCAGAAACAGTCCGTCGCTCGCTGGCGCTCGCTCGACCATTTCAGCCCGGTCAGCCAATCAGACTTCGTCTGATGCCACGTTCTTCGTGCGGTTGGGGTCGACCTGGACTCCGGGGCCCATGGTCGTCGAGACGACGATCTTGCGGATGTAGCGACCCTTGGAGCTGGCCGGCTTGAGCCTCAGCACCTCCTCGAGGGCGGCAGCGTAGTTCTCGACGAGCTGGAGCTCGCTGAAGGACGCCTTGCCGATGATGAAGTGCAGGTTGGCGTGACGGTCGACGCGGAACTCGATCTTTCCGCCCTTGATGTCCGCGACGGCCTTCGCGACGTCGGCGGTGACCGTGCCGGTCTTCGGGTTCGGCATCAACCCCCGGGGACCGAGGACGCGACCGAGTCGGCCGACCTTGCCCATCATGTCGGGCGTGGCGACCACGGCGTCGAAGTCGAGCCAGCCGCCGTTGACCTTCTCGATCAGCTCGTCGCCACCGACGACGTCGGCGCCGGCCTCGCGGGCTGCATCAGCCTTGTCGCCGCTGGCGAAGACAACGACCTTGGCAGTCTTGCCGGTGCCGTGCGGGAGGTTGACGGTGCCGCGCACCATCTGGTCGGCCTTGCGCGGGTCGACACCGAGGCGCATGGCCACGTCGACGGTCTCGTCGAACTTCTTCTTGGCGCCGCCCTTGGCGATCTTGACGGCGTCGAGCGGGGCGTGGACCTCGTCCTGGTCGAAGGTCTCCGCGGTTGCGCGGTAGGTCTTGCTGCGCTGCATGTCTGGTTCCTTTGCTTTTCCAGTTGTGGTCTATGTGGACCAGCGCGGTCCTGCCACTCTTTCGTTTCTGTCAGTGATGGTGGTTTCGAGACGCTCGCTTCGCTCGCTCCTCAACCACCCAAAGCGGCTCCGCCCACCGTGGTTCGGTCAGTCGGTGGTGATGCCCATCGAGCGGGCGGTGCCCTCGACGATCTTCATCGCCGCTTCGATGTCGTTGGCGTTCAGGTCGGGGAGCTTCGTGGTGGCGATCTCACGCACCTGGTCCTTGGTCAGCTTGCCGACCTTGTCCCTCTGCGGGACGCCGGACCCCTTGGGCACGCCAGCCGCCTTCTTGATCAGCTCTGCGGCCGGCGGCGTCTTCGTGATGAAGGTGAACGACCGGTCCTCGTAGATGGTGATCTCGACGGGGATGACGCTTCCGCGCATGGCTTCGGTCTGGGCGTTGTACGCCTTGCAGAAGTCCATGATGTTCACGCCGTGCGGACCGAGGGCGGTACCGACGGGCGGTGCGGGGGTGGCCGCACCGGCCTGCAGCTGCACCTTGACCAGGGCAGCGATCTTCTTCTTCTTCTTGGGAGGCATTTCTTCTATCTCTTCTTTCTTCTCGTGGTCACGACGGGGGACTCCCCTGCCACATGGTTCTTCCTGGTGCTGCCGGCTCGACGTTGTCTCTCGTCTCACCGGGTTTCGAGACGCGCGAGGCAACCCCTCGCAAGCTCGGGTTTGCCTCTTGCTCCTCAACCTCTTCGCGTTGTCGCCCTTCGCAGGCTCAGGGCGACCGCTCAAACCTTCTGGATCTGGGTGAAGCTCAGCTCGACCGGGGTCTCCCGGCCGAAGATCTCGACGAGGGCCTTGACCCTCTGGCTCTCCACGTTGATCTCGGTGATCGTGGCGTGGAGCGTGGCGAACGGCCCGTCGACCACCATCACCGAGTCGGACACGTCGAAGTCGGCGACAGGTTGCTGCGAACGACTGGCGGTCTTCGCCGGGGCAGGTGTTCCGGACTCGGCTGCGGCAGCGGCGGCAACGGCGTCGGCCTCCGCCTGGACAGCGGGGCCGAGCATGTTCTCGACCTCGTCCAGGCTCAGCGGCACGGGCTGGTGGCTGTGGCCCACGAAGCCGGTCACCGACGGCGTGTGGCGTACGGCGGACCAGGACTCGTCTGTCAGGTCCATCCGGACCAGCACGTAGCCGGGAAGGACGGTGCGACGGACCAGTTTGCGCTGGCCGTTCTTGATCTCCGCGACCTCCTCGGTCGGCACGACGACCTCGTGGATGAAGTGCTCCATGTTCAGCGAGGTGATCCGGTTCTCGAGGTTGGCCTTCACCCGGTTCTCCATGCCGGAGTAGGTGTGCACGACGAACCAGTCCCCCTCCTTCTCGCGCAAGGCGATGCGGAACTCCTCGAGGGGGTCAGCAGCAGGGGTGTCGATGTCGTCGACCTCGACGTCAGCGGGCTCCCCCGTCGACTCAGCCGACTCAGTGGCGTCCTGCGCCGTGGGGGCGACCCCGTCCGCGGTCAGCTCCACAGACTGCTGCACCGACGCCGTCTGGCCGGTCTCCGGGTCGGTCAGGACCTCGTCGGTTGCCTCCACCGGCTGGTCGGCCGACTGCTCGTCGTACTGCTCAGACACGATCACTCCGTCATCTCGTCAAACTCTGAATGAACCTGATCGCCCGCGGTCGGGCGCCCAGGTCCGGCTAGGTTGCCCTTGCTCGCGCCCTAGTCACCGAAGACCGCGAACACGGCCTTGCCGAAGGCCAGGTCCAGGAGCGAGACGTACGCGATCATCACCAACACGAAGATCAGCACCACGATCAGGTAGGTGACCAGCTGCTGCTGGGTCGGCCACACCACCTTGCGCAGCTCGGCGACGACCTGGCGGTAGAACGTGATCGGGTTGGTGCGCTCGTGCTTCTTCTCCGAGCGGACCGGTGACCTCTCCGACACGTGCTTCCTGCTTCCTGTTGCCTGACTCTTGCTTTCCTACACGCTGCTCGCTGCTTGTCGCAGGGCACGAGGGACTTGAACCCCCAACCTTCGGTGTTGGAGACCGATGCTCTACCAGTTGAGCTAGTGCCCTAGAAGCGGATCCTTGCTCGACTCCCCGGAAACTCGTTCAGGGCACGGCAAACAATGGCGGGTACCACCAAAGTGGGAGTGTACGGGGCGAGGTTGAGGCAAGTCCAAATGACTGGTGGTGCTGGCGGCGCACAGTCGTGGCGCAGCAGGTCTGGCAGCGTCGGGCACCGCCTACCATGAAGCCATGAGTACCTCCGCGCACAACTCTTATGCGAACACAGCCCGCGTCTCCGCCCGGGTGGGCGGAATCGCCGAGTCGGCGACACTCAAGGTCGACGCCAAGGCCAAGGCGCTCAAGGCCGAGGGTCGCCCGGTGATCGGGTTCGGAGCCGGCGAGCCCGACTTCCCCACCCCGCAGTACGTCGTGGACGCCGCGATCGAGGCCTGCCAGGACCCCCGGAACCACCGGTACACCCCCGCGGGTGGGCTCCCCGAGCTCAAGAAAGCCATCGTCGCGAAGACGAGACGTGACAGCGGCTACGAAGTCGAGGCGAGCCAGGTCCTGGTGACCAACGGCGGCAAGCACGCGATCTACGGCGCCTTCGCGACGATTCTCGACCCGGGGGACGAGGTGATCCTTCCGGCGCCGTACTGGACCACCTACCCGGAGGCCATCAAGCTCGGCGGTGGCGTCCCGGTCGAGGTGCTGGCCGACGAGACCCAGGGCTACAAGGTGAGCGTCGAACAGCTCGAGGCGGCTCGTACCGAGCACACCAAGGTCCTGCTGTTCTGCTCCCCGTCAAACCCCACCGGTGCTGTCTACACCACCGAGGAGATCAAGGACATCGGGGCGTGGGTCGAGGCCAACGGGCTGTGGGTGATCACCGATGAGATCTATGAGCACCTCATCTACGGCGACATCGAGACCGGCTCGCTGCCGGTCCTGTGCCCCGGGACCCAGGACAACTGCATCGTGGTCAACGGCGTGGCCAAGACCTATGCGATGACGGGGTGGCGGGTCGGCTGGATGGTCGGCCCGAAGGACGTCGTCAAGGCCGCAGGCAACCTGCAGTCGCACGCCACGTCCAACGTCTCCAACGTCGCCCAACGGGCCGCGATCGCCGCCCTCGAGGGTGACCTCACGGCGGTCGAGGAGATGAAGGTGGCCTTCGACCGCCGCCGCAAGACCATCATGTCCATGCTCAACGAGATCGACGGCGTCATGTGCCCCGAACCGGAGGGCGCGTTCTACGTCTATCCGTCGGTCAAGGGCCTGCTCGGCCGCGACGTGGACGGTGCCGTGGCCGCCACCTCGGCCGAGCTCGCGGAGACCATCCTCGAGAAGGCCGAGGTGGCGGTGGTGCCGGGCGAGGCGTTCGGTTCCCCCGGCTACCTGCGACTCTCCTACGCGCTCGGCGACGACGACCTGGTCGAGGGCATCACCCGCCTGCAGAAGCTCTTCGCCTGAGCGTGAGCGGTTTCGGGCCCTTCGAGACGCTCGCTGCGCTCGCTCCTCAGGAACCACCGCTCGCTGACGCTCGAGCCTCCATCACCGATGGCAACCTTGACGACGGCATCGTCCGAGAACCCACCCGCAGGAGGCTCGAGGAGCTTCCGAAGGCCCATCTCCATCTGCATTTCACTGGGTCCATGCGCCACGGGACCCTGCTCGAGCTTGCCGAGCGTGACGGCCACCGCCTCCCTGAAGCCCTGGTGGAGGACTGGCCGCCGCAGCTTTCGGGGGCCGACGAGAAGGGCTGGTTCCGCTTCCAGCGGCTCTACGACGTCGCGCGGTCGGTGCTGCGCACCGAGGACGACGTACGCCGGCTGGTGCGTGAGGCCGCGGAGGACGACAAGCGCGACGGTTCGCGGTGGCTGGAGATCCAGGTCGACCCGAGCGGGTACGCCGCCAGGTTCGGCGGGGTCACTGCGTTCACCGACCTCGTCCTCGACGCCGTCCGGGAAAGCAGCCGCGACGTCGGTGTAGGCATGGCCGTGGTGATCGCCGCCAACCGCACCCGGCACCCTCTCGACGCGCGGACACTCGCCCGGCTCGCCGGCCAGTACGCCGGACGAGGAGTGGTCGGCTTCGGGCTGTCCAACGACGAGCGACGCGGGAGCACGCGGGACTTCGGCGGTGCCTTCCGCATCGCCGAGCGCGCGGGTCTGCTGCTCGCTCCCCACGGTGGTGAGCTGCTGGGTGCCGAGTCCGCCCGGTTGTGCGTGGAGGAGCTGCACGCGGATCGGCTGGGCCACGGGATCCGCGCCGTGGAGGACCCCGCCCTGCTCGACCTGATCGTCTCGCGCGGCATCGCCCTGGAGGTCTGTCCGGTCTCCAACGTCGCCCTCGGCGTCTACAGCGACCTCACCTCGGTGCCGCTGCCCGAGCTGATGGCTGCCGGTGCCACCATCGCGCTCGGGGCCGACGACCCGCTGTTGTTCGGCTCCCGGCTGGCCGGTCAGTACGCCACCATGCGGGCGGCGCACGAGCTGAACGACGTACAGCTCGCCGACCTTGCGCGCTCCTCCATCCGCGCTTCCGGGGCTGGTGATGAGGACAGGTCGGCCTGGCTGGGTGAGATCGACGACTGGTTGGGACAATGACCGCATGAGCACCTACCCGGGCGAGGACCCCTCGACCTCGGACGGCGAGCAGCCGGCCGAAGACGCATCCCCCGACACGTCTGAGACCGAGTACACCCAGCCGGTGGGCTACTGGGAGCGGCAAGCGGCCGAGCAGGCCGCCGAGCGTGCCCGGTCCGAGGCGCCTCAGGGTCGCCCGGAACCCACCACGCCCTACCCACAACCCGGACACGAACTCGGGCAGGGGCCGAGCCAGGACAGCCAGAACCTCTACGGCCAGATCCCCCCAGTCAATCCCTACGGCCCCTATGCGCCCTCCGGTCCGCCGCCGTACGGCGGCCAGCCGGCTGCCTACCCGCCGCAGCCCGGACAACCTCAGCCACCACAACCGGCGCCCTACTACTACCCACCCCAGCCCGGGCAGACGCCCTACTACGCCTACTCCCCGGCGGTCCCGGACCACACGCAGGCCACTCTGGCACTCGTGCTCGGCCTGGTCGGGCTGATCGGCGCCTTCCTCCTCTGCGGGCTACCGCTGGTGGTCTCGCCGTTCGCCTGGGGCATCGGGCACAACGCGATCAAGGAGATCAAGGCCTCACAGGGCCGTCTCGGCGGCGAGAGCCAGGCACGCGCCGGGATGATCCTCGGCATCATCGGCACCGTGCTGGCGATCCTGGCGATAGTGGCCGTCCTGGCGATCATTGTCGTGGCCGTCGCCACGGAGACCGCCACCAGCGGCAGCTCGGTGTAGGGCGCTGCTCAGAGCCGGCAGCCGACCAGCACGGGCTCGTTGACCAGGGTGATCCCGAAGCGCCGCTCGACACCGGTCTGGAGCTCCCGCGCCAGCTCCAGCAGCTCGGTCGTGGTGGCGCCGCCGCGGTTGGTGATCGCCAGCGTGTGCCGGGAGGACAGCCGGACCCGGTCGTTGCCGTAGCCCTTGGTGAAGCCGGCCCGCTCGATCAGCCAGGCAGCGCTCGTCTTGACCAGCCCGTCCGGCTGCGGCCAGGTCGGAGCTCCGGTGGGGACGTCATCCGCGGGCACGATCGGGTTGGTGAAGAACGAGCCGGTGCTCCAGGTGTCGTGGTCCTCGGGATCGAGCACCATGCCCTTGCGCCGACGCAGGGCCAGGACGGCCTCGCGCACCTCCCGGGCGGGGGCACGCTCACCGATCGCGATGTCCAGGGCATCGGCGAGCTCGGCGTACTGCACGGGCGCGCCGAGGTCCCCCAGGCGGAACTGGAAGGTCGCCGAGAGCACTACGTGGCGATCGGGATCCTGCTTGAAGCGGCTGGTGCGGTAGCCGAACCCGCAGTCGCCGGCGGCGAAGGTCCGGACCTGGCCCTCGGTGCGGTCCCAGGTACGCACGCGGGCCACGGTCTGGGCGACCTCCTGGCCGTAGGCGCCCACGTTCTGGATCGGCGTGGCTCCGGCGGTCCCGGGGATGCCGGAGAGCGCCTCGATGCCGACCCAGCCGTTCTCGACGGCGGTGGCCACCACGTCGTCCCAGTTCTCCCCAGCCCCGACCTCGACGTAGGCCCCGCCGCACTGGTCCGCCTCGACCTGCAATCCCAGATGGCGTACGACGACCACGCGGCCCGCGTATCCCGCGTCGGCCACAACCAGGTTGCTGCCACCCCCCACGAGGAGTACGGGGGTGCCTGCGGCGTCAGCGGAGCGAACCGCGTCGACCAGGCTGGCCTCGTCGACTGCCTTGACCATGTCGGCGGCCGGGCCACCGAGCCGCAGGGTCGTCAGGTCGGCGAGCTCGACCTCGCGGTCGGCCGTCGCGTCGGAGGCAGGCACAGTCATGACGCTAACGGTTCGGGGTTTCCGAAGAGACGCAGAAGGGGCTCTGTCGGTGCCGGAGCCGCCCGAGCGGTCATGGGAACCGCTCGGATCAGCGGGTCTCGCGGTGGTCCGTGTGCTTGCGGCAACGCGGGCAGAACTTCTTCAACTCCATGCGGTCCGGGTCGTTGCGACGGTTCTTCTTGGTGATGTAGTTGCGTTCCTTGCAGTCCACGCACGCCAAGGTGATCTTGGGGCGGACATCTGAGCTCTTGCTGGCCACTTTCGTGCCTTCTTCCTAGCTTAAGGATGGTGCCGTTCGAAGGTTCTGTAGCGGGGGCGGGACTCGAACCCGCGACACCACGATTATGAGCCGTGTGCTCTAACCACCTGAGCTACCCCGCCACTGGAAACGCTCCTGAGCACCCGCACATTCCACGTACTGTCCGGCTGGCTTTGAGGAGACTTCCCAGAGCCCCTTTACGGAATCGAACCGTAGACCTTCTCCTTACCATGGAGACGCTCTGCCGTCTGAGCTAAAGGGGCATGACCCAGATCGCGCTCCGAGGGCCAGCGAGCAGAATACACAGCCCCGACGGGATACCTGAAATCGGCCCGACCCGGGCTTGACCCGATGGCGATGATCGACGGGTGAACCCATCAGCAGAGTCCTATTACCAGCCCCTCGAGGCCGGCCGATTTCGCTCCTCGGCGGCCACCTCGGGGCCGTGGAGCCCCCACGCCCAGCACGGCGGACCCCCCGCGGCACTGCTCGGCAGGGCGCTCGAGGCGATCGACGAAGGCGTTCCCCGGGTGATCGGGCGGTTCACCATGGACCTGCTCGGGCCGGTGCCGGTCCAGGACCTCACGGTGACGACCTCGGTGCTGCGACCCGGCCGGACGGTGTCGCTGAGGCAGGCAGAGCTGAGCGACCCCACGGGACGGGTCGTGGCACGTGCCCAGGGATGGACATTCCCCGAGATCGAGTCGCCCGTCGGCTCGGCGCCGGACGGGTTCGGCGTACCCCTTGGGCATGGGCCGGTCGACGGCCACCACGAGGAGCCACCCGAGTCGTGGTCGCGCGGCTACCTCGACTCGGTGGAGTGGCAGTGGATCGAGGGGGCGGTCACCCGGCCCGGTCCGGCCGTCGTCTGGATGCGGCCGCTGGTCCCTCTCGTGCCTGGTGAGGAGCTGACCCCGCTGCAGCGGCTGCTCACCTGCGTGGACTCTGCCTCGGGTGCCTCGGCCACCCTGGACACGACTGAATGGAACTTCATGAACACCGACCTGACCGTGCACCTGCTGCGACCCCCTGTCGGCGAGTGGGTCTGCCTGCGCGCCGAGACCACGCTCAGCACCGGGTCGGTGGGGTTGGCCGCCTCCGAGGTGTACGACGAGCTGGGGCTGGTGGCGCGGTCGGCGCAGGCATTGCTGGTGCAGCCTCGGCGCTGAGCTGGGTCGGGATCACGGTTCGCGCGCGGCCTCAGCCGGCGAGGTGCTGGCCGACGAGGCGCAGCTGGGCGGGTGCCATCCGCCGCCAGTAGTCCATGTCATGGGCGCCAGGCTGGTAGCGGACCCGCAGCTGGGCCCGGTCGGGGAAACCGTCGACGTAGCTCTGGGTGGCCCGGTAGAACGGATCACCGGTGCCGCAGTCGATGCGGACCGGGATGCCGATGAGGTCGTCCTGGCGGCCGAACACGCTGAACTCGGCGTACTCGCCCGCGTCCCGGAATCCGGATCTCGACGCATCAGCACCGTCGGTCCACAGCGCCGGGCTCTCGGCGACCACGACTGCGCACCTGCTCGGTCCGAGGAGGGCGCCGAGCCGGAGGGCGGCGTACGCACCCATCGACCAGCCGAGCAGACCGATGCGGTCCGTGGTCAGACCCTGCTTCTCCAGCAGCGGGAGGAACTCCTCGAGCACCATCCGGCCGGCGTCCTCCCCGCCGGGTCGCCGGTGCCAGTAGGTCGTGCCACCGTCCACGGACGCGACCGCGAACGGGGGCAGCCCGGCGCGCGATCCGGCGGCCAGGAAGCGGTCGAGCCCGAGATGGGTTCCCATCGCAGTGCGGTGGTCTCCTCCGAGCCCGTGCAGGACGACAAGCACCGGGAGCTCGCCGGTGACGCCCGGTGGCCTGGCGATCGTCCATCCGGTCCGCACTCCTCGGCGTGCCCGCGAGTTGAAGGACCCGGTGACGAGATGATCGGGCGAGGTGTCCGGGACGCGACCGGGTTCGCCGTTGAGGCCGAGCTGATCCTGCAGCCACGGCCTGCCAGGGACGACGCCCTGCTCGACACCGATACCCACGCCGACGAGACCCGCCGCTCCGGCTCCGGCTGCGCCGAGCAGGAACGCTCGTCTGGAGGGGAGACGCGGAGCAGCGGACACCTCAGGCCTGGATCCTGGCGAAGGGCTGAGCCTCCTCCAACTCATGGGCCACCTGGAGCAGCCGGCGGTCGTTGCCCCGCCCCGCCGCGAGGTGTACGCCGATCGGCAGCCCCTTCGAGCTCGTCCCCATCGGCAGCGAGATGGCGGGATCGCCATTGGCGTTCTGGAGCGGGGTGAAGGCGACCCACTCCAGCAGGCGCTCGATCACGGTCTCGTAGGACAGGTTGGGGTCGAGCCAGCCCAGCTCCGGCGTCACCTGCGACAGCGTCGGGGTCAATATCACGTCGTGGTCGGCGAAGAAGCGCTTGCTTGTCCGGTGGGAGCGGTTCAGGCGAGCGACGGCCATCGGCAGCCGCCAGGAGTTCCTCGCCGCATGCCTGGCGAGCCCCTTGGTCAAGTTGTCGTTGCGAGTGCGGTCATAGGTGCGGTTGAAGGTGTGCTTTCCCGTCCTGCTCAGGACGAGCGCGAGCATGCTCCAATAGGCGAGGAAGTCGTCCTCGAAGGAGTCCGGCACCGGCGCCGCCACGGGTTCGATGCTGTGGCCGAGCTCTTCGAGCAGCCCGGCGGTGTGCAACACGGCCTGCGCGGTCTCAGCGTCGGACTTGCGCCTGCCGATGGAGTCGGTGACCAGGGCGATCCGCAGCCGCTTCTTGCCTGGACCGGTCACGTCGCCGACCGGAGGGAGCTCGAGGTTGCGATAGACGCGCTCTGCCTCGCGGAGGAAGGCCGCGGTGTCACGCACCGATCGCGTGACCAGGCCGTCTTGGACGATCCTGACCGGCATCTCCCGGTTGGTCCTGTCGCTGGGCGTGCGGCCGCGCGTCGGCTTCAGACCCACCAGACCGCAGCAGGCGGCCGGGATCCTGATCGACCCGCCGCCGTCGTTGGCGTGCGCCATGGTCACCGCGCCCGCAGCAACGAACGCCGCAGACCCCGCCGACGATCCGCCCGACGTGTGGCCGGTGTGCCACGGGTTGCGGACCGGGGGGTCCTCCATGTACTCCGCGCTCGCGTTCAAGCCGTACTCCGAGAGGCGGGTCTTGCCGAGGATGGTCATCCCGACCAGGGCGTACATCCGGGCGAAGTCGCCATCGCGGATGGCAGGCTCGGCGACGAACGCGTGAGTGCCCTGCTGGGTGGGCAGCCCCGCAACGTCGCTGTTGTCCTTCACGAAGCTCGGCTGTCCGGCGAAGAAGCCCTCGTGTGGTCCGCGAGCCTCCGCTGTCGCTGCGCGGAACCTGTCGGCCGCCAGGCCCGCGAGATCCTCGTCCAGCAGCCGGGTTCGGGCGATCGCGGCCTCCACGACCTCCAGTCGCGAGACCCGGCCGCTCTGGATCTCCCCCGCGAGGCCGACGGCGTCGTGGTCCCCGAGGGCATCGTCACCGAAGGCGTGCACACGGGTCCTGGGGGTGGGTAGTTCGTGGGGCATGGCCCGAACCGTAACGGGTTCTCAGCGCGCGATCCCGCGTCGGTGACAGCCGACGAGGTGGGTGTCGACCAACCCGGTCGCCTCCATCAGGGCGTGCATCGTGGTCGGACCGACGAACCCGAACCCGCGCTTGCGCAGTGCCTTGGACAGGGCCGTCGATTCCGGCGACGTGGCCGGCACGTCGGAGGCTTCGGCCGGCTCCGGGTCGTGCTCGGGGCGGAACCCGGCGACGAGAACCTCGAGACCACCGTCGGCACGGAGGTCCACGGTGGACCGCGCGTTGCGTCGCGTGGCCAGGATCTTCGCCCGGTTGCGCACGATGCCGGTGTCGGACATCAGGTGCGCGAGGTCGTCCTCGGTCATCGCGGCGACCTTGTCGACGTCGAAGTTGTGGAACACCTCGCGGAAGCGGTCGCGCTTGTTCAGGATGGTCGACCAGGACAACCCGGCCTGGAAGCCCTCGAGGCTGAGCCGCTCGAAGAGCCCTCGCTCGCCGCGAACGGGCACGCCCCACTCGTTGTCGTGGTAGTCGCGCATCGTTCCCGGCGTGGCCGCCCACGGACAACGGGCCACCCCGTCCTCGCCGACGATGGCACCGTTGCTCATGCAAGCGCCCTGCTGATGGCCTCGACGTGGACCGGGGTCGAGCCGCAGCAGGCGCCGATCAGGTCGATTCCGAGGTCGCGAAGGTCCACGGCATGACGGGCCATGTCGTCCGGGGTCGCGTCGTACTCGAAGTGGTCGCCGACCACCTGTGGCAGCCCGGCATTGGACTGGGAGATGAGGAGCAGGCCGTCGGGGCGCACGGCAACCATCTGCGCGGCAATGGTGGCCATCTCTGCGGGACCCCGGCCGCAGTTGGCGCCGACTGCATCGACTCCTGCGGACGCCAGCGCGGTCACTGCGGTTGCGGGAGTGATGCCCATCATCGTGCGCAGGTTGGTGTCGAAGCTCATTGTGGCCAGGATCGGCAGTTCGGGAACGACCTTGCGGGCGGCCGCGATCGCCGCCTCGACCTCGGCCAGGTCGCTCATCGTCTCGATCAGCACCAGGTCGATACCGCCGTCCCGCAGCCCGGCGAGTTGCTCCGCGAAGATCGACTGCGCCTCGGCCGCATCCATGGTGCCGAGCGGTGCCATCAGCTCGCCGGTCGGGCCGAGGTCACCTGCCACCAGTACGCCGTGCTGGTCGGCCACCTCCCGCGCCAGCCACGCGCCCGCCTCGTTGAGCTCGTGAACCCGGTCACCGAGGCCGTGCATGTCGAGCCGGACGCGGGTGCCGCCGAACGTGTTGGTGGTGAGGATGCGCGCACCCGCCTCGGCGTACGCCCGGTGCACCTCGCGGATGCCTCGGGGTCGCTCGACGTTCCACAGCTCACCGGAGCCGCCGTCGCCGAGTCCCGTGTCCTGCAGCAGGGTCCCCATGCCACCGTCGACCACCACCGGTCCGACGGCAGCAAGATCGGGCAGCGTCAGACGCCCGTGGCTCGTCTGTTGTTCCGTCACGGACCGAGCCTAGGTCGCGAGTGGGACAGGCATGCGGGTGGTCGAACAGCGGCCGCCGGACCCACGGTGGTTGAGCGGTAGCGCCGGCCTCCCGGTGGTTGAGTAGCGAGCGCAAGCCCGCCGGTGGTTGAGGAGCCAGCGCCAGCGAGCGTCTCGAAACCAAAGCCGCGCACAAACCGTTGACGCCACCGTGGTCGAAGAGCCGGACCACGGTGGTTGAGGAGCGAGCGCCAGCGAGCGTCTCGAAACCACAGCCGCACAAACCGTTGACGCCGTCGTGGTCGAGGAGCCGGACCACGGTGGTTGAGGAGCGAGCGCCAGCGAGCGTCTCGAAACCTCAGCCGCGGGCACACCGTTGACGCCACGGTGGTCGAAGAGAGCAGGACCACGGTGGTTGAGGAGCGAGCGTCGGCGAGCGTCGCGAAACCAGTGAGAACTCCCTTCCACACAAGGGATCCTCGGACCAGAAACTGTCAGACCTCGGTGCTTGAATTCACTCATGACCACCACCGGACCCACCACGATCGAGGAGCTCGACGACCCCTCCTCGGTGCTGGTGTTCGCGCGTGCCCGTCGCGCCGACGCGGACCGGGCCGAGGCCGACGTCCTCGGTGCGGCGGTGATCTGGGCCGAGCAGCACCCACCGGAGTCGATCGATCAGGCAGCGACCTGGATCAGCGGCGGCGGGGACACCGGCCTCCCGCTGGCCGGACCCGGTGCACCGCTGGTCGCGGAGTTCGCCATCGCCGAGTTCGCGCTCGCGATCGGCAGGTCCACCGACTCCGGTCGTGCGTTGATCGCTGATGCGGTCGAGCTGAAGTACCGCCTCCCCAAGGTCTGGGCACGCATCCGCTCCGGTGAGCTGCAGAGCTGGCGCGCCCGGCGGATCTCCCAGACCACCCTGGGCCTCTCGATGCAGGCCGCGAACTTCGTGGACACCCAGGTCGCCGGGTTCGCCCACAAGATCGGGGTAGCCGCGCTGGACCGGCTGGTCGCCGAGGCGACCGCCCGGTTCATGCCCGACCTCGCCGCCGAGAACGCCGAGAAGGCGGCCGAGGGCCGCCACTTCACCGTCCACCACGACCAGGTCTGCTTCAACGGCACCAGCCGCATCGAGGCCGAGCTCGACCTCGCCCTCGACCTCGACCTCGACGACGCCCTGGCCCGTGGCGCCGAGTCCCTGAAAGCCGGTGGATCCTGCGAATCACTCGACGTCCGACGCTCCCAGGCCGCCGGTGAGCTCGCCCGCCACCAGCTCGCCCTCGACCTCCAAACCGCCACCGACCACGACACCGGCACCGGCACCGGCACCGACCACGACACCGAGACCACGCGATCCAGGAGGGGCCCCAAGCCCCGGCAGGTGGTCCTCTACGTCCACCTCTCCGAGGAAGCCATCACCGGCAGCGGCAGCGGCGACTGCCTGGACCTGGCCCGGGTGGAGAACCACCGCCAAGTGGTCACCGCCGACCAGATCCGCGGCTGGTGCGCCAACCCCGACACCGCGGTCACCGTGAAACCGGTGATCGACCTGGCCGAACACATCGGCGTCGAGGGCTACGAGGTCCCGACCGGCTCGCCGAACAGGCCACCCGGATCAACCACACCTGCGCGTTCCCCTGGTGCGCCCGAGCCGCCCGGAAGTGCGACTGCGACCACGTCATCCCCTACGCCGCCGGGGGCACCACCTGTTCGTGCAACATCGCTCCGCTGTGTCGAGGACACCATCGGCTGACAACGCATTCGACCTGGACCTACACGATGCTCGAACCCGGGTCCTACCTGTGGTCGAGCCCGCACGGCTACCAGTTCCTCCGCGACCACGAAGGCACCCTCGATGTCAGCCCAGGCCGGCGTTCAGCCAGGCCCCATCCACCGGATCAGTAGCTGCACCGCCCCACACCCCGCCGACCCCAGCCCCGGCGGGGACAGAGGCGTGTCCAAATCGAGTCCAGGGGTTTCGAGACACTCGCTCGCGCTCGCTCCTCAACCGCCGTGGGGCCGAGCTCCTCACATCGAGAGCCGCGGCTGCGAGTTCTTCTGAGCAGTCGAG
>Ga0075530_1000813_pt1 | contig 14890 bp, 14 predicted proteins | sample NGEPerD_2_FD_75101 | JGI IMG/M metagenome (GOLD analysis project Ga0075530, IMG submission 75101) | Arctic peat soil microbial communities from the Barrow Environmental Observatory site, Barrow, Alaska, USA - NGEE PermafrostL1-D | ecosystem: Environmental > Terrestrial > Soil > Wetlands > Peat ...
GCTCGATTCGCTGGGATGTTGACCCCGGCCCGCCCAGGATTATGCGGACAGAACCACCCGCCGGAAGCGCCTGACCAGCCGAAACAGAGTGGCAGGGCACATAACGTCGCCGTCCGCCTAATGACGGAGGTCGTGAATTCGGGGGCGGGGTCGTTGCCCCAGTCCGGTCAGCCCGGCCCTGTCGATCAGGACTGGAAACGTCGCGTGTATCGAGTCCTTGTTCATCCGAGTGCCCCGAATCGACACGAACACCGACGGTGACACCGGTTCCGGGAAGCAACGGTCGACGCAGTCGAAGTAGCCCTGGAGTGCCCGGATGGTCGTATCGTGCAACGGCACCTGTCGGCCGCCGCGCTTGGCGTGCCGGACAGTCAGCAGTAATCGCTTCTTGTCGAGGTCGTCGCGATCTAGAGCCAGAACTTCTCCGAGTCGTAGACCAGTGACTGAAAGCAACCCGATGAACGTCTCGTAGGTGGCGGCGCGCAGCGGCGGGTTCAGGGACCGGGCAGCCGCCATCAGCGCCGCGATGTCGGCCGCGGAATACAAGTACGGCGCAACCCGCTGCTGCCGGGCCGGAAGCAGGTCACGTGGCGGCACCTCGGTATCCGGGCCGATGTTGCGCAGGTAATCGGCGAAGCCGCGCACGATACCCAGCCGTTGACGCCACCAGAGCGGGGCGGCGTTCACGGGCTGGGTGGCCCATGCGAGGGCCATTTCGGTGCTGACATGCTGGGCGCCGTTGTGATGCAGGTAGCCAACGAAGTCCGGCAACAACGATCCGGCATCGACGAGTTTGAAGCCCAAACCACGACGCATGGCGAGATAGGAGTCGACCGCTGCGGAAAGATCGGTCATCGCGCACCCGGCCAGGGTCGTGCCAACTCGCTCGTCAGCGCAGGGTCGACGGTGGCATAGGACGCGGTGACCGCGACGCTCCGGTGCCGCATGACCTGCGCGATCTCCGGCCACGAAGCGCCGGCGCGCACCAACTGCGTCGCGGTGCCGTGCCGGAGACGATGCGCACCCATCGCGGGCAGTCCAACGCGACGGGACAAACGCGCCACCACGTCACCGACACCGTTGGGGCTCATCGCGCCTTCTGGTGCTCTGACCTGAACGAACAAGGCACGGCAATCCGGAGGAACCCGACGATGACCATCATGCAGGTAGCGCGCGATTGCTTCACCGACGTCGATGGGGATCGGGAGAAGCTCATAGCGGTTGCCCTTCCCCCGGACCGTGATTTCACCACGCCGCCAGTCGATGTCATCGACCCGCAACCCGGCCACCTCACCGCGGCGCAGTCCCAGTCGCCACAGAATCGTCAAGATCGCACAGTCGCGTAACCCGACGTCGCGGCTGCAGTCGCAGCCCCCGAGCAGACGCGTGAAATCGCATTCGTCGAGTTCGCACGGCACGTTGCGACGGTGTCCGGCGATCTTCGGCAGCGCCGCGGCCAGCGGCCGGGCGGTGACGCCTGTGACGTGGAGGAACCGCAGAAACGACGCCAACGCGCTCACCGTTTTCTTCGACCACCCGACACTCGAGCGTGCGGAGAACGCCGCGATGTATGCGGTGACCTCGGCCGCCGACAGCTCCTCCAACCGGAGATCTCGCTTGCTGCAGAAACTTTCGGCGACACGCATGTTGACCGATATCGAACTCTCGACAAGACCACGCTCGGTGGCCAGATAGACCCGATACCGCTCAAGAATCTGTGAGACCGGATCAAATTGCGATGAGACCTCAGGCGGCACAACGCCGATCTCGCGCAAATACGCAATCGGAACGGAAAAGTTCGCGACCGCCACCAACGTCGTTCGCTCCTCGGCCCGTCGGGCCGCGACCAACCGATCCACGCACTCGGCACCCAGATCATCGGCTGCCAGACGATGGTCGCGTAACCAACGATCCAGCGCTGCGAGCTGCCGCAGCCTCCAGCGAACCGAGTCCGGCGCATAGCCCTTGCCTTCGAGATACTCCCGAAACCCTTCTGCATACAACGAAAGTGGACCAGCATCGCCCACAGACTGTCGCTTCTTCATCTCCGCCTCCTCTGAACGAAAAATCCATACAGAGCAAGCATCAATCGCCCACGTGATTATGCCGAGTGGTTCAGACTGCGGCAGTCCCCTGACCAGCACAAACGTGCTCACGCAGGTTCATGCTCGGCATAATCACGAGCCCGGCATAATCCGAATTATCCCGAATTCTTATCTGGGGTTGGTTGGCCACCGTCTGTGACGGCGGTAAAGCATCTTGTTCTTGGCCGGCGTGTCTGTCGCGGACGGACTATCTGGGGTGGCTACGTTACGGAGCATGACGACGAGTACGGGCGACACCGGAACGTGCCGGGTGCAGCGGCTGGTGTTGTCCGATGGGGCGTTTACCTGGACGGTGCTGGGCAGAGACCATCTCGTGGTGGAGCCGGCGGAGGAGTATCTGGAGTATCTGCGGGCGCAGCGGGCGTCTCCGAACACGGTGAAGTCCTATGCGCGGGCGTTGACGCTGTGGTGGCAGTATCTGGACGGGTTCGACTTGCGCTGGGATGCGGTGACGTTGCAGGATTTCGGGGCGTTCTTGACCTGGCTGCGCACCGGGGACGAGCCGGGGGTCGCTTCGATCGAGCGGCGCCCGTCGCGGTTCGCTGAGTCCACGATCGAGGTGCGGCTAGCTGCGGTGATGTCTTGCTATGACTATCACCTGTTCAACGGGGTGGACGTCGGCCGGGACCTGCACAGGATCACGCAGCGCGGCAGCGGCAGGTACAAGCCGTTGCTGGAACACGTCGCCCGCCGTCGGGGGCGCCGTCGGTCGGTGGTTCGAGTGCGAGATCGTCGTCGTGGGGCGCCGCCACCGGTGTTGACACCGCGGCAGATCGAACGGATCTGTGAGGCGTGCGCGAGCTGGGACGAAAAGACGCGGGAGTGGTCGGGGTCGGTCCGCAACAGGCTGTTGTGGATGCTGTTGGCCGAGACCGGGGTCAGGCTGGGCGAGGCTTTGGGGTTGCAACATCGCGACTGGCACACCGGACGCGGCGACACACCGTTTATCGAGGTGGTGCCTCGAGATCATCCGCATCAGGTGCGGGCCAAGAGCGGATACCGACGGCTGTATGTCTCCGATGAGTTGGACCGGTTTTATGGCGAGTACGTCTGGCGCTTGTGTGAGGCTGGCGCAGACCTGGTGAGCGAGGACTTTGACGCCACGTGTGTGTTTGTCAACCTCGACCACGCACCGAAGTTCGCCCCGTGGCGACCGGAGTCGGTCTATGACTTGGTAGACAGACTGCGTCGGGAACTGTCCGGGCAGGTGCCGCCGACGTGGACGCCACATTGGATGCGCCACAGTCATGCGACGGCGTTGTTGTTGTCGGGGGTGCCGGTGCATGTGGTGAGCCGTCGTTTGGGCCATGCCGACGTGCAGACCACGCTGAACACCTATGCGCACGTGACCGACGACGCGGAGATGCGGGCATTGGCGGATTGGAAGGCGTACACCGCCGGCTGGCGAGTTGGGGTCGATGTGGATACCGGCGAGCAGATTGGGCCGTGCTCATGACCGGCCACCGGGGCCGGGCCGCGACCGACTGGGTGGAAGACGCCCGCGGCAGATGCGACTCGCAGGCACTGGTGGGGTTGTGGGCGCAGGTGCCTGAGCCGATGCGGCTGTCGCGGCTGGCGGAGTCGACCGTGCCGGCACGGTACGCCGGCGGCTTTTGCCACGACGGGACGTGGCGGGCCGGGGTGGACCTGTCCGGTCTTCCAGAACCGATGCGGGCCGAGCTGGTGTGGTGTGTGTTTCGGTTCATCGAATTGGGCCAGATGGTGCCCACACCTGCGTTGAGCATGCTGGTGCACCGGCTGGGTGAGGTCATCGCCGAACATCCCGCCGAGGCGTTGGCCTCGCTGTTGGAACTGTCTGGTCACGACTGGTGTCAGCGGTTTCAACGTGCGGTGCACCGCCGTACCGGCCGGCTGCCGGCGGCTGCCACGATGAAGGCCATCCGCGGCCTGCTGACGCGGATGCTTCGGCTGTTGGTGACCGCGTTGGACACCGGCCCGTGGTGGCAGCGGGACCTGTGGGACCCGGTGGAGGAGACCCGGATCCCGTTGCGCGACCACGAGCCGATGGGCCGATATGCGGTGCGGTTCGACCAGATCGGCACCCGGTGGCTGCGACACGGCCTGCAATGGCACTGCAAAGTCGCTATGGACACCGGGTTGTTGACCTGGTCGTCGGTGCACCGCAGGGCGGCGGCGATCAGGGAGTTCGACGCCTTCCTCGCCGGTCGTGGCGTCGACGGGCCCCAGCTGGCTGATGAGGCCGCCGGGGTGCGCGGCCTGATGTTGGATTTCCTCGGACACCTCCGCGGCAAGAAGGCCACCCGTGGGCCCCGTGTCGGGCAGCGGCTATCACCGGCGTCGGTGCAGCGTCTGGCCAGCGATGTCGAACAGTTCTACCTGTTCATGGCCGACAACAAAGACGCCGCGGCCGCCGCACTGGCCGAACCGGGCTGGGCCCGTCTCGGGCCCGAGCATGCCGGGTTCTATCGGCGTGGTGAGCTGCCCGGCAAACAACAACCCCGGCTTGAGGGCCAGGTCATCGACGAGGACGCGATGACGCAGATCATGACCGGCCTGGGCCTGCTCGGTGCTCCGGTCGAGCAGGGCGGGTTCGGCGATGAGCAGGCCATGCGGATCACCATGTTGGTGGCATTGCTTGGCCGTCGCGTCAGTGAGGTCTGCATGCTCGATTGCGACCCGCTCCAACCGCTGTCGGCGGCCGTCGCAGCCCAGACTGAGCCGGCCGACGACGGCCAGGCGGATGCACCTGTCGCCAAGCTGCGTTACCAACAGACCAAGATCGACGGTGCGCCCAACACCGTACTTGTGCACACCGAGGCGGTAGCGATCATCCGAGCCCAGCAGGAGTGGGCGGCCGAGTACTTCGCCGACCACGGGTCACCGGGGAAGTCACCGAAGTACCTGTTCTTGGCGGCGCAAAGGAACCGCAACGGTGACCGGCCGTACTCCAGCATGACCCTGCGGCAGCTTCTTACCCGGCTGGCCCATCGGTTGGATGTCCGCGACAGCACCGGCAGGTTGGTCGACTTCAACCGCACCCACCGGTTTCGGCATACGGTGGCCACCGGTTTGTTGAATGCCGGCGTGCCGTTACACGTCGTGCAGCGCCACCTTGGACACCTGACGCCGACCATGACCATGACGTATGCGCAGACTCTGCAGTCCACTGCCGAAGCGGAGTTCCTTCGCTACCGCAAGATCACCGCCGACGCCAAAGACGTCGACATCGACCCGCGCGACCTCTACGACATGCTCGAGTTAGACAGGCGCACCGACCGGGTTCTGCCCAACGGCTGGTGCCTGCTGCCGCCCCGCCAGGTGTGTGTCAAAGGAAACGCGTGTTTGACGTGTGACAAGTTCGCTACCGACGCGACCTTCCTGCCGGAGTTGCAAACCCAGCGGGCCCGCACCGAGGGGCTGATCGAGGAACGTCAAACGGCGTTCTCGACCCGCGCCGGACAAGAGATGGGTGAGGACAACGTCTGGCTGGCCGGTCGGCGTCAAGAACACGACGCGCTTGGCCGCATCATCGTCACACTCGAACAGACCCGACTGGCCGACGGGACCGTGCAAGCCATCCGCGGCGCAGGCGTCACCGCCCGCACCGACGCCATCACCAACACCGCCAACGACCGCTGATGCGCGGCAACCCCGACAACCTTCGCCGTGCCGCGGCGAACAAGAGCGCTGCGACCAAGAAACGCGCCGAGCAAGGAATCCAAGACATGGTCCGCCGCGGCCAGCCGGTCACCTTCCGCGGGCTGGCCCGCACCGCGAGTGTGTCACTGGACTTCCTCTACTCCACGGCCGATATCCGCAGCCGGATAGAACAGCTTCGAGACCAACAGGCCGCCCCGACCGGCCCCACCAAGCCAGAGGAGACCGTCCAGGAAAGCAGCGTTGTGCGCACGCTCACCGCCCAGCTCGCCGAGCTCAAACGACGCCACCGCGACGAAGTACAACAACTGCGGCACGCGCTTGAGGCCGCTCACGGAGACAACCTTGAGTTGCGACGCCGTCTGGGGCACCGCCGCGAGGGCGGGCCCGGTTCAAGCAGCGATGAAGACACATCATGAACAGCGACCGACTGGCAACGGACCCCGGCAATGGCAAGCTGCCGCCGCTCTCGGCCGGTGGTCTCACCTCGGCTTCGAACCATTCCGTAACGGCGTCCACGTCCTCGACCTCGCCCGCGTCACCCTTGATGACGCGATCCAACGGCTACAACAACCGCTCGAACCATACGGCTAACGTGACGTGGGCCCGCAGCAGCGAGAACGACTACCCGTCGACGCAGGTAGACCACTTGCAGACGCGTCCGCAAGTGGTCTACCTGCGTAAACATGGGGCGACTACTCAAGTTCCCCAGATAAGAACTCGGGATAATTCGGAGGCCTGGTTTAAGACCTTGAAGTACGCCCCGACCTTCCCGGAGCGCTTCGGCGCCCTGGCGGATGCTCGAGGCTTCTTGGCCGATTTCGTTCAGTGGTACAACCACGAACACAGGCATACCGGGATTGGCCTTCACAGTCCCGCCGACGTCCACTACGGCCTGGCAGCCGCCAAGGCCACCGACCGCTTCGCCACCCTGGCCGTCGCCAGAGCGGCCAACCCCGAACGGTTCAGCACCTCGACCCCACCCAAAATCCTTCAGCTGCCCGACTCGGCCTGGATCAACCCACCACTACCGGTTCAACCAGCCGCGTAACTCCCTTTGGCCTCAATCACCTTGACAAATACCGCCTCCCTGAACACCACAGCTGTTGACCTCCACGTCGACGAACATGACGTGAGAAGCAAACAAGCGAGCCGAGGACTCATCCCGTACGACGCGCCGGGTGGTCCCATAACTGGCAACCAGGTGGTCCCATGAAGCTGGCAGAAAACCGTTCAGGGTGGTCCCATCCTCATGGCAGGCGACAGGACTCGATAGCGGTGAAGACGGGGTCGAGGGAGTCGAGGGAGTCGAGGCCCTCGAACAGCGGGACGATCGCGGCAGCCTCGTCGCCGGCGTTGCCGAGGAACTTGGCGACCAGCTGTGCCTGGGTCAGCCGGGAGTCGGGTCCTCCCGCGCTCCGCCGCACGTCGCCCTGCACGACCCCTGACCGGTGAGGTCGGCCAGCGGCAGCTGGTTACCTCCGTTCAGGCGCAGTGACCAGCCTGCTCATGGGTGCGCCCAGCTGGCGACCACTTCGGCACTCTCGACGACCGCGCCGAAGCCGAACCCGATCGTGTTCAGGGCCATGTCGTGACGGGCGCGGTCGAGCTCTCCGGTCGCGTCGGAGACGACGAAAACCCGGTAGTCACGCTGGCTGGCATCCCGGGCGGTCGTCTCGACGCACATGTTGGTGGTCACCCCGGCCAGGACCAGGTTGGTGACGCGCAGGCTGGAGAGGATCGAGTCCAGGCTGGTCGCGTAGAAGGCCGAGTAGCGGTTCTTGTCGACCACGAAGTCCTGCTCCTGAGGGACCAGCTCGTCGATGAGGTGTGCGTCCCAGCTCCCGGCGGCCAGCGAGTTGGACTCACTGAGGGCCGGGATCACCTCACGCACCAGGACGCCGCCGTCCTTGTAGTCCGCCCGGTACACGTAGCGGGTGAAGATCACCGGGACGCCCGCACGGTGGGCCTCCCGCACGAGGTGTTCACACCCAGGGATCGCCTCCTGGCACATGGAGACGTCGAAGCCCAGCTTCCCGAGCGAGCCATCCGGGTGGCAGAAACCGTTCTGCATGTCGATGACGATCAGGGCGGTGTCTGCGGTGCCGTGAAGTGTGAGAGGCAAGGGATTCTCCTAGAGAGGGGGCGGGCACGTCTCGAATGGGCTGCTGCTGTCCGGCGCCGGACTGGGCGCAGGTGTCTCGTCCGCCGGGTCAGCGGACACCCCGAGATATCCAGTCTCCTCAATCCGCTGCGCGACCTGTTGTGCGGTTCCTTCGAAGTCGACTCGGCCGCGGGTCATGATCACGGCCCGATCCGCCACCGGGAGGACGGCGCGAGCGTTCTGTTCGGCCACCAGCACGGTCAAGCCCTCGTCCCGCAGCTTCCCGATGGCCGCCACGATGCTGGCGACGATCAGCGGGGCGAGTCCCATCGAAGGCTCGTCGAGGAGGAGCACCTTCGGCTTGGCAACGAGCGCGCGCGCGATCGAGAGCATCTGTTGCTCGCCCCCGGACATCGTTCCGGCGGGCTGCTGCGACCGCTCCCGAAGCCGCGGGAAGAGGTCCAGCGCGCTGTCGATGCTCGATGCTCGCTCCGTCCTGGGCAGCTGGCTGACACCGACTTGCAGGTTCTCCAGCACCGTCATGTCCGGGAACAGGGCCCGAGTCTCCGGCACCAGCCGGATGCCACGTCGTGCCACCCGCTGCGCGGGCAGTCCGGAGAGGTCGTTCCCTTCGAGGAGCACCTGGCCCGACGTGGCCGGCAATAGCCCGGCGACCTTGCCCAACAGGGAGGTCTTGCCCGCACCGTTCGGACCGAGCAGGGCGACCAACGATCCCTTGGGTACCTCGAGGCTGACGTCACGGACCGCCACGACGTTGCCGTAGGCGACGTTCAGGTTGCGGATCGCGAACATGGGGGTGCTCATTGGTCCCCTTCCGCTCCGATGTAGGCGGTTCGCACCGCAGGATCGAGGCGTGCTTCGGTGGGCGTGCCTTCGAAGATCGGTTTGCCGAAGTCCAGCACCAGGACCGAGTCGCTGAGGCTCAGGGCCAGCTCCAGGTGGTGCTCGATCAGGAGCACCCCGAGCCCGTGGTCGACGCAGAGGTTGCGCACCAACGTCGCCAACGCCGTGGCCTCGTCCTCCCCGAGGCCGGCCGCGGGTTCGTCCAGAAGCAGGATGTGCGGGTTCCCGGCGAGGCAGCGAGCCAGCTCCAGGCGCCGTTCCTCCTCGAGGGTCAGATCGTTGGGGCTGCCTGCTTCTCGCCCCTCGAGGCCGACCTCGGCGAGGAGCAGACTGGCGGTCTGTCGCAGTTCGGCCTCCTCCCGCCGCGCGAACGGGGTGCGCAGGGTGCCTCGTACGAAGCCGGCCCTGGTGCGTCCGTGGGCGCCGACCATCACGTTCTCGGCCAGGGTCAACCCGCGGAACGGCCGTGCGTGCTGGAAGGTGCGGGCGACCCCCAGCTGGGCGAACCGGTTCGACGTCTTCCCGGTGAGGTCCTTCCCGTCCAGGAAGACGTTCCCTTCGCTGGGTTGGTCCACCCCGGTCAGGCAGTTGACCAGCGTGCTCTTGCCGGCTCCGTTCGGCCCGAGGACCAAGGTGACCCGGCCCGGGACGATGCGTACGTCGACCCCCGACACCGCGGTGACCCCACCGAACCGACGGGCCAGGCCGCGGCCCTCGAGCGCCCCGGTCGCGGTCATTTGCCACTCACCGCCGGCGTGGCCGATCCCGACCTGCGCAGCACCAGGTCGGCAAGAACCCTCCCGACCGAGGCGATGCCTCCCGGGAGCAGCCCCAGTACGAGCAGCAGCGCCACTCCGTAGCCCAGCAAGCGGAAGTCCTCGTACTCGCGGCCGAACTCGGGGACGACCACCAGGAACACCGAGCCGACGATCGCGCCCAGGGGTGAGCCGAGGCCGCCGATCACGGCCATGATCAGCAAGTTGAAGGAGAGCATGAAGGAGAACGAGGTCTCGGTGACCGAGCCCTGGTACATCGCGAACAGCCACCCCGACACCCCGCCGAGGGCGGACGCGATGGCGAACACGGCGATCTTGGTGCGGGCCAGGTCGATGCCACTGGCCGCGGCGGCGACCGGATCGTCCCGGAGCGCCGCCAGGGACCGGCCGAAGCGAGACTTCACCAGCAGCAACACCGCGACCAGGCTGGCCACGACCACCGCCCACACGGCGACGAACATGCGCTGGGAGTCGCCCAGGTCCAACGGACCCAAGGTGAGCGGCGGGACGCCGTACCAGCCGGCGGAGAACACCGTGCGGCCGAACTCGGAGAACATCAGCCCGAAGGCCAAGGTGACCAGCGCCAGGTAGTGACCGGTGGTCCGCAGCGCCGACCAGCCCAGAAGCAGGCCCATCAGCGTTGCCCCCGCCACCGCCGGGACCATCGCGGTCAGGGGCGTCCACCCATGGCTGACCGTCAGGTTGGCGGTGATGAAAGCGCTGGTCCCCAGAATTCCGGCGTGCCCGAGAGAGATCTGTCCCGCGCCACCGAACAGCAGCGTGAGGCCGATCACCGCGATCGCGTAGATCCCGGCGAGAGTTCCCAGCTGGAGTCGGTAGAACGAGCCCTGGGTGAGGGCGAACGCCACCACCAGCAGCAGGACCACGGCCGGGGAGAGCCAGGAGGACCAGGCAGCACCTCGCCTCATGACCGGGTCACCACTTCCCTGCCGAAGAATCCCGTCGGCCGGATCAGCAGAACGAGGATGAGCAAGCCGTACAGGGCGATCTCGGACCAGGCGACGGAGAGCGCGGCCGCCAGCCAGGCGTCCAGGAGGCCGATGACCAGGCCTCCCACCAGCACCCCGCCGGTGGAGGAGAAGCCGCCGAGGATCGCCGCGGCGAAGGCGCGGACCCCGAAGTTCAGGCCGTAGAAGCCGCCCGCCAGAACCAGCGGGGCGATCGCGATCCCGGCGACCGTCACCAGCACCGACGCCAACGCCACCGAGCTCATCGCGATCAGACTGGGGTTGATCCCCGAGAGCCGGGCGCCGACCGGGCTCTGCGAGGTGGCACGCCAGGCGCGGCCCAAGGAGGTGTAGCGCAAGAACACCAACAGGCACAGCGTGCTGAGCGTCACCAAGCCGATGATCCAGAACGACTGGATCTGCCACCTCCCGCCGAGGAAGTCAACGGCCTGGTTGGGCTCCCCGGTGAACGGCGGGAACGGACGGGGGTTGGGACCCCAGATCAGCACCCTTCCCTGCGCGATCACGATGGAAACGCCCACGCTGGCGATCAAGGGACCGATCAGCCCCATCCTCATGGCCGGCCGTAGCGCTATCCGCTCGTAGCCGGCCCCGAACAGACCGGCCACGAGCAGGGCGACCATGATCGCCGGAATGAGCGGCAACCCGAACGCCTGCAACGAGATCACCCCCAGTCCCGAGATCGCCAGCTGTTCGCCGAGGGCGAAGTTGAGCATCCCGGATGAGACGTAGATCAGGTGATAGCCCAACGCGATCGCTCCGAAGATCGCTCCGTAGGTAGTGCCGGTCGCCAGAACTTGGGCGTAGTCGACCGACATCAGGTTCACCAGGATGCTCACCCGCTACTGCTGCCTCGTGTCGTAGACGACCTTGTACGCACCATCCTTGACCTGAATGATGTAGAACAAGGGGCCGTTCGCGATTCCGTTGTGGTTGTCCGCGGTGAAGTCGAAGGTCGCCACCACGCCCTTGTAGGGGGCCATGTCCAGCAGACCCTGACGGATCGACTCGCCGTCGGTCTTGCCGCCCGCCTTCTCGATCGCTCCCTTGAGGGCGAAGGCGGCGTCGTAGGCGAAGCCGGCGAACTGCGTGGGAGGCGCTCCGTACTTGGCGGCGAACTGGGTCAGGAACTCCTTCTGGTTGGCAGGCGGGTTGCTGGTGTTGTAGGTCGAGTCGGAGTAGACGCCCTCAGCGGCCTTGCCTCCCAGCTTGGCGAACGTCGGGCCGGCAATGGCCGACGATCCGATCATGGGAATGTGCAGGCCGGCCTGCTGCATGGCCTTGGCAACCGAGCTCGCGCCCGGGTCCCCGACCCACAAGATCACCGCATCCGGCTTGGCCGCCTTGATCCGGGCCACCTGAGCGTCGGCGTTGGTGTCGGCCGACTCGATGCCTTCCTTGGCCACGATCTTCAGGCCGAAGTCGCCGGCGAACTTCTCGATGATGGCCAGGTTGCCCGTCCCGTAGGGCTGGCGGTCATAGATCACGCCGACCGACTTGGCGCCCACCTTGTTGGCGAGGAAGGAGAGGATGGACTTGACCTCCACCTCTTCGCGGGGAGTCGTCTGGAAGATGTAGGAGTCTTTGCTGCCTTCCCAGATCGCCTTGCTGGTCAGGGTCATGTTCGGGATCTTGGCGCGGTCGACCACGGACTGGATGGCCAGGGCGGGCACGGTGATCGAGGGCCCGATGATGGCGACCACCTTGTCCTCGGAGATCAACCGGTTGACCAGCGGCACGGTCTTGGTCTCGTCGACCTCGTCGTCGTAGATCACGAACTGAACCTTCCGACCGTCGATGCCACCGTCGGCGTTGATCTTCTCCTCGGCCAGCTTGAGCGCCTGTTCCTGCGGCTTCCCGACGAAGGCGAACCGACCGGAGATCCCCAGCACGGCACCGATCTTGATCGGCCCGGACTCGCCTCCGCCGGATGATCCCCCCTCACTTGATCCACAACCCGCCAGGGTCAACGGAAGGAACAATGCGAGTAGAGCGACTAGATACCGGCGAATGGCCATCGGGACTCCTCTGGATGCACTAGGGCTTGGGTTGAGACCGAGATAGCATTCGGTCGCGACCATGGGGGAAAGTATGAAAGATCAGACGTTTCTAGTCAAGTGCCTTGACGAAGCGAAAGAGCAGATGTCGAAAAGCATGCTGTTGGGCGGGGACGGCCGCGCTCATGCTACGCTCAGATTGGGGACCTGAGGTGGTACGGGTCGGGATAGCAGAATGCCTGTGCAGTTCTGCAAGTTATAAGGTCTGAGGAATCAATATCACGGCTAGGGTGTGGCTGTTGGCAGGCATCAGTCCTATGTGTCAGCGTGCTGGGCCCCACCTAAGGAGGGACATGCGGTTCTACCAGGCGCTTGCGCGTGCGCTGTCGGATCAGGGCGTCGACACGGTCTTCGGGGTCCTCGGGGACGCCAATCTCTACGCGATGGACAGCTTTCAGCGTGAGGCCGGCGGTCGCTACGTGTCGATGGCCCACGAGTCCGGGGCGGTTCTCGCAGCAAACGGCTTCGCACGGACCTCGGGGCGACTCGGCGTGGCGTCGGTGACCCACGGTCCCGGTCTGACCAACACGGTGACCGCCTTGGTGGAGGGCGTCAAGGACAAGGCGTCCCTGCTGATCGTGGTCGGGGACACCGCGCAGGGGGACCGCGAGGGACTGCAGAACCTGCCCCAGCGCGAACTGGTGCTGGCAACCGGAGCCGGCTTCGAGCAGGTGCGCGGGCCCGAGACGCTGACCATCGATGTGAGCAGTGCTTGCCGACGAGCCCTCACCGAACACCGCCCGATCGTCCTGAACGTGCCCGTGGAGTTCCAGTGGCAAGAGGTCCGGTACGAGCGGAGTAGCTCCGGGTCCGTCGGGGGGCAGGCCGTGGCCGCCGACGCCGCCGCACTCGACTCGGCGGTGGGACTGATCGCGACTGCCAGGCGACCGGTCGTCCTCGCCGGCCGAGGTGCCAGTCGTCCCGCGGCGCGAGAGTCCCTGATCCGGCTGGCCAGCAGAATCGGCGCTCCTTTGGCCACCACCTTGCGCGGGAAGGACCTCTTCCTGGGTCACCCGCACAATCTGGGAATCTTCGGAACCCTGTCTCATGAGCTGGCCACAGACACCATTGCCGCCAGCGACTGCGTGATCGCGTTCGGTGCGAGCCTGAACAAGCTCACCACGGCCGAGGGGGGTCTGCTGGCCGGAAAGCATGTGGTCCAGGTCGACAACGCGGAGCAGCAGATCAATCGGTTCACACCGGTATCGGTCGGGGTCCTGGGTGATGCCAGCGCCGTCGCTGACGCGATGGTGGCCTGGTTGGACGAGGCCGAGGTCGACAAGACCGGCTTCGCCTCGGCGCAGCTGGCCGCGCGACTGGCGGACCAGAGCGGCTCGGCGGCTGCCGACCACAGTACCGAGAAGACGGTCGACATCGGCACGGCTCTGAGCCGGCTCGAGAAGGCCTTTCCCGACGACCGGAGTCTGGTGATCGACTGTGGTCGGTTCGCGTTCAGTGCGTTCACCAGCCTGCACGTGCCGGAGCCGTCCGCCTATCTTCATGCGATCAACTTCGGATGCGTCGGGCTGGGCATGGGCAACGCGATCGGGGCGGGGTACGGAAGCCCTGGCCGGCCTGTGCTGCTGATCTGCGGGGACGGCGGGCTGATGCTCTCCGGGCTGGCGGAGTTCAACACCGCCGTGCGACACGGCGTCGATCTCGTGGTGGTGGTGCTCAACGACGGGGCTTACGGCGCCGAGTACGTGCAGTTCCGGAACCACGACCTGGACCCGGCGATCTCCAAGTTCGACTGGCCGGACTTCGCCCCCGTGGCCGAGTCGCTCGGTGGCAAGGGCTTCACGGTCCGCAACCTGGCGGATCTCGACATCGCATTGGCGGCGCTGGGGGCGAGGAGCCGCCCGGTGCTGATCGACATCAAGGTCGACCCTGACCGGGTTCCCATGGGCAGCTACTGAGCCGACGGGGGCAGGTCGCCTGGGTCGATGGCTCGAGCAAGGTCCCCGTCCTGAGGGCGGGGGAGCGGGCTGAGCGGTGTCTTGGTGATCGGCAGCAGACCTGGGTGGCGCGATCCGGTCGGCTCTTGACGGGGTTACCTGTTTCATGCTTATCCGCTTAACTCCGCTAGAGTTGAGGCGTGGCTCGACCGGACTTCCCTCGCACGATCATCGAGTTCCAGCACCGCTTTCCCGATGAGGACGCGTGCCGGCAGTACCTGTTTAAGTCGCGGTGGCCGGAGGGATTCCGGTGCCCTCGTTGCGGGAGCGAGGCGGCAACCGGCCTGCCACGGCGGCTGCTGTGGCAGTGCTCGGCCTGCCGTTATCAGGTCTCGGTGACCGCAGGCACGGTGCTTCACAGAACCCGTACGCCGCTGCATCTGTGGTTCTGGGCCGCCTAC
>Ga0075530_1000814_pt1 | contig 14888 bp, 17 predicted proteins | sample NGEPerD_2_FD_75101 | JGI IMG/M metagenome (GOLD analysis project Ga0075530, IMG submission 75101) | Arctic peat soil microbial communities from the Barrow Environmental Observatory site, Barrow, Alaska, USA - NGEE PermafrostL1-D | ecosystem: Environmental > Terrestrial > Soil > Wetlands > Peat ...
CGGTGTCTCGTACCCCGGGTAGCGCGATGAAGTACGCGCTCGCGAAGGCAGGAGTGAGGACGATGGCCGTCACACCGCCCACCAGCGCGGCGACGCCGGCCCAGGCGAACCACCGGGGAGGATCCATCCGGTCACTGTCCCACGAGGCGGGGCAGGACGAGAAGCAACTGTTTGTGCAGGTCACCGGCGGTCGGCCACAGGTGGCTGTGGGTCATCGCCACTCTTCGGCAGCGACCAACGGCAGCCAACGATTCTCGCCGAGCCGCGGCCGAGTTCCCGCACTACTGAGAGACTCGGCGCATGAGTGACTACGACTTCACTGGGCTGCGCGCAACCTTCATCAACTGCACGCTCAAGCGGTCACCCGAGATCAGCCACACCCAGGGCCTGGTCGATGCGAGCGCGCACATCATGCGCACGCACGGCATCGAGGTCGAGGTGATCCGCGCAGTCGACCACGACATCGCCACGGGTGTCTATCCCGATATGACCGAGCACGGGTGGCCGACCGACGAGTGGCCGCAGATCTATCCGCGGGTGATGGACAGCAACATCCTGGTGGTAGCCGGACCGATCTGGCTCGGTGACAACGCGAGCGTCACCAAGCAGATCATCGAACGGCTGTATGCACTCTCGGGGGTGCTGAACGACGAGGGCCAGTACGCGTTCTACGGTCGCGTCGCCGGGGCCCTGATCACCGGCAACGAGGACGGCATCAAGCACTGCGCGCAGAACGTCCTCTACAGCCTTCAGCACATCGGTTACACCATCCCGCCGCAGGCCGATGCCGGCTGGATCGGTGAGGCGGGACCCGGTCCGTCGTACCTCGACGCCGGCAGCGGCGGTCCGGAGAACGACTTCACCAACCGCAACACCACGTTCATGACCTGGAACCTGATGCACCTGGCGAGAATGCTGAAGGACGCCGGGGGCATCCCGGCGTACGGCAACCAGCGCACGGCCTGGGACTCAGCAGAGCGTTTCGACTACCAGAACCCGAAGTATCGGTAGCTCGGTTTCCGACAGCAGGTGAGACACACCATTGATGTTGCTCACAAACCCTCCTGATCCGGATCTGAGTGCTCTAGTTTCACAAGCGTGAAGATCGCCGTAGCAAAGGAAGTCCGCGAGGGGGAGAGCCGTGTCGCGATGGTCCCTGACCTCGTGGGGAAGCTGACCGCGCTCGGGTACGACGTGGCCGTGGAGCCTGGTGCGGGATCCGCGGCACTGTGTAGTGACGACGACTACCTCGAGTCCGGCGCCACAGTCTCGGAGACCGCAACGAAGGACGCCGTACTCGTCGTGTCCGTGCAACCCCTCGAGTCGCGAGCGGTGCGAAGGCTGAGCGCCGGGACAGCCGCTCTCTCCTTCCTGCCTCCTGCCCAGTCACTCGACCTGGTCGAGGATCTGCGTGTCTGCTCCATCACCTCGTTCGCGATGGAGCTGGTTCCGCGGATCTCGCGCGCACAGTCAATGGACGCATTGTCGTCGCAGGCGCTGGTGGCCGGCTACCGGAGCGCGATCGTCGCCGCGGGGCTGCTGCGCCGGTTCTTCCCGCTCAACATGACCGCAGCCGGAACCGTGCCCCCCGCGGAGGTCGTCGTACTCGGTGCCGGAGTCGCCGGGTTGCAGGCGATCGCCACGTCCAAGCGGCTGGGTGCGGTGGTGAAGGCGTACGACGTGCGTGAGGCTGCCGCAGAGGAGATCAGGTCCATGGGCGCAGTGGCCATCGAGCTCGAGCTGGAGACACTGGACGGAGCGGGCGGCTACGCCAGGGAGATGACCGCGGACCGGGCGGACCGGCAGCGCCAGCTGCTCGCGCCGCACATCGCCAATGCCGACGCGTTGATCACCACCGCGGCGGTGCCGGGTCGCCAGGCACCTCTCCTCGTCACCGCAGACATGGTCGAGCAGATGAAGCCTGGTTCGGTCGTGGTCGACCTAGCAGCCGAGACAGGGGGAAATGTCGAGGGGTCGCAGCCGGGGCAGGTGATCAGGGTCGGCAACGCCCAGGTCTGGGGAGGTGCCAACGTGTCGTCGCAGATGCCGGGCCCGGCATCAAGGCTCTACGCGCAGAACATCGTCAACCTGGTCACGCTGATGACGCACGAGGGAGCCTTCGCTCCCGACTTCGACGACGAGATCGTCACCGGCTCATGCGTGACCCACGACGGGAAGGTGTGGCACGAGCCGACCCGGGTGCTGCTGGAAGGAGACCGGCATGAGTGAGCCGATCGTCTGGTTGACGATCTTCACCCTCAGCGTGTTCGTCGGGGTCGAGGTCATCGCCAAGGTCTCCTCGACGCTGCACACGCCGCTGATGTCGGGTGCGAACGCGATCCACGGAATCATCCTGCTCGGCGCGATCCTGGTCACCGCGACCACGACGAGCACCCTGGGGCTCGTGGTCGGTCTGGTAGCGGTGGTGCTCGCTACGGTGAACATGGTGGGTGGGTTCGTGGTCACCGACCGGATGCTGCAGATGTTCCGTCGCAAGCCTGCCCCGGCGAAGTCCGGACGTAGCGCTGCAGGGGGACCGCAGTCGTGACTCCTACCTGGGTGCAGCTGGTCTACCTGGCGTGCGCGGTGTGCTTCATCCTGGCCCTCAAGGGCCTCTCGTCCCCGAAGACGGCTCGAGCCGGCAACCTGATCGGTGCGGTCGGCGCCGTGGTCGCGTGTGTGGTGGTGTTCTTCGCCATCCCTGAGGCTGTGTTGCAGAGCGAGAACATCCCGTTGATCCTCGTTGCCATCGCGATCGGCGCCGTGGTCGGTGTGGTGGGCGCCCAGCGCGTGCAGATGACCCAGATGCCGCAGCTGGTCGCCCTGTTCAACGGCGTCGGCGGCGGCGCGGCGGCCCTCGTCGCCCTTCTCGAGCTGGGCGACATGACCAGCGCGGGCCATGAACCGGTCGGCTTCGACCTTGCCGCCACCGCGTTCACGGTCGTCGTCGGGTCGGTGTCCTTCGCAGGCTCGATGGTCACGTTCGCCAAGCTGCAGGAGCTGATGACCTCACGACCGGTCGTGTTCCCTGGTCTCCCGATCCTGTTCGGTGGCTCCCTTCTCGTTGCTGTCGCGCTCTCGGTGGTGACGGTGACCAACCCGACGCTGTGGTTCGGGGTGGTCCTCGCGCTGGCTGGACTGTTGCTCGGCGTACTCCTCGTGCTGCCGGTTGGTGGCGCCGATGTGCCGATCGTGATCTCGCTGCTCAACGCGTTCACCGGCCTCACCGTCGCAGCCGGCGGCTATGTGCTGGGCAACACCGTGCTGCTCGTCGCGGGGACGCTGGTCGGCGCCTCGGGGACCTTCCTCACCAAGCTGATGGCCGCGGCAATGGGCCGGTCCGTGATGAACATCCTGTTCGGCGCGCTCAAGGGCGGCTCGACGCTCGGAGCCGGCGTGGCCTCGGATCGTCCGGTCAGGTCGGGCGGTCCGCAGGACGTGGCGATCCTGCTGGGCTATGCCACGAAAGTCATCATCGTTCCCGGCTACGGCCTGGCCGTGGCACAGGCCCAGCACACGCTGCGCGAGCTCGTGGACGTGCTGGAGGAACGCGGTATCTCGACCGACTACGCCATCCATCCTGTGGCCGGCCGGATGCCGGGCCATATGAACGTTCTGCTCGCGGAGGCGCAGGTGCCCTACGAGCAGCTCAAGGAGATGGACGACATCAACGGCGAGTTCAAGCAGGCCGACGTGGTGCTCGTCGTGGGCGCCAACGACGTCGTGAACCCGGCCGCGAAGACCACACCTGGCGCCCCGATCTATGGGATGCCGATCCTGAACGCCGACGAGGCCAAGCAAATCGTGTTCCTGAAACGGTCCATGCGTCCCGGGTTCGCAGGCATCGAGAACGAGCTGCTGTTCGATCCGAAGACGACCCTGCTCTTCGGCGACGCCAAGGACACCCTGGGCAAGCTCCTCGCCTCGGTCAAGGGACTCTGAACGGGAGTACCCGCTGGACCGCGCAACGTCACCGGTTCCAGTCCAGTCCAACGGCACCGTGGGGGCGCCGGACATGGTGCCGTTGGGCTGGAACCAGGGTTGAGCGCCTACGAGGAGCCGGGAGGAGCGCGCCGCGCATCCCCCGGTTCCGCCCTGCCACGGATGGGAATCTTCGGGTCAGCCGGCGATCCCGTAGAGGCGGTCGCCGGCGTCGCCGAGACCGGGCACGATGTACCCCTTGTCGTTGAGCCGGTCGTCCATCCCGCCGGTGACCACGGTGAGCGGGATGTCGAGGTCACCGAGCTCCTGCTCCACCCGCGCGCAACCTTCCGGCGCCGAGAGCAGGCAGATCGCGGTAATGCTGTCCGCCTCGCGGTCGACGAGAAACCTGATCGCCGCCGAGAGGGTGCCACCGGTGGCCAGCATCGGGTCGAGCACGTAGCACTGGCGGCCGGACAAGTCCTCGGGAAGCCGTTCGGCGTACGTCGAAGCCTCCAACGTCTGCTCGTTGCGCACCATGCCCAGGAAACCCACCTCCGCCGTCGGCAGCAGCCGCATCATCCCGTCGAGCATCCCCAGCCCCGCTCTCAAGATGGGCACGACCAGCGGTTTCGGGGCGGCCAGCTTGATCCCTGTGACTGGTGCGACCGGTGTCCGAACCGTCACCTGCTCGACCCGGACGTCTCGCGTCGCCTCGTAGGCGAGCAGCGTCACGAGCTCATCGGCCAGCCGCCGGAACGTGGGGGAGTCGGTGCGCTCGTCCCGCAGGGTGGTGAGCTTGTGTGCGATCAATGGATGGTCTGCAACGTGAAGGCGCATAGCGGCAAACCTAGGTGATCAGGAACGGGGGTGCCATGACGGCCGGTATCTGTCACCATCAGGAGGGCAGCCGACCGACCAGAGGGGCCAGCATGTCTGACCAGTCCGACGCGAACGCCGATGGTGTTGACTTCGCGGTCGTCGCCTACCGCGAGGAAGGCGTCTGGCAGGTCGAGCAGATCTCGGAGAGCAAGGCAGATGACGTGGACCGGCTCTCCCGTGAGCTGCGGCGCTGGCCCGGCGACGGCGGCTCCCTCGGCCTCGTCTCGATCGACGAGGACTTCTTCTTGTTGGTGCGGGTGACCGGATCGCACACCAAGATCCTGCTCTCCGACGTCACCGCAGCCAACGACTGGCCGATCGCCCGCTCCGCACTCCAGCAGCTCGACCTTCCGCTTCCCGAGGACGACGATGACCAGGCCCCCGCCGGAGATCTGGGCATCGTCGCCGACCTCGGCATGGGTGCGATGGACATGGGCGCGCTGCTCGACGACTACGACCTGTATCCGGACGAGATGCTCGGTGACATCGCGGCCAGGATCGGCTTCCGCCAGCAGTTCGAGGAGGCGGCTGGGGTCGCGGCTTCCTGATGGCTGCGTACGACGAATGGGTCGACCCCATGCGCCTCGCCCTCGACCAGGCACGATCCGCACTCAGAACCGACGACGTCCCGGTCGGGGCCGTCGTACTCGACCCGGACGGCCGTGTGCTCGGCGCCGGGCACAACGCACGTGAGGCGAGCTTCGATCCGACCGCACATGCGGAGGTGGTGGCGCTTCGCGCCGCGGCAAGCCGACGAGGCGAGTGGCGGCTCGGCGGGTGCACCCTCGTGGTCACCCTGGAACCGTGCACCATGTGTGCGGGAGCCATCGTGTTGTCCCGCCTCTCGCGGCTCGTCTTCGGTGCCCACGACGACAAGGCGGGAGCCGTCGGATCCTTGTGGGACGTGGTTCGTGACCGGCGGCTCAACCACCGGCCCGAGGTGGTCACGGGTGTTCTCGCCGACGAATGCACGATCCTGCTGCAGGAGTTCTTCGCCTCGCATCGGGCGCGAGACTGAGCAGCCTCGATTTCTGCGCGTCACCCCGGTTCTAGTACCCTCATCGGCGGTGGCGTGTCCGAGCGGCCTAAGGAGCACGCCTCGAAAGCGTGTGTGGGTTCACACCCACCGTGGGTTCAAATCCCACCGCCACCGCCACACCCCTGCGGGCATGGGTCATCTCTAGCCTGGTTCGAACGCTAAGCGGCCGGGGAGTCAGGCCCTTCGCCGGTGACGCGTCGCTGTGTCAGTGCCCCGGGCTGCCCGCAATGATCGCGGTGGCCAGGTCGATCCCGACCGCTTCGCCAGCCCCGGTTACCTCGTCGCGGATCCTTTGCGCTCGGGTTCGTTGGGCTTCGTCGTCGGTGTTCTCGATGGTGCGGTCCAGTGCCTCGACCATGCGGCCGTAGGCCGTCTCAGGTGTGGGCCAGAGGCCGACCAGGCGGAGCGCGTCCCCGCTGACGTCGCTGAATCCGAGCACGTGCAGTCCCCAGGAGCTGGTGACTGTGACGAGGCCGTCCCGGGCGAGGTTCTTGCCAGCTCGCTGCACGGCCTTCGGTGACAGACCTGATGCAATCTCGACCTGCTTTGCGTTGGGTCCGCGGCCGTGTTCCTCGAAGTGCGCGCAGACGGTGCTCAAGATGGGGAAATCTCGGTCGTTCCACACGTCCTGGTGCAGCAGTTGCGTCATGGGGTCTCCCAAGTTGGTGGTCGCTGAGCCCAGCGTAGAGCGAACCGGCCGCGGATCGCCGTACTTCCCCAGTGCACTTTTCTGAGTCCTTGCGAGGTGTTGTCCTCGCGGCGATCTGGGGTCAGACTGAAATGGCCTCGCGTGAACAGGTACGTGGGGGGACAGTTCTACGCCGGGGAGCTGATTTCCATGGCTTTGATCGATGCGCCTGACGCGATGCCCGTTCTGTCGGCGGGCAAGCATCGCAATCCACGCAAGGGTGCCTGCTTCATGGAGCTGGCCTCCTATCTCGCGGGTGAGCGCTGGTCGGATCATCCCCAGTGCACGCATCCGCTGCTCGCCACGCTGGCACGCAACGTCAATGACCGCGTGAGCACCGATGCCCGCCAGCGGTTGGCTCTGCTGATCCCCGACGTGATCGGGCTCAATGGGGACGACCCCCGCGTCGACGCTTGGCTCGCCCTTGACGCCTCCAGGGCGGCGCTCCAGGTCGCCTCCGCCGAGATGCAGCGGGTGATGGCGGTGTCGGCACTGCGGTGTGAGCGGGTTCTCGACGAGCTTGAGGGACGCTCGTTGGACTACGTCTCCCCGTCCACGCTGCACGTCCTCGCCCAGGTCCCGGATGCCACGAGGTGGGCGCGCAGGTTCTCCCAGATGGGGTGGGGCAGTGCCGGGTCGTTCGGCCGCCGCGGTGCTCCCGCCATCGTGCACTCGGCGGTGGTGGGGATCGGCAACGCCTGCGTGGACGACCCCGACTCGTTGCTGATCGACCTCCTGACCAGGGCGATCACCAACTGCCGCCTCTGGTTCGGCACCGACGACGAGGCCTCGGTTCCGGCCGCGCAGTGGCAGGCGATGTGTGAGCTGACCCAGCGCTGACCCAGCGCTTACCCAGCGCTGGCGAGCTCAGCTCAGCCACGCCCCGATCCTGGAAAGGGCGGTGCCGATCTCCTCGGTGGAACCGGCAAACGAGAGCCGGATGAAGTTGTTGCCAGCTACGGTGTCGAAGTCGACTCCGGGCGCGGTGGCGACCCCGGTCTCGGCGAGCAACGTGTGGCAGAACCCCATCGAGTCGTGGGTCAGGTGGGAGACGTCGGCGTACACGTAGAACGCCCCGTCCGCAGGCGCGAGCCGGTCGACCCCGAGTCTCGGGAGCCCCTCGAGCAGCAGCCGCCGGTTGTCGGCGTAGCGCGCGACATGGCGGTCCGCCTCGTCGTACGACTCCGCGCTGAACGCCTCGACGGCTGCGTGCTGAGCGAGCACGGGTGGGCAGATCGTGAAGTTCCCAGTGAGTACGTCGACCGCACGGCGCAGGCGTTCGGGCACCAGCATCCAGCCGATCCGCCAACCGGTCATCGAGAAGTACTTCGAGAACGAGTTGAGGACCACCGCCTCACGCGAGGTCTCCCAAGCCGATGAGTGCAGCATGGGCGAGGCGTACTCGATGCCGTGGTAGATCTCGTCGCTGATCAGCTGAACCGCGTTCTCCTCGCACCAGATGGCCAGTGCGGTTAGCTCGCCAGGGAACAGCATCGTCCCGGTGGGGTTGGCCGGGCTGGCCACGATCAACCCCTGCACGGGATTGTCGAGCGCCTCGAGCATGCCGACCGTCGGTTGGAAGCGGGTCTCCGGCCCTGCGGGGAGCTCGACGACCTCGCATCCCAGCGCAGCCAGCACGTTGCGATAGCAGGGATAGCCCGGCCGGGCGACCGCAACCCTGTCACCAGCCTCGAACGCTGCCAGGAAAGCCAGCAGGAAACCACCCGAGGAACCTGTCGTCACGACCACGTCCGCGGGCGCCACCTCCAGGCCGTAGGTGCGCTTGTGGTGACCGCAGATCGCCTCCCGCAACTCCGGGATGCCGACTGAGACGGTGTAGCCGAGCACCTCGTTGTCCAGGGCACGTTTGGCCGCCTCCCGGACCGGGGCCGGCGCCGAGGTGGAGGGCTGACCCGCGACCAGGTTCAGCAGGTCACCATGGCGGAGTTGCCGGTGCGCCGCGGCAGCGAGGAGATCCATCACATGAAAGGGAGGGACGGTGGCCCGGCTGGCCACCGAAAGCCGCTGTGCAGGGGAGCCCATTGGCTCACCGTAACCCCCGTCGTAGCCACCGTTGCAACCCGTCGTAGCCCTGGCGCAACCCCTGGCGCCGACCGAACGCGCCCGTCCTACCGACTGGTTCCCACGGTGCTGGTGTGGCGGATGAGGCAGTTTCGTGGTTGTGTGGTCCAACCTTCTCGACTCGTGAGGCTCTTCATGTGGAGAACGCCGACCGCCTTCGTTGCCACGCTCGCCTTGGCGGCACCGCTCGTGCCGCCGTCACAAGCAGCCGACCCGCCGGATCACAGACCCGTCCGGGGATGGTCGGAGCGCCTCGGTGCGCAGGTACTGACCGACGGCGGGGTGCGCCTTTCGCACACCCAGAGATTCGAGATGGTTGGCGTGACCTGGAGGGGACGAGAGGCACCCGTCGTGCAGGTGCGCACCCATTCCGGCACGTGGACCCCCTGGCGAGAACTGCACGAGCTCGGCGAACACGCACCAGATAGGGGAACCGGCGAAGGGACCCAGACACAGCCGCGGGCTACCGAACTGCAGTGGGTCGGCCCCTCGGACGGCGTACAGGTGCGTGCCGAAGGTGGCGCGGGGGAGGGATTGCGAGTTGTCCTGATCGACCCCGGGACCAGCCCAACCGACTTCCAGGCGGACACCCCACCGGCGGACGTCCCACCGGCGGACGCCGCTAAGGCGTCGGAACGGGTGGCCGCGAAGGGGGTGCCCCGGCCGCGGATTCGCAGCCGTGGCCGGTGGAACGCGAACCCCAACTGGCGGGACGGGTCACCGCGATACTCCCGAACGATAAAGCAGGCCCACGTCCACCACACGGCAGGATCGAACAGCTACTCCCGTGGCGACGTCGCCGGGATCATCCGTGGCATGTACTGGTACCACACGAAGCAGCTGGGTTGGTCCGATCTCGGCTACAACTTCCTGGTGGACAGGTTCGGCCGGCGCTGGGTGGGCCGCGCCGGCGGTATGCGGCGAGCGGTTCTCGGCGCTCACACCCTGGGTTTCAACCGCAGGTCGTTCGGTGTCGCGGTGATGGGCAACTACGAAACTGTCCGACCGAGCAAGCGCGCCGTGCGGTCCCTTGTGCGGCTGATCTCCTGGAAGATGGACCGGTTCGGTCGGAACCCCGCCGGCCGAGTCCGGATGCGGTCTTCGGGCAGCGACCTCTACCCCCAGGGAACCTATGTCCGGCTGCCCAAGATCGACGGACACCGGAACACCAACCAGACCGCCTGCCCCGGGGCCCGGCTCTACACAAAGCTGCCTGGCATCCGAAGGCGTGCACAGTCACGTGTGGATAAGTTCTCGTAGCCAGTCGTCCGTGCGCTCGCCGTCGGCCGGAGCGTCGTACCGTCGATAGGATGAGGAGCCAGTGACCGACGACGGCTGAGGTTGGCCTTGAGCTTCGACGCCCATCAGATGGATTCCGTTCTCTTGATCGGCGCCACCGTGATGCTGCTGGCCATCCTGGCCGTCCGGCTGTCCGTCCGGATCGGGCTCCCCAGCCTCCTGGTCTACCTGTTGATGGGCGTCCTCCTGGGCGAAGATGGACTCGGGATCCAGTTCAACGACGCCAACGTCGCACACGCGCTGGGCTTTGTGGCACTCGTCCTGATCCTCGCCGAAGGTGGTCTCACCACGAACTGGCCGGAGTTCAAACCGGCGATGAAACTGGGAGTCTCGCTCGCCACCGTAGGTGTCGCCGTGAGCGTCACCGTCGTCGCCGTGGGCTCGCATTTCCTGCTCGGCCTGGATTGGGAGCTTGCGATCCTTCTCGGTGCGGTCACCTCTCCCACGGACGCCGCGGCGGTCTTCTCAGTTCTGCGCCGGGTGCCGTTGCCACGCAGGCTCACCTCGACGCTGGAGGCCGAGTCGGGGCTTAACGACGCCCCCACCGTGCTGTTGGTGTCCTTGGTCAGCACCGGCGCGGCCCTGGACTACGGCGTCCTCGGCTTCGTGGGCATCGTCGTCTACGAACTGATCGCCGGGCTCCTTGGCGGGCTGCTGATCGGCTACCTCGGCGCGTGGGTGATGCGCAGGATCGCCCTGCCGTCCTCGGGTCTCTATCCGATAGCGGTGCTCGCCCTAGCCGTGTTGGCGTACGCCGGAACCTCCGCCCTGCACGCTTCGGGGTTCGCGGCCGTCTACACTGCCGCACTCGTGCTCGGCAACTCCGAGCTTCCGCACCGGACCGCCACCCGGTCGTTCTCCGAAGGCGTCGCATGGCTGGCCCAGATCGGTCTCTTCGTGATGCTCGGGCTGCTCGCCGATCCGAGCCGGATATCGCTGAACCACGTGCTGATGGCCGTTCTCGCTGGATTGCTGCTGACCGTGGTGGCCCGACCGCTGTCGGTGCTCGCATGCGCCTTCGCGCAGCGCAGCTCCTGGCAGGAGCGGGTGTTCATTTCCTGGGCGGGACTTCGTGGGGCGGTGCCGATCGTGCTGACCACCATCCCGCTCGCAAACGGTGTGGAGGACGCTACAGAGCTCTTCGACATCGTGTTCGTCATGGTCGTGATCTTCACCCTGCTCACCGGCCCGACCCTGCCGCTGGCCGCCCGTCTGCTGAAGGTTGCCCGGCGGGGGGAACCGCGTGACCTGGAGGTAGAGGTCGCACCACTGGAGCGGATTGCCGCCGATCTGCTGCAGGTCAGCATCACAGCCAAGTCCCGTCTGCACGGGGTCGAGGTGGCCGAGCTGCGACTGCCCGCAGGTGTCTCGATCTCGCTCGTCGTACGCGATGGAGCGACCAAGGTCCCCAACGACCGGACCGTGCTACGCCGGGGAGACGACCTGCTCGTGGTGACTCCACGCAAGATGCGGGAGGAGACAGAGGCGCGCCTGCGCGAGGTTTCACGTGGGGGCAGGCTGGCGCAGTGGCTGGGCAGAGGGGCATCCTAGGAACGTTTTGCCCCCACGCAGACCTGCTGCGTCTTGCGGACCTTGATCACTCCCGGGGCCGGAGCCAGTCGGCGGAAGCCGTTGCCGACGATCACATCGACCCCGGGTCCGAGGTCGTCGTCGGAGAACTTCACCCGCACGTTCTTGCCGAACTGCCGGGCGACGAGCCGGGCACTGAGATCGTTCGGCTGAGTTGTCCAGACCTGGACCCGATCGACGTCGGCACTCGTGGGCGCGTTGCCGACCTCGCCGGTCCGGAATCCGCGTTTGCGCAGCGCAGCTAAAGTCGTGTCCGCCAGGCCCGACTCCGTGCCGTCGTTGAACACGCTCACCTGCACCTGCGAGGCCCGTAGCCGCTGGCCGGCGCGGAGCCTGTCGGTGGTGCACGAGCCGGATGGCTGGTCCGCAGACGTCGCGTCGCCGGGAAGGTCGGCGAACAGGGACCTCCAGCCCCACAACGCAGCCGCCACAAGGATGCCGCAGAGGACCACCATCGTGATCGCGGTGGTCATCTGGCGGCGCCCCATGGCTGGTCAGTCTGCCATCGCGCGGACTCGCGCGCGAAGCACCGATCGTGGCAACCGGGTGGTTCTAGGAGTTTTTCCGGCACGTGATGGGGAAAAACTCCTGGAACTGTTCTAGGCGGGCCAGGTCGCGTGTGCAACCGCTCCACCGGTGACCCGTGCTGTGATGCGTACCTCGCCGTCGGGTTTCACGTAGAGCTCGTAGTCGCCCTCGGTCAGCTCGGGAAAGACCAGGGAAGGCACCACGGTATTGCCCGCGGGCCGGGCCACCACCGCGACGTGAGGATGGTGGGCGTGGTCCCTATCGTGGTCATGGACGTGGTCATGGACGTGGTCCGTGACCGAGCCGGCCGGCCGGATCTCTACCTCGACACCGACCAGCTCGGCCGGCATCTCCACGACCAGGGCACCCACGTCACCCCCGATATCGAGCATCACTGCGCCCTGTCCCGCGAACGGGTTCTCCTCGTTCACGGCTCTGTCGTCCCCGGCTCGGTCTGGTACCCGCCACCAGGAGCGCCGAGATAGGGGAAGAACTGACGGGTCGAGGTGTTGGTGTTGGTGGTGCCGTCCTCGATCTCGTTGGCCGCGTCGTCGGGTGTGTAGCTCGGGTCCACCAGCGGGATGGTCAGCCCTGCGATCGCGCGCAGCTCGACTGTCGTGGTGTCGTCGTCGACACGCCGGCCGTTCGGGAACCCCGCAGGGTCTCCGGCGACCAGGCCGAGGCTGTTGGGCTCGTCACTCGGAGGCACCGCCACGTTCAGCCGCAGCATGTCCGCCTCGACGGGACCGGTGTAGTTCTGGAACCCGTCGATAACGCCATTGGGGATGCCCGTGAGCAGGATCGCGTTGAGGTCCGCACGAGGCTTGTCGTAGGCGGCAAGATTCGGGAACACACCGGGGTAGAGCGCGGGCAGCAGTGCGCCTAGCTCCGGTCTGTTGACGTGCCTCGCGAAACGGCTGTCCCCATTCGGCTCCTGCGCGTTCCACTGGTCCTTGCGAGCCATCGGCACGATCACCTCGTTGAACAGCGGGTTGCCCAGTCGGGAGACCTGGGTGTACGGGCCGGTCCCTTCCGTCTTGCCTGTCTTCGGGTTGATGATCCTTGACTTGCGGCGGCTGGCGGTTGCCCACACCCCGATCACGGACTCGGGCGCCATCACGTTCGTCGGCCGGTTGCGGTTGCGGGTCAGCTGCGGCGTCGGAACCTGCAGCACGATGCTGTGCACGTTGAACGACTGCGTCGAGTTGACACCCATCGCCGCGGCGGAGGGGATCAGGTGCGCACCCTGGAACGGACGGAGCGTGCCGAGGTCGAAGATGCTTCCGAGGTCGACATGGAAGGCGTCCGCGCGCTGGCCGGCGAAGACCTTTCCTCCGCCGGGCAGCTGGTGACTCGCGGCGGCGGTGAAGGTCTCGTCGTAGTCGGGGGTGCTCCGTGGGCCGATGTTGACCGGTGGGCACTTCAGCCTTCTTGCCAGCACCCGAGGCGCCTTGCCGCGGCGCAGCATGTGGACGGAGTAGTACTGCGGACGGTTCCAGGCGGGGTCGTCAATCGACGTGATCGGACCGGTGTTGTAGAGGAACGTGTTCGGGTTCCGGATCTCGGTGTGGAAACGGAACTGGTAGGTGACCTCGGGACGGGCGTCCCCGCGGTTGGAGACGTGGATCTCGTAGAGCACGTCGTCGCCGAACTCGTAGAAGTTCGGCCCGCCATCAGGCTTCTGCAACGGGATGAAGTTGGCGATCAGCGTGACCGTCGACGGGCTTCTCGGGCTGCGGAACGCATAAACGTCGGTGTCGTCGGCGACGGGATCCTTGGAGATCTCCGGGGCTTCGCGGTGTGAGGACACGGGGTCACCTCCTCGCTGCGTTGAGAATGCGGTTGACGAGCGCGCGGTCGTGCAGCACGACCTCGCGCTCACCGGCCATCAGGGACAGTTCGCCCTTGCGGGCGTTCGAGACGTACGCCACGACCGGCTCGTCGGCGCTGCCTTCGGGTGGAGTGCGTGCTTCGGTGTCCTCGGCAAACGCTGCCGGAGCCACAGCCGCGGCGCCGGCAGCGACCGCGCCGGCTCCGGCTATACCTAGGAAACCCCTTCGAGTGGAATCGCTCATGCTGCACCTTCCTGGGAAAGACCGGGCGTGACCTACGCCACAGACCCTGTTCGAGCACCGGTACCGTGCGGATTGGTCATCAGAGTGAAAGGTTCGGAAGTCTCTGCTCGCGCAGGATCCTTGACCGTCGGTTCAGGGGACGGATACGTTCTAGGTAGAACGTGGTACAGCAAGGATGGGCCGCGCGTGGACCTCGAGGTCGTCGAAGAGATCAAGCAGCTGAAGTACCGCTACCTGCGCACCCTCGACCTCAAGAAGTGGGACGACTTCAAGGCGACGTTTGTCCCGGAGGCCACTGCGGACTACGGCGATGGGCTGCGTTTCGATGGCAGGAAGGCGATCGTGACCTTCATGCGTGACTCCCTGGGACCGCAGATGGTCACCTTCCACCAGTGCCACCACCCTGAGATCACTATCGACGCCGAGGCTGCGACAGGTCGTTGGTACCTCGAGGACAAGGTGCTCATGCCCGAGCATCGGCTGATTCTCGAGGGCGCCGCCTTCTACGAGGACCGATATGTGAGTACGCCGGACGGCTGGAAGATCCTGCACACGGGATATCGACGTACCTATGAGGCGACCATCTCCATGGACGACCTGCCGGGCTACAAGCTGACCATCGGCGACGCCTACAGCTGAGTCTCCGATTCGAGGGGGCTGCGAGTAATAGTCAAGACCTGTGGATGAGTTTCAACAGGCGACTTCCTCCTCGGCTGGCCGGTCGTCGGGTCGTTCGACGAGTTTCCCCTTCTTGAACGTGGCTCCTGCTCGGACCAGTGGCACG